>Ga0208825_1001074_pt1 | contig 22510 bp, 18 predicted proteins | sample AD_UKC113_MetaG_FD_184450 | JGI IMG/M metagenome (GOLD analysis project Ga0208825, IMG submission 184450) | Active sludge microbial communities of municipal wastewater-treating anaerobic digesters from Hong Kong - AD_UKC113_MetaG (SPAdes)... | ecosystem: Engineered > Bioreactor > Anaerobic >...
TGATCGAGGTTCTTCCATCGCTCCGTCAAGGAGAGGCTCTCCTTGTTGGTGAATCCACGCCAATGCCGCTTCGTGTTCAGATCGATCTTCCAAATCCTGAACCTGATAGCGGTGATATTAAGTTTTACGAGAAATGGAAAAAGAGCGATTCACATACGCAGATTGATAAAGTTATCAGCCGCTGGTGGAAACAGGAAAAAGACTAATCTCTGCCTTAGGACGAAAGCGGATATTTATTCAACATCGATTGCCTGACGGTGGCTGAGGTGAGCGACAGCTCGTATTGAAGTCAATATTATTTAAATTTTTTTTGTTTGCTATATAGAATGATTTTACTGTTTACTGATCCCGCCACCACCGAACATAAGGCGAATATAAGGACCGGTAATACCAACTTTGGGACCACCAGAGATATCGGTTCCATCCAGCAGCTCCCAATTGCCTTTGCTCGGGGAATAGGTATAGCCTAAGCGAATTCCCACCATTATTCCTCCTGCTCCTTTTTCATCCTTTCCAAGTACCAATAGATAGTCTGCTCCTAAAGCTACATTAAGTAAGAAACCACCTGTTGAAAGTTCAGTATTTCTTCCAGGATTATCCAGAACTTCGTCAAAAGTAGGGGAATCTCTCCTTAAAATTTCAAGGGACATTCCTCCTCCGCCAAAACCGAGGATTGGATAGATATTGAGAGCGCCCGTTGAAAAGACAATATATCCTAAATCAAAAAATCCGTACCCAGCGGTGAGAAATGTCTTATAATTTCCGCTGCTCAATTCATCGCTTATAAGCCCGTGCCCTTCGCCTCCTATAATTATTCTATTGATAATTCCATGTCCACCGCCACCGATTGAAATAAAATTATCTGAGAATTTTGGATAACCTTTGCTTGCTAATCTCGAATTCAATTTATCAATGTCGATGGTAGAACCTCCAAACATAAAGTATCCCATACCACCGCTTTCTTTAATTTTAAAGGACAGTCCCTGCGCTCTAACATTCATACACAAGAGAATACATCCAATCACTACGCATTCGATTCTTAGAGTGATTTTGTTTTTTAACATAGCGTATCCTTTCTTATAAATGATTTCTATAAGGTTTACTCTTGCATTGAATTTGATCTCTTAACAGAAAATATTTGCTTTGTATTTAAGCCTATGCCTCTAAATTTGCTACATCGTGCCTGAAATGCGGTAGCAATTAAAGACTATTTACAAAATTTTTGTCTGTGTATCAAGGATGTTTTACCATTTCGGGAGTATTGCACTGTGTACGCTTTTATTCCATCTTCACAGCGTTATACTTGCGACATCAATTCGTTTTTCCTACTTTGATGGTTAAGAAATGGAATGAATAGTTAGGTTATGGCACAACGTGAAAGTATTCATACGACAAAGAAATCCCAGCCGATAGAGTCAGGCGAGAAGTATCAAGAATTTGAACGAGAGGCAATTCCTCACAAAGGAATATTGTACAATTTTGCTCTGCGAACCACTGGCAACGTAGAAGACGCTCGGGATTTGCTGCAAGAGACTTACATGAAAGCTTTTCGTTTCTGGGATAAGTACGAAAAAGGAACAAACATTCGTGCATGGCTCTTCAGAATTATGAAGAATACGTACATTAACCGCTATCGTAAGGAAGTTCGAGAACCTTCGATGGTAGATTACGACGATATTGATAATTTTTATGAATCTGTTCGAGATCAGGTAAAAGATTCCAGCGACCTTCAAAAGAATCTCTACAGCAACACACTCAGCGATGAAGTTACTGAAGCGCTTCAGGCTCTGCCGGATGATTTTCGTACCGTTGTCATTCTCTGCGATCTTGAAGGATTATCGTACGAAGAAATATCTGATTTCCTCAATTGTCCTGTTGGTACCGTCCGGTCGCGTTTACATCGAGGACGTAAAATACTTGCCGAAATGTTAAAGGATTATGCGCAGGAACAGGGAATTCTTGAAAGTGAAAATGAAATAATTCAGTAGTGTACTCTGTTTGAAAAACAACTTCTCTATACTCTGTTGCTGTTAACTTCCCTCGAATAATCTATACGCAAGAACAGAAGGAAGATTTGCTCGTAAAATTTTGTTTGCAGCGGTGCTAATGGGATACGGCGCACGAATGAGCTCGTATGTCCAGTTCTCCGAATCAAAAAATCCAAAGCTCATATGCGGATTTCTGTCTCGCGGTTGCCCAATGCTTCCAACGTTGATAATATATCTTTTCCCATGGTGCACCACGCTTTCCTTCCCGTCCAGTGAATAAATACCAGGAATGTGGGAATGTCCAACGAAACAAATTTCTTCCCGAAAAGAAGAAAAATGTGGCTTTGCATCTTCTTCATCTATTATGTACTGCCACGTTTCTGGCTGAGTTGGAGAAGAATGAACCAAAAAGAACCGGTCTAATGTTGCTGTCATCTTAAGAGTACGAAGGAATTCTATATTCTCTTCCGTTATCTGTGAGAGTGTCCAGAGAATTGCGGTTCGTGCAAGAGGAGTAAAATAGTATGTAATGCTTTGGTCAAGCAAAGCCGCGTCGTGATTCCCAAGCAGCACAATATCACAATTTTGTCGAACAAGCTCTATGCACTCATTTGGATTCGCCCCATATCCGACAATATCACCAAGGCAAAGAATTGCGTCGGGAGATTTCCCTTCAACAATCTTAAGAGCAGCTTCAAGAGCTTCGAGGTTTGAATGAATATCAGAGAGAATCGCTAAACGCACTACCAATGCCTGTCTGTAAGTGAATATGATTTTTCATCAATATAAAAATCATTCAATCCTGTTGCAATCAGAGAAATTTTTTTTCTCGTTAATCCAAGTTGATGCATTAGAAACTTGCAAAGGCTGTTGCCTCGATACGCTCTTCGAGCTACTCGGCAACCGAATCCTCTGACAGCGGCTGAGGTGAGCGATAGCTCGTATCGAAGCCACCGCGAAAATATACCGCAACCCACGGGTTCACCCGTGGGTGAGAAAATCAGAGAAGTTCGTTGCTTCGATATGCATGTCTTGCCCTTCGGCAACCGAGTAATTGGCGGCTGAAGCAGTTGCTATCTGAATGGAAAAAGGTATTGTTTTAATCTTATGTTGTAGAATGAATCTAAAGGTTAATGTAGCTCGTTTTTGGCAACAGGTGGTTATTGGTAGTTAGTTATTACAATTGTTGCAATCGTTCAATTTCCGTTTTGCAGATTTAGAAATTTGTCTTTGTACTTGTAATCCATACTAGTATCCACCTGGACAAAGCCATTTTTTAGCAAATGTGCATTGAGGAAGGTTTTATTTTCAAGATAGAGATAACAAAGGAGGTTGTTTTCGCTATCATATTTCTGACAGTCGAATTTCATAAAAACTTTTTTGCCTTTTGTTTTCTCGATTAAGAATTTTATTGCTTTATCCTGCGCCAACTTGTCCTCTTTGATCCCGATAAGTTTTATCGTCAAGTCATTACTCAATTTTACTTTTTCAGGGCTAATCACCTCTTTTACTGTAAAAAGTTCTTCTCTTTTTTTGCTGCTATTCTTGTCGATTCGTGATCCAAATTGGAATTTTTTGGGGTCAGTTTTTTTATCGAGCGAATGAGGATCCTTGAAAATGTAAGGAAGTCTTTGAATTTCTCTTTCAAAATCCGATGCCGTTTGTTGTGTTATGAATTCGTAAGTCGTCTCGTGAATGTCCGTTTGATGCGAGCGGAGTTTTTGCTTAATGATTGGGATAAATTCAGGGTTGATTTCATAACCAATGGAATTCCGTCCGAGATTTTTTGCAGCCAGATTGGTTGTTCCGCTGCCGGTGAAAGGATCGAGCACAGTATCGCCAACGAAAGAAAACATTTTGATCAACCGACGTGGTAATTCTTCAGGGAACATTGCAAAGTGATTATCCTGCCGTGTTCCTGCAAAATTCCAATGTCCAGCAAAAAATGTATTCCATTCTTCTGCGGTCATCTTGGAAAGTTCTTTTTGTTCCTTAGTTGGTTTTGGAGCATCGCCTAATTTTTTGAAGATAAGGATGAACTCATAATCGAGTTTAAGAATACCATTCCTCGGATAAGGATAGGAACCCATTTGCACGCCCCCGCCGGTTGTATGGGAAGTTGTTACTTTTTGCCAGATGATAGCTCCCATATAGTCGAAGCCGACGGTTTCACAGAACTTGATTATTTCTTCTCGAATGGGAATGACTTTGTAACGGCCGTAGTACACAGAGCGCGCAAATTGGTCGCCAATGTTGATACACAATCGGCAGCCCGGATGTAGAACTCGGTAGCATTCGTTCCAGACAAGATTGAGATTGTTGATATAATTTTCGTAGCTATCGTGGTAACCGATTTGCTCTTTTGAACCATAGTCCTTCAGTTGCCAATAGGGTGGAGAAGTGATTATTAAATGGATTGAGCTATCCGATAGCTCAGTCATTTTTCTGCTATCTCCGTTTATGATTGTGTGATGAGTCGACATGGTAATTTTATTGTTAAAGGTAACTGAAATAAGTTATCTTTGAAGCTACCGACAATAAAATATTTAATGTTGTTACACTCACTTGCTATGAAGCGTTTTTCTCTACCGAAGGAGTGGAAGCAGCTGAATCATCAGCTTTTTTTTCTACGGATTGAGATGTTTTAGGAGAATCATTTGAAGCCGATGGTTCAGTTGTTGTGGAATGAGAGTTTTTGTAATCTGTCAGATAGAATCCGCTTCCTTTGAAAACTAAACCTGCGCCGCCTGATAGAAGCCGTTTCAGTTCAGGCTTCGAGCAGGATGGACAAATAACCAATGGAGCATCGGAAATCGGTTGAAATTCTTCGAATTTATATCCACAAGAACTACATTTATATTCATAAGTTGGCATATATTTACCACCTTTCTACCAGACTTTTTTACATCATTTTAAATATATGTTTGTTTTTACTATATTTCAATCGAACTAAAAACATATCAATACACATAACATACCTGGAGGAAAATATGACAACTGCAATGTTGAATGCACTCAATGAACAAATTAACCAGGAGCTTTTCTCTGCCTATCTGTACCTTTCTATGGCTGCGCATTTTGAAGCAACCAATTTGCCTGGCATGGCTCAATGGATGAAAGTTCAGGCGCATGAAGAGACAATTCATGCAATGAAATTTTATAACTTTATCCTTGATCGAGGTGGAAAAGTAACGCTGAAGGCAATAGCACAGCCTCAAACAGAATTCAAATCGCCAATGGATATTTTCAAACAAGCACTCGAACACGAAAAGAAAGTAACGAGTCTGATCAATAAACTCTATGAACAAGCGCAGGCAGATAAAGATTATCCCGCTCAAGTCATGCTCCAATGGTTTATCAATGAACAAGTCGAAGAAGAGAAGAATGCTACAGAAATTGTTGCACGCCTGGAATTGATCGGCGAATCAAAAGGTCAGCTTGTGTATCTTGATCATGAATTAGGAAAGCGCAAGGCAGAGCAAGAATAATCACATTTTACCCAATTCCTGATGAGCTGCCCGGTGATTTTATCGGGCAGTTTATCTATGTATGGCGACATTGGAGCTTTTTTTCCCCATTGATAACTATCTCTATAATTTTACAAATGGGAGAGCCATTTTTATTTTGTTGGTTCCGATGAACATTTTTTGAGTTTCCCTATCTTTTGATATTCGAATTCAGAGTATCTTCCATTTTCTTTCACTTCGTAAGAATAATATTTCAGAATAAACGTTTTTGGAAATCAAGGTGTCAAAGATAAACGGATTAGAAACTCTGACGAAAAAATTGCGTTATTTATTATAGTAAGCGTATGTTCAAAAACTGATAAATGAGGAACAAATGAAAAAGAATCGTAAGTGGTGGATACTTGGAGGAGTTGTTGTTGTAGTCTGCATTGCTCTTATTTTGATACTTGGAGGCTCGTCCAAATCTGAAGTGCAATTTCGGTTTGATGCTGTATCGAAAGGCGATATACAGGTATTTGTAACAGCGACTGGAACAATCAATCCTGTTGTTACCGTTGATGTTGGAACGCAAGTTTCCGGTATCGTTGCAAAACTCTATGCGGACTACAATTCGATCGTGAAAAATGGTCAGGTCATTGCTCAAATTGATACAACATTTTTAGTGCAATCGGTGAAAGATGCAGAAGCAACTCTTGAAAAAGCTCTTGCACAGCAGGCAGATAGCAAGCGCTCTTTTGAACGAGTAAAAACTCTCTACGACCGAAACCTTGAATCGCAAGCGTCATACGATGCAGCTCTTACAACGCTTGAAACAGCAAATGCGCTCGTTAAATCGGCACAGGCTTCTCTGGAGCGTGCGCGAGTGAACCTTGCTTATGCTACTATTTATGCGCCAATAGATGGAGTTGTTATCGATCGAAAAGTAAATGTGGGACAAACGGTTGCTGCAAGTTTTTCATCGCCTACACTTTACACAATCGCAAACGATTTGCGGAAGATGCAGGTGCAGACAACTGTTGATGAATCCGATATTGGAAGAGTTGCAATTGGTCAGCATGCGGTCTTTACAGTTGACGCCTATTCGAATGAAAATTTCGAAGGGATTGTATCACAAATACGTCTTGCGCCTACCACAATTTCCAATGTTGTCAATTATATTGTTGTGATAGATTTTGATAATAGCGAACTCAAGCTGATGCCAGGAATGACTGCAAACGTAAAGATTCTAGTTGGCGAAGCGCACGATGTCCTTCGCATTCCTAATCTTGCGCTGCGATTCCAACCGTCGACAGATTTAATTGATACTACTGAACTCAAGAATCAGAAAGGCTTTGCAGCCAGTCAAGCGGGTGGAAATGAGTATGGAACACTCCAACGCCAGAGTAAAAAACAAGCCACAGGTCCAATGGCTCAGGCTGGTCCTCCAACCCGAAGAACTTTTGGTATTACTCCAAGATTTCCAGAATACCAAAAAAGCGGGTATGACGCTTCATCTGACAAGGGATTTGGTCGTGTGTGGATTCTCAATGAGAAGAAAAAATTAACTCCGATTTTTGTTCATACCGGACTGAATGATGGAAAGTACACCGAAATTTCTTCTCCCGCACTCCATGAGGGGCAACAAATTGTAATGGGAGTTTTATCGAACAACAATGGAACAAAACAAGTAAGTCCATTGGCTGGCGGCGGTTCACGACCTCCAGGAGGCGGGCGGCGATGAGCGTAACATCCTCTTCTTCTCTTTCTGCTAATAAAGATGGTGAAGTTATTGTAGTAGACCATTTAGTCAAAGTTTATAATCTTGGTGAAGTGGATGTGCATGCTCTCCGTGGTATTTCTGTAAAAATTGATCGAGGAGAGTTTGTCGCAATTATGGGCGCATCGGGTTCTGGTAAATCAACCTTCATGAATATTCTTGGATGTCTCGATAAGCCAACTCGTGGGAATTATTTCCTTGAAGGAATCGATGTCGGCAAGCTTTCCCGAGACGATTTAGCTGCAATCCGAAATAGAAAGTTAGGTTTTGTGTTTCAGGGATTTAATTTGCTTTCTCGCACATCAGCATTAGAGAACGTTGAATTGCCATTACTCTATGGCACTTTACCGCAGAAACTTCGTAAGGAAAAAGCTATCGAAGCGTTGCGTCGCGTGGGACTTGAAGATCGAATCTATCATTATCCAAACCAGCTTTCGGGCGGACAGCAACAGCGAGTTGCGATTGCACGTGCGCTGGTGAATGATCCAAGCATTGTCCTTGCGGATGAGCCAACAGGGAACTTAGATAGCCGAACAAGCGTTGAAGTGATGGATATATTTCAGCAACTCAACAAGCAAGGGATTACAATTGTGCTTGTTACTCACGAACCGGATATTGCGCAATTTACGAAGAGACAGATCGTTTTTCGCGATGGGAAGATTCGATCCGATAAATTAAATCCAAATAGAAAATATGCGGTTGATGTATTGAAGGAACTTCCTTCAATTGATGATGAGGAGGAAGAATGAAAATTCTAAATATTATCATTTCAGCCCTTCGTGCGCTTCAAAGAAATAAAATGCGTTCATTCCTCACGATGCTTGGAATTATCATCGGCGTTGCTGCTGTGATTATGATGTTAGCCATTGGCGAAGGAGCGCAGTATGCCGTTAAGCAACAGATTGCTTCATTAGGAACCAATGTACTCATCATTACCCCGGGTTCACTTCAACAAGGTGGCGTTCGTATTGGCGCTGGCTCTGCAATTACGCTAACAGAAGATGACGCGTATGCAATAAAAAATGAATGTCCGGCTGTTGCTTATGTTTCTCCTGGCTTACGCGCTGGCGGGCAGGTAATTGCTGGGAATATGAACTGGGCTACCGGAGTTGAAGGGTGTAGCGCTGATTATCTTCTTATTCGGCAGTGGAGTGTGGAGTATGGGGAATTTTTCACGGAAGCTGACGTCAAAGCTGCAGCGAAAGTCTGCGTACTTGGAAAAACTGTTGCCGATAATCTTTTTCCGGATTCATCTCCAATAGGACAAACGATCCGAATTCGAAATGTACCATTCCGCGTCGTTGGAGTTCTCTCAGCAAAAGGACAGGATGCAATGGGAAATGATCAAGATGATATTATTCTTGCGCCATATACAACAGTGCTCAGGCGTTTATCTCGTTCCCCATATTTACGGTACATCAATGTCTCTGCAACATCGCCAGAAAATATTCCAGTCGCACAACAACAGATAACAGAATTACTTCGGATGCGCCATAGAATTCAAGAGTATGAACAGGATGATTTTACCATCCGCAATCAGTCGGATATTGCACAAGCGGCAACGGCAACGTCGCAAATTTTGACAATTCTTCTTGCAAGTATTGCTTCGGTATCTCTCATTGTTGGCGGAATTGGAATTATGAATATTATGCTTGTTTCCGTTACAGAGCGCACTCGGGAAATTGGTATTCGTATGTCGGTTGGCGCACGCAGTCGTGATATTTTAACGCAATTTTTGATCGAGGCGCTTGTGCTAAGTTTGCTTGGCGGCATCATAGGAATTATTCTTGGCGTGCTTGGATCGTCTCTCATTTCGCGCTTTGCAGAATGGCCTACTTTTATTACTGCATTCTCTATTATTCTTTCGTTTGGTTTTTCAATTGCGGTTGGCATTTTCTTTGGATTCTATCCAGCGCGAAAAGCCGCGCTTCTCAATCCAATCGATGCGTTGCGATATGAATAATATGTTTTATAACTGATATTTTTATATAATGTAGATGATTGTAAGACAAATCACTTTCATTTTATATTGAGGGAAGAATGAGAAACTTTACATACTTTAATCCTGTAAAACTTGTTTTTGGAAAAGGTTCTATTGCTCGATTGCCTGAGCTCATTCCATCGAATGTTCGGATTCTCATGACGTATGGACATGGATCTATTAAGAAGAATGGCGTATACGATCAGGTAAAGACAGCATTGAAGAATTTTTCTGTAGAAGAATTTAGTGGAATCGAACCGAATCCACGATACGAAACACTGATGAAAGCAGTCGAGCAATGCAGAAAATCGAATATTGATTTCTTGCTTGCAGTTGGCGGAGGCTCTGTACTTGATGGCACAAAGTTCATTGCGGCTGCCGCTAAATACAATGCTGGCGATCCTTGGGATTTTCTTGCCAAACATGTGCAACCTGTTGAAGCAATCCCGCTTGGTTGTGTACTGACGTTACCAGCAACTGGCTCGGAAATGAATCCGACTGCTGTCATCTCACGCGAATCGACAAAAGAAAAATATGGATTTGGCTCACCGCTTCTTTATCCGAAATTCTCTATTCTTGATCCTGAAACAACGTTTACATTGCCTCCACGACAAACTGCAAATGGTATTGTTGATACATTTGTCCATGTAATGGAGCAATACCTGACGTATCCAATTGGCGCTTTGACGCAGGACCGACTTGCCGAAGGTATTATTCTTTCACTCATCGAGGATGGCCCAAAAGCATTGAGCGATCCGACCAATTATACTGTGCGTGCAAATATTATGTGGAGCGCTACGATGGCGCTTAATGGACTTATTGGTTGTGGCGTGCCGCAGGATTGGTCAACGCATGGAATCGGCCACGAACTCACGGCTTTCTATGGGCTCGATCATGGACAAACTCTGGCAATTGTCTTGCCTGCTGTTTGGAAGCATCAGTTCAAAGCAAAAAAGGAAAAGTTAGAAATTTACGGAAAGCGTGTTTGGAATATCGAAGGTTCGAACATTGCTGAAAAAGCCATAGAGAAAACAGAAGAATTTTTCCGATCGCTTGGAGTAAAGACGTATCTCCATGAATATGGTATCGATGATTCGCAATTCAGCGTTATTGCGAACCGATTTGATGCCAGAAATGAGCGACTCGGTGAACATCAGTCGATCGGAGCAAAGGAAGTACTTGAAATTTTGAAATTGTGTAAATAACATTTCAATTATTCAAATTAAAAGCCAGATTGAATATCCTTCAGTCTGGCTTTTTTTATGGTGCGAATAGGGAAATTTTTGATCTTGTATTTTTTGTTTCACGCAGATAGCGCTGATTCTCGCAGATGAGGTGTGTTTTTGGGCGAGGGAGTTTCTAGTAGTGGCTCCGATATTGGCTATCGCTCACCTCAGCCGCCGTCAAGACAATCGGTTGCCGAGTAGCTCGAAGAGCGTATCGAGGCAACAGCCTTCACAGATTTCTAATGCATAATTTGGAATAATTTGGGTTAAACACCCCTGCCCCTTCTACAAGAGTGGAATTTTTGACTTTGTAATTTTTGTTCACGCAGATAGCGCAAATTCTCACAGATATTTTTTCAAGAGAAAAGAACAAGCGCTTGCCGCTGCTTTAACCTTTTGATGTTTCAAATTGCATAATTTGGTTTTATCTCTTTTTTAGCACATCTGCTTCCAATTTGTTGCCTCTGAAAGATTATATTTCCAACGTTCCAAAGACATTGGCTTGATTTTGGCGCGGGAAGTTCCTATTTTTTATATTGCTTATATAAAATTGACTATGGAGTGATGAATGCTAAATTTAATGATCGTTGTTGTACTCAGTTATATCCTCGGTTCGATGCCAACTTCAATTATGCTTTCGAAGTGGGGCCATGGTTTCGATATCCGAACAAAGGGAAGTGGAAATGCTGGCGGTACGAATGTTTTTCGTGTACTGGGTTGGAAACCGGGAGTTTTTGTTATTCTGGTGGACGGCTTAAAAGGGTTTGTAGCAACGACTCTTATCTCAAGACTCTTTTGGGATCCATCGCTGCCGTTCTACAATCGTACTCCTTTTGATGATTTTACCATTATTCAAATGATTTGTGGCGGCGCGGCAATTGTCGGACATATGTGGACTATCTTTGCTGGTTTTAAAGGAGGAAAGGGAATTGCAACGGCTGCTGGTATGCTTATCGGCATTGCGCCAACGGAATTTATTGTATCAATAATTGTCTTCTTGATCTTCTTCTTTGCATTTCGCTATGTGTCGCTTAGCTCCATGATGGCTGCAATAGCTTTCCCGTTGACGCTTATTATTCGTTACAATATTTTGTCTGACGAAATTCACAGTTACCATACGCTTGTGTTTTTTAGCATTGGCATTGCGCTCTTGCTCCTCTATGCTCACCGTGCCAACATTAAGCGATTGCTTCACGGTACTGAGAAAATAATTACAAGTCTCAAAGGTCGTACAGAACCTGTCAAGGCTGATGCCAAATCTGATAAATAGCCCTCATCTCAACACGTGCTATGAACATAACGGTACTCGGTGCAGGAAGCTGGGGGACAACCTTAGCGTTAGTACTGCACAAAAATAATCATAGAGTTACGCTCTGGACATTCGATGCCAAGCAGGCGGCATCAATAAAAGAAACTCTTGAAAATAAAGATGTCCTTCCGGGGATCCTCCTACCAAAGGAAATTGAAATTTCAACCGACCTTGAGGCAAGCTGTTCACACAAAGATATGATTGTTACGGCTGTTCCCTCGCAGTTTCTCCGTGCAGTGCTACAAGGTATTGCTCACCTCGATCTTTCCAATACGATCATTTGCAATGTGGCAAAAGGGATTGAGAATGGCTCGCTGATGACAATGTCTGAAGTGTTGCTCGATGTGCTGATGCATGAAAGAAAAGAAAATATTGCGATTCTCTCCGGACCAAGTCATGCAGAGGAAGTCAGCAGAGAAATCCCAACGATGGTTGTCGCGGCGGCATTCAAAACAAAAGTAGCTCGGATTGTACAGGATGCTTTTATGACGCATTACTTCCGCGTCTATATCAATGAAGATATACGAGGAGTTGAATTGGGTGGAGCAATAAAAAATGTAATTGCGATTGCCGCAGGATTGAGCGATGGAGTTGGTTTTGGCGATAATACTAAAGCTGCAATTATGACTCGTGGTATTTATGAAATTACCAGACTTGGGGACAAAATGGGAGCTCAACCGATTACTTTTGCCGGACTCTCAGGAATGGGCGATCTCATCGTAACATGCATGAGCAGACATAGTCGAAATCGGCATGTTGGCGAAGAAATTGGAAAAGGTCGAAGTGTAAGCGAAGTACTTGGCGAAATGATTATGGTTGCGGAGGGAGTACCTACAACAAAATCGGTACACCAATTAGCTCAAAAAAATCATGTCGATATGCCAATGGCAGAAGAAGTCTATAAAGTCTTGTATGAAAATAAAGATCCTCGTCAGGCAACCCTTGATCTTATAGGAAGAGACACGCGGGGTGAAGGCTCTCATTAACGTTTGGTATCTGCTCAAGCACATTTCTCTTTTTTCAATTTATTATCTAACAAAGAATTTACTTTATGCCGTACCTTGGTGAAATATTTGCGCTTATAACAGCAATTTGGTGGACTGGTAGTTCAATGGCATTTACTGCCGCAACAGTGCGTGTTGGCTCGGTTTATGTAAATGTGATGAGAATGATCCTGGCAACGCTCATTTTATTACCCATAGGACTGGTTGCAGGAGGATTACAAAATGTAAAAGGCGATCAGCTTCTCTACTTATCGTTAAGCGGATTTGTCGGATTTGTTTTTGGCGATTCATTCTTGTTCAAAGCATTCGAAACAATTGGAGCTAGAATTAGCATGGTTATTATGGCATTTGCTCCAGCTCTCACCGCATTACTTGCCTATATTTTTTTAGGTGAGACACTTTCGTTTCTCGGCTTCCTTGGAATGATCGTTACATTATTTGGAATAGGAATGGTCGTGCTTGATAGAAATGGAAGTGAAAAATCTCGTCATCTTTCACCTGCAGGAGTGGTTTGGGCTTTTTTGGCAACACTTGGACAAGCAGGTGGATATATCTTAACAAAGGCAGCGTTTAATTGTGGAGCTATTGGCGGAATAGAAGCGACATTTATTCGTGTGCTTGCAGGTACTATTCTTATTGTGCCTTTAAATTATTTTCTTGGATATTTTAGACATCCTGTTAGAGTATTTCGGGAAAAACCAGAAGCAATGAAATACACAGTTCTTGGCGCTGTCTTAGGACCGGTGCTTGGCGTTACATTTAGTCTCCTTGCCGTTAGCATGACAAAAGTTGCTATTGCCTCGACTTTAATTGCAACTACGCCAATTTTTATGCTTCCTGCAGTGAGGTTCATTTACCATGACCATCTAAATTGGCAAGCAAGAATTGGCGCAATACTTGCCGTTGGAGGAATCGTTTTGCTCTTTAGGCTCTAACGCTAATGGCGCTGAACAATTTTACCATTCTCTCGTACAACATAATGTGATTTCAACATACTGCGGTCAGATGAAAGAGCGTCGTTAGGACTATTGTCGTTTGTACTCAGTTTGAATTTTTCTAAAAGCTGATAGAGCCGATCAGTGAACTTATTGAGTTCTTCAGCAGCTTTTGCTATTTGTTGAATTCCTTGAGCTGTTTGTTCTGTTGTGGTGTTGATAATTTCGATGTTATGACTGATTTGTTCACTTGCAGATGCCTGCTGTGAACTTGCCGCTACAATTTGAGAAATCATCGTTGTTACTTCTTGCGAAAGTTGAACAATGTCGCGTAAAGATGCGCCAGCTTTATCGGCGTGGCTGATTCCCTCATCGACTTTCTGCGTTCCTTCTTCCATTGCTTTCACAGCGCCCTGAGTATCAACCTGGATTTTTTTAATCATTGATGCAATTTCTTTTGTTGCTTTCGTTGTTCGTTCTGCAAGCTTTCGAACTTCATCGGCGACGACGGCAAAACCTCGCCCTTGTTCGCCAGCTCGCGCCGCCTCAATTGCAGCGTTGAGAGCTAAAAGATTTGTCTGGTCGGCAATATCATCGATAACGCTAATAATTTCCCCAATCTGATTGCTTGATTTGCCTAACTCTTGCACCGTATTCGACGACTTGCGCACGACTTCGGCGATGCTCTTCATGCTTACTACAGTTTCCTCGACAATCTTTCCGCCCTGCTCTGCCGCTTGCCGCGCTTTCTCAGAAGTGTCCGATGTCGTGATTGCGTTCTGAGAATTCTCGCTAATTGTTGACGCCATTTCCTGGACTGCAGATGCGACCTCCGAGACTCGATGAGAGCCGTTCTCGGCATTCGAGGCTATCGACTGAGAATCTTTTAAGATATCTTCAGCATGAAGTGATACATTTTGTGCTTCTTCCTTTATCTCTTTAATTGATGTCCGTAAGTCAATTACAAAATTTCTGAGCCCTTCGATAAGATCTCCAACCTCATCGTTTGTTTTTTTCTGAAGCTCGATCGAAAGATCGCCTGTCGAAACAAGATGAATTCCCTCAATGAGCGGCGATAAGATTTTCATAATCCATTTGACTGCAAAGACTGCTGTCAGCGAAAATGCTATGCACAGAACAATCGACCATATCAACGCTGAACGAGTATCTGCATTGAATTGATCCGTCGAAATACCAACCCGAACAAAACCAATTGCTTTTGTATCTCCTTGTCGTGAGAACACAGGAACTACAAATTCCCTTGCTTCTTTTCCTGTCACAAGAGTAGCTGTTCCATGCTGTGGTTCTGTCGATGTTAATTGCTGCACCCCATGCGTTTTGATTTGAATGCCTCGAGAAGCAATTTCAGAGCCGTTCGCGTCAAAAAATCCAACGTAGACAACTTCAGGATCTGTTAATGTTCCATCCATGTGTTGTTCCAATTGCGATGGATCATTCATCAACACACCAAATCGTCCAACGTTTGCAAGATTGGTCCCCACAGAAATACCGCGTTTAATAAATTGCCTTTCTGCAGTTCCTCCAATGACAAAATAATAGATGATGCTCAGCGATATTGTGAGCAACACAATAACCGATATCACTGGAATAAGAATCTTTGTTTGAAGTTTCATAGCGTGCGCCTCGTTTTATTTGTTTGAAGTATCCTCATTGTAAAACATAAGAAATTGATTGCCCAGACTCTGTTGGCACGGTCAATCCGAGAACCTGTGCGAGTTTCTGGTTGACGTATGCTTTTAATTGCCCATTGTCGGAAGTCACTGTGCAAATTGCACCGTTATTCACCATCTCAGGTTTTGGTGCAAAGATGCCAATTCGATCGTTCAATGCAACTTCACGAAGATAATCGAATCCCATCCCGGTCATTAAGTCATCGCTTGCATCAGCAATGATAAGAAGTTCTACTTTTTTTTCTTTCACAAGCGTTTTGTAGACAGATGGTACGTCGCGAACATTCTGTGGTATCCCAATAATAACTTTAACGCCGAGAGCTAAGCCTGCACGCGTCCATCCCTCGATAGCTTTATCATCGAGTTTAGAACCAATCACACCGATCGTTGTTAAACCGGGTTTGATTACTTTTGCAATCGCAATTTGTTGTCCATAAGTCGCCTTCTGAGCATAAGCTCGAGACGAAATCGAAATAATGGACAGAGAAAATGCGACTAAAATACTTATCGGAACTATTGTGAAAAATATCTTTTTTGTTTTCATGATAAAAGTCTCCTCAATTGTAAAATATTTCAATCCGCAGTCTTATGTTTTTTCTTTACAATTCCACAAGGAACATTCCACAATTGAGAATTGAAATTTTACATAAAAAATGAACATACTCTGCTCCTATTGTATGCAATTTCCACAAAATACATTCCATGAAATTTTGCAGTCCTATTGGATAGAAAACATTTGGTTTTAACTCGTATTTTGCAAGTTGAAAAGGTGGTACAAAACGGGTTGTAGATTATTCTTCAAATGTGTGCATGTAATCAACAATTACCGTAATGGGTACATCGTTGTCATACGTAAGGAGTGGATGGCATTATAGCCTGGAATTGTGAATAAAATTTTATCGCCAAGATGTACGGTATGATGTTTGTTACTAATTGAACATATACTTGAAGTTAGGAAGGCTCTAAAACAAAAAATGATAGTAAAGCAGTTAAAAATCATCACTTGTTTTTCTATCTTTTACTAATACAATGGTTGAGAAGGTTATTATTATGATAAGACTTTATTATTCTGGAAGAAGAAAGAACAATCGATATTTACTGTCAGTATCTATCAACGGTTTCAAGAAAATATTTCTATCGGCAGTAATCGGATGCTCTGTTGTCCTGCTCAGCTCTTGCGTCCCATACAACAGTGTCAAATTTCAAAAGGAGATCGGAGTAAAACTTGCGGATACATTGGCTACAAAAGAGACAGTTATCCTCTTTCATAATCTTCGAGAAATATCAAATCAAGGAAAGATAATTTTTGGACATCAGAATTCAACGGAGTACGGTGTGTTTTGGAGGAACGACTCGATTCGTTCTGATGTGAAAGATGTGTGCGGTTCTTTTCCGGGTGTATATGGATGGGATTTTGAATCGATTCCAAAAGTCGATTCAGAAAAAGTGAAGCATCGTGTTCCATTATTAGTAAAACAGGCTTACGAACGAGGCGGCATCAATACATTTTCCTGGCACATACCAAATCCTGTTACTGATAGTACTTTCTATGATACAACGATTGCAGTAAGGCATATTCTTCCTGGCGGGATGTACTTTCACAAATATCTTCGAATGCTCGATACGATGGTTGAATATTCAAAGCAATTCGTTGATGAAAATAAAAAACCAATTCCGATTATCTTTCGTCCTTACCATGAATTCGATGGACATTGGTTTTGGTGGGGAAAACCATTTTGTACTCGGGAAGAATTTATTCAATTGTGGCAAATTACAGTGGATTACTTGCGAACCTATAAGAAAGTAAATAATTTTCTCTATGCGTACTCGCCCGATCGAAATTTCTTTAGCGAAGAAGAATATTTAGAGCGTTACCCAGGTGATGACTACGTTGATATATTCGGGATGGATAATTACTTTGACTTTGAGCTTGGCGGAGATAGTTCACAGTTTGTTCAAAAAAAATTGATGATCATAACTCAAATCGCTGAAAAGAAAAATAAAATTGCTGCCTTTACAGAAACTGGTCAACAGTTAGTTCCGGATACAACATGGTTTACAAAAAAGCTTTATCCAATGATGGCTAGTGATAGCGTACGGATTGCGTATGTAATGGTATGGAGAAATGCCCATCAACGTCACTTCTATGTTCCATATCCAGGTCATCCAGCGGCGAAAGATTTTGTTGAGTTTCGGTATTTGCCGCGTATGTTGTTTGAAGATGATTTACCAGATATGTATCACACTGTTGTTATGAGCGATCTCCTGGCAAAACTTTTTGATGAACGAAAGAAGATTCGGGTCAATAATGTACAATAGAAGAAAATGATTGCGTATGAATCATAATATCAAAGAGTTCTTAAAAATCATTTTATTGTTCATAGTGTTGCTCAATGGAGAAATTGTCATGGCACAGACTTATCAGTTTGTTTCTGCGTCGCATCCGTACATTCAGTATTTTGGAAGATGGGATATGCGAGATTCAAATCGCTATTATCATTTATGGCCGGGTGTATACTGGCAAGCAAATTTTAATGGTACGTCAATTGGAGTACGAATGGCTGATTCGGTCAATTACTACAATGTTTATATTGATGGAAAACTTCATTCCGTGTTCCATGGAACGAGAAGCGGAGAAGCCGATACCATTCTTGCCGAAAATCTGGAGAGTGGCGCTCACACAATTCGTTTGAGTAAAAGGAATATTGTATTTGATGCAATCTTCTCATTCTCTGGATTCCTTCTCCCTTCTAACGGTAAACTATTACCACCTTCTGAAAAACCAAAACGAAAAATCGAATTCGTTGGTAATTCATTTACTGTTGCTGAAAGCAATGAAGCAACTGTTCAGGAATTACCGTGGGAAGAGCGTTATCCTGTTACCAATACGGATAAAGGATTTGCAGCGATGATTGCGCGTTATTACAATGCACAGTACCACATTACAGCTCGTTCTGGTTCTGGAATGGTATGCGATTGGAGTGGAGATACGATGAGAACTATTCCTGCCATTTTTGATAGAACGCTCATGGAAGCTCCTGAGCCAGTTTGGGATTTTTCCCGTTGGATTCCCGATGTGGTTGTGGTGTGTCTAGGACTCAATGATTATTCCGGACTTCACGATAGTGCAGGGAATGTTTCGGAAGAAAAGTCGAGATTTTTCAGAGAGGGGTACCATACATTCCTCTCAAGACTTCGGCGTGTGTATCCGCAAGTGAAATTTATTGCTGTTGCTGCTTTCCCAGCCTGGATTCGACAGAATGTGAAACAGATTGTTGATGAAGAATGCGCACAGGAAAATTCAGATGTTATCTATGCAACGTTCGATGAATTTCCAGGGGGATATGTGGCAAATGGTCATCCAACAGTTGCAACACATGAAAAAATGGCAAAGCAAATTATCGAAGCGATGGAACAAGAAAAATTTTTTAACGATTGAAGCGAGGCGCTCTATGAAAACAATACAAAAGCAGTTTCTCTTAGTATCAGTGTTCGTTATGATAATGAGTTCTTCTGCATCCTCACAAATTAGTCCTGACATTCGGTTGAATCAAATTGGATTTTATCCTTCAATGAAGAAGATTGCGATTGTGCGCAGCGTTGGATCGAGTCAATTCTTTGTTCTATGCGGAACAGATACAGTTTACTCAGGTACTTTAAGTTCGCTTCGCCATTGGTCGTATTCTAATGAAGATGTAAGTGTTGCAGATTTTTCTTCGTTGAAGATACCGGGGAGTTATGCACTTTTTGTTCCAGGCGTTGGCTATTCTTATCCTTTTAAAATCAATGAGCGTGTAAATTTAGAGTTAGCAAAAGGCGCATTGAAAGGATATTATTTTCAACGTGCATCGCTTCCACTCGATGCCTCGTTTGCAGGAAAGTGGGCTCGACCTGCTGGACATCCCGATACTGCAGTTTTGATTCATTCATCGGCGGCGACACCAGGACGACCAGTCAACTCGAAAATGTCATCACCTCGCGGTTGGTATGATGCTGGCGATTATAATAAGTACATCGTAAACTCAGGCATTACTACATATTCACTTCTTGCAGCATACGAACACTTTCCAAAATACTGCTCAGAGCTTGTTCTTTCTATTCCAGAATCGAATAACAAACTTCCCGATATTCTCGATGAAGCATTGTGGAATGTTCGATGGATGTTAACGATGCAGGATCCAGCCGATGGCGGCGTTTACCATAAACTTACAAATACAAACTTCGATGGAATGATTATGCCGCATCAGGCAACAACGCCACGATATGTTGTTATGAAATCAACTGCTGCATCATTGGACTTTGCAGCGGTAATGGCACAGATGTCAAGAATTGCGCGGAATTTCCCAGCGGAATTGCCAGGCTTAGCGGATTCTTGTTTGCATGCGGCTGTGAGAGCATGGAATTGGGCTCGACTTCATCCTAAAGTGTACTACAATCAAACGCAAGTCAATGCAAAGTATGATCCGGATATTCATACAGGAGAGTATGGGGACAGTAATGTTTCCGATGAATTTGCGTGGGCAGCGGCAGAACTTTTTGTAACAACTAAATGTGACAGTTTTCTGACGATTGCAAATCCACTCTCCGGTGGCTCAGCTTTGATACCATCATGGTCGAACGTACGTACATTAGGATTATACACCTTCGCTCACTATCGCAACGATATTGCCGGCAAAATTGACACTAATAAGTTGCGATCCAGACTTCTATCGCTTGCGGCTTCTTTATCTTCCACTCAATCTTCTTCGGCATATCAAGTTGTCATTGGGTCATCGGCGAAAGATTTTGGCTGGGGAAGCAATGCAATTGCAGCAAATCAGGCAATGGCTTTATTAGTCGCTTATCAGCTTACAAGCGAACCTGTATATCTAAATGCTGCTTTAAGCAATCTGGATTATCTTTTAGGACGGAATGCGCTTGGATATTGTTTTGTTACTGGCTTCGGGTCTCGCTCGCCGATGTTCATTCATCATCGCATTTCCGCAGCTGATGGCGTTACGGAGCCAGTACCTGGCCTTCTTGTTGGAGGTCCAAACCCAAAATGTGAAGATCGGCTTCAGTATCATTCGACTCTGCCTGCGTTAGCATACCTCGATACTGTTGCATCGTATGCATCGAACGAAATTTGTATTAACTGGAATGCGCCTCTTGTTTATGTTACAATAGCTTTAGAAGCGCTTCTTTCTCCAAACGGATTGCCGGTGGAAACGCTTCGCAATTCAATCAATGAAGTTATCCCTTCTCAGGATGAACCTTTTCTGAAGCAGCATCGTCAAACACAATAGCTCATCTAAATATCAAGATGGTATAGCAGTATCGCTATTGAGATTTGCCTTGTTTGAGAAATTTTTGCATTAGTTGCATCACAAAATGGAAATTTGTAGCTTTGTGGCAAGACTGCAAAGGAATATTATCGAATGCTAAAACGTCGCTCGTATTTTTGCTGGGGAAAGGCTTTGAGTCTTATTGTACTGATGACAATTGGCGTGTGGCATTCGTATGCACTCGATCCAGGCAAACGCATCACTCAATACACGCTCGATAAATGGAATCGTACAAATGGATTGCCAGCTAATTCCATAACTCAATGTATTCAAACGAAAGATGGATTTTTGTGGATAGGAACTTCCGTTGGGCTATTTCGGTTCGACGGAATGAATTTTGAAGCTGTTGGAACGTATCCAGAGAATGAGAATATTTCAGAATCCATTACCAGCCTCTGCGAAACTCGGGATAGCACATTATGGATAGGAACGACATATTCTGGAATCCGCCATTTTACCAAAGGTTCAATAAAATTATATGGAAGTGAAATCGGTTTTGTCGAGCCAGGGATTCGCGCAATTATTGAAAGTCGGGATGGAGCAGTCTGGATAGGAACTGGAAATGGATTGTTTGTTATAAAAAATAATAAGCTCATCACTATCAATTTGAATCCGAATTACATTACTGCTCTTGCAGAAGATCATCTTGGAAGAATTTGGGCAGGCACTCACGAAGGAATCAGAATTATTGAAAGTTTAGAACCGCTTCGTATCACAACATTAAACGAGGGAAATGGATTACCTCATAATGTTACCACTGCAGTGTATTGTGATAGCAAAGGTACAATGTGGATTGGCACAGTGAATGGCTTACTTGAATGGAATAATGGAAGACGGAATATTTTTACTGCATCAAATGGACTCTCAGATTACGAAATTACATCTATTGTAGAAGATCGTAATGGAAATCTCTGGGTCGGTACAATGAGCGGAGGATTAAATCGTTATGCCAACAAGCAATGGTCTCACCTTTCAGTAGAGGATGGTATAACAAATAATCGCATTCTTACAATCTATAAGGATAGAGAAGGAAGTCTCTGGTTTGGTACAGTTGAAGGATTAAATAGACTTAAAGATGGCAGTGTTACTACTTTTACGACTAAAGAAGGATTACAAACCGATTACATTTCCAGCATTATAGAAGGTAGGGATAGAAGTTTATACTTTTGTAGCAATACAGCTGGAATTATTCAACGTATAAAAGAGAACAAAATTAGCATTTTCCAGGCTTTTGTTGGTCCTGTTTATTGTGCGCGAGATGGAAGTTTGTGGACAGGTCAAACAGGAGTATTGACTCAGCTTCGGAACAATCAATTGATAGTGTATGATGCAAGAAATGGATTTCCACAGAAATGGATTTCTGCTATTACAGAAGATGAAAAAAGTTTGGTACTCTATATTGACGATATTGGTTTGCACCGATTTCAAAATGGTCGTCTTACGCCGTATGTAGCAAATGACGGAGTTCCGTATTTTTCGTCTTCTTATGTTACTTGCTTATATTTTATCGAAAAAGACAGCACGCTCTGGGTGGGGGGAACTGATGGATTAAAGGAGTTACGACATGGCGAAGCAAGAACGTACACTTCCGCCGATGGATTAGCAGGGAATTGGGTAAGTTCGTTTGCTTTCGATGCAGAAGGCACAATGTGGATTACATCGCCTCGTGATGGACTTACACGATATCGTAATGGTACCTTTACAAAGTATACTGCTGATAAGGGATTATTTACGAATGAATTATACTGTGCAGTTTGCGACAACGATAACAATGTTTGGCTGAGTAGTCCTCGAGGAATTGGATATCTTCGTAAAGAAGATGCCGATGC
>Ga0208825_1001076_pt1 | contig 22441 bp, 17 predicted proteins | sample AD_UKC113_MetaG_FD_184450 | JGI IMG/M metagenome (GOLD analysis project Ga0208825, IMG submission 184450) | Active sludge microbial communities of municipal wastewater-treating anaerobic digesters from Hong Kong - AD_UKC113_MetaG (SPAdes)... | ecosystem: Engineered > Bioreactor > Anaerobic >...
GCGTGTATCGCCCGTTTTTTTAGAACGTTTGTTTGAATTAGAAATTCCTGAAATTCACGATGGGTTGATTACTATCAAAAAAATTGCCAGAATCCCAGGTGAGCGAGCAAAAGTAGCAGTAGAATCTTACGATGATAGAATTGACCCTGTTGGCGCATGTGTAGGAATAAAAGGGTCGCGTATTCACGGCATTGTTCGGGAACTTCGGAACGAAAATATTGATGTGATAAATTACACAAACAACATCAGCTTATTTATCGCCAGATCATTAAGTCCAGCAAAAATATCTTCTATTAGAATAAATGAAGAAGAGAAAAAAGCTGAAATTTATTTAAAACCAGAAGAAATTTCACAAGCAATCGGTAAAGGTGGATTAAATATTAAACTTGCTAGCATGTTGACAGGTTATACACTCGATGTTTTCCGCGAACTGGATGAAGCAGAAACAGAAGACATTTATCTGGACGAATTCAGTGATGAAATTGACGAGTGGGTAATTGATGTTTTAAAGTCAATTGGCTGCGATACCGCTAAAAGTGTATTGTCTATTTCACGTGACGATTTGATTCACAGAACCGATTTAGAAGAGGAAACAGTTGATAATGTACTGACTATATTGAAAGCTGAATTTGAAGAAGAAGAAAAATAAGAATTTTATTTTTAACAAAATAATTCAGCAGAATCGTTATAAAAAATTTTAAAAACAAAGAAATAAAATATGCCCATAAGATTAAGCAAGGCTTGTAAAGATTTGAATGTAGGCATGAATACTGCCGTTGATTTTTTAGCAAAAAAAGGTCATAAATTGACAGCCGATCCAAATGTGAAACTCACAGATGAAATGTTTCTTTTACTTGCTAAAGAATTTAACAAGGACATGGCCTTGAAAATCGAGTCAGAACGAATCAGCCAGGAACGACAGTTAAAAGAAAAACAAGAAACGGTCGCATTGGATGATTTTATTCATCATAAACCAGCCGAAAAAGAAATTGAAACGATTCCTACAACCATTCCTGCTGATCAAGTGCCTCATTTAAAATCTGTAGGCTATATCGATTTGGAAGAAAAAATAAAAAAATCAAAAGAAAAAAAGGAAGAAGTTATTCCACAAACTTCAGCTAAAGAAAAAGAGCTCACAACAGAACAAAAAATTCAACCTAAAGAAGAAAAACTATTAGAAACTATTATTCCAGAAAAAGAAAAAGTTACTAGCATTGAAACAACTGTTACACCAAAAATTGAATCAGAAGAAACAAAAAAGGAAAAAACAACTGTTGAAAAAGAAGAGAAAATTCTTGTAGCCGAAGTGGAAGAAAAAGAAAAAACTGTTGAGACTAAAAAAATACCCCCTGAAATAAAAACTGAAACTGCAGAAAAAGTTCAAAAACAAAAAATCAGTCATGAAGTTGAAGAAAAAAATCTCATTGGAAAAGAAGAAATATTCACTGCTAAAATAGAAGAAATTGCTGAGAATGAAGAAGAAAATGAAATTTTCGAAATTGCTCACCCTATTTTAGATACAAACTTAACCGTAATAGGAACGATTGATCTGGACACCATCAATCAAAGTACCCGTCCCAAGTCAAAATCTAAGGAACAAAAAAAGAAAGAATACGCTGAAAAAAATAGGTTACTGAATGAATCGAAAAAGTTTGTTCCTTCAAAAAATAAAAAAATAATTAAACTATCCGAAGAAGAAACTGATGAAGTAGAACTGGATGAATTTAAAGAACAACATAAAAAGAAACGCACTCGTTTTACAAAACAAAAAGTAGATATAGCTAAAATTTTTCCTAATGGCACTTCTATTTCAACATTAGAGCCACCCAAAAAGGTAGTTTCCCCAAAAGTTGGCAAGGAAAAACTTAAAAGACCGATAAAACCTGCCATTTCGGAAGAAGAAGTTCAGAAGCAAATCAAGGAGACGTTAGCCAGACTTTCAGCGGCTTCCAGCAAAAAAGGCAAAAGTGCCAAATATCGAAGAGATAAACGTGAAATGTTAAATGCTCGTCAACAGGAACTTGCTCAACGGGAACAAGAAGAAGAAAAAGTTTTGAAATTAACGGAATTCGTCACTGTTAACGAACTGGCAAATTTGATGGATGTACCAGTGAATGATGTTATTGCAACCTGTATGAACATTGGAATGATTGTTTCCATTAATCAACGATTGGATGCAGAAACCATCAACATACTCGCTGATGAATTTGGTTATAAAGTTGAATATATTAGCCAGGATATATTAGAGTCTGTTTTTGAAGAGGAACCAGATAAGGAAGAAGATTTACAACCCCGTCCACCTATTGTTACGGTTATGGGACACGTGGATCACGGAAAAACTTCTTTACTTGATTACATCAGGAAAGCCAATGTAATCGCTGGTGAAGCCGGAGGAATCACCCAACATATTGGTGCTTATAATGTGATGCTCGATAATGGACAACGAATCACTTTCCTCGATACGCCTGGACACGAAGCTTTTACCGCCATGCGTGCACGTGGTGCACAAGTTACTGATATTGCTATAATTATCATTGCTGCTGATGATAACGTGATGCCACAAACGGTTGAAGCTATTAATCATGCTGCGGCTGCTAATGTCCCTATCGTTTTTGCCATTAATAAAATTGATAAACCAGGAGTTAATCCAGAAAAAATTAAAGAAGAATTGGCAAATATGAATTATCTGGTAGAAGAATGGGGAGGAAAATACCAGTCACAAGATATTTCAGCAAAAACAGGAATTGGCGTTCCTGAATTGCTGGAAAAAGTTCTGCTGGAAGCTGAATTACTTGATTTAAAGGCAAATCCGAAAAAACGAGCTTCTGGTTCTGTGATTGAATCTTCGCTCGACAAAGGTCGCGGTTATGTTGCCACTGTTTTGGTGCAAAATGGAACGCTTCATCAGGGAGATATTGTGTTGGCTGGTATTCATTATGGAAAAGTAAAAGCCATGTTCAATGAACGAAATCAACACATTACCGAAGCTAAACCTTCTGAACCAGCTTTGATTTTAGGTCTAAATGGCGCACCTCAAGCAGGTGATAACTTTATTGTTATGCCATCGGAACATGAAGCACGTGAAATTGCTACAAAACGTGAGCAGTTACAAAGAGAACAAACAATCCGAACTAAAAAACATTTTACATTGGATGATTTAGGAAGAAGAATTGCCCTGGGCGACTTTAAAGAACTGAATATTATTGTGAAAGCAGATGTAGATGGTTCAGTAGAAGCCTTGTCAGATTCTTTACTTAAATTATCGAGCGATAAAATTCAGGTAAACATAATCCATAAGGCTGTTGGAGCAATTTCTGATTCAGATGTATTGCTTGCTGCCGCCTCCAATGCTATTATTTGTGGATTTCAAGTACGTCCTACTTCTTCGGCACGTAAATTAGCAGAAAAAGAAGAAATTGACATCCGACTTTATTCCATTATTTATGATGCCATAGAAGAAATAAAATCAGCTATGGAAGGTATGCTTTCTCCTGAAATTAAGGAAGAAGTGACCGCTACACTCGAAGTTCGAGATGTATTTAAAATTTCAAAAGTTGGATCAGTTGCAGGTTGTTTTGTACGAGAAGGTAAAATCAAACGAACCAATAAAGTTCATCTTATTCGCGATGGAATTGTAATCTACACTGGGGAAATTGCTTCATTAAAACGTTTCAAAGAGGACGTAAAGGAAGTAAGTGCAAATTACGAATGCGGTATCAGTATTCAGAATTTTAATGATATCCACGTAGGTGACATTATTGAAAGTTTTGAAGAAACAGAAATTAAATCTACACTTTGAGAGTTTTTACCTCTCCATTAATTTATTAAGCTGAGCTAAGATATCAACTTATTTCCACATCGGGTTAATAAAGCATTGATTGTTATAGGAATAAAAAGATTTTTAAGTAAAAACTTTCGTAATTCAAAAAACTACATTATCTTTGCAGCCGCAATTCCTCTTTTGGAATTGTTTTTAATATAAGTGATGGCCCATTCGTCTATCGGTTAGGACGCAAGATTTTCATTCTTGAAAGAGCAGTTCAATTCTGCTATGGGCTACAAAATAGATAAACAAATTATTTAAAAAAATTATGGCAAATCATAAATCAGCACTGAAAAGAATTCGTCAAGCCAACAAAAAAAGGTTACATAACCGTTATTATGCAAAAACGGCAAGGAACGCTGTAAAAAAACTCCGCACAACAGCCGATAAAACAACAGCTACTGAAATGCTACCTAAAGTGACTTCTATGCTGGACAAACTGGCAAAAAGAAATATTATTCATAAAAATAAAGCCAGTAATTTGAAGTCAAAACTAACTATTTATGTTAATAAGTTATCATAAAAAAAGACCGTTTCATTTAATAAAAACTCTTTATCTTTTTTGGAAGGATAAAGAGTTTTTTTATTACTTCAAATGAGGTTTCTTCTCTTGTTTTTTTCTGATAATTCTCTAATTATATTTTCTCTCCGAAGGCTAAATCACCCGCATCACCTAAACCGGGTATAATATAAGAATGTTCGTTCAACTCAGGATCAATAGCTGCTGCCCAAATGCTAGTTTTTTCTTCAGGGAAATGAGAAACGACATAATTTATTGCTGGCTGACTTGCAATGACGGCTGCAATATAAATTTTAGTCGGTTTCCCTTTAGCAAGTAAGGTATTGTACGTCATCTCCATCGAACTGCCTGTTGCCAGCATTGGATCAGTGAGAATAAGTGTTTTTCCTTCTATAGAAGGTGAAGCAATATATTCTACGTAAATATCAAAATCAACAGCGTTCTTATATTTGCGATAAGCAGAGGCAAAAGCACTTTCTGCTCCATCAAAAAAATTCAGAAATCCTTGATAAAAAGGTAGTCCAGCTCTTAAAATAGTGGAAATGACGATTTTTTCATTTATCAAATTAACAGGAGAAATTCCAAAAGGAGTTTGGACAGTTTCACTTACATAAGACATAGTTTTACTAATCTCGTAAGCCATTATTTCGCCAATTCTTTCCATATTTTTTCTAAAACGCATACTGTCTTTTTGAATCTCTACTGAACGAATTTCTTTCAAAAAATGATGAAGAATCGAATTCGTATCCGAAAAGTTTACAATTTGCATAATATATTGATTAACAAATATTTAAAAAAATATAAGATTCAATTTCCAGTTAATATATAATCTCTTTTTATTGACTGTCTTTTTCTCTGATTTCAACACGTCGAATTTTTCCACTAATAGTTTTAGGTAATTCATCCACAAATTCAATAACACGGGGATATTTATAAGGAGCTGTTACTTTTTTTACATGATCCTGAATTTCTTTCATCAAAGCTGGTCCTGCTTTCTCTTTATATTCTTTGGATAACACAATAGTTGCTTTTACTACTTGTCCACGAAGCTCATCAGGGATTCCAGTCACAGCACACTCTACTACAGCAGGATGTGTCATCAAGGCACTTTCTACTTCAAATGGTCCGATTCTGTAGCCAGAACTTTTGATAACGTCATCTGTGCGACCAACGAACCAGAAATACCCATCTTCATCACGCCATGCCAAATCACCTGTATGATAAGTATTATTACGAAAAGCTTCACGCGTCAGTTCTTCATTCCGGTAATAACCTTTAAACAATCCCACTGGATAATTCTTATCCAAACGGATAACGATTTCTCCTTGTTCTCCAACTTCGGCTGAACGACCGTCATAGGTTAATAAATCAATATCATAATGGGCACAAGGCAAGCCCATCGAACCAGGCTTGGGTTCTGTCCACGGCGAAGTAAATATACAAACGGTAGTTTCGCTCTGTCCATAACCTTCGTGAAGCTTAATACCAGTTAATTCTAAAAATTTTTCGTAAACAGAAGGATTGAGAGCTTCACCTGCAATTGTACAATATTCCAGTGAAGATAAATTGTATTTAGTAAGATCTTCACGAATAAGAAAACGAAAAATAGTAGGGGGTGCACAAAGTGAAGTAACTTTATATTTTTCGATCATAGTCAATATAGCAGAAGGCGTAAATTTTTCATGATCGTACACAAACACACAAGCTCCTGCAATCCATTGTCCATAAATTTTTCCCCACAAAGCTTTTAACCATCCTGTATCAGCAATCGTCAAGTGAAGACTGCTTTCGTGTAAGTTGTGCCAGTATTTTGCTGTAATGATATGAGCCAATGGATAGCGGTAATCTAATAAAACCATCTTAGGATTTCCTGTGGTTCCTGAAGTGAAACTAATAATTAATGGGTCTTCATTTTCATTGATATGATAAAGTGGGATAAAAGGAGCTGCTTCTTCAATGCCTTTATGAAAATCAAGCCAGTTTTCGGGGACTTTAGGACCTACTGAAATTAAAAACTTTATCGTTGGCGAATCAGACATCGACTCGTTGATATGCGTTAAAATTGGTTCTTCGCCAACAGCCACAATAGCTTTAATACCAGCAGCATTATTTCGGTAAATTAAATCTTTGGAAGTTAGTAAATGAGTTGCAGGAATGGTTATTGCTCCAATTTTATGAAGGGCTAAAATGGAAAACCAAAACTCATAACGTCGCTTCAAGATAAGCATCACAATATCACCTTTTTTTATCCCAAGACTTTGAAAAAAAGAAGCTGTTTGGTCGCTGTATTTTTTCATTTCGGCAAAAGTAAATTCTCGACACTCACCTTCATCGTTTGTCCATACCATAGCTTGCTTATTTGGAGCAATTCTCGCCCATTCATCTACCACATCATAAGCAAAGTTGAAATGATCAGGAACTATAAGCTGAAAATTTTTATTGAAATCTTCAAAATCTTTAAATTCAGTTTGTTTTACAAATTTTTCTAACATAATAGTAATTTTTCTTTTTATTTCAACAAAAAAGAAGAAACACTTTCTTGCTTATGAAAGCATTTCTTCTAAAAATTTTTATTTACCCTTTTAAAATTTTTTATCTCTAACGTCATTAGTAATTTTTTATTTCAAATGATTATAGCTAAAAATCTCACTTTTTTATCATTTAGAGCTTTCATTCCATGAGGTTTAGTAGCATCAAAATAGATGCTATCTCCTTCATATAAAGTTAACTGCTTCCCATCAATTTCCAGTAATAAAGTACCTTCCAGAATATAATTAAATTCCTGATTTTTATGTGTATTCAAATAAATTGGAAGGTTATTAGGCTCAACCATTACCTCAAAAGGATCTACTTTTGCATTTCGAAAACCATAAGCTAAAGCTTGATATTTATAAGCTTTTGTCCTTTCAATACTGGCTCCTGTTCCTTTGCGAGTTACAAAAAAAACTTGTGCACGAGGCTCTTCCCCAGAAATTAAAGCAGTGGTTTCTATTCCAAAAGTTTCAGCTACTTTACAAATGAAGCTAACTGGTATATCTATTTCGCCCGATTCATATTTTTCATAATCTTTTTTAGGAATTCCACATTTTTCTGCTGCTTCAGAAATTGTCAAATCCAGTGATTCGCGTAAGCCACGTAACCTCAACGCAATTTGTCTAATTTGTTCATTCATAATGCGATAAAATTATATTTATTATTAACTTTAGTCTTTCAACCAAGAAGCTTTGATTCCTTGAATAACTGCATTAGAAAAACCATTGGCTTCCATTTCATTAAGACCTTTAATTGTAATTCCGCCCGGCGTTGTTACTTTATCAATCTCTATTTCGGGATGATTTTGATTGGATTCCAACAAAGCTACAGCACCTTTTAAAGTTTGAACAACAGCTTGCTGACAAATTTCTGGAGAAATTCCAATTTCTACGCCGCCTTCCATAGCTGCACGAATATATCGAAAAGCATAAGCTATTCCGCACGAAGTGAGCGACATAAAAGCATTCAGTTGATTTTCCGGCACTAAAAAAGTTTTACCTATGCAATTAAAAAGCTTCATTATTAATTGTTGTTGCTCACTGTCTGCATTACACGAGGAAATGGCACAAAGACTCTCCGAAACTTCGGCGGCGGTATTAGGAACCACCCGAAATAACATTGCCTTTTTATCAAAAATTTTAAGTAACTTTTCAAAATTGATTCCCGCAGCAATAGAAACTAATATTTGTTCCTTATAGTTAATTTCATTTTTAATTTCTTCAGCAATTGTTTCCATCAGCCATGGCTTTACTGCCAGAATCACTACATCAGCCGTCTTTATTGCATCTTTATTTGATAAATGTGTATTGATACTTGGTTCAAAAGCTTTTAAATTTTCCAGCTTTTCTTTTGAAACATCACTTATACTGATATTTTGAGGAGATATTAATTTGCTTTTTATCCAGCCGTGTAGCAAAGCACTTCCCATGTTTCCTGCACCAATTACGGCTATTTTTAAACGTTCGAAATCCATAAAAATTTTGATTAATGATTTATAAAATAACTAAAAGTCACCACAAAGATAGAATTATTTATAATTTTTATTTTCATTTTACATCCATTTTTTCCAAATTAATTCAGAAACTGATTCTAAAACTGGCTCTTATCCCCCATTTAGGTGTTACTAAATCTTCATTTTCGGTAAATCTCCAGATAGACTGCACATTGAATAAATGCAAAATATTGGCAAAACCAATTCCTACTTCATAATAAGGTTTCTGTAAAGGAATAAGATAAGAAGGGAAATCAAGTACTTCTTGATGAGACGAACTTAAATCGCCTACCGTCATTTTGAAGGTAAAGAATTCTTTCAACGTGAGATATTTAATCACAGGGATTTTTTGCCACACTCGACCATTAAAAATCAGTTCACCATGAAATTGAAAATATTTATCAGCAGCATATTGCATATAATCCAACATGCTAAATCGATAAAAGCCATAGCCACCTTCGCAACCTGGTTGAAAAGCAAGCAAAGAATAAGGAACTTTTCCAATAAGCCAACCACCTTCCAGCCAATAATTCAACTGTGCCCAGTTGAATTGGGTATTTTGTTTTATAATTCCTACCAATTTCCCGTAATTATTTACTTGATTACCAACTTTATATTTCCCTCCTTCAAGAATCGTATAAATTATTGGTTTATGATTGTACATATAAATGCGTTGCAGGTGATCTTCAAACGTTTTTTCATCAAAAGAAAAACGCGTAGAAAAAATTATCGATTGTTGATGAGTACTTGAGTAAGAAACATTATCTCTTGTAAAAGGTATAAATTCATTTGAAAATTGCTGGATAGTCCGAAAATAAATACTTGATTCTACATTAGTATTCCAATCATTTGAAAAAGAAAATGTTAACTCTTTTCTTTCATTTAGTCGTTGAGCCTTTCTAAAGGAAAAAATAGTGCTGGCAATATCTTCATCGCCGCTATTTAAAGGGTTTTCCAGATAAAGAAAATTATTGTAGTTGTAGTCAATTCTTCGATTATCGTTCGTATAATTTATACCCAATACACGTTTTGTGTCACCAGGCAAACGATATTGAGCAAAAGTAGAATATTTTACTTCTTGATTACTAAAACCATAACCCAAATAACCACCAACAGTAAAATTTTTGCATAATTTTTCATTTGTTCTTAAAGGTAAATTTACTCTCCATCCTTCCAGCTCAGTTGTTCTGGCTAAGAATTGAATTTTGCCAATATCTATTTTCCCTACTGAAAGATAAGCTGAAAAAATGGCATCGGACGTCCAGTTGGTCAATTTCATTAGTTTTGTATTTTGAAATTGATGCAATTTATCATTCAATACTTCTGGTGAATAACCACTATGAGCAAAATTATTTTCATAAGAAACGGTAGTATTTTGTTGATAAGTAGTGGTACGAATTAAAAACAAAGGAAATTCATTTGTAATTTTTTTTACTAAATTATTATCCTTAAAAGTGATTAAAATTTCTTCCTTTGAGCGGCACCATTTATTTTCTTGGTTTTTTTCAAAATTTTGAAATATTGTTAAGTTTTTGATAAAACTTTTGTCCAATTTTGAGGTAGAAGCTTCTATATAAGTAATAGCCCAACTGGCTGAATCAATTAAAAATTTTCCATCAAAAGTGGGCTGTGTGTGATTTTTGGCAATAAAATGAATTTCATATTGTTTATTTGTATCATTTAAAATACTATCAGTCAAATAAAAATAATAAAAAAGATCGGCTTTTTTTGATGAAGGACTAATGTATTTTTGTCCAAAAAAAATAACTGTTGGCTGATAAAAATTTAAGGAAGGATTTATTTCACCAAATACTTGCTCAATAATCATTTCTTCACTTTGCGGAGAAGAAAAATTAGTTTTTGAAATCTCTTTTTTCCCTTTCGACGAATATTGGTATTTTACCTCATTCATATACATAGGAACTACTAAAAAAGAATCTGTAACACTTGCATTTTGCAAATAATGATAAATTTGAGGGTCAATATTTTGTTTGTGAACCTTATTTAGAATTAGAAGATTTTGCTCAATGGCAATGGCATGATAGTTAGGTGAATTGGTTTCATCATTCTTTTCAAGATGTTCTCTAACCTTATTTATAATGGGTATGGCAGCATCTTTTTCTTTATCAGTAAAAGAATTATTGATGATAAAAGTTTCTGGCTCTAGTTCTATCAGCATCCCAATGCTTTCGCCAGGTTTGATTGTTATCTCCTTATCTTTATAGCCCTCTGCCGAAAATATGAGTAATTTTTCTTTGCCCGAATTTCGAATTAAAAAATACCCCTCTTCATTACTAACTGCCATTTTTGAAGTGTTCTTAAAAAAAATCTTTGCCGATGAGATAGGTTGCTTATTTACTTGATTGACAACTTGACCAACAACCAATGTTTCTTGAGCTGACATGAGAATAAAAGGAAATAACAACATCAACAACTGACAAATAAAGAACATGAAAATTTTATTATTCCTCATCTTTTGTATCGTTGGTCGTTTTAGGTGAATGTTGATTGAAAGGATGAAAATTCAAAATAGTTTCTCGCAAATAATGAATATCAATATGGGTATAAATTTCTGTAGTGGTAATAGATTCATGTCCCAACAACTGTTGAATAACCCTTAAATTGGCTCCATTTTCCAGCAAATGTGTAGCAAATGAATGTCGAAAAGTGTGAGGACTTACCTTCTTTTTTATTCCTGCAGTTGCTGCCAAATCTTTCACAATGGTAAAAATCATTGCTCGAGTCATTTTAGTACCTCGTCGGTTTAAAAAAAGATAATCTTCGTTTCCTTTTTTGATGGGCAATTTGTTTCGATCTATTTTCCACATTTCAATTTGCTCAATGGAAGTGGGCGACAAAGGAACCAGTCGTTGTTTACTGCCTTTACCTTCCACCAGCATATAACCTTCTTTGAGATTCATTTTTGAAATTTGTAAACCAATTAATTCTGAAACGCGAATTCCTGAACCATACAAAATTTCAATGATAGCTTTATTTCGATGACCTTCAGGTTTACTTACATCAATAGCTGCCACCATAGCATTGATTTCGTTTACGGAAAGCACTTCAGGCAGTCGCAAACCAATTTTAGGACTTTCGAGTAATTCGGTAGGATCTTCAGCAATAATATTTTTATAAATCAAGAAATGATAAAAAGAAGCGATGCCAGAGATAATGCGTGCCTGCGAACGAGGATGAATTCCTAATTCACAAATTTCGATGAGAAAATCACGAAGATGCTCGGTAGTAGCTTGTTCCAAAGGTATGTGAGCCTCTGACAAATATTGTGATAGCTTTGACAAGTCTCTTTCATAAGCATCTATCGTATTGTCAGATAAACCTTTTTCAAGCTTTAAATAATAATGATATTCCTCTAAAATCGAAAGCATAGATAAAAGAAAAAAATTGAGAATCAAAAGTACATGAAAATCGAAGTTTTTCCAAAAACACAAAAAAATAAAAAAGGAAATAGATTTTTAAACAACCAATAACATTTTGAAATTATAAGAAATGAATTCTAAAGTTTCTAACCATCATTTTTCTTTTGTTTATCCATTATTACACATGATTAGGGGCTAAAATGAGTGTCTATTAATCAAGTTCCAATCGAAATTTAAATGGAATAGCAGTAGCAATAATAAACAAAAATGTTATTTTATATAAAAAATATCATATTCAGTCATTTCAGCATATTTTTTGAGTAAGTCCACTGTATAATCTATAGTTTCTTCAAGCTTAGTTTTACCTCCATAAGCATTGATAATCATTAATAAATGATTGGTTTCCATAGTTATTTTTGTTCGTTCATTATCACTGGTAGGCGTTCCAATACCACTTGCTTCGTCTCGAAAAAGCGGAAGCCCAGTTACATTTAAAATTCCTCTGCCAATTGCTTCAAATTTGTCATTTTCGTTCCCTATATCAAGTAAAAGATTTCCTTGAATTTTGTCTGCATCAAAACCACCAATTGAAAAGCCACTGCGAATAGAAACAAGATTGATAATATCGACCAGTGTATTGATTTGATAAATGGAATTCCCTTTACAGATTCGTCGACATAAAGCCTCTGCTGAAGGTCGATAACGTGAAGGATCTTTACCAAGTTTTTTATAAGCTTCTCTTATGGCTAAAATGGTAGGGCGTTTATTGATTTGTCCCAATGAATAATTTGAAAGAATTTCCTTCATTTCTTTTTCCATCTCTTGCCATAACAACCCAGAAGCTGGTGAATTTTTGACTTTTCCTTCAATAATACCTAAAACCAAATCAGGACAAATACTGTGAACCAGTGAAGAGATTGCTATTTTCAAAACAATAAATTAAAAATATTTTTATCGTAAAATAATTCCGCTCAACATTCTTCCACAGGGCGTACCATCTCGACGGGCTGAGAAGAAATCGCTTGAATTTGTGAAGGTACATAATTCCTTGATTTCGATGTTGGATTTTAAAACTCCGCTTCTCAACAAAATCATTTCATTTGCTTTCCAGAGATTTAAAAAAATCTTATTTTCTCGCTGACTGAAAATTTCTGATGTTTCAAAGCCAGCAATTTTGAAAGTTAATAAAATTTCTTTTCCTACTTCATATTTTTGTTTCGAAATGGCAGGGCCCATAACTACACGAATATTTTTAGGAGAACAACCGTATTTTCGCACAAGGGTAATTACCATTTTTGCTGCGATTTGCTGAACAGTTCCTCTCCACCCAGCATGAGCCGCAGCAACTGCCTTTTTAACAGGATCATAAAACAATAATGGTACACAATCGGCAGTAGTGACACTCACACAGATATTTTTCAAATTTGTAAACAAGCCATCTCTATTGACAAGGCGATTTTTTTGGTCTTCGGGCGGAAACTGCAAAAAAGTTTCATCGATTTCATAAATAAGTTTTCCATGATTTTGGTGAGGGAAAAAAATTTTATCTGTTGGCAATGAAAGAATTTCCGCTAATTTGTTCAGATTCTGAGCAACATGTTGAGGTTTATCACCAACAAAAGGGCTCAAATTAAAAGATGTATAATTACCATCACTAAAGCCTCCTTTTCTGGTAGTGAAAAAATATTGAATATCAGAAAATTGATCAAACAAAAGGGAATCAGTCAATAAATTTTCCATAGATTTTTGTTTTAACTGTTTTAGCTTTTAAAACTTTCTTGAAAAATCATTTCAGTAACAAGGAACTGTCACCATAGCTTAAAAAGCGAAAGTTATGTTCCAGAGCATATTGATAAATTTTCCGCCAATCATTACCAACAAAAGCTGAAATGAGTAGTAATAAAGTACTTTTCGGCTGATGAAAATTAGTAATCAATCCATTTATCAAATGAAATGTATAACCCGGCTGGATCATGATTTGCGTTTGAGCATAAAGATGACTCAATTTATTTTTTTCCAAATATTCCAGAATAAGAGTTAATGCTGTTTTTGTCGATATTTCATTTTTCATCGTATATGGTAACCATTGAGAAAGAAAAAATGAAGTTGGTTTTTCTTTTAGCGACGAATCCTGACTTAATAAAAGCCCTATATAATAAAGACTTTCTAATGTTCGTGCTGAAGTAGTTCCTACAGCAATAATATTCCCCAACTTATCAAGTAATTGTTCAATGGTATTTTTCGAAACCATGAACACTTCGGTATGCATCTCATGCTCTAAAACGTTCTTCGTTTTCACTGGCTGAAAAGTACCAGCACCAACATGCAAAGTCAATTCGGTTGTCTCAATATTTTTCGTCTTTAAGCTTTCAAAAACTTCAGGTGTGAAATGCAATCCTGCTGTTGGAGCAGCAACAGAACCTTTCATTTTAGCATAAACTGTTTGATAGGAAATCAGGTCAATCGCTTCCGTTTTCCGATGCAGATAAGGAGGAATCGGCAATTCACCTGCTTTTTCCAAAATTTCAGCAAAAGAAACGTTGGGAGCATCCCAGAAAAAGCGAATATAACTAACATTTCCTTTTTTCTCTAACAATTCAGCTTGAAAAAGAAAATTTTTATTATCAATGTTTACTTTCTTTGTAAGCACTTCTCCTTTCCATTTTTTCTGATTACCAACCATACATTTCCATACACATTCTGAAAAAGAACCAAGCGATAAGGCATAATCAGAAGGAACAGCAGGCTTCAAACAAAAAATTTCTATACGCGCACCTGTCTCGCGATAAAAGACAAGACGAGCTTCAATTACTTTTGTATTGTTATATACTAATAAACTGTTTGGAGGTAAAAATTCAACGAGATGCAAAAAAGTGTTTTCAGTGATGACATCATTTTTATATATCAATAATTTTGAAGCATCACGTTGAGGCAAAGGATATTTTGCAATACGTTCGTCGGATAAGTTATAGTCAAAATCCTCAATATTCAGTGGAATGATATTTTCGTTGGCAGAATTCACTGGGCTTACAGAAAATTTGTTGTACTTTTGCAGCAAAAGTACTAAAAAATTGCCATTTTTTGATAGTAGCTTTATCATTACTTTTCACATTTTAAAAGTAGAAGTGACAATTTTTAAACTATTCTAAAATTTATCTTATCATGATAAAAAAAGGAGATCATGTACGTTTTTTAAACGCTGTCGGTAGCGGCATAGTAACGCATGTTGATGAAAAGAATAAAATCATTTACGTGGCAGACAATGATGGCTTTGAAGTGCCTGTGCTGGCAAATGAATGTGTTGTAATTCCTGCTGCAGTAAACGGGAATACAAATTTTCCTATTCGGGATTTTACGTCTGAAAATGCCAAAGAAAATACGCCCTCTCTTTCTGAAAATAAAGAACCAGCTTTTTCATCTCTTGAAAAAAAAATTGAGATTCCAGAAGAAACATCTGAAGGCGATACGCTCAAATTGTTTTTGGCTTTCGTGCCAACCAACATCAAACAGTTGCCAAACACCAGTTACGAATGTTATCTGATCAATGACAGTAATTATTACCTGTTTTATAACATTAGTTTATTAGAAAATGCTGCTGCTTTGAGTTTGGCGAATGGATTGATTGAACCAAACATGCAAGAACTTTTTGCCGAAATCACTCCTGAACAATTAACCGAATGGCAAAAAATAAATTTCCAGACAATCGCTTATAAAAAGGACAAGGAATATTCCATTCAACGGGCAATTGATGTAAATATTGAAGTTGAAATCGATAAATTTTACAAATTACACTGTTTTACCGAAAATGATTATTTTGATCAACCAGCTTTATTGATAGATATTTTATTAGAAAAAGAGAAACAACAATTTCTTGAAATTCCTGAAAAAGAAATAAAAAAGGTAATTTCACAAAAAGAAATTCCTTCAAACCCACACAAGTTAAAAAAATTAAAGAAGCCACAAATCATTGAAGTTGATCTGCATATTGAACAATTAATAGATAATCCAGCAGGAATGAGTAATTTTGAAATGCTTCAACTTCAATTGAACAAGTGCAGGGAAGTACTAGAAATGAATAAAAATAACAAGGGTCAAAAAATCGTTTTCATTCATGGAAAAGGTGAAGGCGTATTAAAAAAAGAAATTCAGAAACTTCTGGAAACACAATACAAAAAATTTTACTTTCAGGACGCTTCGTTTCAGCAATATGGTTTTGGAGCTACCATGATAACAATTCGATAATTTTTTTCATTTTTTAATTTACAGAAAAATGTCTCTTAATATTTGGTGTCATTATTTAAAACTATTGTTTTTTATTTTTCTAATCTTAGGAATTGTTTCTTGTGAAAAATCAGACAATGAAGTAACAGATTCTGCTTATATTACAGATGTTTTTGAATATCACTATGCACCTGGTCAACATGCCAACATAGTTAAACCTACAGATGCAGCAAACTTTATTGGCTTACCTTCTAACGTGAAAAGTTGCCTGTACCTGGGGGGTTGGGGCGGATATGTGATAGCTGGCTTTGATCATAATGTAATCAATCATGAAGGATATGATTTTGAAGTATTTGCTTTGGCAGGTGTTTCGCCTGAGCCTGCTATTGTTTATGTAATGGAAGATAAAAACGGTGATGGAAAACCCAATGACACCTGGTACGAATTAAAAGGAAATCAATTTGAAAACTCAAAAAGAAATTATTGGGTGTGCTACTATAAGGCTCTTTCAGATTCAGCCAACATAACTTGGAAAGACAGTGAAAGGAATAGAGGAGAACTAATTTCAGGTTTTGGTACAAAATTTACTGCTTCGTGGTGGTGGCAATATTACGAAAATGATAGCATCACTTTTTATGGAACACGTTTACCCGATGCTTACGAAAATAGTGGTTCTCAATGGGAAGTTCCTGTTGATCGTTTTACGTGGGGGTATGCCGAAAATAACTTTGGTATTGATTACGATCAAACAGTTCATTCCAATCAATTTGATATTTCAAATGCTGTAGATAATTTAGGTAACTCTGTTAATTTACCGCATATTCGTTTTATTAAAATTCAAACTGGTGTTTTTCAGCAAGCTGGGTGGCTGAATGAAATATCATCAGAAATTTGCGGAGCTCGGGAGTTAAAATAACAAAATTATGTGATATAAATTGTATTTCAGAAAATGTAAGGAAAAATTTATATCTCTTTTATTTCGGTAACTTCCTATCTATAAAATTTTAATTATCTTTGTTGAATTTTCATATTCCTCGAAACTTGTAACTCGAAATTCAAAAGTCAAAACTATATTATGATCAATATCGAACCTTCAACAGTCTGGTATTATTTTAACGAAATAACTAAAATTCCTCGTCCTTCAAAAAAGGAACAAAAAATCAGAAATTATCTTCTTCAAATTGCAAAGCTACATAATCTTTCAGCAAAAGTTGATAAGGCAGGAAATGTTTTGATTACTAAACCAGCCACTTCAGGTTACGAAAATCAGCAAAAAATTATTTTACAATCACATATGGATATGGTATGTGAAAAAAATAGTGAAGTGAATTTCAATTTTGAAACTGATGCTATCCAAACTCATATAGAAGGTGACTGGATTAAAGCAAAGGGAACAACTTTAGGTGCGGATAATGGAATTGGTATGGCTATGATGCTGGCTGTGTTGACTTCCAATGATATTTCCCATCCAGAAATAGAATGCTTGTTTACCGTTGATGAAGAAAGTGGTTTAACAGGTGCTTCATCTTTAGAACCTGATTTTTTAGAAGGGAAAATTTTAATTAATTTGGACTCGGAAGATGATGGTGTTATTTTTATAGGTTGCGCTGGTGGAATTGACACAACAGCTAATCTTTCATATATACCTCGAAAAACTCCGCTAACTAATTTATCTTTTTCCATAACAATTAAAGGTTTAAAAGGAGGACATTCAGGGGAAGATATTGACAAAAAACATGGCAATGCCATTAAAATTTTGACTCGATTTCTGTGGAATTTAAGCAAAGAAGTAGTAGTACATCTTCATAGTATGGAAGGTGGTGGTTTATCCAATGCCATTCCACGTGAAGCTACCGCAATAATTTCTATTCCTTTTCACCAAAAAGAAAATTTGAGTGTTTTATTCAATCAATATATTGCAGAAATAACATCTGAATTACAACAAAGTGAGCCTAATTTGCAATTTATACTTTCTTCGGAAAAAATGCCTTATACCGTTTTGGATAAAAGAAGCTCAAAAACACTTCTTAATGCTCTTTATGCTTGCCCTCACGGAGTAAAAGCCAGAAGTGAAGAAATTCCCGATTTAGTTGAGACTTCTACTAATCTAGCTTCAGTAAAAATGATAGATAATAACCGAATTTTGATTACTACCAGTCAACGAAGTTCTGTTGAATCAGCCAAATATGATATAGCTCATCAGGTAGAATCGGTTTTTGTTTTGGCTGGAGCAAAAGTACATCATAGTAAAGGTTATCCAGGATGGAAGCCAAATTTTAATTCTGAAATCCTTAAAGTAGCTCAACAATGTTATCAGGAAATTACAGGAGAAGAGCCTAAAGTTCGAGCAGTCCATGCAGGTCTGGAATGTGGACTTTTTCTTGAAAAATATCCTCAGTTGGATATGATTTCTATTGGTCCACAAATGTATGGGGTTCATTCTCCGGAAGAAAGATTGAGTATATCTTCTACCCAAAAATGTTGGGAATGGCTGTTGAAGATACTGGCACATAGGTTATAAACGTTCTCTCAATATTTCATTTAATCAGCATAAATAATAAAGATGGAACAATCGAATAAACTAAAAATAATTAATGATCCTGTTTTTGGTTTTATCAATATTCCTGATGATTTTTTATATGAGATCATTCAACATCCTTATTTTCAGCGATTAAATCGTATCAAGCAATTAGGTATTTCTTATTATGTTTATCCTGGCGCCCAACATACCCGCATGCAACATTCACTTGGTTGTATGTATCTGGTTGGTGAAGCCATCAAAGAGTTGAGACAAAAAGGTCACTCTATTACTACAAGCGAAGAACAAGCTGTTCGGGCTTGTATGCTGTTGCACGATATAGGACACGGACCTTTTTCCCATGCACTGGAAAAAAGTTTGGTCACGGACATTGACCACGAAAAAATTTCTCTTTTGATGATGCAGCGTCTCAATGAAGAGTTTGAAGGGAAATTGACCACCGCAATTGAAATTTTTACTAATCAATATCCCAAAAAATTTTTACATCAATTGGTTTCAAGTCAACTGGACATGGACAGAATGGATTATTTGAGCCGTGACAGTTTTTTTTGTGGTGTAAGTGAAGGAATTATTGGTTCTGCTCGCATTATTAATATGCTAAATATATTTAATGACGATCTGGTAGTTGAGTCAAAAGGCATTTATTCTATTGAAAAATTCCTTGTGGCACGACGTTTGATGTTTTGGCAAGTTTATTTGCATAAAACATGTGTAGCTGTTGAAAGAATGCTAATCAATATACTAACAAGAGCCAAAGAGTTGGTATTGAGCGGTAAAAAACTTTTTTCTTCACCAGCTTTGCATTATTTTTTATACAATTATATAAATGAAGAAAAATTTAGTGAATCGGTTGAAGTACTCGACAATTTTGCAAATCTTGACGACTCAGACCTGATTTGTGCCATTAAAGTTTGGACAAATAACGAAGATAAAGTTTTATCATATTTGTGTAAGTCGTTTATTAACAGAAAATTATTTAAAGTTGAAATATTAGAACATGGTTTCAACGAAACTAAACGACACCATTTGTTAAGTCAATATCAAGAACATTTTAAAATTTCTGCTGAAGAAGCGGAATATTTTATGGGAGAAGAAACGGTAAGTACAGATACCTACAATCCCAGCGAAGAAAGAATCAATATTTTATACAAAAATAATACTGTGAAAGATATAACTGAAGCATCAGACATGTTGAACATAAAAGTGCTCACCAAAAAAGTTTATAAGCATTATTTGTGTTACTGTAGATTATAAAATTATTAGAATTATAATTTAATAATGAAAAGTTTATATTTCAATATTTAAAATTGTTTATTTCTAAAAGTGAAAAATTAAAAATAGTTTAGTACTTTTGTAGCCAAAATTTTTAACTATGGAGTTTACCGCTCAACAAATAGCAGATTTTTTAGGAGGAGAAATTGAAGGTAATCCTTCTGTAAAAGTAAGTGGTTTTTCTAAAATCGAAGAAGGAAAGCCAGGTACGCTTACTTTTCTGTCCAATCCGAAATACAATCATTACCTTTACGATTGTAAGGCCAGTATAGTTTTAATAAATAAGGATTTTAAGCCTGAAAAAAAAGTTACTGCTACTTTAATTCGTGTGGATAATGCTTATGAATCATTGGCTAAACTTTTTTCTCTCATTAATCAAAATCAAATCCACAAAAAAGGCATTTCGTCTCTGGCATATATTGCTCCTACGGCACAAATTGGTGAGAATGTTTACATTGCTCCTTTTGTGTTTATTGGTGAAAATGTTAAAATTGGAAAAAATTCTGAAATATATGCCCAATGTGCTATCGAAGAAAATTCCACAGTTGGTGAAAATGTAATTCTTTATCCAGGAGTGAAAATTTATCATAATTGTGTTATTGGTAATAATTGTATTTTGCATGGTGGTGTTGTGATTGGAGCCGATGGTTTTGGTTTTGCACAATCCAAAGAAGGAATCTACGAAAAGATTTTTCAATTAGGCAACGTTGTGTTGGAAGATGATATTGAAGTTGGAGCAAATTCTACGATCGATAGGGCTACATTGGGTAGTACTATTATTCACAAAGGAGTAAAAATAGACAATTTGGTGCAGATTGCTCATAATGTCGAAATTGGAGAAAATACTGTTATCGTGGCACAAACAGGAATTGCAGGTTCAACAAAAATAGGTAAAAATTGTGTTTTAGCCGGGCAAGTAGGAATTGTAGGACATTTACAAATTGCAGACAATACACAAATAGGTGCACAATCAGGTGTGACAAATTCAGTGAAAACACCAGGTCAGATTATTATTGGTTCTCCTGCTATACCCATTCGTAATTTTAGAAGGTCTTCTATCCTTTTTAAAAATTTACCGGAAATACAAAATCTTCTTATAGAATTGAAAAATAAAGTGGAAGAACTTGAAAAAAATATTCAATCAGGTAATCCTCAATAATTAATAGTACTGACTCACATAAAGGATTTTTATTCTAACAAGTAAAATGATGACAAAACAAAAAACAATAAAGGAAAAATTTACTCTTCAAGGAAAAGGATTACATACAGGTTTAGAAATCTCTTTAACATTTATACCAGCAGTTGAAAATCATGGAATTAAGCTGAAACGAATAGACCTTCCTGAACAACCCATCATTGAAGCTTTAGCAGAAAATGTAACCCATACAATTCGTGGTACCGTTTTGCAAAAAGGAGAAGTTCAAATAAGTACGGTAGAACATGCACTGGCAGCTTTGTATGCTTTAGGAATCGACAATTGTTTGCTGGAAGTTAATGGACCAGAATTTCCTATTTTAGATGGTAGTGCCAAACATTATGTTGAAAAAATTTTGGAAGTTGGAATAGAAGAACTGAATGCTAAAAAAGATGAATATATTGTTAGAAAAAAAATAGAATATTCTTTGCCAGATTCTAAATCAAAAATTACTTTATTACCCGACGATATATTTAGCATTGATGTTCATATCGGATTTGATTCACCAGTGCTTTCCAATCAATTTGCTTCACTTGATTCACTGGATAATTTTGTAACAGAAATTGCTTCTGCTCGCACATTCGTTTTTGTTCATGAAATTGAACCTTTATTGAACATGAACCTTATTAAAGGAGGGGATTTAAAAAATGCACTGGTAATTTATGACAAGGAAATCTCGCAGGAAAGAATGGATTTTCTTACTGAGAAATTAAATCAAAAACCTATTGATGCTTCCAAATTAGGTTATATTAATAATGAACTTAATTATCCAAATGAACCAGCAAGACATAAACTTCTTGATGTCATTGGTGATTTGTCGCTGATTGGTAAACCCATTAAAGGTAAAGTAATTGCCAATTATCCAGGACATAAAATCAATACAGAATTTGCCAAATTAATTCGTAAAGAAATAAAAAAGCAAGAAGTTCCTGTTCCTATTTATGATGATAGCATTCCTCCTGTATTGGATATAAATGCCATCAGAAAGCTTTTACCTCACCGATGGCCTTTCCTTTTGGTGGACAAAATTATTGAGATACATGATAAAGTTATTGTAGGAATAAAAAATGTTTCAGCAAATGAAACTTTCTTTGTAGGTCATTTTCCTAACGAGCCCGTGATGCCGGGAGTTCTAATCGTAGAAGCAATGGCTCAAACAGGTGGAATTTTAGTTCTGAATTCTATTCCTCATCCTGAAAAATATTCTACCTATTTTTTAAGAATAGATAATGTAAAATTCCGTCAGAAAGTGCTTCCTGGCGATACTGTTATCTTTCGTCTTGAGATGATAGACGAAATCAGACATAGCTGTACGAACATGAAAGGATATGCTTTTGTCGGCGGGAAAATTGTAGCAGAAGCTCAATTTATGGCTCAAATTACAAAAAATAATTAAAGTTGATATAGAGAAAATGGAACAACCGCTTGCCTATATTCATCCAGAAGCTAAAATAGATCCATCAGTCA
>Ga0208825_1001079_pt1 | contig 22366 bp, 19 predicted proteins | sample AD_UKC113_MetaG_FD_184450 | JGI IMG/M metagenome (GOLD analysis project Ga0208825, IMG submission 184450) | Active sludge microbial communities of municipal wastewater-treating anaerobic digesters from Hong Kong - AD_UKC113_MetaG (SPAdes)... | ecosystem: Engineered > Bioreactor > Anaerobic >...
ACTGGACGCTGCTGCCCGAAGCCCTGCACCAGATCACCATCGTCATGAGCGATCGCGGCATTCCGGCCAGCTACCGCCACATGCACGGCTTTGGCTCGCACACCTACAGCTTCTGGAATGCAAACGGCGAGCGCTTCTGGGTCAAGTTCCACTTCAAGACCCAGCAGGGCATCCAGAACCTGACGGATGCCGAGGCCGAGGCCATCGTCGGTAAAGACCGCGAGAGCCACCAGCGCGACCTGTTTGATGCCATCGAGCGCGGCGACTACCCCAAGTGGACGATGTATGTGCAGGTCATGCCCGAGCAGGATGCCGAGAGGGTGCCGTATCACCCCTTCGATCTGACCAAGGTCTGGCCGCACAAGAACTATCCGCTGATCGAAGTGGGCGAGTTCGCGCTGCACAAGAACCCGGAAAACTTCTTCCTGGACGTGGAGCAGTCGGCCTTCTCGCCCAGCAACCTGGTGCCCGGCATCGGCGTGTCGCCCGACCGCATGCTGCAGGCGCGGCTGTTCAACTACGCCGACGCGCAGCGCTACCGCCTGGGCGTGAACCACCAGCAGATCCCGGTGAACCGCGCGCGCTGCCCGGTGCACAGCAACCACCGCGACGGCCAGGGCCGGGTGGACGCCAACTACGGCAGCGCGCCGCACTACGAGCCCAACAGTTTCGGCCAATGGCAGGGTCAGCCCAGCTTTGCCGAACCGCCGCTCAAGATCAACGGCGATGCGGCGCACTGGAGCTTTCACGAATCCGACAGCAACTACTTCAAGCAGCCCGGCGATCTGTTCCGCCTGATGTCCGACGCCCAAAAAGATGCGCTGTTCGGCAACACCGGCCGCGCCATGGGCGACGCGCCCGAGTTCGTCAAGCACCGCCACATCCGCAACTGCCACGCCGCCGACCCGGCCTACGGCGCCGGTGTGGCCCGGGCGCTGGGCCTCGATCTCGCGAAGGCGCTGGCCTCGCAAAAGGACGACCCCATGTTCGGCAATCCGCAGGTAGCGCTGCCGGTCTGACCATTGGCCCGATTTCAAGGCAAATCCGGCTCCAGCGCTTTATGGACACGCGCTGGAAGCTGTATTATTTATAGCAAAACAAAGCCATGATGCCAGGCCAGGGGGTGGTGATCAGGGCTGTGGCGCCGGGCGGGATCGAACCGGCGACTTTCACGCCCTCGCAAGCATCGCAAAGGGGTCGTTTGCAGCATCGTTTTGTCTCGCCGACGATGCTCGCTGATGGTCGTGGGATGGCCGGGACAAGCGGTGCTATTCAAATAGTCTGGCAATCTGCCCCATCGGCAGAAACAGCCGAAGCGGCGTTTTCTGAAACGGCTGAAAATCAAAGTGCCGGTAGAAGCTTTCAGCCTGCTCGTTTTTCGCCTCCACGATCACCACCATGGCCGCGATCTGCTGCGCGGCCTCCAGGCTGCGGCGCAGCGCATCGACCAGCAGGAATTCCCCGACACCTTGACCTCCGGCTGACGGATCGACCGCCAGCCGACCCAGCAGCGTGACAGGCAACTGGCCGTAGCGCGGCAGCCGCTTCATCAGGTCTGGCGGCAGTTCGTCAACGGGAATGATGGAGGATGAAAGGGTGTAGAAGCCGAGCACCTTGGGATCGCCCGGCTGCGTCAGCACGAAGGGCGCGGCCATCCGCTTTTCAGCGTCTTGCCGCGCCTGTTCGCGCAGATAACGATTCAGGTCTTGATGGCCGCAGTCGAATGACTTGCGCCCATGGGTCTTGACCAGCGGGCTGATGCGCTCCGGGGCAAGAATGAGCGCCAATCACAACCCCGCCTTCTGACGGTAGCTCTGAACGGCCTTTTGCAGGCGCGGCCCCGGCTCGGATGGCGTCAGCAGCGCGGTCACGAAAGCCACCTGCTCCTCGCGGCTCAGGCGAATGATTTCGTGCTCCTGCACGATCTTCGTGGCGGCTTCCTGCGTGCTGTCGATGACCAACTCGCTCAGGGTGCGTCCGGTCAAGTTCGCTGCGCGCTGAAAGAAGTCCTTCTGGTCGCTGGACACGCGCGCCTCCAGGCGCGCATTGCGCGGCTTGTCGTGGGTTTCAGGGGTGTGCGGCATGGTTGACCTCGCGGGAAATGGTTCATATCCCATACTCAAATGTACGCCGCTTGTCCGTACACATCAAGATGGAAGTCGATTCCCGCGCCTGCCCAGCCAGGCGCCGGACTGCGCAGCCCTTGTCCGCCGTTTCTGAAACAAGGGCTTGGCGCGACGAGCCGGCAGGCCCCGCTGTGTTGAAGGCTTCTGGTATGAACCCGCGACCGATGGCGCGCCGCTGAGCATTGCTGACACATAAAGATGCCGCAACCCGCAGACGGAGCGGGATTGCCAGACGCGCCCACCACACGCCCCCCATCGAAAAAGCCCGTTCATCGCTGACCCTTTGCAGCAGGGCCATGTCACAGGCGTCAAATCATTATAACCAATTGATTTATAAGGATTTTTATCAATTTGGCGCGGCTGGCGGGGATCGAAAAAGCCGCTGCAACCCGCATGATTGCTGGATTTCGACCAATCGGGCGATCGCCATACCGACGAATCTACCGTCATTTGCCACCGATGTGCTGTTTGCACCACAGACCGGTGCGTACGGCCGCACCGCTGCCTCGTATGCTGTGGAGATGTGCAACCGCTACGAGACCCCCGAAGAGCGCGAGATCGAGCGCACTTGGCACGTCGGGCGCGACCAGCCGAACCGCTGGTGGGACGAGTTCGTGTTTCCTCGCGGACGGGGGGTGTTTATCCGGCGGGCCGTACATGGCGGCGACTACAGCCGCGAGCTGGTGGCTGGCCACTGGGGACTGATTCCCTGGTTTGCCAAGACCGCCAAGCTCAGCTACAGCACCAACAACGCTCGAAGCGAAGAGCTAGCAGCCAAGGCGACGTACAAGCAACCCTGGGCCAGAGGCCAGCGCTGCATCATCCCGGCCCGCTCATTCGATGAACCGTGCTGGGAGACCGGCAGGAACATCTGGTGGCGCTTTCGGCGTGCGGATGGCGAACTCTGGGGCTTGGCCGGTCTATGGAACACCTGGGTCGAGAAGACCACCGGCGAAGGGCACGAGAGCTACACGATGTTGACAGTCAATGCCGACCATCACCCCTTGATGCGGCGCATGCACAAACCCGACCCGAAGCTCCCACTCGATGGGCAAGACAAGCGCAGCGTCATTCCGCTGCCTCGCAACACCTGGAACGCGTGGCTAGCCGGCACCGTTCGGGAGGCACAGGCGCTGCTCCGACTGCCTGTAGCGGACGAGTTCTTGGTCGAGCACCCATGATTGGCCGGATCGCAACAAGCCGACCAGCGCAAACGAATTCCCACGCAACACCAACTCTGGCAATGCTGCGGCTTGTCAGGCCACGAATCAATCACGCAGCCGGTCAAGGAACGTGTCCCCACGACGACGGCCGCTGATGAAGTGGAAAACCGCATCGGCCAGTTTGCCCATCAGCCCACGGTGCTGATTCGGGACAGCGCTCAGGGGGCGATTCCTGGAGCAACCGCAAGTGATCGCATTGCCGGCGTTGTACACGGCGGGAAAAGTCACCTGTTCCTTGATCAGCTCAACCGCAGGCGAGACGTTCAGACCACGTTGTTTCATGAGTTGTTCCACTATCGGTTGCAGCAACCTCTAACGCGTGATCAGTTCCAAACCCAGGTACTACGCCCGTCTGAGCACGACACGCGCTGTTGCGCCGAGGTGAGGCATTGGACCGAGTATGAGGTACAGCCTGGGAGCCAAAATTGCGGCGACGCCTGAAGGCATGGCCAACTGCTGGCGCTGGTACAGTGCGCCGCATGAAAGCAGCGCAATCGGACAAACTGGTACACGCCAGGCAGGCGCTGAGCGAGTTCGAGGCGGAGATGGCGACCTGGCCAAGCGAGCCGTGGACCGCGGAGGAGTGCCTGCTGTCAACGCCGTACAGCGAGCGAGCGACGTGGCGGCGGATTCTGGCCAGACAGATCAGGTTGGGCACATCACGTTTCCAGGGGCCACCGGGCCTGTTGGACAAGATGGTGCGCCGATTGTCTTCTTTTACGGCAGCCGCTCGGGCACCGACGCCTTCGACACCAGCCACCCCGGACGGCAGGACATAGGCGGATACGGATGCAGAACCTATAGAACGCAAGTTCCGATCCGCGACCTGCGGGAAAGGGTACCCCGGTACGACGGATTTTGAAACGATCAAGGAACGAATCGTGCCGTCCTACGCCCGCGGCGATACCTGAGTATGGTGATTGTGCTTCCCGCTGGTGCGTTTGATCAAGCCAAGACGCCTGCCAAGCGCCTCCAACAACACGATTGAAGGAAGCTGGCGTCTGTGCTCGACGCGCTCCGGCTGTCCCGTGTGTCAGCTCCGAGTGCAGCCGCTTTGCTGATGTCATAGCTGCTGATAAGGTAGAGCAGAGCGCTCACGCAGCGCAGCAGCATTAGCGACGGTCACTGCGTCCATCCTGCAGCCCGGCCTATTGCGCCGAATCACCCGGTCACTCGTTCATTCGTTGCGGTCGGTTGGACAACAGGGAAGCGCATGAAAGAGAACTACTACGACCCACTTTGGAGCGAACAGGTCACGCTACCCGTCAAGCGAGTCGGCGATCGCTGGGAGTTTCTGTATGGCGGCGATATTCCTGTCAAGGATGGCACGTACGGCGAGCTGCGCTTCTCCGCACGCGCGATCGCTGATGCCAAGTTCCTGGAGCGAGTCACGACGGAGGTCCGCATCAAGGCGCTGGGCGAGAACACGCCTCTGATGGTCGCCCTCAGCGATCGAACCCAAAAATCCCCTTACAGCCAAGCGCTTCCGGCCGACGCCTTTCCGAAGGGCATCCCGCACGGCACCACGCGCTGGGCGATAGTGCGCCTGGGGCCACCCAAGCCGCGTCTACGGCCAGCAGCCGAGCATCAGGAGAACTCGGCGCCTGAGCCTGGCGGTCTTTGGCTCAAACTCAGGGGCTTGGACAGAAGTGACCTGATCAGCAGCACCATCGTCATGCCCGTTGGTTTCACCCCGCCGATCGCCTCCAGTCTGAATCACGCCTTCACACTCCTGTCTCGCGCCTACGAGAAGCACCGTATCTCGAACACCGGAAACGCGTACACGCGGTTTTTTTATCAGGATCGCAACACCCGCTGGTACCCTTTGGACGATCTGCGCAGTGGCGCGATAGCCGAGGCCGAACGCACCCTCCTACACCAACTGTGGACTGATGTTGAAAAAGCGCTTGGGTGGCGGCCGTTGGTGAGGTCGTCCGGCGACAGAAAAAAATGAATCGACCTGTCTTGCTGCCTCCGTGATCTCTTCAATGCACTGCGTTACGCGCCCCTCGCCACCAGCATCGCTTGCTGCGGGTCATAGCGCATCTCGGTGATGCTGCCGTCCCGGATGCGCTCGACCGCCTGGTCGATCGCCTGCAGCGGCACCAAAAACCATTCGCGGGGTTTGACCGGGTAGCCGAAGCGATCTTCGATGGTCAGATCGAGCTGCGCCGGCCCAAAAACGCGATGCAACAAGGCTTCCAACCCCGTGCGGCGGATGCCTGCCAGCTTGTACGTGGCCACCACCTCGACATCGGCCAGCAGATAGGTGGCGTCGTGCGCCGCGTTGGCAATTCGTGTCTGCACCTTGCCCCCGGTCACGCCAATTTTGTGAATCAGCTCGCGGTGCTCAGCCACGTAGGGGTGGTTCGACAGGCTGCGCAACACGTAGATCGTGCCGCTCTCCATATCTCCCTCCTCCAACGCATCGGCAAACAAGGGGCCGACGCCTGGCTCGGTGATGCGCCGTCCCGCATCATCCTTGTAGAGCGCGCGTTGCAATGAGCGGCGCAGCAAATTGCTCTCGGTGGCGTTGGAATAGATGACGCGCAGCCGCGCATCGTTTTCGCCATTGGGCGCCTTGATGGTCTCTCCCACTTCGGCCACATACACGGTCTGACCGCCAAGCACGAAGAAATCGCCGGCTTCGATGCTGGCATCGCGGCCAAACGGTCGGGTCTGTCGCGCGCCGCTTTTCAACTCCTTTTGCACCTGCTCGAACAGCGCTTGAAAGCGCTCAAAGTCCTCGCACGGATCGCGCTCGGCCACTTCTTCGGCGGCTTGCACTTCGGCGCGGCTACGCACATGACGCAAGGTCGTGACCCCGTCCGTTGCATCGACCATGCCCGCCAGATCGGCCAACAAGGCATCATCATCCAACGAGCCACCGCCCGACGCCGTCATGTTCTGGCCGTGGTTCAGTAAGCCTTGATGGTCCAGTGGCGCCAGCAGGGTGCGGCAATCGTCCTGCTGGCGCAAGCGATCCAGGCGCACGGCGTACAGGCGCTCGAAGATGTCGCGCTCGACCCCATGCTGCGGCGCCCGCCCATGCAGTTGCACAAAGCGCTGAATGTCCTCGAAACCCGCAACAATGCGTTCCTCGCGCGCCGTGCGTCCACCCTTCTTCTCGGGTGCGGCAAAGTCGGCCAGCTCTTCCGCCAGATCATCCAGGTCGATGTCATTGCTCATAGCGTCCCTCGGCCTTGTAGCGCATGAAGGCCACCGCACCTTCGGCCATACGCTGCTCCCAGGCGTCGGTAGAAGTCAGTGACGGCAAACACCCTCGCTCGCGCTTGAACCGCGCTGCCCGCACCGCCAAATCCCTGGCCTCCTCGGGCGTCAGCTTGGTGCGCCGCGCCCCGATGACGGCGGCCACCTGCCGCAAACTGTCCTCGTTCATGCTCTTGGCCAGAATGGCGTAGGCCTCGCTGAAAGGATTGATACGGTCGATCAAATCCATATCCAGCTCGCGCACGTCCATGGCAAAGCGGCGCACGCCGTCGATCAGCGCCGTGCTGCCCGCAGCACCGGCGCCAACCGCTGCTGCCGCGCTACTGTCCGTCAGCAGCACCTGTTTGGCCTTCTGCGTCAAATTCAACGCCGCCACCGCGTGCTGGCGCACCGCTTCCTGATCTTCGGCGCTCAGTTCGGGGTACTTGTCGCGCACGATCTTGCCCATGCGCAATTGCGTCAGCTCCTCGGGCACCAGTTCCTCGTCGAACAATCCGCGCTCGATGCTGGTTTTGTCCTGCACAAAGCTGGCGATCACCTCGGTCAGGTCCTCTCGGCAAATGCGGCTGGCCTCGGGGCTGGCAGGCTCGGCCAGCCCCTTGACTTCGATCTGCATCTGCCCCGTTTCGTGGTTGAAGCCGACGTTGCACTGGTCGGGCTGGTAGCCAGCCGCGCCATAGTCCAGTCCTGACTGCGGCCCGCTGTTCGGGTTTTTGGGCCGAAACTCGAAGCGCGGCGCCAGCACCTGCTCCATCAGCAGGCTGGCAGCAATGGCTTTCAGCGTGTCGTTCACCGCCTCGGACACCAGCTGTTCGCTGGCATCGGGCTCGGCAATCAGGTTGGTGAAGCGCGCCCGTGTCTTGCCCGGCGCATCGCGCGTAGCGCGGCCGATGATCTGCACGATCTCGGTCAGGCTGGAGCGGTAGCCCACCGTCAGCGCGTGCTCACACCAAATCCAGTCGAAGCCCTCCTTGGCCATGCCCAGGGCGATGATGATGTCCACATGCTCGCGGTCGTTCTTGTGCGCCGGGTTTTTCAGCGCCGCCGCCACCTTCTCGCGCCGGGCCGGGTCGTCGTCCACCAGGTCGGCGATGCGCAGCATGCGCCCACCGGCGGTCTTCACGCGCTGAAAGCCGGTCACCGGGTCACTGCCCTGCCACTGGCCCAGCGCCTCGATGATGTGCTCCACCTCGCGAATCTTGTCCTTGGTGCTTTCGCGCGAGTTGACGTTGGGGATGTGGATGATGGTTTTCTCCGCCGGATCGAGCACCTTGAGGATGTCCTCGGCGTAGGAGCCGGCGTAGAAGTAATAGCCAATGTCAAGTTTTTTCAGGTACTCATAGCCACTCAGCTGCTCGTAATAGGTGTACTTCACAGTGTCAAAACGTGCCTCGTCGGCGGGCGCCAGCACCGCTTCGGCGTCGCCGCGAAAGTACGAGCCCGTCATCGCCACGATGTGCGTTTTGTCGCGCGTGATGAACTGCCCCAGGTGCGTGCCCAGTTTGTTGTCCGGGTTGCTTGAGACGTGGTGAAACTCATCAACGGCGATCAGTCGGTCATCGAAGGCCGCCACGCCAAACCGCTCCACCGCAAAGCGAAACGTGGCGTGGGTGCATACCAGCACCCGATCATCGCTTTCCAGGAACGCGCCCACGGCATTCACCTTGCCGCCGTCGTCCGTGCCTGGCGCATCGCACAGGTTCCAGCGCGGCTCGACCCGCCAATCGGCCCAAAAACCAAATTCACTGAGCGGCTCGTCGTGAAAGCTCGCGCCAATGGTTTTTTCGGGCACCACGATCAGCGCCTGCCTGAGCCCCTGATGGTGCAGTTTGTCCAGGGCAATGAACATCAGCGCCCGGCTCTTGCCCGAGGCCGGTGGCGACTTGATCAGCAGGTACTGCTCGCCGCGGCGCTCGTAGGCACGCTCCTGCATCGGGCGCATGCCCAGTTCGTTGGCTTTGGTGGAGCGGCCGGTGGTGGCGTAGCTGACGGAGACGGAGGGAACGGTGATGGTCATGTGTGTGGTTTGTGGCGGTGCATGGCGCAAATCAAGACTCAACCAACTTCTTTGCGCTCATGCAGACATATTTCGGCACATAGATGGTGTTTGCGCCTCGCGCTCACCCTTGCTCCCCTTGCACCAGCAGTTGCACCAGCGGGGCATTGATGAAATACAGGTGCTTGCCCTGGCTGTGCTCCTGCACCAGCCCCACGCGGGCCAGCTCGCGCAAATAGCGCGCTGCCGTCTGCCGCGTCACGCTCAAATCGCGCTGAACGAACTCGATGCGGGTGTAGGGGTGGCGAAACAGGTTGTTCAACAAATCCTGCGAATACAACTTGGGCACATCGGCGCGCATGCGACGCTTGGTTTCAGCCATCAAATCGCGCATGCCGCTGACCAACTGCACCGTTTGCCCGGCCGTTTGCGCGACGGCGTCGAGCATGAAAACCACCCACGCCTGCCAACTGTCCGCACGGGCAGCGGCATCGTCGCCCGCGTCACGCACGGCTTGCAGCAGGCGGTAGTAATCGGACTTGTGCCGGTTGATGTGGCGCGACAGATAAAGCACAGGCGCATCCAGCAGGCGCGCATGCACCAGGTACAGCACGCACAAAATGCGCCCGACGCGGCCGTTGCCGTCGCTGAAGGGGTGAATGCTTTCAAACTGATGGTGGATCAGCGCCATCTTGATGATGGGGTCGAGATCGCACGCCGTATCGTCATTGATGAACCGCTCCAGCGCGTCCATGTGCGCCTGCACCTGTGCGCCTTCCTGCGGCGGCACAAACACGGTGGCGCCGGTCTTTTCATGCCTCAGAACCGTGCCGCCGCTGGTGCGAAACGCCTCGCTGCTGTCCTTGAGCAGCTGAAACAAGGCAATCAAGGTGCCGTTGCTCAAAATTCCCTGCTGCCCGCGCATGCGCTCGAACCCATGGGTCAGCGCCTCGCGGTAGCGAGACACCTCCTTGGCCGCCGACGATGCCCAGGGCGCCAGGTGCAAATCGGCCTGAAACAGCTCGTCCTGCGTGGTCACATAGCTCTCCACCTCGGAACTGGCCTTGGCCTCTTGCAAGGCCAGGGTGTTGATGAGGATGGCCTGATTGGGAATGCTGGCCGCGCAACCCTTGAGTTCCGCCAGATGACGATGCGCCGCCACCAGCGCCTTGAGCAGTGGCGGCGTCTGCAAATCCACCTCAGGGGGCGGCAGCTCAGGGATGGGGTAGGTGGGCTGCAAGGCCATGCGAGGTGAGTCCTGGGCTCATGTTCGATCTGACGCTCAGATGGCACACGACCGGATGGTCATGTTAAGAAATTTTGTCTTTTTTAACACATGAAACCGCTCATGTTAAGGAAGCGCCGCTGGATTTCTTGCCGCGCGCGCTTGGAGGTTCACCCTTGCTGCGTCCGGCCCAGCTTTTTTGCCACCCCCTTGCCGGCCGCGCCCGCCGCCATCTCGGTGTACAGCGCAAACAGCTTTTCCAGCCGCTCGGTGTCGTTTCTGAAGCGCCGGCCGATGTAGATGCGCTCCAGCACCTCGTCATTGCGCTCGTGCGCGGCGCGCAAGTTGGCGGGCATGGCGGCGGGGTCGTACAGGTCGGCGATGGTGGCGGGAAAGTGCGCCTCGCGTGCCAGCAAAATGCCCTCGGCGCAGGCCGTCAGGTCGGCCTTGTTTTTCTCGGTGAGCGTGGGCAGGGGGAAGGTGTTCCAGCCCAGGGTGTTGGAGTAGCGATAGCGCGTTTCCAGCTTGCCGCAGACGGTGGCGATCCAGACCAGATGCAGGCGCGAGGCGATGAGGGCGAGGTTCCAGAGGGGGGCGTCGTAGAGGGCGAAGGCTTCGCTGGTGACACGTTCGGACGCACCCAGTAGCCCAGCCGGCAAGAACGGACGTGATTCCGACGACGTTCGAGGTATAGCAATCGTGTGTGACTGTCCAAAATACATCTCGCGCATCTGATGCGCGCGTGCGGCCATCGCATTGGCGCCCACATCGCGACTCGCCAGCCGCATGACGCGCACGCCTTCAATGCGCTCGGCGATCGCCGGAATCGCCTGTGCTTCGGCCAGACCGGCATCCTCGATCCACAGGCAGTAACGCTCCAGCCCGCGGATGAACTCGGCCGAGCCATAGATGCGGCGCACAAAGCGCTGGCGCTGCTCGGGCGTGAGATGCAGCGCATCCACCTCGGCGCGCGACAGCAACAGGTGGCCGCCATCGACGGGTTTGTTGCCAAAGCTCATGTCGGCCTGCTCACCCAGGGGGCGGTTGGCCTTGTCGACGATGACCTCGTCCGCCGCCACCAGATAGGCATTGATGTGTTCGCATTCGCGCTCAATGGTTTCGCCCTCTTCGTTCAGCGAAAACAAGCGGCGCGGGCTGCGCGGCTGGGCGCTGATGCCGATGATGGCGACCGTCACGCCAGCGTTGTGCGCCGCCAGGTTGGCCCATTTGAAGCTGGTGTGGGCAAAGTCGATCTGGCAGCCGGTGGCAAAGATTTCGGGCCAGAGGATGGGCACCTGCTGGCCCTGGCAGATCGAGTTGGTCGAGACAAAGGCGGCGACCGCGGGCGTGCGCGTGCGCGTGCAGTAGTCTGCGGCCTTGAGGAACCAGCCCGCCACGTAGTCGAGCGACTTCCAGTTTTTCACCCGTTGGTCGAACAGCGCGCGCAAATCGTCTTTTTGCACCGCGCTTTGCCAGGTGCTGCCCAAATACGGCGGGTTGCCGCAAATAAAGGTCTCGCCGCCCTCGTTCTCGAAGTCAATCTGCGCCTGGTCAAGTGGGGTTTCAAACAAATCGTCGGCTGTCAGCTTGACGCCGGTGCCCGTCTGCGGGCAGATGCCCAGCCAGTCCAGCCGCAGCGCGTTGCCGCAGGTGATCCAGTTCTGGCTGGACAGGGGCAAAAAGACCATCAGCGCCTCTTTTTGCCCAAGGTAACGCTCGTCACACTGAAACTGCGCAATTACCAGCGCTAGGCGTGCAATTTCGGCCGAGAAGTCGCCCAGCTCGATGCCACGAAAGTTGGTGAGCGGGATCTCGCTCTTGCGGCCCGGCTCGCCCCGGCGTTGGTTGATGGCGTGCTCGATCTCGCGCAATTGCTTGTAGGCAATGACCAAAAAGTTGCCCGAGCCGCAGGCCGGGTCGAACACGCGAATGCGGGCAATGCGCTTGCGCAAGTTGAGCAGGGTGCGTGGGTTGTCGCCAGCGTCTTGCAGCTTGGCGCGCAGATCGTCCAGAAGCAGCGGGTTCAGCACTTTCAGGATGTTGGGCACGCTGGTGTAGTGCATGCCCAGCTGGCCGCGCTCGCCGTCGTCGGCAATGGCCTGCACCATCGAGCCAAAAATGTCGGGGTTGATGCGCGTCCAGTCCAGGCTGCCGATGTGCAGCAGATAGGAGCGCGCGATGCGCGAAAAGCGCGGCGCAGCGAGCGGGCCCGAGAACAAGCCGCCGTTGACGTAGGGAAACGCATCGGCCCAGGGGCGCAGGCCTGCGGCAGCACGCTGATCCAGGGGCGTGTTCATGGCGCGAAAGACTTCGCCCATGACCTGGTGGGTGTCGCTGGCGTCGCGCGCGCTCATTTGCTCGACCGTGCGGGTGAACAAGCGCTCGCCCATGAAGATGCCAGTGTCTTCGGCAAAAAAGCAAAAGATGAGCCGGGCCATGAAGTGGTTGATCTCATGGCGGCGCTCGGCCGTGCCCCAGTCGGGGTTGTCCTTGAGCAGCTCGACGTACAGCCGGTTCAGCCGGCTGGTGGCGCGGATGTCGAAGCTGCTTTCGCGGATTTGGTCGACGGTGGTGATGCCGGCCAGCGGCAGAAAGAAGCCGAAGTGGTTGGGCAAGTCGGCCAAGGCGCAGGCAATGGTCTCGCCGCCGGCCAGCTCCTCGGCCTCCAGCGTGTCGCCGTCGGTGGCCAGGATGAACTTGGCCTTGGCGCGAGCGGTGGCGGGGCTGGCGCGCAGGGCGGCCAACAGGGCCGTGACCTGGCCCGGCGCGGCCACGGCGATATGGATGTTGTTGCGCTGGAGCACGCCAGCGGGCACGTCGGACCCATTGGTGTCGCCCTTGCGCAGGCGCTTGAGCGTGGTGTCCTTGTTGCCGAAGGCGGCCAGAAAGGCGTAGGCGAACTCGGCGCCGTCAAAGGGCTGCTCGGCCAGGAGAGAGACGGCCTGTTCGATTTCTACGGGGTTCATGGGGGCGAGGTGAGGTCTGGACAGCGCCTGGGCGTTGAGTGCCCGGTATTGTGGCCCGGCGGCGCTTGCCCCCGAGCCAGCCAAGCTCGCACCAGTCCGGCCGATCCATGACTGGCCCGGTCAAATGCAACGGCTACGTCTTGGGGTGCACCGGTGAAACTCGTGCTTCTTCCTCCGGCGGCGTGGCGCATTCGTCAGGCCAGCAGCGTGTGTTTCGGTGCAGCAGCCTGCGCAGCGGTGCATGGAGCGCAGAAAGCGCAGGATTCTTGAGGATGTAAATCAGGCGAACCGCACGTTCCGTGTCGGTCAGTTGACGTTGAACCAGGGGCCGGCCGCAGCGCTCCAGCGCGCCAATGCGGCTTTCAATGGATGCCACGGCGACCCCCTCCTTGCTCCGGTAGTGCGTAGTCGGGGTCGTCATGCACAACGGGCAGTGTGCTTTGGCGGCGTTGCACCAGAGTCAGCACGGCGGCGTACATCTGCCGGGAGAACATCGGGAAGCGGGCTGCATACGCGAGCAACTCGTCGCCCGTCATGGCGTCCAGCTTCACATGAGTGACCGCTTTCTCCAGGCGAATCACGCGCTGTTCAAGCGTCGGCATCCGGCGCCTCCAGTTTTTGCACGCGGGCCAGAAACTGCGCTTCGGTTTCATCGTCGTGCCGGAGGAGCGTTCGACCACCATGCAACCGCGCACCGACGATGCCGCGCACGGGGGACACGAACCGGATGTTCAGGCGGGGTGCCGCCACCGTGGCACCCGTTGCCTCCAGCGTCTGTACCCGCTTCTCAAGACTTGCCATGCTGCTGCTCCAGCCTGGCCACTCGATCGGCCAGTTCGTCGATCTCCACCACGCGGGCCATGGTGGCAATGCCACTCAGCAGTTGCGACCCCTGCCCCGGGGCCAGCTGGCCATTGGCGACCGCTGCCAGCACTGCGCGGGCCTGTTCGGTCAGCGTGCCGTCGTCCGGCAGCGCCAGCGCCTGGGCTGTTTCCTGGGCCTTGAGCGGAGCAAGAGCCCGTTCGAGCAGCAAGCGGGCAGCCTGCACGTCACCGGCCTTGGCCTGCTCCACCATCGAATCCAGAATCGCAGGGACGTGTTTGGAAATGGCGGCGCGCAGTCTGGCAATTTCACCCGTTCCGGGCTTACGCCCAGCCGGGTTGCCGGACTGGCCAGGCTGGAACCGGGTTGATTTCTTGTCGCTACTCATTCTGCAAATCTCCTGCTGTATCAGGCGTCGGACCACCCATCTCGTGATCCACCGAACTTGTTTGATCGGCGCGCGCGGCACCATCGGCGGACGGATAGGCGCGCTGGAAATGCTCTCGCAGCGATTGGCGCAGTTCGAGCGGCACCTCTGTGCATTGCTGCACCATTTCTTGCCGGGCGGCTGGTGAATCGCCGTGGTGGTCGCATGCGCGCATGGCGGCTTCGATCAGCTCCTCCACGGAAATGCAGTTTTCAAAAATGGCCGTCACCCCTACTGACGAAACTGCCGAAACCCCCTGCGGAAATTCATAAATGCGCCCGGTAGGTACCGACGAAACTGCCGAAACCCCCCTTTCGTCGGTTTTGTCAGTAGGTACCTGGGCCACTTCTGAAAAATGCGCTTTTGCTTTGGCCAGCCAGTTCATGCTGCGGCCCTCCGCGTCTGCGGGTTGATGTAGTAGCGGGTGGTCGGCCGGCCGATGGCGCTGTCGGTGTCGGTGCTGACGATCCAGCCGTGTTCTTCCAGGGCGGCCAGCGCGGCCTCTGCGTGCATGCTGGTGGTGACGCCGGCCCACTGTTTGCGCACCACGTCACGCACGGTGAACCCGTCATCCAGCTTGCCCTCGGCGATCCTGCGGCCCACCATGCGGGCGGTGCTGACCCTGGCGGCCTCGACAAGCCCGTACACGCGGCGGGCGTGCTGGGCCAGGTACTCGCACCAGGCGGCGGCGCGCATGGCGCTGTCGGCCTTGACGGGGCCAATCTCACCGGCGGCCAGGTGCAGGATCAGGGCGATGGCGCAAAACAGCTTTTCGAACTTGCCGAAGTGCTGGCGCATCATCGGATTGGCCTCACCGGGGATCAGCGTCTGGTTCAGCTCGGAGCACCAGCTCACGAAAATTTCCTGAGCGGCATCATCAAAGTGAAAGTGCGGCAGCTTCACAAAATCATCGGCCGGGGTCGCACCATCTTGCAACGGGTCGAAGTTGGCCAGCCGGTCGAACAGGTCGCGCACGGCCTCACGCGCGCCCTTGACGGGATAGCGGTCACGCCACTGCCAGGGCACGGCCTCGGGGTACACCAGCACTTGAAAGCGTTGGATGCGCCCGTCGTTGTCCAATGACGCGGCCATCGTCGCCAGGTAGCGTTCCAGCAGGTCGGGCTGGATGCCACCGAACACGCTCAGGCAAAGATTTTTGATGTGCAGACTGCCGCGCGCGATGCGGTCGATATTGAAACTGCCGGTGCCGTTCCAGCCTTCCAGGTAAAAAGCCCGGTCGCCTTCGCGGCCCTCCTTCTCCCAGCTCGCCAGCAGGCCGATCAGCTCATCGCGGAACACCAGCAACCCCTGCGGGTTCTTGGTCAGCAGGTCGCCCAATTTTTCGACGGTGCTGTCGTTGGATTTGTAGCGCCGCTGGTGCGGTTCCTCGGGCGGCTCGATGGCCTGCAGGTCGCTCACGGCCAGCGCCATCTTGTCGCTGTCGCCTTTGCCGGCGGCGGCCTTTTTCATGGTGGCCTTGACGGCGGCTTGATGCGCTTCGTAGGCCGCCATTTCGGCCGCGTAAACCTTCTTGGCATCCTCCAATTTCTCCGCCTCCTTGGCTTCCAGGCGGTCAAGAAACCGGGTCACAGTTCCGAGTGCAGGCGACTTCTTCGAACTCGGATCACCGACGATGCCACCGAACAAATTCGGCGTGACGATCCAATCATCGCGGCGCTTGGGCTTGATGGCGCAGCGCGCGCCGATCACCGAACCCAGCGACACGATCAGCGCGGCGGCGATGTAGTCGGGTGCGCAGGGCATGCGGTCGGCTTCGTCCAGGACGAATTCGGCCAGCGCCTGCGGCAGCAGGACGCGGGCGTCAAACTCGGGTGCCGGCGGCAGCTCGGTTTTGATTTCGCGCGGCGCGGGCCAGGTCTCGACGGGTTCGTCGGGGACGGCCAGCAGGGCGGGCGGTGTGTGTGCCAGTCGGTATTCGTCCAGCGCGGCGGCGGCGTTTTCGAGTCGATCGTTCATGCGAACAGCTCCCCAATGTTTGCGATGCGTGACGCAGCGGTCAGCAGGCGATTCAGGTCTTTGGCGGTCAGGGTGACGCCGTTGGCGACGTTGGCGGCGGCGATGGCAATCAGGCTTGCTTCGCGCGCCAGCAAGTGCAGCGCGTCACGCGCCGGCAGCGGTGTTGGTCGTGACGGTGCGGGCCGGCCGTCGTCAACCCATGCACCCAGCTCTTTGGCGGCGCTGGTGAAGCTCAGGCCGCGCTCGGCTTGGTGGTACGCGAGCACGTCGCCACCACGCGCACCACAGCCGGCCATGCACACGAATGCGCCCGTGCCGGTGTTGATCCTCATGCTGTCGCGGCCGCCGTGAAAGCGGCATTCCGTGGTGCGCCACTTGCCCTTGCGCTCGCGGAATTTCAGGCCGGCCGTGCCGGTGTAGTAGTCGGTCGGGTCGGGCAGGCATGTGCGGTCAAAGCCTCTGTGGGCTTTCGGTGTAGGTGCAGTGTCCACGGTCTCGCTCCCTCGGTCAGCGCTTATGCTGGTTTGCGAGCCAGGCGCGCACATCCCCTACGCGCCAGGCTGTGATGCGCCCGCCCAAGGACCGGACGGGTTTTGGGAGCGTGCCGGCCCGCACCCTGCGCCAGAACGTTGCCGTGCTGATCGGCAGCGGCGCACCAGGGTTCTTGGCACTGCGTACCAGCTCGGCCATGCGCACCAAGGCGCCGTCTGGCAAGTCGTCAAAAGTACGGGGGCGGCTGGGTGCCGCCTGTGGCGTGATGGCTTCGGGTTGACTCGTACGAGTTGATGGGATTTTGCGTGTCATGTGCGCTGCTTTCGATGCACGGCACGCGCCCGTGTACTTGGGGTGACGTGCCGTGCGAGTTCCTGAAACTGCCGGCAACGCGAATGTCAAGCCCGCGCTCAAGAGCCACAAACCCTACAGGGGTGCGACCTTGAGATATATTGAGCTCGATCGATAGCTTGAGGCTAAATTTGGTTTGCTATCAATGGCTTACGGAATTCCTGAATCTGAGTTTTTCCCAATGCGCAAGGCATCTGGCAAGCGACTTCCCCACGGTGCCACGACGGCCATGGTGCTGGATGCGCTCATGCGGTTGCACACGAAAGACGGTCGACGAGTCGCGGTGTCGCGAGGCGCTTTGCTGGCATCACTGCGCCTACCCGAATCGACGGTGGATGACCGGTTGCGGGTGCTGGTCAAGAGCCGGCGGATATTGAAAGTTCGGCAGGGGTATTACGAACCGATGCCGCTGCCCGACGAATGGCGTCTGCATCCGCAACCGCCAGGTTCACAGCAATTGACGTTCGATCCTGCGGGAAGACTCATCGAGGTGATTTGGAAGTAGCCCGCAAGATGCCCACGGTGAGCGCGGCGCTAACCGCGCCGTGACGTGTGTGTGGCCCAATTTTTGGTCAGGCCCGCAGAGGGACGACATCCGCGCCCGCACGCAGCTTGTCCAGATAGTCGGCCCACCGCACCATCATTTCCGCACGTTGGCGCATGAAGGTTGTTCGGTCGTAAGCCATGCCGAGTGGCCCGCTCTTGCCGTGGGCCAGTTGGGCTTCGACCACCTCGGGGTCAGCATCCAACTGTTCGCCCAACAGCGTCCGAGCCAACGCGCGGAATCCGTGCGCACTCATTTCATCAGCGCCGTAGCCCAGCCGGCGCAAGGCAGCGTTGAGCGTGCCGTCGGACATGGGTCTTTCACCCGTGCGAATGCTCGGGAAGACGTAGCGCCCACCGCCGGTCAGGGGCTGCAGCTCCGACAGAATGGCAACGGCTTGAGGTGGCAGCGGTACGAAGTGTGGCCGCCCGTTTAGCTTGCCCTCGATGCGCCGCTTCATCGATGCAGCCGGAATGGTGATGATGGCCTTGTTCAGGTCAATCCACGCCCACTCAAGCGCGCGCACATTGCCGGGCCTTTGGAACACCAGTGCTGACAATTGCAACGCCACACGGGTTGCGGGTTGTCCGTCGTAGGCGTCAATGGCGCGCAGCAGTGCTCCGACCTGCACGGGGTCGGTCAGCGCAGCTGCGTGCGTCACCACCGCGGGCGCCAAGGCACCCGTCAGCGCCACCGACGGATCGCTGGGGCATCGGCCCGTCTGCACGCCGTAGCGGAACACTTGACCCGCGTTTTGCTTGAGCGTGTGTGCCTTGTCCACCGTTCCCGCTGCCTCGACCTTGCGCAGCACGGCCAGCAGATCAGCCGAAGTGATCGAGGCGATCGGACGCCGGCCCAGCGCCGGGAACCATGTGCCGACCATCAGACCCAGCCACTTCGCCGCGTACTTCGACGACCATGATGACGCCTTCAGTTCGTGAAACTCGCGCGCCACACGCTCGAAGCTGTTGGCATCGGCATCCTTGCGTGCCGCCTTGTCGACTCGTTTGACTTCACCCGGATCGATACCGCGGGCCAACAGCGCCCGTGCCTTGGATTTGGCCTCACGGGCTTGGGCCAGACTGAAATCTGGGTACCGGCCCATGGCAAGCGTCTTGCGCCGGTCGTTGAAGCGGTAGTCAAACCGCCACAACCGGCCACCGGCCGGCGTCACAACGAGGTACAGCCCCTCGCCATCAGCGTGCTTTTCGTTGCCTTTGCCGCCCGTGTGCTTGATCGTCCGCAACGCGGTGTCTCGCAGCTTCATGGTGCCCTCCTGACGGTATTTTGACTACCGAGGTCGTAGATACCGTCTTCGATACCGTTAAATTGACGGTATTCCATGATAGCTACTGAGATGGCGCGCGACAACAAAAAACCCGCGTCGCAAGGAGCGGCGCGGGTTTCAAGAATTTTTGATAACTGATGAGATGTTATTTTGGCGCGGCTGGCGGGGATCGAACCCACGACCCTCGGCTTCGGAGGCCGATACTCTATCCACTGAGCTACAGCCGCTTGGGGACAAGCGCTCGATTATCGCCGATTACACCGTGCGCGGCCCGTCGGGCGAGGCGGGTTCGAGGCCGATGCCGCGCAGGAAGGCGGAGATCGACGCGGCGCCGGTGGCCTCCAGATCGAAACTGCGGTCCAGCAGCCAGCTGTAGATCAACCCGTGCACCATGGCGTGAATGCCTTGCACCAGTTGTTCGGCCGGCGCCGGCAGGGTGACGCCGAGCTCGCTGGCGGCGCGCTCGAACACTTGACGCTCATGATTCATGTTCAGCCGGTACATCTGGATGTGGCGCTCGATGGCCGGCGCCAGGTCGTCGGTATGCTCGACTTTTTGCATGGCAATCTGCAGCACGCGCCGCGTTTGCGCGTCGCGCACGATGCGGCGCAGGGCCTGCCGCGAGCGCGCGCGCCAGGCAGACAGAACATCTTCACCGACCGCGTCCAGGCTGTTCAGGTCGATCTCCAGAGGCAGCGCGACGCGGTCCATCATGGCGCCGAAGAGCGCCGCCTTGTCCTTGAAGTGCCAGTACAAGGCGCCCCGGGTGACGCCGGCGGCCTGGGCGATGTCGGCCAGTGAGGTGCGCGACACCCCGCGCTGCAGGAACACGCGCTCGGCCGCGTCCAGCAGCGCGGTGCGGGTGGCGAGGGCGTCTTCCTTGGTGCGGCGGGCCATGGCGGGGTAAGCAAAACAACAATGTCTTCGCGACAATGCGGAGCCATTGCTGCAATTCTACATCACATACATTCAAGAATGTATGTATAATCCGCAACTCCTGCCGGTGGAACCTGCCGTCCATCCATCGCCTTGTTTCGTATCCGCCACCGGCTTGTCCGGATGGCGGGTTTGTCTGCCCTTCTCATGAAAAACACCATGAAGCCCGACCTTCAAGCTCCCAGCACCCTGCCGCTGCGCCGCCGCGTGTGCAGCGCAGCCGCCCTTCTTGCGCTGGCCGCCGGCCTGGCCGCGTGCGGCGACGCCAAGAGCCCGGCCGGCGCGGCCAATGGTGCGGGCGCCGGCGCGCCGCCGCCGCCGGAGGTGGCCGTGGTCACCGTGCAGCCGGGCACCGTGCAGCTGAGCACCGAGTTGCCCGGCCGGCTGGAGGCCTCGCGCGTGGCGCAGGTGCGCGCCCGCGCCACCGGCATTCTGCTCAAGCGCACCTTCACCGAAGGCAGCGACGTCAAGGCCGGACAGACGCTCTACCAGATCGACGCGGCGCCCTATGAGGCCGCGCTGCAAAGCGCCCAGGCACAGCTGGCGCAGGCGCAGGCGCAACTGGCACAGGCCAGCGCCACGGCAACGCGCTACAAGCCGCTGGTGGCCGTGCGGGCGGTGAGCCAGCAAGACTATGACGCGGCGGTGGCGGCCGAGAAAGCCGCGCAGGCGCAGGTGGCCGCCGGCCAGGCGGCCGTGCGCACGGCCAGCATCAACCGCGGCTATGCCACGGTGACGGCGCCGCTCACGGGCCGCATCGGCCGCACGCTGGTGACCGAGGGCGCGCTGGTGAGCGCGCAGGACGGCACCCAGCTGACCACCATCCAGCAGATCAACCCGCTGTACCTGAACATCACCCAGCCCGCCGCCCAGGTGCTGCAACTGCGCGAAGCGCTGCAGGCCGGCCAGCTGGAGCGCGCCGGCAAGGCCGAGGCCGCCCGCGTGCAGGTGTTGCTGGAAAACGGCCAGACCTACGGCGAGGCCGGCCGCCTGCTGTTCACCGACCTGAGCGTGGACCCGGCCACCGGCCAGGTCAACCTGCGCGCCGAGGTGCCCAACCCGCGCGGCCTGCTGCTGCCGGGCATGTACGTGCGCGCACGCCTGCAGCAGGCCGAGGTGGACAACGCCATCTTGCTGCCCCAGCAGGCCGTCACGCGCGGCAGCAGCGGCGACACCGTGATGGTGGTGACCGACGACGGCAAGGTCACGCCGCGGCCGGTCAAGATTCGCGGCGCCAAGGGCGACCAGTGGATCGTCACCGACGGCTTGAAGGCCGGCGAGCAGGTGATGGTGGAAGGCGCCATGAAACTGATGATGGGCGCCAAGGTGGTCAAACCCGTGCCCTGGCAAGCAAAATCAGCCGCAGCGCCCGCACAGCAAGCGTCGCAAGCTCCTGCTTCAGGAGTATCTGCCGCCGCTCCGCAGGCCGCCGCCTCCGCTGCCTCCCGCTGATCAACGCGCTCGCACCCCATGGCCAAGTTTTTCATTGACCGACCCATCTTCGCGTGGGTCATCGCCCTGTTCATCATGGTGCTGGGCGGTGTGTCCATCACCCAGCTGCCGATCGCGCAATACCCGCCGGTGGCGCCGCCCACCATCGTGCTGTCGGCCACCTACCCTGGCGCGTCGGCACAAACGCTGGAAGACGCCGTGCTCTCGGTGATCGAGCGCGAGATGAACGGCTCGCCCGGCCTGGCCTACATGGAGTCGGTAGCGCAGGCCAACGGCACCGGCACGATCACGCTCAGCTACGAGCCGGGCACCAATGCCGACCTGGCGCAGGTGGACGTGCAAAACCGCCTGTCGCGCGCCAGCCCGCGCCTGCCCTCCGCCGTGGTGCAGCAGGGCGTGCGGGTGGACAAGTCCAACTCCAACTTCCTGCTGTTCGTGATGCTCTCGTCCAGCGACCCGGACACCGACGTCACGGCGATCTCCGACTATGCCTCGCGCAACGTGCAGCCCGAGCTGCAGCGCCTGCGCGGCATCGGCCAGGTGCAGCTGTTCGGCGCCGAGCGCGCCATGCGCATCTGGATCGAGCCGGCCCGGCTGGAGGGGCTGAGCCTGTCGGCCGCCGACGTCTCCACCGCCATCGCGCAGCAGAATGCGCAGGTCGCCGGGGGCTCGATCGGCGACCTGCCGCTGGCCGCCGGGCAGACCATGAGCGCCACCGTGGTGGTGCCCGGCCAGCTCAGCACCGTGGAGCAGTTCGGCGACATCGTGCTGCGTGCCAACGCCGACGGCAGCACCGTGCGGCTGAAGGACGTGGCGCGCATCGAGCTGGGTGCGCAAACCTATGCCACCGCCGCGCGCCTGAACGGCAAGCCCGGCGCCGGTCTGGGCGTGCAGCTGTCGACCAGCGGCAACGCGCTGGAGTCGGCGCGGCTGGTGCGCGAGCGCCTGACCGAGCTGCAAAAGTATTTCCCCGCCGGCATGAGCTGGACCATCCCCTACGACACCTCCAACTTCGTGCGGATTTCCATCGGCTCCGTCGTCCAGACGCTGTTCGAGGCGGTGGTGCTGGTGTTCCTGGTGATGTTCCTGTTCCTGCAGAACTGGCGTTACACCGTGATCCCCACCATCGTGGTGCCCATCACGCTGCTGGGCACCTTTGGCGCGCTGCTGGCCTTCGGCATGTCGATCAACGTGCTGACCATGTTCGGCATGGTGCTGGTGATCGGCATCGTGGTGGACGACGCCATCGTGGTGGTCGAGAACGTCGAGCGCATCATGAGCGAGGAAGGCCTGCCGCCCCTGCAGGCCAC
>Ga0208825_1001086_pt1 | contig 22274 bp, 24 predicted proteins | sample AD_UKC113_MetaG_FD_184450 | JGI IMG/M metagenome (GOLD analysis project Ga0208825, IMG submission 184450) | Active sludge microbial communities of municipal wastewater-treating anaerobic digesters from Hong Kong - AD_UKC113_MetaG (SPAdes)... | ecosystem: Engineered > Bioreactor > Anaerobic >...
CCTGGTCACCGCGCGCGGCGCACCGGCGCACCGCCGCGCCATCCAGACGCTGATGCAGTGGAACATCCGCGTGGACGAGGCGATGTTTCTGGGCGGCCTGCCCAAGGGCGAATTCCTGCGCGAGTTCGAGCCCGACTTCTTCTTCGACGACCAGAGCGGCCACATCCGGCAGGCCGCCGGCTTCGTGCCCGCCGGGCATGTGGCGGCCGGTGTTACAAATGCATCCAAGACGGCGGAAACCCGGCGGCGCCCGCCCCGCTCCAAGGACGCATGACCCTGCTTTTGCGCCTGGCCCTGCCGTTGTTCGCCAGCCTGCTGCTTCCCGCCGCCGCGCTGGCCCAGCAAGCCCAGGCGGCCACGCCTGCCGCGCCGGCCCAGGCATCCGCGCCCGGCAAGGGCGAGTCCCAGGCGTTGCAGCTCTTCAAGCTGCTGGACGCCAATGGCGACGGCCGCGTCTCGTGGGCCGAGGCCCAGGTGGCCATCCGCCTCAAGCCCTCGCTGGCCGAGCTGTTTCGCCGCACCGACACCAATGGCGACGGCTACCTGACGCAGGACGAAATCCGCGCCGAAGCGGCCCGCCAGCGCGCCGAACGCCTGGCCCGGCGCGAGCGCGAGGCGCAGGCCGGCAAGGGCAACGTTCCCGCCCGGTAAACCCGCCCGGTAAAGTTTCTTGAAGACGTCGGCGCCGCGCAGCGCCTGCGCGTTGGCAACAAAACAAGACTGGCGCGGCCCGACCTGGCGCGCCCAGCCCTTGCGGAGACACCGCCATGGCCCCCCACGTTCCCCCCCTGTCCCGGCGCCGCGCGCTGCTGCTGGCCGCCGCCGGCGCCGCCACCACCTGGGCCCCCTGGGCCCGCGCCGACGACCCGGGCGCCGAACGCGCCGCCACCTGGCGCGTGCTCTCGCGCCTGGGCTACGGGCCCACGCCCGCGCTGCTGGCGCAGGTGCAGCAGGCCGGCGGGGCGCGCGCCTGGGCGCTGCGCGAGATCGACGCCGCCTTTGCCGCCAGCCAGCAGCCCATCCAGCTGGCCGGCCTGCCGGGCGACTTCGATGCGCCGTTGCCCGAAATCTTCCAGCACGCGGCCGAAGAGCGCGCCGCGCGCCGCGAGCGCCGCGACGCCCAGGGCAACGCCCCCGCGATGGCGCCCGCCCCCATGGCCGCCCCCGTCAACACCATGCCGGCCGCCGCGATGGCTGCCGACACGGATCCGCTTCGCTACAGCGCCCGCATGGTGCGCCAGGCGCAGGACTGGCGCCTGACCAGTTGCAGCCGCCCCGACGTCGAGCACCCGCTGCTGGCGCGCGTGAGCGAGTTCTGGTTCAACCACCTCAACGTCTCGGTCGACAAGGGCCCGGTGCGGCCCTTTGCCGGCCACTACCTGGTGCACGCCATCCGCGCCCACGCCTTCGGCCCGTTCGACCAACTGCTGCTGGCCAGCGCCCGCCACCCCGCCATGCTGTACTACCTCGACCAGGCGCAAAGCGTGGCCGAGGGCACCATGCAAGGCACCCAGCGCCGCGGCCTGAACGAGAACTACGCGCGCGAGCTGATGGAGCTGCACACCCTGGGCGTCGGCAGCGGCTACACGCAGACCGACGTGCGCGAGCTGGCCCGCGTGCTCACCGGCTGGACGGTGGCGCCGCGCCAGGACAGCGGTTTTCGCTTTGCCCCCCGCGCGCACGACGCGGGCCTCAAGACCGTGCTCGGACAGTCCTTCGGCGGCAACCCCGATCCCCGCGCCGGCGAGGCCGAGGGCGTGCGCGCGATCCGCATGCTGGCCGCCGAGCCGGCCACCGCCCACCGCGTGGCGCTGCGCCTGGCGCAGTGGTTTGTTGCCGACGCGCCGCCGCCCGCGCTGGTCGAGCAGCTCGCGCGCAGCTTCCTGTCCAGCGGCGGCGACAGCCGCGCCCTGCTGCGCACCCTGGTGCAGTCCGGCGCCTTCTGGGAGCCCGCCAACACCCTGTTCAAGACGCCGTTCGACTACGCCTGCTCCGCGCTCGCCGCCTGCGGTGGCCCGCAAGACGCGCGCGAGTTCACGCAAACCCTCAACCTGCTTCAAGGCGCCGGCCAGGGCGTGCTGCGCTGGCCCACGCCCGACGGCTACAAGACCGATCGCGCAACCTGGCTCGCGCCCGAGGCACTGACGCATCGCGCCGACTACGCCCTGGGCCTGGCGCGGCGCAATCCGCCGGTGGATTTTTTGACCGAGTTCATGCAGCCCGCCACCCTGCGCCACATCGACGCACAGCCCGCCCCCCTGCGCGCCGGCCTGCTGCTGGCCAGCCGCGAATTCATGTCGAAATGACCCACCCCCAGTCTCCACTCGCTGCGCGATGTTGCGCCTCCCCCCTTCGAGGGGGCACCGCCAGCGGGCGGGCCAAGCCCTTGCGCGGCGGTCGCTTGCTTGGCCTGCTCCGCGGCCCTTCGGCCCTTTGATCTTGAAAGCGAATTTCGTCGAAGCAAACCTCACCGCCTTCGCTTGATTGAAGCCGGAATCGGTTTTTCAGCAAGCGCGGCAAGCTATTTATTCAGGAGCAAACCATGAACACGCCCCTCTCCCGTCGCCAACTGCTGGCCGGTGCCGCCACGCTGGCGCTCGGCCCGCGCGCCTTTGCCCAGGCCACCCCGGGCGCCCAGGGCGAAGGCCGCCTCGTCGTCGTGTTCCTGCGCGGTGCGGTCGATGGCCTGTCGCTGTTCGTGCCCTACGCCGACCCGGACTACGCCCGCCTGCGCTCCAGCATTGCCCTGCCCGCGCCCGACGGCACCGACCAAAGCGCGCTCAAGCTGGACGACACCTTTGCCCTGCACCCCGCCCTGGCCGACGTGCTGCCGCTGTGGCAGCAGCGCCGCCTGGCCGTGATCCCCGCCGCCGGCTCGCCCGACCCGACGCGCTCGCACTTCGACGCGCAGTACCACTGGGAGACCGCACGCCTGGGCCGTGGCGGCGACACGCCCGGCTGGCTCAACCGCCTCGCCAGCGTGGGCGCCGACGCCGCTGCGGTGCATGCGCTGGGCGTGGGCGAATCCAACCCGCGCATCCTGGAGGGCCGCGCCCCCGTCAAGCTGGTGGCGCGCGGCCGCGCCGCCCAGCGCCCCGGCGCGCTGCAAAACCCGCAGGCGCGCGAAGCGCTGATGGCCTTGTACGACGGGCAGGACAGCCTGTCCAAGGCCTTTCGCCAGGGCGCCGACAGCCGCCTGCGCACCGCGCAGGACCTGACGCGCGAAATGCAGGCCGCCGACAACGGCGCCGCCGCGCCCGCGCTGCTGGTGCAGGACGCGCGCAACCTGGGCACCCTGATGCGGCAGGAGCGCGCCCTGCGCATCGGCTTTCTGTCGGCCGGCGGCTGGGACACGCACGCCAACCAGGGCGCCGTCACCGGCCAATTGGCCAACAACCTGCGCAGCCTGGGCGGCGCACTGGCGCAGCTGGCGCGCGACTTCGACCGCCCCGGCGACGTGATCGTGATGGCCAGCGAATTCGGCCGCACCGCGGCCGAGAACGGCAGCCGTGGCACCGACCACGGCCACGGCAACGCCATGTGGCTGATCGGCCCGCGCGTGGCCGGCGGCCGTTGGCACGGCCAGTGGACGGGGCTGGCCCAAGCCAACCTGCACGAGCAGCGCGATGTGCCCGTGCACCACGACTTTCGCGCCGTGCTGGCGCAGGTGCTGCGGCCCAGCTTCGCCCTGCGCGACAGTCAACTGGCCGACGTGCTGCCCGACACCCGCTGGGATGCGCGACTGGACAGCGTGCTGCATCAGGTCTGACCAGCCTTGCACCCCATTTTTGGGTTGAACTCGGCACGAATGTCATGACGGCCATCGTGCTCACTCCTGCGCGATCTCGTAGTCGCGCACGAACTTCTGCCAAGTGACAGCGGCCGACTCGATGGCCAGGCCCATTTGCTGGGGCGTGCCGCCGGACACCCGAAAGCCCTGCGCCTGCAGCGCGCTGCGCAGCGTCGGCTCGGCCAGTGCGTGTTGAACCTCTTGCGCCAGGCGCGCCGTCACCTCGGAGGGCGTGCGCGGCGGTGCGACCAATCCGTTCCACGCCGTCAGGGTGTCGACAGACAAGCCGCCCTCGGCCAAGGAGGGCACACCCGGCACGATATCGCTGCGCTCGGGCAAGGTCGCCAGCAAGCGCAGCTTACCGCTGCGCACGTGCCCCAACGCCGGCGCCAGCGGGCCGACATAAAACTGCAGTTCGCCACTGATCAGGTCGGGCATGAGTTGGGCGCCACCCTTGTACGGCACCCGCAAGGCCTTCAAGCCGGTGGCCCGCAACAACTGCGCCGTGACCATGTATTCGCCGAGCACGGCGGTGCCGTAGGTCAGCCGATCCGGGTTGGCCCTCAGATGCGCCATGAATTCGTCCACCGTGCTGGCCGGCACCTTCGGATTGACAAAAAGCCCGTAGAGCAGGTCCACCACGGTCGTCACCGGCGCAAATTCGCCCAGCGACTTGATTGGCGGCGATTTCATGAGCAGCGGCATGCCGGCCATCGACGCCATGGCCCACAGCAAGGTGTGGCCGTCGGGTGGGGCCGAAATCGCGGCCTGCACGGCAGGCGCGCCATTGCCGCCAGGTTTGTTCTCCACCAGCACGGGCTGCCCAAGGTTCCTGGCCAGCGATTGCGCCAGAAGGCGCGCGGCGGCGTCCGAGGCGCCGCCGGCCGGCGTCGCCACGATGATCTTGAGCGGATGCCCCCCGAGGCCGCCTTGCGTCAGCGCCGTCCGGGGCGCCATGGTGGCCACAATGGTGGCGTACGCGGACGAAAACAGCAAGGAACGCCTGCGCATGTCGATTCTCCGTGGGTTGTGCGATGGTTCTACTGTAGAAGGGCGAGGGGACGATGGAAAGCCGACTTGCACTGCATCTGGCTTTAACGTTTGGTTGAAGCGCAAAATGGCCCCACCAAGCGGCCCGGGGACGCGGACTCATGGACAAGCTCAAGGCGCTCGAATATTTCATCCGTTCGGTCGAGGCGGGCAGCTTCTCGCGCGCCGCGCAGCGTCTGGAGATCAGCGTTCCGGCCGTGCAGAAGCTGGTCGGAGCGCTTGAACACCAGCTTGGCGTCATCTTGCTCGAACGCGACACGCATGGCGTACGGCCAACGCCCGCTGGCGCCGAATATCTGGATCGCTGCCGCGCGTTGCAGCTGGAGCACGACGAGTTGAGACAAGTCGAGCGCCGCCTCAAAGGCTCGAGCGAGCGCGCCAGCGGCTTGCTGGCGGTCGCCGCTCATCCCCAGCTGGCTCACCACGTGCTGCTGCCGGCGCTGCCGCGGTTTCACGCACTTCATCCGGAGATCGAGATCGACCTGCGCACGGTCCATCGGATCAGCGACACCGACGCCGTGACCGCCGACGTGCTTCTCTTGCATGGCTGGCCCGATGCGCCGCCGGACTATGTGCACCACCGGTTGGGCGGCGCGCGCAGTCTGATCGCGGCCGCGCCCGAGCACTGGGCCGCCCACGGCGTGCCACAGCACCCTTCGGATCTGACTCGCTATGCCTGCCTGCCGATGCGCAACCCCAGCGGCACCCTGATCGATCTGTGGGAGTTCAGGCGCCAGGATCAAGCGGTGCAAGTGCCCGTGCGCGGCTGGCTGTCCAGCAACGCCCGCGAGGTCGTACTGGACATGGTCCTTGGCGGCCATGGCGTGGGTCGTTTCACCGAAATGACCACGCGCAACGCCGTGCAATCCGGTCGGCTGGTCCCGGTTTTGCTGGATTGGGAGGTGCAAAACGGCCCTCCAGTCAACCTGTTGTTCAAGGGCACAGCTCGACGAACCCCCCGGGTACGCGCATTTGTTGACTTTGTCCTTCAGTGTGTGCGCTCCATGCAGACCCTTCGCGACGCCCCGGCCGCGCAGGCACCGACACAGCGCCCCGCCTGGCATTTGCGCGGCTATTCACGAGCGTCTGCGACCGTTCGGCGCTCTGACTGACCAGCGCTTTCGGTGCCACGCAAGACCAGGCGACGCAAGCAACGGCTCCATCAGGCGCCGCGGCGCACCACATCGATCACGCGCGTCACCCAGGGCTCGGCCCAGTGGCTGGCCAGCAGGCCCACCAGGCCGGCCAGGCCCACGGCCACCATCGACACCGCCAGCGTGCGGATCAGCGGGCCGCTGCGCGTGCGCAGCACGAAGGACAGGCTGAACACCAGGCTGGTGAAGGACGCCAGCACCGCGCCCACGCCCGCGGTGATGGGCGCGATGTTTCCCTGCTCGGCCAGGGTGGCGGCCGCGGCCACCGCGCTGGCGCTGGACAGCAGGCCGCCGACCACGCTGACGAAGTAAAAGCCGGTGTCGCCAAAGTGGCGCTGGGTGAGCGCGCCCACCACGTGCAGCACCAGGAAGATGGCGCCGTACTTGAGCGCCTGCGCCAGCGAAAACGGCAGCTCCAGGTTGATCTCGGGCGTCGCCTCAGCCCGTGCGCCGTGGCGCTGGCGCATGCTGCCGAGCACCAGCGCCACATTGGTCAGCGCCATCAGCGCGAAGGCCGACAGCGCCCCCACCAGCGCCTGCGGCGCCAGGATCAAGAGCAGCGTGGCGTTGCGCGCCACCATGGCGGTGGTGGCCAGCAGGATGCCGCGGTAGGCCGTGGGCACGAAGGCCGCACCGACTTCGCGCACGCGCTCCGACAGCTCGATCACGGTGAAGTTGCTGTTGATCAGGCCGCCGAAGAAGCCCGACAGCTCGGTGCCGCGCGTGCCGTAGATCTTCCAGAGCACGTAGTTGAAAAAGCCGATGCCGGCGATCAGGATCACCGTGACCCAGGCATAGCGCGGCTCGATCACGTCGCCCGGGCCCACGGTGCCGGTCGGCAGCGCCGGGTAGATGACGATGGCCAGGATCGCCAGCAGCAGCGCCGAGCGGATCTCGCCCTCCGACAGGCCCATCGAGAAGTCGGCCAGCCGCTCCTTCCAGGCCAGCAGCGCGGCCCCGATCACCATCACCGCCGCCGGCGGCAGCGTGTGGCCCTGCCCGCACAGGATGCCCGACATGGCCGTCACCATCATGGCAGCGGACGTGGTCAGCTCGGTGCCCTGATTGGCCCGCAGCGACGACAGGTTCAGCAGCACCGCCAGCAGGCCCGTCAGCGCCAGCGCCGCCAGCGCGTAGGGCATGCCCAGCGCCCCGCCGATGGCGCCCAGCAGGCCGATGAAGCCGAAGGTGCGCACGCCCGCCTCCTTGCCGCGGCGCTCGCGCTCCAGCCCGATCAACAGGCCCAGCGCCAGCCCCAGCGCCAGCCGCATCAGGCTTTGCGAATACGGCCAGTTGGCCTGGGGCAGGGTCAGAATCGAATCGGGCATGGGCGGCGCAAAGGTGTCCGCTTCAGTATAGGACGCCCCTGCCGCGCGCCCCGCAAGCCGCTACCATGCGCGCTCCTTCCGACCGTGAAAGCCCCCGATGACCTGGTTCGACAAGCTCGCCCGCATCCAGCAGTTCCTGCGCCAGGTGGCGCACTTGTCAGCCCCGTACTTCGCCCGGTCCGACGAAAAATGGAAGGCCCGCGGCCTGCTGGCCGCCATCATCGCGCTGAACCTGGCCGCCGTGTACATGCTGGTGCAGATCAACGAATGGAACCGCACCTTCTACGACGCGCTGCAAAACAAGAACGCGGCGGTGTTCTGGACGCAGCTGGGCCGCTTCACGTATCTGGCGATGATCTTCATCGTCATCGCCGTCTACCGCTTCTACCTGACGCAGTTGTTGCAGCTGCGCTGGCGCGCCTGGATGACGCGCGATCTGATGCACCGCTGGCTGGCCAACCACGCCTTCTACCGCATGGAGCTGGCCCGCTACGGTGGCCCCGCGCCCGAGGAGCAGGCCGGCAGCGGCCTGCCCGTGCCCGGCCAGCGCGTGCCCGACAACCCCGACCAGCGCCTGCAGGAAGACGCCGCCCAGTTCACCGCGCAGACCGTGGGCCTGTCGATGGGCTTCTTGAATGCCGTGGTCACGCTGGCCAGCTTCGTCGGCATCCTGTGGGGCCTGTCGGGCAGCTTTTCGTTCAGCCTAGGCGGCAGCGAGTTCGCCATCCCCGGCTTCATGGTGTGGATGGCACTGCTGTACTGCACCGTCGGCAGCGTGCTCACGCACTACATCGGCCGGCCCCTGGTGGGCCTGAACTTCGAGCAGCAGCGGCGCGAGGCCAACTACCGCCACAACCTGGTGCGGGTGCGCGAGTACAGCGAATCCATTGCGCTGGACCACGGCGAGGCGGTGGAAGGCCGCAACCTCGACACGCGCTTTTCAGCCGTGCTGGCCAACTACCTCAAGCTCATCAACAAGCAAAAGCAGCTGGTGGGCTTCACCAACCTGTTCGGCCAGGCCGCTGTCGTGTTTCCCTTCATCGTGGCGGCGCCACGCTTTTTCAGCGGCGCCATTCAGCTGGGCGAGCTGATGCAGATCAGCAGCGCCTTCGACCGCGTGCAGGGCGCGCTGTCCTGGTTTGTCGACAACTACGACAGCCTGGCCGCCTGGCGCGCCACCACCGAGCGCCTGACCAGCTTCGACAGCCTGCTGGCGCAGCAGGAAGGCGCGGCTGCGGGCGTGGAGACCGCCAGCACCGCCCGCACCCTCGGCGCCGACGCGCTCACCGTGGCGCTGCCCACCGGCGTCACCCTGGTGCAAGGCCAGACGCTGGCCATGGCCCCCGGCGAGCACACCGTGCTGCAAGGCCCCTCGGGCAGCGGCAAGAGCACGCTGTTTCGAGCCCTTGCCGGCATCTGGCCCTGGGCCCAGGGCCGTGTCGCGCTGCCCGCCAGCGCCATGTTCATTCCGCAGCGCCCGTACTTTCCCGACGGCAGCCTGCGCGACGCGCTGGCCTACCCCGAGCCGGCCGAGCGCTACAGCGACGCGCAGCTGAAGCAGGCGCTGCAAGACGCGCTGCTGCCCCTGCTGGCCGAGCGCCTGGATGATCGCGACAACTGGACGCAAAAACTGAGCGGCGGCGAGCAGCAGCGGCTGGCGATCGCCCGCGTGCTGCTGAAACAACCCGCCTGGGTGCTGGCCGACGAGGCCACGGCCGCGCTGGACACCGAGGCCGAAAAAACCCTGTACGAGCGCCTGAAGGCCCTGACCGAGCGCGGCGGCGGCGCCTTGCTGTCCATCGCGCACCGCCCCAGCGTTGCACCGTTTCACAAGCGGCGCTGGCAGCTGGTGGCGCAACCCGAAGGCGCGCCCGCGCGCTACCGCGTCGAAACCGCGCCGATCGGCTGAACCGGGCGCCTCAAAACCGGTAGCGGTAGTAGAGCTGCCAGAAGTTGATGCCCGGGTTGGGCTCCTTGATGCCGAGGTTGGAAAGGTGCTGAAAGCGCAGCCCCGCCGTGTGGCGTCCCTGATCGCCCCAGGTCCAGCCGGCGCGCAACTCGTCGGAGAACTGGAACGCCGTGCTCAAGTCACGATCATTGGACACCCGCGTGTGCGACAGCAGGCGCGCGCCGATCGCACCTTCGACGAAGAACGTCGCCCGCGCACCTTCCAGCGTACGCTCCAGTCGCAGCACCGGCGAATAACCCAGCTCCACCAGGTCACGCGCCTGCGGCACACGCCACGCGGCCAGCTCCGCCTCATGGCGCAGCAGCAGGCGCCATTGCCGGCCCTGCCACAGCGGATCGGGGCGCGTCCAGCCCAGCACCAAGCCCAGCTTGCGCACCTGCTGGGTGCCCGAACCGGCCGTCAATGCCAGATCCAGATCCGGGGGGGCCGCCGCCGCCGGCACCGCCGCTCCCAGCAGAACCGCCAGGACAAGGACGCACCAGCCCTTTGAGCGCGGCAGCACCCGAGATGCAACATCACGTACGCCGAATCGGAAACAGGGTTTCATCGAGCCAGTATCCTTCGATCGCCAAACTCCGTGCAACGCACGGCCCTTTCAACCGCGAAGCGGCATTCGGATGCGCATGCTGGCCCCTGTCAGGGCAGCACGAATCGCATAATGCAACGCTGACCCCGACATCAACTTCTGAGCCAACGACCCGCCATGCGATCCCAGCTTTGCCAATTCTTGACCGTTGCCGCCCTCGCACTGGGCGGCGCCAGTGTTCATGCCCAGGGCGAGGTGACTCGCCTCATCGTGCCGTTCGCACCGGGCGGTGCGCAGGACGTGATCGGACGGCTTCTGGCCGAGCGCCTGGGCAGTCGCCTGGGTGCTCCCGTCGTGGTCGAGAACAAGGCGGGCGCCGGTGGCGTGATTGCTGCCGACGCGGTGGCCAAAGCCAAACCCGACGGGCGCACGCTGCTGCTGGCGACCGGAGGCGCCATCACCATCGCGCCGCACCTCATCAGCAAGCTCAGCTACGACCCCCGCAAGGACTTCGTGCCCATTGCGCTGGTGGCCGACACGCCCATGACGCTGGCCGTGCGTGTGCAAAGCCCCTACGCCAACGTGGCCGACCTGCTCAAGGACGCCAAGGCCAACCCCGGCAAGGTCAGCTTTGCCTCGACGGGCAACGGCACCATCTCGCACCTGACGGGCGAGCTGCTGGCGCAGGCCGCCGGCGTACAGCTGCTGCACGTGCCCTACCGCGGCGCGGGCCCGGCCATCACCGACCTGCTGGGCGGGCAGGTGGCTGCCATGGTCACCAGCTCGGCCTCGATCGAACCCATGGTGCTCGACAAGAAGGCGCGCGTGCTGGGCAGCTTCACAAAAGCGCCGATTGCCGCGCTGCACGGCGCGCCCACCATGGGCGAGGCCACGGGCCTCAAGGGCCTGACGGTGCCGGTCTGGGTCGGCCTGCTGGCGCCGGCGGGCACGGCCAAGCCGGTGCTGGACAAGCTGGCCACCGAGCTGCAGGCCATCTGCGCGCAGCCCGACATCATCGAGCGCTTCAAGGCGCTGGGCGCAGCCGCCACCTGCGGCGGGCCCGCCGAGCTGGGCAAGGTGATCGCCGAGGACGACAAGCGCTGGGAAGGCGTGATCCGGCAAGGCAAGATTCAGGTCAACTGACATGGCTCACCCCCAGTCTCCACTCGCTGCGCGATGTTGCGCCTGGTGCTCGCCGCCAGAGGCGGCGGCCCTTCGGTCTGTCCAGACCTGCGCAGGCAGGTCTGGAGCCGCAGACCTCAGCCCCCTTGCAGGGGGCCGAGCCTGCGCACAAAAGGTCCGGTGGACCTTTTGTTGGCTGGCGAGGGGTCGGGCCACTGGCCCGGCGCGGCCTGCAAGGCTCGCCAGTGGCCGGGGAGACCCCGGCCACGGCGATCGCTGGCACGGCCTGCTCCGCGGCCACCGGGGTCTTGGGCTTTTGCGTGTCGCGGGCAGGCGGTAAGAAGGGGAGTCATTGCGCATGAACATCGGCATCATCGGCGTGGGCGGCATCGGCCTGGCCAGCGCGGCATGGCTGGCGCACCGGGGCCACGCGGTCACGCTGTGGGCACCACGCGCGGCCGCGCCCCGGCGCGCGGGGCCCCAGGCGCTGACCAGCACGGGTGTGCTCGAGGCCAGCGTCACCGTGCACTGGGTGGGCTCGGTGGCCGAGCTGGCGGGCAGCGATCTGATCCTGATCGCCGTGCCCGTCAACGGCCACCGCGCGGTGATGGACGCGCTGGCCCCGCACCTGCGCGCGGGGCAGACGGTGCTGGTCAGCTCGATGGCCTCGCTGTCCTCGCTGTATCTGTACGAGCAGGCGCGCGCGCGCGGCCTGGCCGACGTGACGGTGGCCAGCCTGGGCACCACGGTGCTGACGGCGCGGCGCGAGGCGTTCGATCGCGTGCGCATCATGACGCGGCGCACGCAGCTGGGCGTGTCGGCCCTGCCCACCGCGCGCCAGGGCGCCGTGCTGCAACTGTGCACTGCGCTGTTCGGCGAGGGTTTCACGCCGCAAACCAACGCCCTGGCCAGCGCGCTCAGCAACATCAACCCGGCCGCGCACGGCCCGCTGGCGCTGTTCAACTGGACGCGCATCGAACGCGCCGAGCACTGGCCCCAGTACCACTACATGACGCCGCGCGTGGCGGCCGTGATCGAGCGGCTGGACGCCGAGCGCCTGGCGCTGGCGGCCGCCTTTGGCCTTCAGGTTCGCACCATCGAGCAGCACTTCGCCCAGTCGTTCGCCACCACGGCGCCGCGCCTGGCCGACATCGCCGCCGAGTTGCACGCCAAGCGCGGCGGCCCGCCCGGTCCGACCGACACGGGCACGCGCTTTCTGGGCGAGGACGTTCCCTTTGGCCTGGTGTTTTGCGCCGCGCTGGGGCGCATCGCCCAGGTGCCCACGCCCGCCACCGACACCATCATCGCCACCGCCGGCCTGATCACCGGCTGCGACTTTGCGGCGCAGAACACGCTGATCGAGCCACTGGGCCTGCGCGGCGAAACGCGCGCGGGACTGCTGGCGCGCGTGGGCGCCTGAGCCAGTTCAGCCGCCGCCGCGCATGTCCGGGCTGTCCGGATCCGCGCCGATCTCGGTGCGCTGCACCCGCATGTCGGGGCCGAAGAACACGTTGAAGGCCTTCTTGTCGCTGGGCGGCTCCAGGAACTTCCAGGTCCAGACGGTTTCATTCTTCAGCGCGTACGGCACCTGCCTGGCCGGCTTGCCCAGCATGCGGCGCACGTCCTCCACCCCCATGCCGGCATGCACGCGCGCGAAGTTCTGGGGCGTGAGCACCTGGCGCAGCGCACTCATCTTGCCGTCGGCGCCGATGGTGATCATGTAGTTGCGCAGGCCCTCGGGCTGGCGGTTGTATTCGTAGGTCTTGGCGCCGCCGGCCTCGGGCCACACGCGCTCGGGCTGGCCGAAGCGCTGCACCACGTCGGCCTCGGTGGACACCCCCTCTTCCAGCTCCTTGATGGCTTGCGGGTCGCAGCCGGCCGCCGCCAATGCAGCGGCGAGCATGGCGACGACGCCCCATCGACGAACCCGAATCCCTGTGCTTTCCATCATGACCGACCCCGGTAAAATCAAACCATGGCGTTTGTAACGCATCGCGCCCGCCCGGCGCGGACGGCGCCTCACGACCTTTTTCAAAAGATCCATGTCCATCGCCAAATTGTTCGCCCGCCCGCACTACACCTCCCCCGCCACGGACTTCCTCCGGGCGCTCAAGCAGGAGCGGCCCGAGCTGGACCAGGCGCAGCGCCAGGGCCGTGCGCTGCTGTGGGACAAGCGCATCGACCGCGATCAGCAAGCCGAGATGCGCGCCGGCCGCATCCCGCCGACGGGTTACGTGTACTACGCGCTGCCGCGCCGTCCAAAGTCCGATCACGCCTGAGCCGGTGACCGCCGCCGACGACACCCTGCTGCTGCTGGCCGCGCCCGAGGCCGAGCAGCCGCAGGTGGTGGACCATGTGGCGGTGGCGCGCCTGTACGGCGAGCCGCTGTTCGCGCTGCCGCAGGACCTGTACATCCCGCCGGATGCGCTGGAGGTGTTCCTGGAGGCCTTCGAGGGCCCGCTGGACCTGCTGCTCTACCTGATCCGCAAGCAGAACTTCAACATCCTGGACATCCCCATGGCGGCGGTGACGCGCCAGTACCTCAGCTATGTCGATGAGATCCGCAGCCGCAACCTGGAGCTGGCGGCCGAATACCTGCTGATGGCGGCCATGCTGATCGAGATCAAGTCGCGCATGCTGCTGCCCCCGCGCAAGAGCGCCGAGGGCCAGGAGCCCGAGGACCCGCGCGCCGAGCTGGTGCGCCGCCTGCTGGAGTACGAGCAGATGAAGCTGGCGGCCACGCAACTGGCCGAGGCGCCGCAGTTCGGGCGCGATTTTTTGCGCGCGCAGGTGTATGTCGAGCAGGCGCTCACCCCGCGCTTTCCGGACGTGGAGCTGGCCGACCTGCAAAGCGCCTGGGCCGACATCCTGAAGCGCGCGAAGCTGGTGCAGCATCACAAGATCTCGCGCGAGGAATTGAGCGTGCGCGAGCACATGTCCATCGTGCTCAAACGCCTGCAGGGCCGGCGCTTTGCCCCGTTCGAGGACCTGTTCGACCCCGCGCGCGGCGTGCCGGTGCTGGTGGTCACCCTGATCGCGCTGCTGGAGCTGGCCAAGGAAACCCTGGTCGAAATCACCCAGGCCGAGGCCTACGCCCCGATTTACGTGCGCCTGGCCTTCACGCCGGCGGGATAAATCACGCTCTGCCCGACCGGCGCATCGGCGCGCGCCCCATGTCCGGCCCATTCGCGTCAGAATGACCGGCTGTTTCGTTCATTTTGAAGGGGTACGTCATGGGACTGCTTGATTCCGTTTTGGGTTCGGTGCTGGCCGGGCAAGGCCAAGGCCAAGGTCAAAGCCCGCTGGGCGGCGGCCTGGGCAACATCCTGGGCGGCATGCTGGGCAGCGGCCAGCAGCAGCAGGCGCCGGGCGGCGCCGGCGGTGGCCTCAACATGGGCATGATCGCGGCGCTGGCACCCATCCTGATGTCGATGCTGGCCAACAACAGCCAGTCGGGCGGGCTGGGCGGGCTGCTCAACAAGTTCCAGCAAGCGGGCCTGGGCGGCGCCGCCAGCAGTTGGGTGGGCACGGGCGAAAACCACCCGGTCACCTCCGACCAGGTCACGCAGGCGCTCGGTCCCGACGTGATCGGCAACATCGCCGCACAACTGGGCGTGGGCCATGCCGACGCCGCCGGCGGCGTGGCGCAGTTGCTGCCCGAACTGATCGACAAGCTCACGCCCCACGGCCAGGCCCCGCAGGGCGGCCTGGGCAGCGCCGACGACATCGTCGGCATGCTGGGCAAGATGCTGGGGCGGTGAAACAGCACACCCCCAGTCTCCACTCGCTGCGCGATGTTTCGCCTCCCCCCTTGCAGGGGGCATCGCCAGTGACCGGGGAAACCCCGGCCACGGCGATCGCTGGGCCGGCCTGCTCCGCGGCCACTTGGCTCTTTGGGTTTCATGGCTTGCGGGTGATGCGCAACGCCATGGGCGCCCCGGATATCAATGATCCGGGGCCGATCAGAGCAATTCGCCCTTGGGATCGCGCCCCATCAGCGCGGCCACGGCCTCCACCGGTTTGAGCTGGCCGTCCAGCAGCGCCACCACGCATTCGGTGATGGGCATTTCCACGCCCAGGTGGCGCGCACGCTGCAAGACCGTGTGGGCGCTGTACACGCCCTCGGCCACGTGCCCCAGTGATTGCACCGCCTCGGCCGGCGTCTTGCCTTCGGCCAGCAGCAGGCCGACGCGGCGGTTGCGGCTCAAGTCGCCGGTGGCCGTCAGCACCAGATCGCCCAGGCCCGACAGGCCCATGAAGGTTTCAGGCTGTGCGCCCAGGGCCACGCCCAGGCGCGCAATTTCGGCCAGTCCGCGCGTGATCAGGGCGGCGCGCGCGTTCAACCCCAGATTCAAGCCGTCGGCCAGGCCGGTGGCAATCGCCAGCACGTTCTTGACCGCGCCGCCCACCTCCACGCCAACCCAGTCGTCGTTGCCATACACGCGCAGCGTGGGGCCGTGGAAAGCCGCCACCAGCGCCTGGCGCACGCTCTCGTGCCGGCTGGCCGCGACCAGGGCCGTGGGCTGCCCGCGCGCCACCTCCTGCGCAAAGCTGGGGCCCGACAGCACGCCGGTGGCCAGGTTTGGCGCGGCAGCACGCGCGATCTCGTGCGGCATCAGGCCGAAGGGGCGGTGCGCCGCCGGGTCCTGCGCGGGCTCGAAGCCCTTGCACAGCCAGGCCACCGGCACGCGCACATCGCGCAGCAGGGTCAAGGTGGGGCGCAGGCCGGCCACAGGCGTGGCCACGACCAGCAGATCGGCCTGCGCCGCTGCTTCCAGCAGCCGCTCCACGTCGCCGCCATGCACCGCCAGCTCGCGCGGCAGCGGGATGCCGCGCAGGTAGCGCGCGTTCTCGCGCTGGGCAGCCATGGCCTCGGCCTGCACGCCGTCGCGCGCCCACAGCACCACCTGGTGGCCGGCGGGGTTGCGCGCCGCGCTCACAGCCAGCGCCGTGCCCCAGGCGCCGGCGCCGATGACTATGATTTTCATAGCTGGTTGCGCTTGATGGGTGGGCGCCAGGGGCCGAATCGGCAAAAATTACTGCGTGGTGGCGGGCGCCTGGACTTGCGCCGCCTGCTGTTGCTCGTACATGGCCTGGAAGTTGATCTCGGCCAGATGCACGGGCGGAAAGCCGGCGCGCTGCACCAGATCGGCCACGTTGCTGCGCAGGTAGGGGTAGACGATCTGCGGGCAGGCCACGCCGACGATGCCGGCCATCTGCTCCTCGGGCACGTTGCGAATCTCGAAGATCGCCGCCTGCTTGCACTCGACCAAAAACACGGTCTTGTCGGCAATCTTGGACTGCACCGTGGCCGTCACGGCGATCTCGAAGATGCCCTCGGCCACCGCCTCGGCGTTCACGCCCAGGTTGATCTCCAGCGCCGGCTGCGCCTGCTCCAGCAGGATGGCGGGCGAGTTGGGCTGCTCCAGCGACGCTTCCTTCAGATAGACGCGCTGGATGTTGAAAACGGGATCCTGATCGGCCATGAAATATCTCGGTTGGGGAAAAAGCAGAAGAAACACGACCGCAGCGCGGCCGCGCAAACGCTGGATTATCTCAGGCGCCGGCCAGCAGCGGCAGCAAATCGCCCCGCGCATCCAGCGCCATCAGATCGTCGCAGCCGCCCACGTGGGTGGCGCCGATGAAGATCTGCGGCACGGTGCGCCGGCCGCTGCGCTCCATCATCCGCACGCGCTGGGCGGGCTCCAGGTCGACGCGGATTTCTTCGTATTCGGTCACGCCGCGCGCCGCCAGCAACTGTTTGGCGCGGATGCAGTACGGGCAGGTTCCGGTGGTGTAGAGGGTGATGGGGGGCATGTCCGCAGCGAGCCTCAGGTCTTTTCGACTGGCAGGTTGGCGTCGCGCCAGCTCTTCATGCCGCCGGCCAGCACCTCGGCCTGCTCGTAGCCGAGCTTGCGCGCCGTGGCGACGGCACGGCGCGCCCGCACGCCCGAGGCGCAGACCATCACCAGCGGCGTGGCCTTGTTCTTGACGGCGCCGGGCAGCCTGGCCTCCAGCTCGGCCAGCGGAATGCTCTTGGCGCCCACCACGTGGCCGGCGGCAAACTCCTCGGGCTGGCACACGTCGATCACCACCGCCTTCTCGCGGTTGATGCGCTGCACGGCCGCCGCGGCCGAAAGCCCGCCGCCCGAGCCGCCTTGCAGCAGCGGCCAGGCCAGCAGGCCGCCCGAGACCAGGGCCAGCAAGACCAGTGACCAATTGGCAATCAAGAAATCCACGGTGAACGTCCTTTGTGTGTTCGCTGCAAAAGCCCGCCGTGCAACCTGGGCCTATCGACGGCAACCCGCCATTTTAAAATGAGCGCTTGTTGCCGTGCGCGCTGGCCGCCTCGGCCCCGTGTTTTTTCGCACTCCCCACCCCATGCACAAGCTCGTCCTGATTCGCCACGGCGAATCCACCTGGAACCTGGAAAACCGCTTCACCGGCTGGACCGATGTTGACCTGACCCCCACCGGCATCGAGCAGGCGCGCCAGGCCGGGCGGCTGCTGAAGGCCGAGGGCTACGAATTCGACCTGACCTGCACCAGCGTGCTCAAGCGCGCCATCCGCACCCTGCACCTGACGCTCGACGAGATGGACCGCCTGTGGCTGCCCTCGACAAAGCACTGGCGCCTGAACGAGCGCCACTACGGCGCCCTGCAGGGCCTGAACAAGGCCGAGACGGCCCAGCAGTACGGCGACGCGCAGGTGCTGACGTGGCGGCGCAGCTACGACACCCCACCGCCGGCGCTGGCGCTGGACGATCCGCGCTGCGAGCGCAGCGACCCCCGCTACGCCCGCCTGAAGCCCGAGGAAGTGCCGCTCACCGAATGCCTGAAGGACACCGTGGCGCGTGTGCTGCCGTTCTGGAACGCGGTGATGGCGCCCGAGATCCAGGCCGGGCGGCGCCTGGTGGTGGTGGCGCACGGCAACTCGATCCGCGCGCTGGTCAAGTACCTGGACGGCATCTCCGACGCCGACATCGTGGGCCTGAACATCCCCAACGGCATTCCGCTGGTGTATGAGCTGGACGAGGCGCTGCGCCCCCTGCGCCACTATTACCTGGGCGACGCGCAAGCCGCCGAGCAGGCCGCCGCCGCCGTGGCGCGGCAAGGCCGCGGGTGAAATGGCACACCCCCAGTCTCCACTCGCTGCGCGATGTTTCGCCCACCCCCTTGCAGGGGGCCGAGCCTGCGCACAAAAGGTCCGGTGGACCTTTTGTTGGCTGGCGAGGGGCCGGGCCACTGGCCCGGCGCGGCCTGCAAGGCTCGCCAGTGGCCGGGGGAACCCCGGCCACGGCGATCGCTGGCTTGGCCTGCTCCGCGGCCGTTCGGCCCTTTGGGTTTCATACCCTGCCGATGGCGGGCAGCGCCATGGATAACCGAAGCGCAGGTGGCGGAACTTCCCCCCGCGCAGCGGACCCAAGATCGACCCTCCACCCGAACCCTGTATATTGAGCGCTTGCCTCAGGAAAGCCCCGTCACATGAGCCAGAAAACCAAGATCGCCGGCTGGATTGCCGTAGGTGCGCTCGCCGGCGCGCTGACCACCGTATCGCTGCAAACCGTGGCGCGCGGCACGCTGGCGCCGCTGCCGCTGCAGGAGTTGCAGCAACTGGCGGCGGTGTTCAGCATGATCAAGACCGACTACGTCGAGCCGGTGGACGAGAAAAAGCTGCTCACCGACGCCATCTCGGGCATGGTGGCGGGGCTCGATCCGCACTCGCAGTACTTCGACCAGAAGTCCTACAAGGAATTCCGCGAAGGCACGACCGGCCGCTTTGTCGGCGTGGGCATCGAGATCACCCAGGAAGACGGGCTGATCAAGGTGGTCTCGCCCATCGAAGGCTCGCCCGCCGACCGCGCCGGCCTCAAGCCGGGTGATCTGATCACCAAGATCGACGACACCGCCGTCAAGGGCCTGGCGCTGAATGATGCCGTCAAGCGCATTCGCGGCGAGCCGGGCACCAAGGTGCGTTTCACCGTGCTGCGGCGCGACGAGGACCGCAGCTTTCCCGTCACCATCACGCGCGAGGAAATCCGCACCCAGTCGGTCAAGGGCAAGATGCTGGAGCCTGGCTACGCCTGGATCCGCGTGTCGCAGTTCCAGGATCGCACGGTGGATGATTTCGTCACCAAGATCGACGCCCTCTACAAGCAGAACCCCAACCTGAAGGGGCTGGTGCTTGATCTGCGCAACGACCCGGGCGGCCTGCTGGACGCCGCGGTCGCCGTGTCGGCCGCCTTCCTGCCCGAGGGCGCCACGGTGGTCACCACCAACGGCCAGATCGAGGAAAGCAAGGCCGCCTTCAAGGCCATCCCCGAGGACTACATGCGCCGTCGCGGCGCCGACCCGCTGGCCAGCCTGCCGCCTGCGCTCAAGAAGGTGCCGCTGGTGGTGCTGGTCAACGAGGGCTCGGCCTCGGCCAGCGAGATCGTGGCCGGCGCGCTGCAGGACAACAAGCGCGCCGTCATCATGGGCAGCCAGACCTTCGGCAAGGGCTCGGTGCAGACCGTGCGCCCGCTCGGCCCCGACACGGCCCTGAAGATCACCACCGCGCGCTACTACACGCCCAGCGGCAAGACCATCCAGGCCAAAGGCATCATGCCCGACATCCTGGTGGACGACACCGCCGAGGGCAGCCCCTTTGCCGTGCTGCGCATGCGCGAGGCCGACCTGGACCACCACCTGGCCGGCAGCAGCCCCGACAAGAAGGACCCGGCGCTGGAGCAGGAGCGCGAGGAAGCCCTGAAGAAGCTCGAGGCCGAGGCCAAGAAGCCCGCATCCGAGCGTCGCCCGCCCGAATACGGCAGCGCCAAGGACTTTCCGCTGCAGCAGGCGCTGGCCAAGCTCAAGGGCGATCCGGTGAAGGTCAGCACCACGCTGACCGCGCGCAAGGAAGAGCCCAAGACCGAGTGAGGGGCTGGCGCCAGCGCACGGCGCCCAGCGGCCATGGACGACTCGCAACTGCTGCGCTACTCGCGCCATGTGCTGCTCGATGACATCGGCATCGAAGGCCAGCAGAAGCTGCTGGCCGCGCATGCCCTGATCCTGGGCGCCGGCGGCCTGGGCTCGCCGGCGGCGCTGTACCTGGCCAGCGCCGGCGTGGGGCGCCTGACGATCGTCGATGACGACACGGTCGATCTGACCAACCTGCAACGCCAGATCATGCACACCAGCGCCCGCGTCGGCCAGGCCAAGGTCGATTCGGCGCGCACGGCCATTGCGGCGCTCAACGCAGGCGTGCAGGTGCGCACGGTGGCGCAGCGTGCCGATGCCGCGCTGCTGCATGAATTGGTGCGGGATGCCGACGTGGTGCTGGACTGCGGCGACAACTACGCCACGCGCCACGCGCTCAACGCGGCCTGCGTGCGCCACCGCAAGCCGCTGGTTTCGGGCGCGGCCATCCGCATGGACGGACAAGTCTCGGTGTTCGATGCGCGCCGCGGCGACTCGCCCTGCTACGCCTGCGTGTTTCCGCCCACGCAGCAGGTGGAGGACGTGGCCTGCGCCACCCTGGGCGTGCTGGCGCCCCTGGTGGGCGTCATCGGCAGCCTGCAGGCCACCGAGGCCATCAAGCTGCTGTGCGACATCGGCGAGCCGCTGGTCGGGCGCCTGCTGATGATCGACGCCAGGCGTGCCGACTTCACCACCGTGCGCGTGCAGCGCCAGCACGACTGTCCGGTTTGTGGCGCGGCCGCGCCGCCGCACTGAAAAAGCGGCGAGCGGCTGTTGCGGTGATTCACCGGCGCCCTTCGGGCGCTTGTCCTACATCCGGGCACCGCCAACACGCGCAGACTCGCGCTTGTTACCTGTCGAAACCGTGGCCAACCGTGACCGCGTGCGAAACAGTTTGAAGAGCACCAGCACGCCATGCCAGTCAGTCGCCCCCTACAGGTTTATTTTGTCGAGGACAACACGGTCATCCGCGACAACCTGATTCTCACCCTGGATGAATGGGTCGGCATCACCGCCGTCGGCCATGCCGAAGGCGAGCAGGCCGGCAGCGCCTGGCTGACGCGCGCCGATTCGGTGTGGGACCTGGCCATCGTGGATCTCTTTCTCAAGCAAGGCAACGGCCTTGGCGTGCTGCGGGCGTGCCGGGGGCGCTTGGCGCCGCGCAAGGTGGTGGTGCTCACCAATTACGTCACGCCGGACGTGCGCGTGCGCTGCCACGACTTGGGCGCCGACGCCTTTTTCGACAAGTCCAACGACCTGGAGGCGCTGTTCGACTACTGCACGCAGTTGCGCACCGCGCTGCAGGCGTGCGCGTCCGCTTGAACCTTGAGGCTCGTGCTTGCTTGCCACGCCCTGCCGGTCAGCCCTTGAACCTCAGGCCCGAGACGTCAACCTTCTTCACGCCCTTGACGCTCCTGGCAGCCGCTTCGGCCTTCTTGACCTCGATGTCGCTGGGCAGCGTGCCGCTCAGCATCACCTCGCCGTTCATGGTGGACACCGAAATGCCCGAACCTTCCAGGCGTGGTGCTTGCCAGTTCAGCCTTGACCTGGGTCGTGATCACGGCGTCGGCGACCAGAGGCTCGCTCGTTGCGCCCGTGTTCGACCTGGCGCCCGCAGGCATGCCGGGGGGTCATGGGCTGCACCATGGGCGTGGCCGGAGCCGGCTTGGCGGGCTCGGCTGCTGACTGCGCCCAGGCCGTGCCGCAGCCCAAGGCGGCGATGGTGGCCAAGGCGGCGGACTGAATGAACCGGACTTTCATGTGAATTCCTTGTTTCGTAGAAGACACGGCCAATCTAGCCGCCACGCGGTTCGATGCCTGTAGGACAGTGGCACCAGACCCTGTCGGCTGTCGGCGTGCATCCGTGCGTCCGGTGGCGCTTGCAAAGGCGTGCCCTGCCCCAAAATGCTGTTGTGCGCCGCACATGTCGCATGTGGCAGCGCGACCGCGACACACTCGAACATTCATCCGCCACCGACCAGGAGCCTCACCATGAGCCACGACCCCGCCATCGACCCCCGCGACGACACCGCGTCCACGCCCAACGCGCCACACGCCAGCGACGCGGCCGAAGCAACCCGGGCACGCGTGAACGAAGCCATCGACAAGGCCAGCGCCAAGCTGCACAGCCTGCGCGGGGAGCTGCAGCCGACCATCGAATCGCTGTCCGCGCAGGTGCATGAGCTGACCGCACGCGGCAAGGCCGCCGCGGCCGATGCCAGCCAGCAGACACGCGACAAGCTCTCGGACGTGGCCGAGCAGACCAGTGCCTACGTCGCCGAAAAGCCCTTCAAGTCCATGGCCATTGCCGCCGCCGCGGGCGCCGCGCTGGCCCTGCTGCTGGGCCGGCGCCGGTAGGGGGCCGCGGCCGTGGCATC
>Ga0208825_1001088_pt1 | contig 22271 bp, 11 predicted proteins | sample AD_UKC113_MetaG_FD_184450 | JGI IMG/M metagenome (GOLD analysis project Ga0208825, IMG submission 184450) | Active sludge microbial communities of municipal wastewater-treating anaerobic digesters from Hong Kong - AD_UKC113_MetaG (SPAdes)... | ecosystem: Engineered > Bioreactor > Anaerobic >...
ACGCCGGCATCCTGCACCCGCGGATGCTCCAGCAGGACCCGTTCCACCTCGGGGGGATAGATATTCAGGCCGGCCCGGATGATCAGGGGCTTTTTCACCCCCGTCAGCCACAGGAACCCCTCCTGGTCCAGGTAACCCAGGTCGCCGGTAGCCAGCCAGCCGTCCCGGATCGTTTCGGCGGTTTCCCGGGGCCGATTCCAGTAGCCTTTCATCACGTTGTGTCCGCGGACCTGCACTTCACCGGTTTCCCCGGCCTTGAGCGTATTGCCCGCGTTATCCACGATCCGCGCGTAACAGTAGGGCACGGGTCGGCCGACGGATCCCAACCGATTTTCCGGGTCGTCAATGTTGTAACTGACCACGGGACTGGTTTCCGTCAGGCCATATCCCTCCATGAGAGGCCGGTTGAACCGCTTGCGGAACTGATCCGCCAGTTCCAGCGGCATCTTGGCCCCTCCCACCACGGGCGCGCGCAGGCTGGACAAGTCGTATTCCTGCTGCAGTCGGGCGTGTACCATGTAATGGCACATGGTCGGCACGAAGCCCGCGATGGTGATCCCTTCCCGGACGAAGCATTCCAGGGCTACTGCCGGCTCAAACTTGTAGAACAGAAAAATCGTGCTCCCGAACATCAGGGGGGCGTGCATCATGCCGGTCTGGCCGAACGTGTGGAAGAAGGGTAGTGCCGAAAAACACCGGTCTTCCGGCTGATACCCCTGCAGACGACCACATATGGACGTGTTCAGAAACAGGTTCGCATGGGTCAGTTCCGCCCCCATGGGCCAGCCGGACATGGCCGCCGTGTACACGATTTCGGCAGTATCCTCGGGGTTGGTGGGCCGGGGGAGGCGATCCGCCGGGGGGGACGACGCCATCAGCGTGTTAAAGGAATCGCCATCCGGCAGGGAAAGGCTTGACAGGGGGTCCTTTTCCACCACGATCAGGCGGATGGGACGATCGGCAACGCGCAAGGCTTCCCTGGCCACGTCGAGCATGACCTCGTGGGCTACCAGCGTCACCGCTCCCGAATCGGCGAGTTGGTAAGCAACCTCCCGGGCATGCATCAGCACGTTCATGGGTACGGCGACCGCTCCATGCCACAGCACGCCGTAGAAGATGATCGGGAAATGGGGGGTGTTGGGCAACAGCAGGGCCACACGGTCCCCCGGTTCCACGCCCTGTCGCGACAGCACGCCCGCGAATCGCCGCGCCATACCGGCCAGATCGCGGTAAGACAGGCGAAAATCGTTGAAAACGATAGCCGGCTTGTCCGGCCAGGTTCCCGCGGAACGCGCGAGAAATTCGACGAGATTCAGGGACATGATCGGGTCATCCTGGTATGTCGGTCACGAACCGAACCGGGCCGCCGTATCGCGGCATTCTTTTTTGCGGCCGTCAGGGCCGATAAAACGGTTGATCCAGTAAAAGTTGACCTATCATACCACAAAATATGGGCGTTGTTTCCGATCCCAAAACTATTAGGGCCACACATCGTGTCGGAAACATGCTGAAAAAGAAAATGGCGGAGACGACGAGACTCGAACTCGCGACCTCCGGCGTGACAGGCCGGCGTTCTAACCAACTGAACTACGTCTCCGCGTGCCGTTTTACGGCTCCTGCCCCAATGGACAGTATATCAAGAAACCGGACCGGTGATCAATCGCTCCGGCCGGGCCCGTAACACAATCATGGCGTTCCTGGAGGGACTCGAACCCCCAACCCCTTGGTCCGTAGCCAAGTGCTCTATCCAATTGAGCTACAGGAACACCGTGTCAGGTATCTCTCATCATACCGTAAACGCCTTCTCCGATGCAACTGTCCCCCGCGGGGCGGAAGGTGATTATCATCTGCAACGCATCGTGCTGGGGGGCTGGCATGACGGGGGGTCCCAATGTGGTTGAGAAAGAGCCATCCGGGTCGTTGTCGCCTGGGAGACGTGCAGCCGGCATGGTGTGAGGGGGGGTAGATTATTGAAGAATTTTTTCTCGATATGTTATAATGGGGACAAGCGGGGAGGGCCGGGGATCGGCCAGTCATCTCAAGGCTGTTTCCGTGTATCGTTTCAGGCAGATTGTCCTGGGCTGGAAAGGAATACGCTCGAATGGGTATCCGGTGGAAAGACTATATCGTTCCGACGGCCACGCTGATCGTGGTGGCCCTGGGTGGATGGCTGTTTTACGCGCGTCCGGAGTGGTTCCACGCCGGGGAGACCCCTGGAGGGGTTCTGTCGGTCACCCTCGGCAACCCGCTGATCTGCCTGTTTCTGGTCATCGGAGGCGGCATGCTTTTCGGTCGCGTCAATTTTTTTGGCGTTTCTTTTGGTAACAGTGGCGTTATTTTCACGGCACTCTTGGCGGGAGCCATGGGATACGCCGTGCCGGAGGGGGTAGGCGGCCTGGGACTGGCCCTGTTCGTCTACTGCGTGGGCCTGACGGCGGGGCCCACCTTTTTCCGTAACCTGGCCCGGCAGGGTTCCAGGCTGACGCAAGTGGCCCTGGTTATCGTGCTGACGGCCACCGTGGCGGGCATCCTGGGGGCGCGCCTGCTGGGGATACCAGCGGATTTCGCGGCGGGGGTATACGCGGGTGCCATGACCAGCACGCCTGCCCTGGCCGCGGCCCTGGAAGCCACGGGTCATTCTGGCAATGTTTCCATCGGTTATGGCGTGGCGTACGTGTACGGCGTGGCGGGCGTGGTGTTGTTCGTGCAGGTGCTGCCCCGGGTGCTGGGCATATCCGTTGACGCCGCATGCCGGGAACTGGCCGCCGGACGGGGTCAGGGCAGTGGCATTGAACGGGTCGTCATTGAAGTCACGAACCCCAACCTGTTCGGGAAGCGGGTGAGCGAGAACGCGTTTCTTGCGGACCAGCGGGCGCAGATTTCGCGGGTGGCCCACGGAGAACGGATGGTGCCGGTGTCGCCGGACACGGTATTCGCACCTGGAACGCACGTGCTGGTGGTGGCGGAAAGAGACCGGTTGCCGGCGGTGGTGGAGTTCCTGGGACGCGTCAGCGATCGTAAGTTTACCCTGGACGTTGAGAACGAGCGCATGAAGATAGTGGCCACTTCCCCGGAGGTAACCGGAAAGACCCTGCGGGAACTCAACCTGCGCCACCGGTTCGGCGTGACCATTACGAGGCTTGAGCGGAATCTCGTGACCATCGTGCCCAACGCGGACACGGTGGTGCAGTACGCGGACGTGCTCCACGCGGTGGGCGAGCCGGACAAGCTCAAGGCGTTTGCCCGTTACGCCGGACACCGCAGCCGCGCGCTCGATGAAACGGATATTATTTCGCTGGCCATCGGTATCGCGCTGGGACTTTTCCTGGGCATGGTGCCGATAGGGTTGCCGGGGGGAGGATCCATCAGCCTTGGCTCGGCGGGTGGACCATTGCTGGTCGCGCTGGTGCTGGCCCATTTCGGCCGGATCGGATTTCTGCGGGGCAGCATGCCAAGGGCTTCCCGGATACTGCTGACCGAGATGGGCCTGGTATTTTTCCTGGCGGGGGCCGGGGTGTCGGCGGGCGCGCGATTTTTCGAGGCGCTGGGGACGCAGGGTCCCGGGCTCCTGCTGATGGGTTTCCTGGTGACCACCCTGCCCCTGTTCGTCGGTTGGCTGTATGGCACGCGGGTGCTGGGGATTTCGTTGCCGGAGGTTCTGGGCGCGTGCTGTGGTGGCATGACCTGCACGCCGGCCCTGGGAGCCCTGAGCGCCCAGACGGATTCGGACATTCCCGCCGTGGCTTATGCCGCGGTGTACCCGCTGGGACTGGTCTTCGTCACCTTCTTCGCGCAACTGGTGGCCAGGTTCGCCCCGGCAGTCATGTGAAAAACGAACTACTTTCGACGTGGCCGGGCCATGAGTTCCTTGAGGCGATAAAGCAGTTCGTGGGCTTCGCGGGGCGACAGCGCGTCGGGGTGGACCCGCTCGAGTTCCCGTTCTACCTCGGAGGGTTCGCTGGTCAGGGAGGCCGGGGCAAACAGCCAGAGTTGTTCGGGCATGCCGGCCGGAGCGGGATTGCCGGATTCGAGCGATTCCAGGATTACCCGGGCCCGCGCGATCACCTCTCGTGGCAATCCGGCCAGTTGCGCGACGTGAATGCCGTAACTGTGGTCCGCGCCACCCTCCGCGATCCGGTATAGAAACACTACCGCGCCGTTGTACTCGCGCACCTCGACGTTGACGTTTTTTGCGTGATGGAGGCGGTTGCCCAGTTCAGTGAGTTCATGGTAATGGGTGGCGAACAGGGTGCGCGCCCCAATCCGATCGTGGATGTGTTCCGCTACGGCCCACGCGATGCTGATACCGTCAAAGGTACTGGTGCCCCGGCCAATCTCGTCAAGCACGATCAGGCTTCGGGGCGTGGCGGCGTTGAGGATGGCCGCGGTTTCGATCATCTCTACCATGAACGTGGACTCACCGCGGGCAAGGTTGTCGGACGCGCCCACCCGGGTGAACACGCGATCGACCACGCCAATCCGGGCGAAGGAGGCCGGAACGAAGCAACCCATCTGGGCCATGATGGTGATCAGGGCGGCCTGGCGCAGGTACGTTGACTTGCCGGCCATGTTGGGGCCGGTGATGATCAGCATGCGTTTGCCGTCGATGTCGAGATGGAGGTCGTTGGGCACGAAGGTGCCAGGCGGCGCGAGGTCCTCTACCGCGGGATGCCGCCCATCCCGGATGTCGATGACACCGCTCTCGTCGATTTCGGGTTTCCGGTAATCTTTCAGTACCGCGGTTTCCGCGAGGGCGACCAGCACGTCGATGGCCGCGATGGTGGAGGCAGCCACCTGTATTCTTCGGGCGTGGGTGGCCACCGTGTCCCGCAACGCGCAGAACAGTTCATACTCCAGGCTGTTGATCCGCTCCTGGGCGTGCAGCAGTTCTTCCTCGCGCTGCTTGAGCGCGGGGGTGACGTAGCGTTCGGCGCCCGCGAGGGTCTGCTTGCGCTGGTAATCGGGGGGTACCTGCCCGACGTGGGAAGCGCTGACTTCAATGTAATATCCGAACACCCGGTTGTAGCCGATCTTGAGCTTGGGAATCCCGGTACGCGCGCGTTCCTCCGCCTGCAGGCGCGCGATCCAGTCCCTGCCGCCGCGCACGAGTTCCCGCAGGCGATCGAGTTCGGGATCCCGACCGTCCCGGATAAGGCCGCCCTCGTTCAGGGTAACCGGGGGTTCATTGACGAGGGTCGCGCGGATTTCGTCACGCAGGTCTTCCAGCGGGTCCAGGGACGCTAGTAACTTTTCCAGCAGGCCCGCGGATACCCCGGCCAGGTACTCCTGTATCCGGGGCAGGCGGTCCAGGGCCGAACCGAGGGCCGCCACGTCCCGGGCGTTTCCAGAACGGGCGGAAATCCGGGCCAGCAGGCGCTCCATGTCGGGGCACCCCCGAAGGGTTTCGCGCAGGGCCGCGCGCGTGCCATGGTTATCGACCAGGCTTTCCACCGCGTCCAGCCGTTCCCGTATGGCATCCGGGTCGGTCAGGGGGCGGGTGATCCATTGCCGCATGAGCCGGCCGCCCATGGGGGTCAGGCTGCGATCCAGCACGTCCAGGAGGGTGCCCCGGCGACCACCGTTTACCAGGTTCGCGGTCAGTTCCAGGTTACGCTGGGAACTGGCATCGAGCACCAGCCATCCGGACGAGTCGTGTCGGCGGGGCAGGCGGAGGGAAGGTACGCTATCCCGCTGGGTCTGGAGCACGTACCGGATGAGCGCGCCCAGGGCCCCCTGGGCGGCGTGTTCGTCTTCGAGTTCCACCCCCTTGAGGGTCCCCAGGCCATAGAACCGGGCGATTTCCTCGCGGGCGGCACGGGGCTCGAAGTGATCCGCGGGACGGCTGGTCACGGCCAGGTCGGGGAAACGCCGGCGTACGGTTTCGAGCCACGTCGGCGCTTGCTCGTCGGGGATCAGCAGTTCGGCGGGCCGCAGTCGGGCCAGCTCGTCGGCCACGGCCGATTCGGGGATGCCGCCGAGTTCGGTGAATCCCACTTCCCCCGTGGTGACGTCCGCGAACGCCAGCCCGATGCGGTCTTGTGCGAGGGGACAGAGCGCGGCAAGGTAGTTGTTGCTGCGTTCATCGAGGAGGTCGGGCTCCAGCACGGTGCCCGGCGTGACGGTGCGGATGACGGCGCGCTTGACGATACCCTTGGCTTGGCGGGGATCTTCCATCTGTTCGCAGATGGTCACGGTACGTCCGGCCCGGATGAGCCGCGCGACATAGGTATCCACCGCCCGGACGGGCACGCCGCACATGGGTACCCGGCGATCCTTCTCGGTGCCGTCTCGTGATGTCAGCGTCAGGCCCAGCAGTTCCGCGGCTTCCAGGGCATCCTCGAAAAAAAGTTCATAAAAATCGCCCATCCGGAAGAAAAGCAGGGAGTCGCCCGCTTCCGCCTTGGCCTGCAGGAACTGTCGGACCATCGGCGTGATGTCCGAGGGCTGGAGGGTTTTCAATGTAACCCAGGATGGTTCCATGGCTGTAAATTATACTGGAGTGGCGCGGGCGGTTTGCGTCGCCCGTGATCATGGAGTACAGTATACGAGCTGTTCGCGAAGTGGGTCCCCCGCCTGGAGCATTGAGCGGGTCGACCATGACGTGGTTTCCACCTTAAGAAAGGAGCGAGTCTTATGCGGGAGTTCCAGATGATGAAGCGGGCGCTTTGCGCGGGCGCCTTGGTGCTGCTGGCGGCCGTTTCGACCGCGGGCGCGCAGGACGTGGCGGAGGGTTCATGGATCAACCTGTTCGACGGTGAGAGTACCTATGGGTGGACGGCTTTTGGCGATGCGGCCTGGACCGTCCGGGATGGCGTGCTGACGTGTGACACGGGCACGGGTGGCGCGCTGGTCACGAACGCGTCGTTCATGAATTTCGAATTGACGGCCCAGGTGCGGGTAAGCCGGGGTGGCACGGGAGCCCTTGCCCTGCGCGCGCCATTCGAAGGTCATCCCGGTGGCGGCATGATCGTGTTGCCCCCGGGAAAGGATGAAGCGTTCTCGAGCATCGTGGTAAAGGCCGTGGATGGATCCGTCACGGCCTCCGTGAATGGGCAGCCCGTGGAGGTTGCCGCGCCGGCGACGATAGGTCACATTGCCCTGTGCTATCAGCGGTATCACCGGGACAAGCGGACGCCCGTCGTGGAAGTGAAGGAATTGAAGTTGCGTCCGCTGGGGCTGTCTTCCCTGTTCAATGGCAAGGACCTGACCGGCTGGTACATCATTCCCGATCACAAGTCGGAGTTTTCCGTGGTGGACGGCGCCATAAACATTCGTAACGGTAACGGCCAGATCGAGACCGAAGCCACGTTCCGGAACTTCCTGTTGCAGATCGACGTGTTTTCGAATGGGGATCACCTGAACAGCGGCGTGTTTTTCCGCACGCCGCCCAGGCAGTTCTGGCTGGGCTACGAATCCCAGGTGCGCAACGAGTGGCTGAAGGACGATCGGACCAAGCCGGTCGACTACGGCACGGGCGGCCTGTACGGGCTGGTGCCCGCGCGCAAGGTGGTGCCCAGTGACCGCGAATGGTTCACCAAGACCATCGTGTGCAATGGAAACCACATGGCCGTGTGGGTAAATGGCTACCTCGTCAGTGATTTCTTCGACACGCGTCCGCCCTCGGAAAACAGCGACGGAAAGAACGGCTACGTGGACGCGGCGGGAACCATCAACCTGCAGGGCCATGATCCCACGACCGACCTCTCGTTCAGGAACATCCACATTCAGCAGTATCCCAATTAATTACCCGGAGACATCTCTTACGATCGGCGCGCCTGTCACCCGGCAGTTGCGCCGATCAAGTTGAAAAAAATTTTAAAATTTTTTGGAAAAATGCCTTGACTTTTCTCCAGCGGGCATGGTATAAGTTATACGACAGTTGAATCCGACCCACTCAGGTATGCAGACGAACGCGAGGGAAATGGCCCGTTGACCGTTCGGGCAACCAGCCGCAAGGCCAGGTGCCAATGCCATCCCGGAATCCCGGGAGCCATGCTTGGGGATCGAAGTGAAGTAATCACTCCCTCCTCATGCCGTGGCGTGGGGAGGGTAAATTTTTTTACCCGTCCCCGCCGCGGTCTCCGTCGGACGATGTCCGCGGGACGCGTGACCTCCACCGCCTGCCCCTGAGCGACCCGGGCAGGCCATCAGGGTTGGCCAGTCCGGTCCTTTCAACCAACCAACCATGGAGGTCATCAGCATGGAAGAACTTGCGCAGGCAGTCGTCGACCATCCGGAAGCCGCGTCGCCCGAAGCAACAGATTCCTCTAATCGGGGTAAGGGCCAGCAGGCGAAACCGGCGCGGAGAGGAAAAAAATCACCGAATGCCTGCCTGAATACAATCGCTGACGCCCAGCAGGACCTGTTCAAATCCTTGTGGAAATCTTCCCTGTTGTCGGGTGTCCTCGGCGTGCATGGATGGTACCGAATTGAGCCGGTTATCATCGCCTCCCTGATCACGGAAGGTCCATTGCTGCTCATCGGCACGCACGGTACCGCTAAAACCTACTTCTTTGAACGCCTGGCCAAGGTTCTCGGACTCGAATGCCGGTTTTACAATGCCAGCCTGCTGAATTACGACGACCTGGTTGGCGTGCCTGTACCCACGGAAGACAACAGGGAGTTAATGTACATCCCCACGCCGTCGTCGATCTGGCAGGCACAGGCCGTCTTTTTTGACGAGATTAATCGCACCCGTCCCGAACTGCAGAACAAGATTTTCCCGATTGTCCACGAACGCCGGGTGCAGGGCATTGAATTGCCGTTACTACGTTACCGCTGGGCGGCCATGAATCCGGTTACGATCGATGACGGTACCGTCTCTGAATCCGGTTATTTCGGGGCCATGCCGCTGGATCACGCGCTGGCGGATCGGTTTCATTTCATCGTCCGGGTGCCCGACTGGTCGGACATGAACGACGACATCCGCCGCGTGCTGATTCAAGGTGGAGCCGAGGCCGAGCCGACCATGCCTGCCGAAGTGTTGCGCCGCGTGCTTGATCGGGGTCGGGAACTGTACGCGAAAAACCATGGTGTAAATGCAAATATTTCTGAATATCTAATGAATGTAATTTCAAGCTTCTCCGTTCCCGACGAGAAGAACCAAACGCCATTTAAGGTATCCATTCGCCGGATCCTGATTCTCAAAAACAACATCCGGGCCCTGATGGCGGCGTTGCAGGCGATGGCCGAGGAGGCGAACCTGGAGGTGTCGTCCGACCTGCTTGGCGTTACTGGTTTGATGGCCCTGGAAAACAGCCTTCCCCAGCTGGCCTGCGGACTGGACCTCGATTTCGCGAAACTCCAGGTCATTCACATGCACTCGTGGAAAGAGACCATGGAAAAGCACGTGATGCCTATTTACAACTTGCGGCGCATCAGCGATCCGCTTGAGCGTGCCAAGGCGGCACTCGTGCTGGCCCAGACAGAGAAACATGAAGAGATCGATGCCGCACTGCTGTACTTTCTAAGGAAAACCCCTAAGGGTGAGTTGCCTGTTGCCACGCTGGCTCTCTACATGGCGTGTCGGAAACGGTTGTCTTTAAGCCCCCGGGTTCTGGATGCCATGGGACAAATTCTGGAATTTCTCTTTAAGCCCATGGTCCGGTTTAACGATGAAAGTTTTAAGTGCGCATACAGGAACGCCAGCATGTACGCACATTATGAAGATGCGCACAGTTTATTCATTATTATATATACTATAATAAAAAAACATAATATAAATGATTCAAATGCAATGAATATGGCAATGAATTATAGAAAATATGCATATGAGTTCAACGGCGTGTTTATGGATACGATGCCGAACAATATTCAACAGAAGGAGATTTCGTGATGTTTTATCCCCACAAAAAAAACGCGGCGGTCAACCCGAATGTGCTCAATATGTGTATGTGTTACAGACGGTGGGGAGGGGGCACTAGATCACGTTCAGAACGTACCGTGCGTTCCCAAATCTGTTTTATCCCCGGAATGACCCTGGTCAGCCTGCCTATGCTGTTCAATCTCAAGCAGGTCACGCACCAGGAGTTTCAGAACTTTCTGACAGACTTCCGGCGTAAACCGGATGGGGAGCTTGATTCCGAGGCGCTGCAACGCTTCTGGTGCCTCAATCCAATGGACCACCGAGGATTTGAACAGGATGATCCCGACGAGATGCTCCACCAGTTAGGTGTAACCCGTGAAAAGGCCATTGAGGTGTTTTCTCTGCAGCGAGGTTTCCGCCTTGCCGCTCCCGTCAAACTGGATCAACTGCTGCTCCATGGTCGACTTTCAATTTCGAAGATTCCCTATTGTGCGGATCCCGCGGTTTGCATAGCGATCCTGTCGCGAGCTCACGGGATGTTTCTAGTGGCGGATCGGGAACCTGATTTCAGTTTTAGCACCCTTTGGCGCAGCGTGCTGGTCGATGACATGCGCCACATTCCAACCCTTAGCTTGGAGATTCCGGTAGAAAAGAACCAGGTCTGAGGACTTGCAACGACATGTAGAAAGGACATCATGGTCATGTCTACGAGTGGGGCTACTCTTAAATCCAGTTTTAAACCGGGAACCCAGAAAGTGCTTCAGGAGCTTCTGGAGCGGCTTTCCACGCGAGCAAGACAGCGCCTGTCTCCAGAAGAGGATCTGCAACAACGCCTTTTCCGGGTACTGCCATGGCATGCCATGTTCCTGGAAGACCTGCTGTCCTGCTCGAAAATCCGGTTTTCTGACACCGTGCAATCCGCGGCAATCACGGCGGAGGTATATCCGGAACTACTGATAAATCCCGATTTCTATAAAAAGTTTTGTCTTCGGGATGAGTGGCTGCTGGTGGTTCTCCTGCATGAACTGCATCACATTCGATATGGCCACAATACCCTGTTTGGTGCGCCGGACTTGTTGAAGAACATCGCGTTTGACGCGGTCATCAACGCGCGGATTGCCCATATGTTTCCGGAACCGCGCCACCTCAGCCTGTTCCGGAAATTGTATCCCGATCCTGATTATCCACACTTTCTTCTGACCCCCCCACCGCAATGGACAGGAGACGGATATTCCTGGGACATTGAGTGTCCCCCCCTGGCAGGGCTATATCGAAAACTGGAGGACCAATTGGGACCGGTAATGGCCAGGAGGGGGATAGCACTGTACAAAAAACTGTACGACAAAAAAACCGCGACCGTAAATGACATTATCGAATTCCTCAAGCAGAACGGATTGTGCTCTTCACCGATGCTACTCGGTTCGCACCAGGTGCTCACTCCCGATCATGCTCAGGAGGAGGAAACAGACCATGACTCCCCCCATCTCACGATACAGGATACACAATGGGAAACCAGCCAGAACCCATTGCTGCAGAAACTGACCGCTGACATGGAAGAGTGGGTGAAGGAGCGGTTTCCGTCGATTGCCGGACGGAACCAAGGCGTGTTTGATTCCGAAGTTCCGATGCAAAACCCGCGGCTCGAGGCCTTGAAGGTGTTGAAACAACTGTGCGTGAAACTGGGGGTTTACCAGCCCGTCTACTGCTCCAGGGTGATGGTTAACGAAGCGTACACCCAAAGGACTCTCGAGCCGCGGTTCTCCACTAAAGACCGAACGTACTGGGCCCGTCGCTTATTATGGAACACCCAGCCCCTGCTATGCCAGCACGAACAAGAGGTCCACGGGCCCCGCTGGAGGGATCCGATGGCCTGTCATGTCTATCTTGACGTCAGTGGATCCATGTCGTCGGATTTGCCATGGCTGGTCAGGATTTTCGCGGACCTGGTCAGAATGGGACGGGTTCGGGTATTTCTGTTCAGCAATGGGGTATTCCCCGTAACCAGCGAGAACCTGCGGAAGGGCCATATCCGTACCACGTGGGGAACAGACCTGGACTGTGTGCTGGACCACGTGATCAAAATGCCAGCCACGCGTCGTCCCCGGAATATGCTCGTGGTGACGGACGGATTTTTCCCTACGCCGGAAAATCTTAAGGCCTTTCAGGATACGGGTACCGGGCTTCATTTTGCCTTAACGTACATTACAAATATCGAATACGCAAAATCGATTACAAAGCTGCCCACTTTCCTGCGTTAGCGTGCGCGAATGCGCGATTGGAGAAGGAAACCCAGGATGAATCCAGCAAAACGCCCCACTTCCCGACGACGCGCCAGGAACGGCGTGCCAGCGCCAAAAACCCCGGGGGACGCGCCACGACAGTCCACGGGTTCCATGCGGTCCGACTTGAATGCTTTGCCCAGGCAGGAAGCCGACCTGGCTCCTGGATTGATTGACGCGCTGTACCGGTTGCGGCAAGGCCCGGATGCCGAAGCCGAGGCCGTACTGGTGGAAGCCCTGCGGCGGAACTGGGAGTATGATGCCTTTCCGATGGCCCTGTACATGGTTACGCGCGGACGACTGATGCTTGGGCATGCCGTGCTGGATGTGCTGAGTGGTACCGTGCAGCGGGTCATGACGCCTCGAGCGGTACCCCGTCCTTTTCGTTGCAGTCACATGGACTTCCACCACGCGTGGGTCATCCGGCATGGGAGCCTTGCTGATCACATCGGCGTCGCGGTGATCTGTAATTATTACCGGCACGTTGGGGACGTGTTTTGTCGGGAGGCCAGGGATCGTTTCGTCACGTGGAAGAACCTGCTGGAACGCGCGTTCAACGTGGACCAGGCCGGATCGGGCGATGCCGGCGGAAAAGGAGTGTAACCATGTACAGCGTCATCATGAATTTCCCCGTCGAAGAATACGGGCTGACCCGTCCGAATCCCTACCTGCCTGGCTTGACCATGTTAAATCTGCCCATGGCCCTCGCGTTCGGGGATCGCTGGGCGCCGCCCGAGCAGTTTTATCCCTGCATCGAAGAGATCAACCTTTTCGATGCGTTTGACAGGGATTTCCTGAGGCCCCATGGCCTGACGCTGGATGCGTCGCCCGAGGCTTTTTTCCAGGCCACGGGCTTGACCCGGGAGGCGTGTGACCAGGCTGCCGCCCGTTACCCGGGGTATCGGGCCATGCTTCGCACCGATCTGCGTCATGCCATCCGCGGATCCCTGTACATGTCCGAGGAACTGGTCATGGCGGACTCGTTTTCCACCGATGCCCTGCTGGCTGGCACGTGGTTCCGGGCCATACCGGTTTGCGTGGATCCCGCCCTGGGCGCGGGGCTGATCGCGCGTCGCTATCGCGGGTTCTACCTGTCCGATGCCACACCGGATTATTCTCCCGCGAACCTGGTTCGGGGATGGTGGGCGGTGGACGCGCTGGAAGGCGCCGAGGTGATGTACATTGGCGGCGAGTACGATGGACTGGACTTTGACAGCGATCGGGAACGATTTGGATGGTTTCGCCCTCTTGCTCGCCCGGAACGCAACAAGGCAGAATAATACCGTGGAGGATAGGCCATGCTGAATCACAACGTGACCCTCACCATACCCAGCAAGTGCGGATGCGGCAACCCTATTCCTCCCCAGGAAAGGAAAAAGTGGTTCAACAGGGTCAACCAGCAATTCACGGCATGGTTTGGTGGCAGCACGTCCCAGCAGGTTACCGGCTGGTGGAAAGACCCGAACGGGCAGTTGATCTCTGAAGACGCGGACGTGATTGACTCGAGCGCGGACGATGCGGCGTTCAATGCCTACCGGCAGCGCGTGGCGGAACTGGCCAGTGAGGTGGCCCGCGCGCTGCACCAGTGGTGTGTCACGTACACGCTGGACCAGGTCCGGTACTTCGAGAACGGCGATCCCCAGGCGCGCTGTTTTCATGGGCGTACCCTGGACGCGGGAGACCATTCCGACGGGGACTGGGAACGCCGGAACCGGATCGCGGACTGCCAGGGGCTCGAGGCGGCTCTCCGCCGGCTGCTGGACCCGGCGGCAGGCACGCCCTTCGATCGGGCCTTCCAATTGATGGTCCATACCCTCGGCTACGAGAACAGGGAAATGATTCTTCCCCTGGCCGACGTGTCCCGCGATAAGGTCACGTCCAGGGGGGGCCGCAAACCGGACTCGCCGGCCACGCTGCTGTACAACCGTGAACAGCCGAAGGTGATCACCCAGGTCGCCGGCGCGTTCTGGGCCGTGGTGGTGCGGCTGAAGGATCCAGAACTCCTGCTCAAACACCAGCGGCCCGTGCTCGAGGCAATCCTGAAGAACCGGCCGACGGACTTTTTCCTTTTCCTGGTCACGAACCCCGATGGCTCCCGCTGGCATCTGGTTCATCCGCAACGGTCAGGTAACCGGTGGATCTTCCGCCGCTTCCGGATCGAATCGAAGAACCAGCCCCTGCGCACGCCAGTGGAACGGCTGCTTGGCCTCCGCGTTGCCGAGGGCGGCGCGAAACTCTCCCGGACCGACATTGCCGAGCGCCTGCGGGTCGCCTTCGACGTTGCCGCCCTGGACAAGGCTTTCTACTCCGACTTCAGCCGACGGTTCAGGGACCTGTTTGCCGCCGTCTCCGGCAACTTCAGGGACGAAGCCGAGAAGACGCTGTTCTGCCAGCAGGTATGCAACCGCCTGCTGTTCCTTACCTTCGTCGCCCACAAGGGCTGGCTGCGGTACCCCGCGGGCACGAAAGAAGCCGCCACGCCCGATTATTTTCAGCGGCTGTGGAAGGGCTACCAGGAAACGCGGGGCGGGGCCTCCAATTTTTACCGGGACCGCCTGGAAAAACTGTTTTTCGAGGCCCTGCGCGCGGACAGGCGGGATCCGGCCTGGAATGCCAGGCTCCGGGAGGTCATCGGCGATGCGCCCTTCCTGAACGGCGGCCTGTTCGAACCGGCCGAGTATGACCGGGTCAAAAACCTCCACGTCCCCGACGCGCCGATCGGGGCCATCCTCAACGACCTGTTCGCCCGGTACAACTTTACGGTCACCGAGTCCACACCCTTCGACCAGGACGTGGCGGTAGATCCAGAAATGCTCGGCAAGCTCTTCGAGCGGCTGGTGGTGAACCGCCACGAGAAGGGGGCCTATTACACGCCCCAGAACGTCGTCCGGTACATGTGCCATGAAGCCCTCAAGGCGTACCTGGGTCGGGCCTGCCCGGACGAGGATCCCCGGGCCCTCGAACGGTTCGTGGAGGACCGGGACGCGTATGACCTTGGGGATCCCAAAAAGGTGCTCAAGGCCCTCGAGCAGGTCCGGGTGTGCGATCCCGCCTGCGGATCCGGGGCCTACCTCCTCGGCATGCTGCACGAACTGCTTGACCTGCAGGAGGCCCTGTTTAACGCCCGGTCCCGCCAGGCCACCCGGTACAAGGCCAAGCTGGATATCATCCGGAACAACCTGTTCGGCGTGGACCTGGAGGACTTTGCCGTCAACATCGCCCGGCTGCGGCTGTGGCTGTCCCTCGCCGTGGACTACCAGGGTAAGGAACCGAAGCCCCTGCCCAACCTCGACTACCGCGTCGAAACCGGCGACAGCCTCATCGGTCCCGCTTTCCATGGTGTTCAGGGCGACCTGATCCGGGATGGTCTCCTGCGCCCGCTTATCAGGAAACGCCGTGACCTCATCAATAAGCACTTCGAGGCCGCCGGGAAAATGAAGGAAGACTACGAAACCGGCATCCAGCAGGTCAGCCGGCAGATCGCGAACATCCTGCAGCAGCAGGATGGGATCCTGGGCCTCACCCGAAAGGACGGCAAACCCGTCTTCGCCTGGGATGTCCAGTTCTGCGACGTCCTCGACGAAGGAGGCTTCGACATCATCCTCGCCAATCCTCCCTATGTCCGCCAGGAGGAAATCAACAGGGCCTGTCCAGGGTACAAAGACCAGTTAAGCCAATGCTTTCCGGACATATTTGCCGGACGCGCCGACTTGCTGTGCTATTTTTACGCCCGGGCTGTCCAGTTGCTTAAAACAGGCGGCGTGCTCGTGTTCATCAGTTCCAACAAGTGGTTCAAGGCCGACTATGGCCGGAATCTTCGCGACTACCTGCGCAAGACATGCAGGATTCGTCAGATCGTGGATTTTGGCGATCTCCCGGTATTCGAAGATGCTACCGCCTATCCCATGATTTTCGCGGCGGAACGGCTACCCCGGGATAACGCTGACTGTCCGGAATATCTCATTCGATGCGCCGAACCGGAGTCTCTGAATTTGCCATATCCCGATATCCGGGAGGTGGTGCGGCGGATCGGAGTCGACCTGCCCGCCAGCCAGATTTTGCGGGAAGACGGCTGGTTGCTGTTGAGCGGAGACGAAAGGCGCGTGTTCGATCGCATGCGACAGTGCGGCATACCCTTGGGCGAATACGCCAAGGATAAAATTCACTACGGCATCAAAACGGGCCTGAACGAAGCCTTCGTAATCGACGGAGACACCCGCCGGCGGCTGATGGATGCCGATCCCTCGAGCGCGGAAATCATCCGGCCGCTCCTGCGGGGCAGGGACATCGAGAAATGGCAACCCGTTTTTGCGGATCAATGGCTCATCTGTGCGACCCACGGCACCGATATTTCCCGTTATCCCGCTATCCGAAATCACCTGCTTCGCTTCAGGGAGCGACTGGAAAAACGCGCAGGAGTGGGACAGCATTACCAGTGGTTTGAACTCCAGTCCGGATCCGAAGGAAAACTAGGCCATTTAAATGGTGAAGGCATTGTGTACGCGGTCATTTCTACTGCGCTGAATTTCTCTCTAAAAGATTCGGTGACCGTGATCAATGACAAAGGTTACAACATTAATATTGGTCAGGATCTTTTTCTTCTTGGTATTCTAAACTCATCTCCTGCTAGTATATATCTTAGAGCATTTTGTCCAATACTTCAGGGGGCATATGAATTGCGACGTGAATTCTTGGCTGCTCTACCCATTCCGGATGCGACGTCCGCGCAGCGCAAGCGGGTGGAGGACCTGGTGGCGGAGATTTTGAAGGCGAAACCGAAAGCCCGGGAGTCCCTTGAGCGGGAACTGGATGATCTGGTGGCCGGGTTGTATGGGCTGTAAAGGCGGGCGGGACCCGATCGGTTGGGCCCTGGCGCGCGGGGAAAGGCGTGGGCGTTTATGGCGGACATTATTGACAACGTCAACGTGACACTGCTGGACGCGGTGCGGCAGGCCTTGCGATTCTCCGTGTCGGCGGACTGGGCCGTGGGCTACACCTACTTTTCGGGTCTCGCGCCCCTGGTCGAGGATCTTGGCCGGCTGCGGCGGCTGCGGCTGCTGCTGGGCAACGGCACCGACCGGGAGACGCTGGAACAACTGGTAGAACAGCATCATGACCCGGAGCTGGCCGCCCGGCAGGACCGGAAACGCCGCTACCGCAACGCAACCGACCAGCGGCAACTCGCCCGGGAAGCGGCGGAACGGATCGCCGACATCCTCGCCCGGGCGGAACAGAACGACCCGGCCGAATCCGCCCTGAAGCAGTTGCGGGAACTGGCCGCGTCAGGGCGGCTGGAGGCCCGGATGTACGGCCTGGGCCGCCTGCACGCCAAGGCGTACGTGTTCGATTACGCGGAGGACGGGCGGTTCGAGCGCGGCATGGGCATCGTCGGTTCCAGCAACCTCACGCTGGGCGGGCTTTCGGGAAACACCGAACTCAACGTCGCCGTCCACGGCAACGACAACCACGCCCAGCTCAAGGCGTGGTTTGAAAGCCTGTGGCAGCAGGCCGTTCCCCTGCAGGAGGAACTCCGGGAGGAACTGGACCGATCCTGGGCCCTGTATCCCGCCACGCCGTGGGACGTCTACATGAAGGTGTTGCTGACCCTCGTGCGGGACCGGCTGGACGACGAGGGCGGAGGCCGTGACCTGCTGCTCGAAGATACCGTGCTCGAACAGTTGACCGAGTTCCAGAAGGACGCCGTCGAACGGGGCATTCAGATCATCCGCGAACACGGTGGCGTGTTCATCGCCGATGTGGTGGGCCTCGGCAAGAGTTACATCGGGGCGGCCATCGCGCGGCATTTCCGCCGCGCCGAGGGGCGTCGCGTCCTGATTCTGTGTCCCGCGCCCCTTGTGGACATGTGGACGGAATACGCGCACCAGTTTGACCTCAACGCGCGGGTGCTGTCCACCGGCCAGCTGCGCGGCGCGGTGGGTATGCTGGAAGACCCCCGGTACGCCGAATGCGATTTCATCCTGCTCGACGAAAGCCATCACTTCCGGTATCCCAACACCCAGCAGTACCAGGAACTGGAAGCATTCATCCACAAACGGCGGCCCCTGCTGTGCATGCTGACCGCCACGCCCCAGAACAAGAGCCCATGGGACGTGTATCACCAGTTGCGGCTGTTCCAGGGGGAGCAGGAAATCTCCCTGCCCATCCTGCCGGCCGACCTGCGGGCCTACTTCCGGCAGGTGGAGAGCGGACAAAAATCCCTGCCCGCCCTGCTGAAAATGGTGCTGGTCCGGCGCACCCGCCGGCATATCCTGCGGTGGTACGGCATCGCCGACGACACGGGCCAACGCCTGCGCGACCTGGACGACGCCCAGGCCGCGCCCTACCTGCGGGGCGAACGCCACGCGTTCGTGATGGTCAGCGGCAGACGCCAGGGATTCCCCAGGCGGCGACTTTCCACCCTGTCCTACAACATCGACGCCACCTACGCCGGCTTTTACGACCGGCTGCGGGCCCTGATCAACGGCGATCAGGATGTTGACGGCCACGCCATGACCTACGCCCGGTTCGGGCTCGGCCTGTACCTGAAAGAATCCTTTCAGAAAAAGAAGGTATACGAGGACCTGCGTCGGGGCGGTCGCAACATGCGGGGCCTGATCCGCATCCTGCTGTTCAAACGGCTGGAATCGAGCGTCCAGGCCTTCCGGGAATCGGTCCGCCGGATGCTGGAGGCCAACCGGCAGTTTCTGGATGGGCTGGACCGGGGCGTGGTACTCGCCCGGGAAGCCGGCCTGGACGCCCGGCAGTTCTACGAAATGGATACTGCCGGCGAGTTGGACTGGGAGGGCCTCCGGCAGAAATCGCCGTACAAAATTGAGGCCTTCGACCTGCCCCGCCTGCGGGAAGACGTCGCGTCCGATATCGCCGTGCTGGAGGAAATCCACCGGATGGTGGATCCCATCATCCCTGCCAGGGACGCCAAGCTCCACCGTTTCCTCGAAGGCATGCGGAACAACTTTCCAAAAACCAGCGGCAAGGTTTTGGTGTTCACGCAGTTTGCCGATACGGCAACGTACCTGTTCAACGAGCTGAACTCGGACGGCAATCGCCCCGACGTGGCCATGGTCACCGGTCAGAGCGCCAACCAGGCCCGGATCGCGGCCCGCTTCGCCCCCAAGGCCAACGCGAAAACGACCCTGGCCCGCGATCGCGATCAGGAAATCAACATCCTCGTGGCCACCGACGTCATGTCCGAAGGCCTCAACCTGCAGGACTGCGACGTGATTGTCAATTACGACCTGCACTGGAATCCGGTCCGGCTGATTCAACGGTTCGGCCGCATTGACCGCATCGGTTCGGAAAACGACGAAATCTGGGGATTCAACTTCCTGCCCGAAGCGGGCATCGAACGAAACCTGGGCCTGACCGAAAAACTCCGGAGGCGGATCAGCGAGATCCACCAGGTGATCGGTCTGGATACCCAGATCCTCGAGGAGACCGAGGCCCTCAACGAGGACGCCCTCTACGCCATCTACGACGAACGGTCGGAAGTCCTCGCTGACGCCGAAGAAGGCGACGAAACCATCATGGACCTGGTAGAGGCCGAAGAATTCTTCCGTCGGATGCGGCAGGAAGACCCCGAGGAATACCAGCGGATCTGCGAGTTGCGGGATGGGATCCGGTGCGGCCGCGTGGGCCGGGGACCCCACGCCTTGGCCCTATGCGCGTCCGACGGCTTTCAGCAGTTCTACAGTTGCGACGGCGGTGAAGTGCAACCCGTGGACATCGAAACCGCCCTGTCGTGGTTGCGATGCGCCCCCGACACCCCGCGGGAATCGCTGCCCCGCCAGCACAACACCCGGGTCATGGACATCCTCCGGCGTTTCCGGGAGGACGCCGAACTGCGGCGGAACCAGCAGAACCGCCTGCAGCGGCTACGCCCCGGCCAGCGGTACGTGCTCAAACGGCTGGGCGATTTCGCCGCCCAGACGAACGATCCGGACCTGCGACGGTTCGCGGACACGCTCCACGACGCGTTCATCAAGCCGCTGCCGGCCGCCCTCCATCGCCAGCTGAACGGCTTCCGCCGGCACAACCAGTCCGACGAAGAATTCATGAAGGCCCTGAAACAACTGTACTTCGAGTACGGCCTGGACCGGATGCAGGCGCCCGGCGAAGCCGGTCAGAACCAGCCCGAAGACGCCCCCCGCGTCATCGCCAGCGAAGCGTTCATCGAACCGGAACCTTGAAAGGGACCCCGCGTCAGGCGGGGACCTCACGCGCCGGCTTCGAGCAGTTGGCGTTCCATGGACAGGATCCGGTCGCGCAGGACTGCCGCGCGCTCGAAATCCATGCGGTCCGCCGCCCGTTTCATCTCCTTGCGCAGGCGCTCGATCTCCCGTTGCAGGTCCCGCGGCGACAGCAGGTACGGCGCCGCTTCTTCCGCGGCCCGGGCCGCTTCTTCCTTCCGCGCGGCCAGGGCTCCCAGTCGGGCCAGCAGGTCCGGAACCGGCTTCGAAATCGACCGCGGCACGATGCCATGTTCCCGGTTGTACGCGATCTGCTTCGCCCGCCGCCGGTTCATCTCGTCGATCGCGCGACGCATGGAGCCGGTCATGGTGTCGGCGTACAGGATGACCCGGCCATGGACGTTGCGGGCGGCCCGGCCGCAGGTCTGGATCAGGCTAGTCTCCGACCGAAGATATCCTTCCCGGTCGGCGTCGAGCACGGCCACCAGTGCCACCTCCGGCATGTCGAGGCCCTCCCGGAGCAGGTTGATGCCCACCAGCACGTCAAAGGCGCCCAGCCTCAGGTCCCGCACGATCTCGATCCGTTCCAGCGTGTCGATGTCCGAATGCATGTACCGGACGCGAATACCCAGTTCGGCATAGTATTCCGTCAGCGATTCGGCCATGCGCTTGGTCAGGGTGGTGACGAGGACCCGCTCCTTTTTTGCCACGGCCTGGCGGATCTCGCCAAGCAGGTCGTCCACCTGGCCGGCCGCGGGGCGCAGGATGATTTCCGGGTCCACCAGGCCCGTCGGTCGCACCACCTGCTCCACGACCACGCCGCCGGTCTGCTTGAGTTCGTAAGGTCCGGGGGTCGCGCTGACGTAGATGACCTGGTTAATCCGCTTCTCGAATTCCCGGAACGTTAGCGGGCGGTTATCGCGGCACGAAGGCAAGCGGAAACCGTATTCCACCAACTTGTCCTTGCGGGCCCGGTCCCCCCGGAACATGGCCTGCACCTGGGGGATGGTCATGTGGCTTTCGTCGACAACCAGCAGGAAATCCTCGGGGAAATAACTCAGCAGGGTGTGCGGCGGTTCACCGGGGCGTCGGCCATCCAGGTGACGGGAATAGTTTTCGATCCCCGAGCAGTACCCCATCTCCTCCAGCATCTCGAGGTCGTAGGTGGTTCGCTGCTCGAGGCGCTGCGCGTACAGTTCCTTGCCTTCCGAGCGCAACTCGTTGAGCCGCTCGAACAGTTCCGCCCGGATCGCCTTGACGGCCCGGCGCAACTGGTCCGCCGGGGTGGCGTAATGGCTGCCGGGAAAGATGGCGGCATGGGGCAGTTTCCGTAGCGTGATGCCCCGCAATGGGTCGATCTCGCTGATCTCCTCCACTTCGTCCCCGAAGAACCGGATGCGCACCGCGCGGTCGGTCTCGTAGGCGGGGAAGATGTCGAGCGTGTCCCCCCGGGCGCGGAAGGTCCCCCGGTGAAAGTCCATGTCGTTCCGCTGGTACTGCATGGCCACGAGCCGGTCGATCAGTTCTTCCCGGGACACGAAATCTCCCGTGGCGATCTCCACCCGTAACCCCCAGTAGGTCTGGGGCGAGCCAATGCCGTAAATGCACGATACACTCGCCACGATGATGCAGTCCCGGCGGGTCAGCACAGCCCGGGTGGCGGCGTGGCGCATCTTGTCGATTTCCTCGTTGATCGAGGATTCCTTTTCGATGTACAGGTCTTTTTCCGGCACGTACGCCTCGGGCTGGTAATAATCGTAGTAACTGACAAAGTATTCCACCGCGTTTTCCGGAAACAGTTCCCGGAATTCGCCGTACAACTGGGCGGCGAGCGTCTTGTTGTGGGCCAGCACCAGGGTGGGACGGTTCAGCCGGGCGATCACGTTCGCGATGGTAAAGGTCTTGCCCGACCCGGTGACTCCCAGCAGCACCTGGTGTTTTTCCCCGGATTCGATGCTCCGGCAGAGTTCCTCGATGGCC
>Ga0208825_1001090_pt1 | contig 22258 bp, 21 predicted proteins | sample AD_UKC113_MetaG_FD_184450 | JGI IMG/M metagenome (GOLD analysis project Ga0208825, IMG submission 184450) | Active sludge microbial communities of municipal wastewater-treating anaerobic digesters from Hong Kong - AD_UKC113_MetaG (SPAdes)... | ecosystem: Engineered > Bioreactor > Anaerobic >...
ACCGCGAAAATTATGTCAACCACGGCGTGCTGTGAATGACCAATTGACAGCGTCAGCCGAGTCATTCGCTCACGGCGCTGTCAGTCAGGCGAAAATGATGTTGTTAGAGGTGCCCTTTAGACAAGAATTCTTTTTCGTGATATTTTTGGATTATAAAAAACAATATAGAACTTTAGATATGAAAACTTTAGAAAACAAAACCCCGCAAATTGTCGTAAAAAGCATAGCTTTTGGATTAATCTTAATGGCGATATTCACCATGTTATGGACCGGAATTGCTGAAAGCGGATTGAATGGTAAAGATTTTTTTATGGTAGGAATTATCTTTAATTTATGTAGTCTCCTTTTCCTTTCTTATGGAATTTATCTTTTTATCCAATCGAAAAAATTTCCAAAAAATCTTTCAGAAAAAGATAAAGACAAAGGCAAAAAAATGTGGAAAGTATTTGGTTTTATTTTCGGTTTGGAAGGTTTGCTGATTGCAGTTTCTGTTGTTGTTCTGTCTACATTTGACCTACAAAATTACGTTGTACCCATCATCGCTCTAATTGTAGGGCTACATTTTTACCCAATGGCAAAGATTTTCGAGAGAAAAATTGATTATTATTTGGCGACTTGGGTTACTTTGGTAGCGATTCTCGGTATCGTTTTAGTAATTGGCAATAAATCTGAATCCATGATATTTGCCGCAGTTGGAGTTGGGGTAGCTTTGGCAACAATTTCTTATGGAATTTTTATGATTACGGAAGGCAGAAAAATATTGAAAACAATGTAAATATTACTGAATCCGCAGATCCAAAATTTTTCTGTCTTCAAGATAAGCTTCCAAAATATCGTTTTCCGAAACTTTTCCCACACCTTTTGGAGTTCCCGTGAAAATTAAGGGAACCTCTAAAAACCCCGGCAACCTTGGCATCATAGCGACTTGAAGCCGCACGCCATGGATACGCCGATGATCAGCCTGTTCGCCCGCGAAGAGCGCGATACCAAACGCCAGAGCCTGAACGACCCGTTGGCGCTGCTGGATCGACACATCGACTTCGCAGCGATTGCGGCGGCCGTGGATGCCAAGCTGAGGCTGAGCGCGTCCGGCCGCGGTGGTCGCCCGCCGTATCCGACCGTGGTGATGGTCAAGCTGCTGTTGTTGCAGCAGCTGTACAACCTGTCGGATGACGCGCTGGAGTATCAGGTGCTGGATCGCACCAGCTTCCAGCGCTTTCTGGGGCTGGAACACAGCCGCCGCGTGCCCGATGCGAAGACCATCTGGGTGTGGCGCGAGCGGCTGGTCAAGCAGGATCTGATCGGCGACATCAGCGCGGCGGTGAGCGGGCAATTGCAGCGTGCCGGCTTTCTGGCCCGGGGTGGTCAGATCATCGATGCGAGCATCGTCAACGCACCGATCCAGCGCAACCGGCGCGAGGAGAACGCGGCGATCAAGCAGGACCAGACGCCCGAGGATTGGAGTGCGGCCAAGCGCGTACAAAAGGACGTGGATGCGCGCTGGACCAAGAAGCATGGCAAGTCGTTCTATGGCTACAAGCTGCACGCCAACACGGATCGGCGCTGGGGCTTTATTCGTCAGCATGAAGTGACTGCGGCCAACGTGCACGACAGCCGGCATTTCGAATCGATCCTCGACCCTGGCAACACCTGCCGCACGATCCGTGCCGACAGCGCCTATGCGGATCGTGCGCGTGAGTCTGCGCTCAAACAGCAAGGCTACATCGCCGACATTCAGCACAAAGGCACCGCAAGCAAGCCGCTGAGCGAGGCACAGCAGCGCCGCAATCACCGCATTGCCAAGGATCGCGCCTTCGGCGAACACCCGTTTGCGCGGTTGGCGCAACAAGGCGGCAAATGCCTGCGCACGATTGGCCTGGCGCGTGCCAAGGTGGTGATCGGACTGAAGGTGGCCAGCCACAACCTGATGCGGCTATCGCGGCTGCAGCACAGGGGCATTGTGCCCGCATGACCGCCAAGGGCCGCTGAAAGGCGGTCACGGCGGCGAAAACCGCGAAAATTATGTCAACCACGGCGTGCTGTGAATGACCAATTGACAGCGTCAGCCGAGTCATTCGCTCACGGCGCTGTCAGTCAGGCGAAAATGATGTTGTTAGAGGTGCCCTTCAGTGGCGGTGGTTCTGGCTGGATCTGTGTTGCCGATTGCAAGAAGGCCTACAACCTGCGGACGTATCAGTTCACCGGGCTGGGTGCATTTGGGCGCATGCCATGGACATTTGATTGGGGTGCCAGCGTGACGTGGACAATGCCGGTGCCGGACGTGGATCTGAAAGTACGGTTCTCGGTGTACAACCTGCTGAATAAGCAAACCACCGTGCGTGTACGCACTCGTTATGAAGTCACCCCGGGCGTTTATCGCGAAACCTTTGGTGAAGGGTCTAACTGGACAGCACCGCGCTCAGCGCAGTTGGTACTGACCTACAACTTCTAATCGCTCATTTCATTTTTCCGCAAGCTTTGCCGCAAACCATGACGTTACCTCTGGGGGCGGTCCTTCGTCGGGCCGCCATTTTTTTTGAGGTCTGAACCATGCAGGATATGACAACGTATTGCGGTACCGGCCTGTTTGCAGGGGTCGACCTAGAGCAGTTGGTCGAGCACGAGGGCACGCCCTTGTACGTGTACTCGGCAGCAATGATCCGTAGCCGGGTACGCGCCCTGCAACAGGCATTGCAGGGACTGGATGCGGGCATTCGTTACGCGGTCAAAGCCAATGGCAACTTGGCGGTATTGCAGCTGTTGGCGCAGGCCGGAGCGGGTGCCGACATCGTGTCTGCGGGCGAGCTGCAACGTGCATTGCGGGCTGGTTTTGCGGCCGCCGACATCGTGTTTTCTGGTGTGGGCAAAACAGATGCTGAAATCGACATGGCGCTGACGGCAGGGATTGGCCGCTTCAATGTGGAGTCGCGCGCGGAGCTCGATGCTATCCAACGAATTGCCGTTAGCCGTGGGCTGATTGCGGTTGCCTCGGTGCGCATCAATCCCGATGTAGACGCGCACACGCACGCCAAAATTTCCACCGGCAAGGCGGAGAATAAATTCGGTGTTGCCCTTGATGAGGCGCGTACTTGGTTTGATCACAAGGCCAATTGGCCAAATGTGCAGCTGGATGGCCTGCACATGCACATCGGTTCGCAGTTGCTCGATCTTGCTCCGGTTGCCGAAGCCGCGCAGCGGATGGCGGAGTTTTGCAAGCAGCTGATCATGGCGGGCCATCCGATCCACAGTCTCGATGTGGGGGGCGGGCTAGGGGTACGCTACCGCGATGGTGAAGTGGCCCCCTTGGCTGCGGCCTACGCCGCGATCTTGCGCACAGCGTTTGCTGGTTTCGACGGTCGCTTACTGGTCGAGCCTGGGCGCTGGCTGGTGGCCGAAGCGGGCGTGCTGGTATCGCGCGTGGTGCTGGTAAAACAGGGCGAATCACGTCACTTTCTGGTACTGGATGCGGCGATGAACGACTTGCTGCGGCCCAGTCTGTACGAGGCCTGGCACGACATCGTGCGGGTGGGTGGCGAAGCCGGCCGTGAAATCGTGCACTACGACGTGGTTGGTCCGGTCTGTGAAACCGGCGACACCTTCGCTGTGGGCCGGCCGATGCCACGTTGCGAAGCCGGCGATGTGGTCGCAATTCTAGGTGCGGGCGCGTATGCCGCATCGATGGGATCCACCTATAACTCGCGGCCATTGCCTGCTGAAGTGCTGATCGATGACAGTCGCTATGCGGTGGTGCGCAAGCGGCAGACATTCGATGCGATGATCGCGGGCGAACAACCCGCCACCGATTGGAAACAACCATGAAACCACGCATGCTGGGTCTTGTAGTCGGGGTGTTGTTGGTTGCCAATGCGCAAGCGCAAGCGCAAACGCAAACGACAGCCACCGCACCCACCGCCGAGCAAATCGACGCCAACGTGCGCGCCGTGATCGCCCGCTACCAGCTTCCCGGCATCGCGGTTGGGGTGATTGAAAACGGCAAGGTGGTGTATGCGCGTGGTTATGGCGAAACCGTGTATACCAGCGGTGATCCCATCACCCATCAAACTTTGTTCAAAATCGCCAGCAATAGCAAGGCGATGACGGCGGCATTGCTGGCGCGGTTGGTGCAACAAGGCAAGCTGCGCTGGGATGATCCGGTGGTGCGCTATGTGCCGGAATTTGCCATGCACGATGCATGGGTCACCGCGCATATGACCATCAATGATTTGTTGATCCACAACAGCGGCCTGCCCGAAGGGGGCGGGGATTTAATGCTGTGGCCAGAACCCAACCAGTTCAGTCGCGATGACATTGTGCGCGGCCTGCGTTACATCAAGCCGGCGTATGGGTTCCGCGCCGGCTATGCCTACGACAATTTGTTGTATGTGGTGGCTGGCAAAGTGGCCGAAGCAGTCGGTGGCGCGGCTTACGAAACCTTGTTGCAACGTGAGGTATTGCAGCCGCTGGGGTTGCGCGGCTGCAAGGTGGGCGCATTCGCATTGGCCGAGGCCGGCAGCGTGGCGCAGCCACATGGTCGCGATGGCAACAAGATCGTGCTCACCCGTCCTGACGCCGCGCAGGTGCCCACCATTGCTTCGGCCCCCGCTGGTGGCATTCGTTGCACCCTGGATGACATGTTGATCTGGGTAAATAACTTTTTGCAGCCCACCGCCGAGCAATTGCAGTGGCTCGGGCCTGCGCAGCGTACCGAATTGTGGAAGCCGCGCACGCCAATGCCAATTTCCAAACAGCGCCGCGATTGGGACAACACGCATTTTTACGCCTATGCCTATGGTTTTCGTCTGGCCGATGTGGATGGTGCGTGGACGGTCTCGCACACCGGCACATTGGGCGGCATGTATTCGATGATGATGCTGTTGCCGGATCGCAATTCTGGCTTTGTGTTCATGATCAATGGCGAGGCTGGCAATGCCCGCACCGTGCTGGGTGAGGTGTTGCTCAAACTGTTCACCGCACCAGAAAAATCGTTGGGCGTAGATGGCTATGCCGATGCGCTGACCAAACCGGCAACCTCTGCATCGCACTCGCCAGCCTTACCCACCATCGCACAACGTAGCGCAGTGCAACCTGCGCAAATGCAAGCATGGCTAGGCGTCTGGCGCGACCCGTGGTTTGGTGATGTGCGCATCTGCGCAGTCGATGGCGGGGTGGAATGGCGATCACTGAAATCCCCCAAGATGCATGGGCGCATCAGTCGCCTGGATGGGCGCGATCTGTTGATTTGGGGAGATGAAGCGGTAGATGAAAATGCATGGCTGCAGTTCAGCGGCAGCGGTGACAAGCGGCGCCTGCAGATGGCCAAATTCGACCCCAAAGGGGATTTCAGCTCGGATTATGAAGACCTCGACTTCAAACATATTGGCGACTGCAAGTAAGCATTGGCGCAACCTGCATACGCGGTTGCTGGCAGGTATGTTGGCCTGCTCCGGCCTTGCCATGGCTGCCGATGGTTCTACAGCTTCGTCTATCGATTCGCCTATCGATTCGCCTGCCAACACCATGCAGCAAGCCGGCATGGTGGATGTGGCATTGTTGGTACCCGAGTTATCCCTAGAAATTCGCTATTTCGGAAATCACAATTTCCTGGGTGTCCCCGTTACCGGTTACGATGCGCCGCGTTGTTGGCTCAAGCGTGAGGCGGCCGACGCTTTGGCGCGCGTGCAGACGGATCTGCGCAGCCACCATCAACGTCTGCGTGTATATGACTGCTACCGGCCCACGCGGGCGGTGGCGCATTTTGTGCGTTGGATGAACGACCCCGCCGATCTTGTAGCCAAAGCCGAGTTCTATCCCGACTTGGATAAGTCACAGTTGCAGGGTGTGTATATTTCGCCACGTTCCGGCCATAGTCGCGGCGCTACCGTGGATCTTGGTCTGCTGCAATGTGATGCGCAGGACGCGGCATGCGTGCCTTTGGATATGGGCACCGGGTTCGATTTTTTTGGGGCGCGCGCGCATACCGAAAGTGACCAAGTCACCCCGCAACAGCGGCGTAACCGCTACCGGTTGCGTGATGCGATGGCTGCGCAGGGGTTTGTCAATTTGCCGGAGGAGTGGTGGCATTTTCGGCTAAACCCGGAACCTACGCCGACGACTTTTTACGATGTCCCAGTTACCGCGCCGGATACACCCATGCCAATTGCCGCAATCGATCACTTGATGCAGGCTTACCAAGGCGAAGTCCCTGGCGCATCCTTGCTGGTGTTGAAAAACGGACTGCCTTTGCTGACGCGTAGCTACGGTCGCGCGGATTTGAGTGTTGGTGAAGATGTTAGCGCTCGCAGCAATTTCCGCCTGGCATCGGTCAGCAAGCAATTTACAGCGGCCGCTGTGTTGTTACTGGCACAAGCAGGCAAATTGACGATCGACGACCCGGTGCGCAAATGGTTGCCTGCATTGCCGCAAGAGGCAAACGCGATCACCTTGCGCCATTTGTTGACGCACACATCGGGGCTGATTGATTACGAAGATGTGATGGGGGCGAATTGGCAAGGGCAAATTCGTGATGCGGGCGTTTTGCAGTTACTGACTCGCGAACACCGGCTGTATTTCCAACCCGGTCACGGGTATCGCTACAGCAATAGTGGTTACGCATTACTGGCATTGATCGTGGAGCGCGCTTCAGGCAAGACCTACCCGGATTTTCTGCGGGAACGCATTTTCCAGCCACTAGGGATGCATGACACGCTGGCATTCGTTGCGGGTGGCCCTGCTGTGCCGCATCGGGCTTGGGGATACAGCAATATCGATGGGCATTGGCAGCGTACCGATCAAAGTACGACCAGTGCGGTGCTGGGCGATGGTGGGATTTATTCCAATATCGAAGACATGGCAAAGTGGGATGCCGCGCTGTATGACGATCGCCTGCTGACCAACGCATCGCGTGCATTGGCGTTTAGCCCGCAAGTTGAAGTGACCGGCGAAGGCTATGTGGCCCAGTACGGGTTTGGTTGGCGCATCACCGGCGACACGCTTTGGCATTCGGGTGAAACCATTGGGTTTCGCAATGTCATCGTGCGCTGGCCCGCACAACATCTCAGCGTGGTCTTGCTGACCAATCGCAATGAGCCGGAGCCATATCAAACGGCACTGGCCATCGGTCGTTTATTCCAGTAGCAGTTGTGTGATGGTGGGGCGTACCGCGCCAGTCTCGATATTTGCGACGCACGCAGGCTACAGTGAGTGCCCACGTTCGTAATGCACACATCGATGGTCAAGTTACCCAGCAAATCTGCCAGCAAGTCCGCCAATAAGCCCCGCACCGCCTATGTCTGCAATCAATGCGGGGCTGATTACGTCAAATGGCAGGGCCAATGCGAGGCCTGCGGGGCGTGGGATGCACTGTCTGAAATTGTGCTGGAGTCGGCAGCGCAGGCCAAATCGCCGGCTTCGCGGCGCAGCGGTTGGGCCGGCAAATTGGATGCGCCCCAGATCACCTCGCTGGCCGATGTGCGCACCGATGCACAGGCGCGCACCTCCACCGGCATCGGCGAGTTTGACCGCGTTTTGGGTGGCGGCCTGGCCGAAGGCGCGGTGGTGTTGGTGGGCGGTGATCCGGGCATCGGTAAATCCACACTGTTGCTGCAAGCCTTGGCGAAAATGGCTGACAGCCTGCCGGGCTTGTATGTGACGGGTGAAGAATCCTTGGCGCAAGTGGCGGGCCGTGCGCAGCGTTTGGGCCTGCCGCTGGCGGGCTTGCAGGCACTGGCCGAAACCTGCGTGGAGCGCATCCTGGAACAGGCCATCCAAGCCAAACCGCGGCTGCTGATTGCCGACTCCATCCAAACCTTGTGGACCGAAACACTGACCGCCGCGCCGGGCTCGGTGTCGCAGGTGCGCGAGAGTGCAGCGCGGTTGGTGCGCTACGCCAAAGAAACCGGCACCGCCGTGTTTTTGGTTGGCCATGTGACCAAAGAAGGTGGCATCGCCGGCCCGCGTGTGCTGGAGCACATGGTGGATGCGGTGCTGTATTTCGAAGGCGATTCTGGCAGCCGCTTCCGCATGTTGCGGGTGTTCAAAAATCGCTTTGGCGCGGTCAATGAGTTGGGTGTGTTTGCGATGTCCGATGGTGGCCTGCGTGAGGTCGCCAACCCGTCGGCGATTTTCCTGTCCGGCAGTGGCAGCCCACAACCCGGCAGTTGCGTGATGGTGACCCGCGAAGGCACGCGTCCATTGCTGGTGGAGGTGCAGGCGCTGGTGGATGCCTCGCCGCTATCCAACCCACGGCGCGTGGTGGTGGGGTTGGAAGGCAATCGTTTGGCGATGTTGCTGGCGGTACTGCACCGCCACGGCGGGGTGATGGTGGGCGATCAAGACGTGTTCGTGAATGTGGTGGGCGGCATCCGCGTGCAAGAAACCGCCGCCGATTTGCCGGTACTGCTGGCAGTGCTGTCATCGCTGCGCAACTCACCGCTGCCCGACAAAACCATCGCATTTGGCGAAGTAGGTTTGAGTGGCGAAATTCGCCCGGTACCCAATGGCGAAGAGCGCCTGAAAGAGGCCGCCAGTCACGGTTTTAAATGCGCCATCGTGCCCAAGGCCAACGCGCCAAAATCGGGCAGCTACAAAGGCATGCAGGTCATCGGCGTGGAGCGTCTTGCCGATGGGCTGGAGCAGGCGTGAGTCAGACGGCCCAGTCACCCACATGGCACCGCATGGGGCCGGGTGCGTGGCTGCGCGCGCTGGATGCGTGGCTGCTCTCAGCCACAGGCGTCAGAGATGCAACGTGGTTGTCGCGTGGCTGGCGTGAATTTTTGTGGTTTGGCCTGAAAGAAGCACGCGCCTGTTTGTTTGCCGGGCTCTTTTTTGTGGCGGTATTTGCCATGCCACGCGCGGGTTTGTTTGGCATCCCACGCTACGACGTGTTGTTGGTGTACGCGCTGGCAGTGCAAGTGTGGATGCTGCACGCGCAATTGGAAACATGGGACGAGTTTCGCGCGATTTGTCTGTTTCATGCGGTGGGGTTTTGCTTGGAAGTGTTCAAGACCGCGATGGGCTCGTGGAGTTATCCCGATTTTGCCTACACCAAAGTATTGGGTGTGCCGCTGTTTTCCGGCTTCATGTATGCCTCGGTGGGCAGTTACATCATCCAAGCGTGGCGCTTGTTCGATTTGCGCATTCGCCACCATCCACCGTATTGGCTGGCGGTGCTGGCCGCAGTCGCCATCTACCTCAATTTTTTCACCCATCACTGGTTGGGCGATTACCGTTGGTACATCACCGCCTTCGTGCTGGGCTTGTATGCGCGCACCAGCGTGCTGTTTCGGCCCATGGGCCACGACCGTCGGATGCCGTTGTTGCTGGCGTTCGTGCTGATTGGTTTCTTTTTGTGGCTGGCCGAAAACATCAGCACCTTCTACGGCATCTGGAGCTACCCAAACCAAATGGGCGCGTGGTCGCGTGTGCACTGGGGCAAGTGGAGTTCGTGGTCACTGCTGGTGATCATGACCTTCACCATTGTCGCCGGCTTGAAACACATCAAAGCCAGCATCCATGTGCCGGCGGAGTGAGCAGGTCATCCGTAAGCGCGGGAAATGAGTTCATCCACTGCCGCGATGATCTTGTCGCCTTGCGCGGCCAGTGACGCAATCGGATCGCCTAGTCGCTCAGCGGGAACGGAGACGATTTCCAACGGATGCAACACGACTTGCATACCGGTGATGGTGAAACTGGGATTGAAGCCAGCATGGTGAATCGTGCTGATATGCGATTTTCGAACCAGCGGAATGACCACGCGCCGTTGATAGCTGTCAAAAACGGATGACTGTAGGACGACAGCAAAGGGAATGCTGTCGTGTTACGTCCGGGATTGCGATGGACATCAAACTGAGCCATCACAACAGCCACTCAGAGCGTAGAAAATTCGTCGGCAAAAGCACCGTGCTGCGCGGAAAAATTATTCCAGGCAGCGGCTGTGCGTTTCAGCCGATTGGCTTTGCTGGCGTTGTGCTCGGTTTGCCGTTGCACGAAATCTGCCAGCAGGATTTCAACTTCTGCAGACAGGTTGTCGGTCAATAGGCGTGCCTGCGCCACCAGATCCGCATTGATCGACAGGTTGAGTGCGCGCTTGACAGCAGACACATCGTAGGCGATTCGCATGGTGGCTCCTATGGCTTGTGCGTAATTTATACGCACTGTATGCGCATAAAATAGGCTAATCGGGCTGAGGCGCGCAACTCAATGCCCACCGCCCGCCGCACCGCCAATTTTGGCGGCAAACGGCGGTTTGGCCAGCCAGACAAAGGCGATGACCACCAAGAAGATGATGCCAAGCAGGTGGAAAATTTCGTTGAAGCCAAGTTGTGCCGCTTGATTGGACATCATCAATTCCAGCACCGCCGCGCCGCGTTGCGGGTCACCGCCGCCGTAGTGAGCCACTTGTTGCATGGCCACCGGATCCAGTGCGGAAATTTTTTCGGTCAGATGCGCGTGGTGAATCGCGCCGCGCTCGCTCCAGGCATATGTTGTGAGTGAGGCCGCAAAACTGCCGCCCAGGGTGCGCAAAAACGTCATCAAGCCAGAGCCTGCGGCAATTTCATGCGGTGCCAAATCCGACAGCAGAATTTGCAGCACCGGCATAAAGAACAACGCCACGCCAATGCCTTGGAACAACTGCACCCACGCGACATGGTTGAAATCCACATCCAGATTGAATCCGGCGCGCATAAAGCTGGTCAGTGACATCGCCACAAAGGCGAAGCTGGCCAAGATGCGCAGGTCAAACCGGTTGGCGTATTTGCCCACAAAGGGGGTCAGCAAAATTGGCAAAATGCCAATCGGTGCAGTGGCAAACCCGGACCACACCGCAGTGAAGCCCAAATTGCGTTGCAGCCACAGCGGCACCAAAATGCCAACGCTGAAAAACGCGCCATAGGCCACCACCATCGCTGCAGTGCCGGCGGCAAAATTGCGGTGCCTGAATAACCGCAGATTGACGATGGGGTCTTTGTCGGTCAGCTCCCAAATCACAAACACCGCCAACGAGATCACCGCCACGATGGCAAGGATCACGATGGTGTGCGAGGCAAACCAGTCCTCGTCATTGCCCAAGTCCAACAGGATTTGCAATGCGCCCACGCCCAGCACCAAGGTGGCCAGACCGATGTAGTCCATCTTGGGTTTTTCAAGTTTTTCGGGGCGGCCTTTCAGTTGTTTGCCCACCACCACGCTGGAAAAAATACCGATGGGGATATTGATGAAAAAAATCCATTCCCAACTGTAATTGTCGGTTACCCAGCCGCCCAAAATGGGGCCGGCGATGGGGGCTACCACAGTCACCATGGCCAGCAAGGCAATGGCGTGGCCGCGTTTTGCGGGCGGATAGATGGACAGCAGCAGGGCTTGGGTGATGGGGTACATCGGCCCGGCCAGTAGGCCTTGCAATGCGCGGGCGGTGACCAGCAAGCCCATGCTGTGCGCCATGCCGCATAGGAAGGATGCAAACACAAACCCCAGCGTGGACCACATAAACAGCTTGCGCTCACCAAACTTGCGCGCCAGCCAACCGGTCAGCGGCAAGGCAATCGCGGTGCTGACCGCAAACGAGGTGATCACCCAGGTCGCTTGGTTGGCACTGCCACCCAAGTTGCCGGAAATCGTGGGCAAGGACACGTTGGCAATCGTGGTGTCCAACACCTGCATAAAGCTGGCCAAGGCCAGACCCAGCGTGGTCAGCGGCACATTGGGCGGGCGGAAATCGGCAAGGCTGGTAGGGGCGGCCTCGCGACCGGGGGGCAAGCCGGCGCTTTCTTCCTGTTCGGCAAGGGTGGTCATGTGGCCGCCGCGATCAGCGCTGGTGGGCCGGCAGGTTTTTTTCGATGATCGCTGCGATCAGCGCATCGGCATCATGCAATTGCTTGGCATAGGCATCGGTGGCCAGCACCGGTTGTGCGGTGGATGCCGCCGGCAACACCGGCAGATTTTGATCGCGCACATTGACCTTGACTGCCATGCTCATGCCCAAGCGCAGTGGATGCGCACGCAATTGCGCGGGCTCCAGCGCGATGCGCACCGGCACGCGCTGCACGATTTTGATCCAGTTACCGCTGGCGTTTTGCGCCGGTAGCAGCGCAAACGCGCTACCTGTTCCCAGCCCCAGGCTGCTGACTTTGCCGGCGAAGGTGACATCGTCGCCATACATATCAGCGGTCAGTTTGACCGGCTGGCCCAAGCGCAAATTGTGCAGCTGAGTTTCTTTGAAGTTGGCATCCACCCACACTTGTTGCAGCGGGATGATGGCCATCAAGGCTACCCCCGGTTGCACCCGCTGGCCCAATTGCACGCTGCGCTTGGCGATATAGCCATCAATGGGGGCCACGATGGCCGTGCGCTGTGCGTTGAGATACGCCTGCCGCAGTTGCGCGGCCGCCGCTTGCACCTGCGGCTGGTTGGCCACGGTGGTGGCATCGACCAAGGCATGACTGCGCGCCAGTTGCCCGCGTGAGCCCGACAGCGCGGCTTCCATCGCCTTCAACTGGGTTTGTGCATGTGCCAATTCTTCAGCGGACACCGCACCACTGGCCACCAGGCCACTGCGGCGGGCCACGTCGGCACGGGCTTGGCTCAGTGCTACTTCGCGCGCGGCGATGTCGGCCTGCGCCGACTCCACACTGCTATACAGCCCACGCACTTGCCGCACGGTGCTGGCCAAGTTGGCCTGCGCTTGTTCCTGCGTCACCTTGGCGTCATTGGGGTCCAGCTGCACCAGCACTTGGCCGGCGTGTACACGCATGCCGTCATCGGTATGGATGGCCACCACCGTGCCGATGGTTTGCGGGGTGATGCTGACCACATTGCCCTGCACATAAGCATCGTCGGTGTCTTGCTGCCAACGTGCCACCAGCAGGTAATAGGCGGCCCATGCGACCGCCAACACAACGATGATCGTCAACAGGATCAGCAATGCGCGGCGGCGCTTGCCGTTGCCAGCTGGCAGCGATGATTGCGATGCAGGCAGTGTGGCGGCCTTGCCGGCAGAGGTGTTGGGGGTGGTTTCAGTGGTCATGGTGTATCACTTGGATGCAGTGGTCTGTGCGGCGGCGTCAGGGCTGATGCTGGCTTCGATGGCGATGCCACCACCGAGGGCTTGATCAAGATCGACGCTGGCGCTGCGGCGGGCGGCGACGAGGGTGGCCAGTTGTTGTTCCAGTTGCAGCACGGGCTTTTGTGCGTTCAAGCTGTCCAGCCGCGATGCAAGCCCGGCGCGTTGGCGTTGTTGCACGTTGCTGAACGCCGTTGCCGCTGCCGTGCGGGCTTGGGTTGTGGTGGCGATTTGTGCATCCAGGGTGCGTGCGGTTTGCACCGCATCGGCCACGTCGTGGATCGCGCTCAACAAAGTTTGGTTGTAATTGGCCACGGCGAGGTCAGCATCGGCCTGGCTGGCACGCAATTGGTTGCGTAACTGGCCGCCTTCAAAAATGGGCAGGCTCAGCGCCGGGCCACCGTTGAGTAGCAGCGCTTTGTTGCCAAACAAGTCGCCCAGATTGCCTGCGGCCAGTCCGGCCAAGGCACTGAGGTTGAGGCTGGGATAAAACGCCGCTTTGCTGGCATCGATACCGTGTTGCGCGGCTTCTACCCGCCAGCGTGCGGCCACAAGATCGGCACGCTGCGCCAGCAAGTCACTGGTCAGGCTGGCCGGGATCGCCAGCGCGGATTGCGCCAATTGCGGGCGGGTGATGGCAAGGCCACGGTCTGGGCCGGCTGCAACCAGCATGGCCAATGCGGTGCGCAGTTGGTCGATGTGCTGCTGCGCCGCCTGCACTTGCTGCTGGGCACCTGCTGCCATGCTTTGGTGTTGCGCCAAGGCGATGCCATTATCCACGCCGGCTTTGACCCGCTGCTGATCCAACAGCACCAGAGCCTCGGCACGGGTGTGCTCGGCTTGCGCAACCGACTGCAGATCAAAGGCTTGTGCCAATGCGATATAGGTGCGCGCGATATTGGCGGTCAGGCTCAATCGCGCAGCCTGCGCATCCACTTCGGCCGCATGTGCATTGCCTACTGCGGCCTGCCATTTAGCGTTGTCCTTGCCCCACAGATCCGGGCTGTACTTGAAGCTCAGCATCAGTAAATCGGCGACTTGAAACTTGCCGCCCAATTCGTTGCCAGCCAGGGTTTGTGGAAGTTGCATGCCCAGCACCTGCGCACTACCGCCCAGCGTAGGTTTGCGTGCAGCATCGGCCAGGCCCGCCTGTGCCTGCGCCTTGCGCGCACGCGCATCGGCGGCGGCCAGCGAGGGTGCGCCGGCCAGCGCTTCCTCCATCAGCGCATTCAGTTGTGGGTCGCCAAAGGCGCTCCACCAACGCGCGCTAGGCCAGGCGGCGGCGGATAGGGGGGTGCCGGCCAACGTTTGTTGGCTGTGCAGGCTGGCCGCATCACGCAGATGCTCGTGGGTGGCCAATCCCTTGCTGCTGGCGCAGCCGGCCAAAAGCACGGTGCCGGCCAACGCGACGGCGAGGGTTGCAGTTCGTAGCATGGGCTTAGTCTTCGGCAAGCAGGTTGTCACGGGTCTGTTCCAGCAGACGGGTCAATTGCACGCGGGTGGCGTCATCCATTCCGCGCAGCGCACGCTCGCGTACACGCTGGCCGCATTGGTCGATATCGCGCCACATGGCGGTGCCGGCCTCGGTCAGGTGGATGTGCAGGGCACGCCGGTCGGTGGGGTCGGCCACGCGCTCCAGCAGGCCGCGGGCTTCCAACTTATCCAGCAGGCGAGTCATTGCACCGGGGTTGAGGTCGGCGGCGCGGGCCAGCTCGGTCACGCTGGCGATGCCTTCGGCCAATTTTTTGATGGTGATGAACTGGCTGAAGGTCAGCTCATGGCCGGCATCGGCCAATTCGCGCTCCATGCAGGCACGCATGGCATCACGGGTTTGCCGAAACAGCAGGCCCAAGGCCGAGCCGCTGCAACTGCCCAAAGACGAAGTGGATGCATTCATGGCGCGCAGTTTGATAGCCTGCGCAATGTTTGTCAATGCAAATAATGTGTTTGCATTGAATTTTGGTTCAGCCGCTCCGGTGCAGCACCAGTTCAAGGACAAATTTGCTGCCGAAAAACGCCAACACTAGCAATGCCATCGCCACTAACGTCCAGCGCACGGCAGTGCTGCCGCGCCAACCGCGTCGCCAGCGGCCTAGCAACAAGCCGCCAAACACTAGCCACGACAGCAGGCTGAGCACGGTTTTGTGCAGCAAATGCTGGGCCAGCAGATTGTCCACAAACAGCACGCCGGTCAGCAGCGTGGCGGTCAGCAGTACAAATCCCACGGCAATGGTGCGAAACAGCAGGGTTTCCAGCGCAGTCAGCGGCGGTAGCGCACGCAACCAAAGATGAAACTGGCGGCGCTGCAAAGCGCGTTCTTGCGCCCACAAAAACACCGCCAGCACCGCCGCCAGCGCCAGCGTGGCATAGGCCAGCAGAGCCAGCCAAGCATGCAGCAACAAGCGCCAATCCAGCGGTTCTGGCGGGTTGGCACGCCCGTACAGTGCATAAGCCAAGAGTGCGACGGCGGCAAGGGGGTACACCACCACCCCAAGCGCGCGCAGGCGTTCGCCCATGCCGGCAAACGTGGTCAGTGCCGCCATCCCCAGCCCGACCAGTGACAGCGCCGCAAAGAAATGCAGATTGGTGCTGCCGGTGTGCTTCCAGTTCAACCAATGGATCAGCGCATGCAGCAGGACGGCAACACCGGCGGGCAGTCGCCAGCCGTAAGGAAGGGGAGATTCTGGGCGCTGTACTCCCAGTGCTAGCCAGCCGGCAGCAACCAGATACAGCAGTAATGTGGAAACAAGCGCGATCATTTCGGAAGTGTCGCACAGCTGTGCATGGCCGCCGCGTGGAGGGTGGTGCTATGCTGAAAAAAGAGCGACATAACGCCACTTAGGGGAGCATCATGCAGACCATGCAAATCACTTATTTGCCCGAGCGCAGCCCGCTATGGAAGGTGTTCTGGTTGTATGGCGTGATCCCTAGCAGCGCGCTGTGGCTGGCGGTGTACTGGTTGGTCAATCACCACCAATTGCCGGCCGCCACCCTTGGCATGCTGGTGTTCCTGCTCGCCTACACCGCTTGGATCGTGGCGGCGGTGTGGAAAGTTGCGCCCAGCGCCAAGGATCCGCGGTATGGGGTGATGGCGCAGGCGCTGACCGTGGGTTGGGCCATCAATACCGTGCTGGTTGCCTTCTTTGTGGGCTTGCAGACCTTGCGGTTATTGCTGGTTGGCTGAGGCTATCAACCAAACTGCAACACCTCGCCACTGCGATCAAATGCGGCAAATTGCGCGACTTGCCCATTATTGATGGCGTTAACCATGAAGCGCAGCGGCTGCGCGGCTTCGTCGCTGCTAGGCGCAATCCCGCCATGACCAGACAGGCCACCCACAAACACGATGTCCCAGTCTTGGCCGGTGTGGGCGGACTCTGCGACAAGGGTATTGAAATTGGCGATCTCGGCCGGGGCCTTATCCACGCATAGGCTAGGCGAAATGGTGCCGCCTTCGCCCCGTGCAAACCGCTGATGCTGCTCGGTGCTGGCGTTTTCCGGCAGTTCCACCTTGGCAAAGACCAATAGCAGGCGCTGCGGCTCTGGCTGGCGATGGGCGGCGTCGAGTAGATCTTGAAATGTGGCAAGGCTCATAGGGCAAGACTCACGTGCAAATAGCCGGAGGAGAATGGCGCGCAGCTTACACTCCCAATCCTAGGATGGGCCGCACAAATGGTGGCTTGCGCCAGTGTTTATTGATCGCGATCAAGCGCGCGCATCATCGGCGGGGCTAAGCTATCGCCCAAGCCGGGATCCTTCCGGCGGTACTCCAAGCCCGGCGGCCTGTGTTCTTCGTATGGCGAAGGATATGGCCACCAGGCCGTGGTTTTCATCGCGACGTTCGTCCGCGCAATGAAGGCCACCGGGTCGGCATCGGAAACGGGTCGGCCTCCCGTATTTGGACTGGAGCGTTGAGATGGCAACCCTTGTGGACGGTTTCGGCCGCACATTTCCTTATCTGCGTCTGTCGCTGACCGAGGCCTGCAACTACCGTTGCAGCTATTGCTTGCCAGATGGCTACCAAGCCGATGGGCGTCCCACGTTTTTGACAAGGGATGAAATTTGCCGGCTGGTGCGCGGTTTTGCTGCGGTGGGGATGCGCAAAATTCGTTTGACCGGTGGCGAGCCCAGTTTGCGCAAAGACTTGCCATCCATCATTGCGGCGGTGTCATCCACACCGGGTGTGCAGAAGATAGCGCTGACCACCAATGGCTGCTTGCTGCCCAAGCATGTGGGCATCTGGCGCAAGGCCGGACTGACCGCACTCAATGTCAGTTTGGACAGCCTGCAACCGGCGCGGTTTGCCGCGATCACGGGTCACGACCGCTTTGCGGAAGTCACCGACGGCGTGGAGATGGCGCTGCGGCTTGGCTTTGATGCGGTCAAACTCAATGCAGTATTGCTGCGCGGTTTGAATGACGATGAGCTGCCGCAGTGGTGTGACTATCTGCGCCAGCGCGACATCGTCATTCGTTTTATCGAACTCATGCGCACTGGCGATAACAAAGCGTATTTCGAACGCCACCATTACCGCGCCGACGCGCTAGAACAGCAGTTGCTGGATGCCGGCTGGACGCAGCAAGCGCGCGCCGCTGATGCCGGTCCCGCACGCGAATATGCGCACCCCGACTATCGCGGACGGATTGGCATCATCGCGCCGTATTCCAAAGATTTTTGTGCCGGTTGCAACCGTTTGCGCGTGACCGCGCGCGGTGATTTGCGGCTGTGTTTGTTTGGGGACTTCGGTATTCCGCTGCGCCCCTTGCTGCAATCGGATGCCGACCATGACGCATTGTGCGCACGCATCGCCACCCAGCTAGGACTCAAGGCCGCCGGCCACGGTTTGCATCAAGGCAACACTGGCATCACCCCGCATTTGGCTTCGCTTGGTGGTTGATTGAACATGACAACGCAACGTGACGCGGCTTTTTACATGGCCGATATCCGCAGCAAACGGCCCACCCGCCGGCGCGCGGTGGCGGTGGGCGAATTTTTACCAGGACCGGAGGTGTTTGCCACCGTGGTCGAGCGCCGCCTGCCCAAAGGTGATGCGCTGGTGATGGCAGAAATCGCCGGCCTGCAAGGGGCCAAGATGGCCGCGATGCTGATGCCGCTATGCCATCCCATTTCACTGGAACTGGTGCGCGTGCGCTGCGTGCCGGTGCCAGCGCGCCACGCCATTCGCGTGTATTGCGAATGCGCGCTGGAAGCCCGTACCGGCGTGGAAATGGAAGCACTGGCCGGCGTCAATGCCGCGCTGCTGACGCTGTACGATTTGACCAAACCGGTGCAGCCGGCACTGACAATCAGCGGCATCCGTCTATTGTTCAAAGAGGGCGGCAAGAAGGGTTTGTGGGTGCATCCAGACGGCATGGATGAGGACGAACGCGCGCACTACCAGCCACGTGACTTGGCGCGATTGGACGCGGTAGCCTGCGCCGTCATCACCCTAAGCGATCGTGCCAGCGCGGGTGCGTATGAAGACCGTTCCGGCCCGTTGTTGGTGGACGGCTTACGCAAACTGGGCGCACAGGTTGCGCACATCGACGTACTCCCCGATGGCATCGACCCCTTGGCCGAACGCCTGCGTACGTTGGCGGCGCAGGGGATTCGCATTTGTCTGTGCACTGGCGGCACCGGGCTGGGTGCGCGCGATGTCACCCCGGAGGCCTTGCGCTTGGTCGCGGATCGACGGGTGGACGGTTTGGCGGAGATGTTCCGCAGCGAAAGCGCCCGCCACACCCCACTGGCGTGGCTCAGCCGTGCCGAGGTGGTGCAAGTGGGCGGCATGTTGGTGTTCGCACTGCCGGGCAGCCCGCGTGCAGCACAGCAGGGGATGGACATTTTGGCACCGCTGCTGGCGCATGCCTTGGCGATGATCGACGGCAGGCCGCACGCATGATTGGCTTTGATGAAGCCCTTGCGCTGATTGTGCAAACAGCCCAACGCTTGCCCGCGCGAACGTGCGCAGCGCAAGACGCTGCCGGCGCGGTCTTGGCCGAAGACAGTGTGAGCGGCGAAGATTTGCCGCCGTTCGATAATTCCGCCATGGACGGGTTTGCGCTGCGTATCGGCACACAGGTGTTGGCGGCGGGTGCGGAATGGGATGTGGCCGGCGCACAGGCCGCTGGCGATGCACAAGTGCAGGCCAGCACCGGCGCGTGGGAAATCATGACCGGCGCCCCCCTGCCCGAAGGTTTGGATGCGGTGGTGCCGGTGGAGCAGGTGGATGTGATGGCGCAGGATGCGCACGGCCGCCCGGTGCGTATCCGCACTACTGCCGAGGTCCACCCCGGTCAGCATGTGCGGTTGCGTGGGGAAGATGTCCGCAGCGGCGCGCATATTTTGAAAGCCGGCACGCGGCTGGATGCGCCGCAGTTGATGTTGCTGGCCGCCCTGGGGATTGCCAAGGTCAACGTGGCCAGCACGCCGCAGGTGGCCATCTTGAACACCGGCCGCGAATTGGTGGATGCGCCCACGCAGGCATTGGCCTCGGGTGAAATCCGCAATAGCAATGGCCCGTATCTGACCCAGCGGGTGCGCGATGCCGGTGCGCAGGTGGCGCATCGGGAAACCGTCACCGATGCGCCCGCCGCATTTTTGGCCGCGCTGGAACGTGCGCTTTCCGCCGGTGCCGATGTGGTGCTGAGTACCGGTGCGGTGTCGATGGGCCGCTATGACTTCGTGCCGGATGCACTGCGTAGCATCGGCGCAACCCTGCATTTTCACAAAGTGCGCATCCGCCCCGGCAAGCCCTTGTTGTTTGCCACATTGCCGGGTGGGCAGTTGTATTTCGGCTTGCCCGGCAACCCGGTGTCCAGCGCGGTGGGCCTGCGGTTTTTTGTGGAACCCGCACTGCGGGTGATGTTGGGCCTGCCACCAGAACGCCCGCTGCGGGTGCCGTTGGCCGCCACCTTCAAAAAGCGCGCAGCGCTGCGCTTTCATCTAAAGGGAAGTTTGGAAATCAATCCGCACGGCCAGTTGCAAGCACGGGTGCTGGCAGGGCAGGAGTCATTTCGCATTGCACCGCTGGCCGAGGCCAATTGCTGGATTGTTATCGAAGACACCGACGCCGCCATCGCCGGCAGCGCGGTCAAGGTGTATGGCTTGGGGCATTGGCTGCCCCCGCAATGGGATGAGGTGGTGACATGAGGGTGGCATTGAGCTTGTTTGGCGCGTTTCGGGACTATCAACCCACGGCGCAATTGACTCTGGATGTGGCCGACGGCGCGCGCGTGGCCGATCTGCGCGAGGCCGTGGCGGCCTACGGCCAGGCGCATTGGCCCACATTCCAGCCGGCACTGCTGGCGCGGTCTGCCTTTGCCAGTGCAACTTGCGTGTTGCGGGATGGCGATGGCATTCCCGCCGACGGCCAGATGGCCATCCTGCCGCCGGTCAGTGGGGGTTGACGATGACGCAGCATCAGACCGAAGTGCTGGATATCGCCGACGGCAAATTGGACGCGGCAGCGGCGCTTGATTTTGTGTCGGATTCCGGCTTTGGCGGCATCACAATGTTTGTGGGCCGCGTGCGCGACTTGAACCACGGCCGCGATGTCACCGGCATCAGCTACGACATGTTTGTGCCGCTGGCGCTGAATGGGTTTGCGGCGATTGCGGCGCGTGCCGAGGCCGACTTCGGCGGCAAGCTCAAACTTTATATCGGCCACGCCAAAGGCCGCTTGGGGATTGGTGACTTGGCCATGGTGGTGGCCGCCGGCACCCCGCATCGTGATGAAGCCTTTCGCGCCTGCCGGCAAGTGGTGGAAGCAGTCAAACACACCAGCCCGATCTGGAAGCAGGAGCATTACATCGACGGTGACAGCGTGTGGAGCGAAGGCTGCTCGCTGTGCGAGACCACGCACACGCACGACCACCCGCATGACGACCCGCAGCATGCCGCGCAGCACCGGCAATCGCACCCATGAAAGTGCAATGGCAAGCGCAATGCCTACGGCTGCGCCTTGACGAGGCCGAATTGGCGCAGCTGCAAGCGGGGCAGGGGGTGGAAAACTACACCCAGCTACCGGGTGCGCAGGCGCATCGTATGCAAGTCCACAAGGTGGACGCAGCGGCCGCCGCACTGGTGGCCATCCCCGATGGTTGGCGCGTTGACCTGCCGGCCTTGCCACTGCAAGCCTACGTCGCGCGCCTGCCGTGCCGCGACGGGTTGGTATTCACACTGCCGGTCGCAGCGGCGGCGGCATTGACCGTTGAATTTGAAGTCGATGTGCGCGATAGCGTACGCCAGCGGGGGCCATTCAAACGCAAAGCGGTGGACACCGAGGAATGACGGCACCAATGGGTAAATACGGTAGGGCTTGATCTGTATCAACTCAAGAGGTGGGATTGGCTAAGATTTGACTGGAATCAAATCGAGCTGCCAGGTTGCGCCTCACCATAGGTGCATAGTGACGGTTCGCCTGCCCTGCGGGGCGCGGCCCCCACGATCGGATTCCCGTTCCTGCAGGTAGGCCCATGAGTGCGCAAATGGCTGAAAAACCCATCAGCATCGGTTCCATGATCCATGATTGGCATCCGGAGGACGCTGCTTTCTGGGCGAAAACCGGCAACCGGATCGCCAATCGCAACCTCGCTATCTCCATCCCGGCACTGTTGCTGGCGTTTGCCATCTGGCAGATGTTTTCGGCGGTGACCATCAGCCTGCCGAAGGTGGGCTTCACGTTTGATACCAATGAGTTGTTCTGGCTGGCGGCGTTGCCCGCGTTGTCCGGCGCCACCTTGCGCATTTTCTATTCGTTTGTGGTGCCCATGTTCGGTGGTCGCCGCTGGACCGCAATTGCCACCGCTTCGCTATTGATTCCAGCGATCTGGCTGGGCGTTGCGGTGCAAGACGCCAGCACCCCGTACTGGCACTTCGTCGCGATTGCCATTTTGTGTGGCTTCGGTGGCGGCAATTTCGCCTCGTCGATGTCCAATATCTCGTTCTTCTATCCCAAGGCCAAGCAAGGCTTTGCACTGGGAATGAATGCGGGGCTGGGCAATCTGGGCGTGTCGGCTACCCAGTTCGTGATTCCGCTGGTCATCACGATGGCACTGTTCGGCGGGGTCGTCGGTGGCCCGCAGCTGACCGCCGAAGGCAAGCAACTGTTCCTGCAAAACGCGGGGTTTGTATGGGTGCCGTTTCTGCTGATCTGCGCGGTGGCCGCATGGTTTGGCATGCATGATCTGGCGGCGGCGC
>Ga0208825_1001091_pt1 | contig 22242 bp, 15 predicted proteins | sample AD_UKC113_MetaG_FD_184450 | JGI IMG/M metagenome (GOLD analysis project Ga0208825, IMG submission 184450) | Active sludge microbial communities of municipal wastewater-treating anaerobic digesters from Hong Kong - AD_UKC113_MetaG (SPAdes)... | ecosystem: Engineered > Bioreactor > Anaerobic >...
GCCGTCGCCGGGGTCACGCCGTCCATGTAGAACTCGAAATCGCCCAACGTGGTCTCGATCCAGCCGGTGTTGAGCAGCATCAGGGAGGGATGGAAGATCGCGCCCATGTTGTTGAGGCTGGTGTAAAGCACATTCTTGGCCGCGAAGAACTGCGGATAGGCCTGGCGGATGAGCTCCAGGGCTTCGGGGGTGCGAGTGGTGGGGAAGGCTGCTGCCGGCAGGGAGTACTTGGTGCGGAAAATGCGTGCCTCGGCCGGGCCCATGCTGCGAGAGGCAAAAATGAACGTCTCCGCTTCGCAGACGATGGGACGGGTAGCGCAGCCGCCTTGGCGCAGCCCTTCGGCGAATTCGAGGGCGCCGCCGGTGCGCCCCGGGTTGAGCAACACCACCTGATCGTCCTTGATGTGAGGGGCGGCCTTGATCGCGACTTCCCAATGCGCTGAGGCGGGGAGAACGACCATCACCAGTTGGGCGTCGGCCAGCGCCTCCCCCATGTCGGAGGTCACGTGACGGAGGGCGCCGAAGACCTCATGTCCGTCCTCGGTCATTAACTCGATGCCGCCGCGGGTGGCGATGACCTCGATGTTGGTGAAGGTGCGGTTGTAGAGGGTGACGGGGAAACCCCGCGAGGCCAGCTCCGCGGCCATGGCCTTGCCGCCGTGTCCGGCGCCGATGACGGTGATACGCAATGCTTCGGGGTCCATGATCTTTGCTCCTTTCTTTTCGACTGAAAACTTCTTCGAGAGTCAGCGAATCGGCGAATCAACGAAGCACTTACATTTCACGTTCGCACGTTCGCACGTTCACACCTTCGCACGTCATTCTCATGCTTGCAGGATGTGCACCAGCCCAGGGTATCTCCGTGGAAGTTCTTGTCTTTAGGAGAGTGATCTCAGGATACACGAAAACCCTCCAGCGGCAAGTGGACAGCCTCTTGCCTTGTGGTAGAATAAACTCTACCTATGCAAGTCATGGCTGGATTTGAGTTTTGGTCGCCGCAGGATTGCGACGATACCTGGCGCAAGCATGGTAGCACAGAGTCGCGTGTCGCTGGCATGGCTCCGGTCCCCTTCCCTTTGGAACCCCAAGGGCCCATTTCCCGTACCTTCGCCCCGGTTATCTTGCGATTCCCTTACCCTGTGCTAGAATGCCTTCGTGCTTTTCTTCCTTTGGAGGAAGATGATTGTTTTGGAGGTAGGATCCATGGCTGATGAAGTCACAACGCAAGAAGCAGTTCAGTCCACGGAAGCCGGCCCAACGCCCGAGGCGCCTGCCTCGAGTGTCGTGAGCCTGAGCGAGGTGGGAAGCCATCGGCAGGGCAGCGCTTTTCTGGATCGCCTGACGGGCCTGTTCGCGGATCGCGGTTGGCTTGCCGGCGTCATCATTGGGGCGTTGCTGCTGGCATTCCTGTTTCTGCCCCCGGTATCCCTGGGAGCACGGCTCGGCGGCGACAACGGCTATACGGCGATCAACGCTGAAATGCCCGCCGTCAGCCATCCCGACGGGCTGACCGTGAGCGTAGACCCGGCGGTCGCCGGAAATTTGCGGGTGAAGTTGAGCTCGGTGCCGCGCGCCGATTTTATGGGCGAGGCCATTCCAGAGGAATGGCTCCCCGCGCGCGAGGCGTTGCCCTCGAATCTCACCCCCAAAAGCCCTCTCTACACCCTCGCGGCCAAAGGTGAGGCGACGGGACCGGTTACCCTCAATGTGGTGATCCCCAATGAGGCCGAACCCTGGGAGACGCTGGATCTCTACGCCTGGGACGGCGCCGCCTGGCGTTGGGTGCCCGGACGTCTCGATCGGCAGCAGGAAACGCTGACGGCGTTGCTGGAGGCCTTGCCCCTCTCGGTGATGGTGATGCAGACCGCTGCGACGCAGCAGAGCCTGGTCACGGAGTCTTCCGATCTCTTGCCGCCGGGCTTCGCTGTGTTGGTGAACCAGGTGGACCTCGTGGGCATGAAGATCGGGACGCTGGGGGGCCTCAACGGCGAACCGGGGACCTTGCCGCCGGGCAGCGCCAGCCCTCAGCCGGTGCTCGCGCCGACGGTGCGCAACTGGATTCCGGGCCGCGATCCCAACCGCGAGCTGGTGACCGACATGCTGGCTGTGGAAACGGACCGCGCGGCGCACATCGCCAATCTGACCGCGCTGGTGAAGAACGGCGCCTATCAGGGGCTGGTGCTGGATTATCGCAGCCTGCGGAGTGAAGATCGCGCGGCGTATGCGGCCTTCGTCGCCGAGCTGGCGCACTCCCTGCATGAGGCGGGTGCGTGGCTGGCCGTGACGGTAGAGGAACCGCAGAAGCTGGAGAGTGGCTGGGACACCGGCGGCTACGATTGGCTGGCGCTCGGTGCGGCAGCGGATCAGGTGCGGGTCGTGATGCCCTTGAATCCGCAGGCTTACGCGCCGGGTGGCCTCGCGGAGCAGCTCATCGTCTGGGGGACGACGCAGATCAGCCGTTACAAGCTCTATCCCATTTACACCACGCTCAGCACGGATGGGGAAAAGACCCTGACCATGGCCGAGGTGTTGTCAGCGGTGGGCACGGTGAGCGTGACCCGAGCGCTGACGGAAAGCGTGCTGCCGGGGACGGCGCTCACCTTCCAGCTGCAGCCCAGTGCGACGCTGGAAAATGATGCTTTGACCGGCGCCTCGCGCTTGCGGCTGAGCGATACCTCCGTCTGGCTGGGCACGCCGCAATGGTTGCGCTCCCGGCTGGACCTGGTGGCCCGCTACCATCTCGGCGGCGTGGTGCTGCGCGATCTGCTGGACGAGGGCAATTTCCCGGGGATGGACCGCGCGGTGACGGAATACCGGAATCAGACCGCGCCGGTGGTATACGCCGGGCCTGAGGTCGTGTGGTCGGTCGTCGGGCCGAAGGGGCAACAGACGCAGTCGCAGACGACGCTCTCCAACCCCAGCTTCGCGTGGACGGCGCCGGAAATCACCGGCACCTATCGCATCACGGCGAGCGTGGCTGGCCTGCCGCGCGGCGGCAAGGAAATCAAGGTGGCCGCTCTCGTGCAGGCGCCGCCTGCAGAAGAGGCCGGCGTCACCGCGACCGGCGCGACGCCGCCGGCGCTGACGTCAACGCCGCCGGCGACGTCAACGCCGACCCCTGAAGCCGGGTTGCGCGCCAGTTTCGTGGCCGATGTCACAATTCCCGATAACACTAAACTGGAAAAGAACCAGGAATTCACCAAGACCTGGCGTGTGAAGAACAGCGGCAGCCAACCGTGGCCTGCGGACACCGTGTTGGCTTTCACCGGCGAGGGGACGCAGGTCGCTACGGTGACGGAAGTGGCCGTGGGCAAAGTCGTGGAGCCCGGACAAGAGGTGGAGATCAGCGTGCCGATGAAGGCGCCGGCGGAAGACGGCACGTACCGCAGCGTGTGGGCCCTCAAGAGCGGCAACACGGCGATCCCCGGCGGCAGCTTCTATGTGCTCTTCAAGGTCGGGGAAGCGGCGCCGGCCCCGGCTCCGGCTCCTGTGGCGCCTGTGGCTGGTGGACCCTTCGAGCTGGGCGGGCACATCATGCAGGGCTTTGCCTATGCGGATTACATGCGTAGCGCGGGCATGACCTGGGTCAAGGAGCAGGTCCGCTATCCCAATGATCCCAGCGGCGTCATTGCGGCGGCGCACGCGAACGGCTTCAAGATTCAGCTTAGCGCGCTCGGCGAGTCGGGCATGGTCACACAGGGCGGTTTTGAAGATGCCATCGCGCGATGGGTGGCGGGAATGGCGGCCGCCGGCGCCGACGCCATTGAAATCTGGAACGAGCCCAATCTCGACCGCGAGTGGGCTTACAGCGCCATGACCCCCCAGAATTACACCAACCTGCTCTGTCGCGCGTATGCGGCGATCAAGGGGGCCAACCCGGGGACCAAAGTCATCAGCGCGGCGCCGGCTCCTACGGGAGCGTTTGGCGGCGGCGGTTGTATTGATCTCGGCGGGGGGCAAAAGCAATGCGGTATTGATGACATCCCCTGGTTGCAGGGCCTGGCGAATGCGGGGGCGGCGAGCTGCATGGACTACATCGGCGCGCACCACAACTCCGGGGCGACCGCGCCTTCGGCGACGAGCGGCCATCCCGCTGATCCGGCGAGCACGCATCACTCGTGGTTCTTCCTGCCGCAGACCCGCGCGTACTACAGCATCTTCGGCGGTTCGCGCAAGCTCTTCTACACCGAGCTGGGCTATGTCTCGCCAGAAGGCTACGGCGCGATTCCGGGGCCGTTTGCCTGGGCGGCCGGCACCACGGTGGCGCAGCAGGCGCAGTGGCTGGGTGAGGTGGTCACCCTGAGCCGCCAGACGGGCATGGTGGCGAATGTCATCATCTGGAACGTCGGCGCGACGTGCTACGGCATGTGCGGCGGCGTGCCCGACCCGCAGGCCGGCTACAACATCATCCGCCCGGATGGCTCCTGCCCGGCGTGCGCGACCCTCGCGGCGGCGATGCAATAGCCTGACTTCTCGTTTCATGACGCCCGTTCGCATGTGTGGACGGGCGTTTTGTCTATCACGTGACGTGTCCACGCAAAACAGGGAGAGTCTGTGATGTTCGAACCGAAGTCCATGCGCCGTTTGCTGCGCCTGCTCCTCGCGCTGACGGCCGTGGCGTTGGGAGTGTTGCTGGTGGCCGCGGCGCAGCTGGTGCGACTGCCTGCAGCAGCGCCTGCCGGGCCGCCCGCCCCGACGCAGCTCACGGGTCGGCGCTGGGACGTGCGAGCGCGCGCTACGCCGGGTGCGACGCCGACCGCGCCCTCTCTTGCCGTTCCGACGCGCGTCGCGACGCCGACGGCGGCGTGGTACCCCGGTCTGCGCGCTGCCTGGGTAGCCGATCTCACCGTGGAAGATGACAGCGTGTTTTCGTGGGGGGAGTCCTTCACCAAGACGTGGCGGCTGGCCAATGTGGGCGCGGAGACGTGGCCTACCGACACGACGTTGAGTTTCGTGCGCGGCGACGAGGCCCTGGCGAGCGCCGCCGACGCCGTGGTAGGAGCTGTGCCGCCCGGCGCGACGGTGGACGTCTCCCTGCGGCTGATCGCGCCGAAAAAGAACGGGCGCTATGTGGGCAGCTGGGCGTTGACTACCGATGGGGCGCGCATCCCCGGCAGCGACGTGTGGGCGGTGATTCAGACCATCGAGCCGGCCTCGCTGGCGGAGCTGGCGCCCATCCGTGGGGCATTCGAGCTGGGCGGACACGTCTCGCAGGGGCTCACGCATGTCGCGCAGCTGCGGCAGGCGGGCATGGTGTGGGTCAAAGTGCAGGCGCGTTACGGCGAGACCGTGGATTTGCGTCCCTTCATCGCCGCGGCGCACGAGCAGGGGTTCAAGGTGGCCATCAGCGCGGTAGGACCGGCTGCGATGGTGACGGAGGCCGGCTTCTCGCGCCGCGTGAGCGAGTGGATGGCGGGACTCGCGGCCGCCGGCGCCGACGCCATCGAGGTGTGGAACGAGCCCAACCTGCCGCGTGAGTGGCGTCAGGGCTATATCAGCCCCCGCGCCTACACCAACCTGCTGTGTACGGCGTATTCGGCGATCAAGCGGGCGAATCGGGGAACGCTGGTCATTAGCGCTGCCCCTGCGCCGACGGGGTACTTCAACGGATGCACGGCCAACGGCTGCGACGATGCGCCGTGGCTGGAGGGCCTGGTCGCTACCGGCGCGGCGCGCTGCTTCGATTACCTCGGTGCGCATCACAACGCGGGGGCGACTTCCCCTGCGGCGCGGACAGGGCATCCCGCCGATCCCGAAGGCAAGCATCATTCGTGGTACTTCCTGCCGCAGACGGAGCTGTATTACGAGCAATTCGCCGGCAAGCGGCAGCTCTTCTACACGGAGCTGGGCTATCTCTCGGCGGAGGGCTACGGCTGGATTCCCGAGGGCTTTAGCTGGGCGGGCAACATTTCGACGGCGATGCAGGCCGCGTGGCTGGCGGAGGCCGTGAAGCTGAGCCGCGAGGGGGGCATGGTGCGGGCGCTCATCATCTGGAACGTGGACGCGACCTGCTACGGCGATTGCGGCAGCGCTGAGGACCCGCAGGGCGGGTATGCGATCATCCGTCCTGGCGGCGCCTGTCCCGCGTGCGAGACGTTGGAAGCGCTGCGTGAGCCGTAGGGAGAGCCTGGGGCACGGTGTGTCTCCGATCGAAAAACATCTCCCGCAGTTTGACATCCGCTTCCATTGGGGTATCCTTCCCTTGGCGCTGACGCGCTGAGAGTGCAATTTCAGGAGCGGTATGTTCTACGACGAAGTTGAGATTTATGTAAAGGCCGGCGATGGCGGCAATGGCGCGGTGGCTTTCCGCCGCGAGAAATATGTCCCCTATGGCGGGCCTTCTGGCGGCGATGGCGGCAAAGGCGGCGACGTGGTGTTGGTGGTCAATCCCCACCTCAACACGCTGTACGCCTTCAGCCATCAGCGGGAGTTCATCGCTGAGAATGGTGAACATGGCCGCAACAAGGATCAGTTCGGCGCTGGCGGGGCGACCCTCGTCATTCAGGTGCCGCCGGGCACGGTCGTGACCGACGCGGATACGGGCGAGCTTTTGGTGGATTTGACCTCCGCTGGCCAGGAATTCATCGCCGCTCGGGGCGGGAAAGGCGGACGTGGCAACAAGCGTTTTGCGACCTCGACCAATCAGGCGCCGGAGATTGCCGAAAATGGCGCGCCGGGGGAAGCGCGCCGCCTGAAGCTGGAGCTCAAATTGCTCGCCGACGTGGGATTGGTGGGCAAGCCCAACGCCGGGAAATCCACGCTTCTCTCGGTGACGACGGCGGCGAAGCCCAAGATCGCGCCCTATCCCTTCACGACACTGGAGCCGCAGCTGGGCGTGGTGGCCTTTGGCCCCTCGGATACCTTCGTGATGACAGATTTGCCGGGCCTCATCGAGGACGCCAGCCAGGGCAAGGGGCTGGGGCTGGAATTCCTGCGGCATATTGAACGCACGCGGGTGTTGATCCACGTGCTCGATGCGACGGCTCCCGATCCCCTGGCGGACTTTGCGGTCATCAATGCGGAGATGGCCGCATTTGGGCACGGTCTGGCCCAGAAACCGCAGCTCGTGGCGCTCAACAAGCTCGACATGCCCGAAGCGCGAGCGCGTTTCCCCGAGCTCCAGGCGGCGATGGAGGCCCAGGGGTACGAGGTCTTTGGCATTTCCGGCCTCACCCGTGAGGGGGTGCGGGCCTTGATGGGCCGCGCTTACCAGCTGCTGCAGGAGACGCCCCTCCCGGAGATGGCGACGCTCACTCCGCCGGTGATCACTCCTCCGCCGGTCGAGGAGACGTTCAGCATCCGGCGTGACGCTGATGGGGCCTGGATTGTCTCCGGCGCGAAGATCGAACGCGCCGTGCAACGCACCAATCTCAACTACTTCGATAGCCTGTTGCGCCTGCACGCCTATCTGGAACATCAGGGCGTGATCAAGGCGCTGCGGGAGGCCGGCGTTCAGGAGGGCGACTACGTCCGCATCGGCGAGTACGAGCTCGAGTGGCGGGATGAGGAGTGAGCCCCGCGCTTCCATCCCCTTCCTCATCACCTTTCATCCCTTACCCTCACCCATTTACCCATTACCCATCACCCCTTTACAAGGAGCTCCATGATGACCGATTCCTATCTGAGCCGCGAGATTCAGGAGCAGCCGGCAGTGTTGCGGGCTGTGCTGGAGCGCGAGTCGGAGGCGGTGCACGCCCTGGCGGCGGCGATTCGTCAACGGGCGCCGCGCTATAGCGTCCTGGCGGCGCGGGGCAGTTCCGACAATGCCGCGCGTTACGGGCAATACCTTTTCGGCGCGTTCAACGGCATCACCACGGCTCTGGCGACCCCGTCGCTTTTCACGCTCTACCGACGCCCGCCCTCCCTCGCGGAGGCGCTGGTCATCGGCGTCTCGCAATCGGGGCAATCGCCCGATATCGTCTCGGTGCTGGCTGAAGGGCAGCGCCAGGGAGCCCTGACGGTCGCCCTCACCAACGGGCTGGATTCCCCCCTGGCGCACGCGGCGGATTACACGCTGGGATTGCAGACGGGCCCTGAGCACAGCGTCGCCGCGACGAAGACCTACACGAGCTCGCTGCTGCTGCTGGCGCTGCTCAGCGCTGCCTGGGCCGGCGATGGGGAACGGCTCACGGCGTTGGAACAGGTTCCCCTGTGGGCCGCCGCAGTGCTGGAGGATCTGCCGCGCGTGTTGCGCCTCGCCGAGCGCTACCGCTACATGGAGGCCTGCGTGACCATGGGACGGGGCTTCAACTATGCGACCGCCTTCGAGCTCGCGCTCAAGCTCAAAGAGCTCACCTACATCATGGCCGAGCCGTATTCCTCGGCGGATTTCCAACATGGGCCGGTGGCCATCGTGGAGCAGGGATTCCCGGTGCTGGCGGTGCTGCCGGAGGGCGAGGCCGCGCCGGACATGCTGGCGTTCCTCCAGGGATTGCAGGAGCGCGCGCCGGAGCTGGTGGTGATTTCACCGCTGCAGGAAGCGCTGTCCCTGGCGCAGACGCCTCTACCCCTGCCGGCGGGCATCCCCGAATGGCTCTCGCCGATTGTGGCCGTGTTGCCAGGGCAGATGTTGGCCCTCGGGTTGACGCTGGCGAAGGGCTACGATCCCGATCATCCGCGCGGGCTGCGAAAGGTGACGCTGACGCATTGAGGCGGGGGATGGGTAATGCGTAATGCGCAATGCGTAATCCGTGGGAACTTTCTCACGGATTACGTTTTTCGGCATCTTCGTGTTTTGATTTTTATTCGGTTGTTGGTCATCCGTCATCGGTCATTCTGTCCCCACCACGGGGCGCTGAGCACGTCCTCACGCGGCTGCAAAACTTCCACCGCACCTTCTTCCAGCCACAGCGCGGCCGGCCTGCCGGCGAGGTTGTAGTTGGAGGCCATGCTGAGCTGGTACGCGCCCGCGACCGGCAAGGCCAGCAAATCGCCGCGCGCTACGGCGGGCAGCTCCGCACCCTGGATCAGAAAATCCCCTGACTCGCAGAATTTCCCCACGAGGGTGACCCGTTCGACGGCGGGAGCGTCCATCCGCTCCGGCAGGACGGCGAGATAGCGCGCGCCGTAGAGCGCCGGGCGGGGGTTGTCCGCCATGCCGCCATCCACGGCGACCCAGCGCGTCCCATCGCTGCCGGTTTTGCACGCGCCGACGGTGTAAAGCGCCACGCCGGCCCGCGCCGCCAGCCAGCGCCCCGGCTCCAGCACCAGTCGCGGCAGGGGCCGTCCCTCACGGGTGCATTCGGCTTGCACCGCCGCGGCGACGCTCTCGACCCACGCCGTCACCGGCACGGTCGGATCGTCCGGCGTGTAGCGGACGTGCCATCCGCCGCCGGGGCTGAATTCCGTGGGCCAGAAATCCGCGTCTCGCGCGAGGGCGTACAGCCGCCGGATGGCTTCCACGTACGGGGCGAGCTCATGGATCTGCGAGCCGAGATGCGTGTGCAGCCCCACGAGCTCTAGATGCGGGCTGGCCTGGGCGCGGCGGAGCGCCTCGGCGGCCTGACCGTCGGCCAGCGGCAGCCCAAACTTGGTATGTTCGTGGCCGGTTTGGCGATAGGCGTGCGTCTCCACCGCCACCCCCGGCGTGACCCGCAGCCAGATCCGCGCGCGGCGACCCTGCGCCGCGGCCAGCGTCTCCAGGAAGGCCAGCTCCTCCAGGCTATCCACGACGATGGCCTGGATTCCGGCTGCCAACGCGGCGGTCAGTTCGGCGGCGGACTTGTTGTTGCCATGCAGGTGGATTTTCTCCGGCGGGAAGCCGGCCTGCAGGGCGACGCGCAGTTCGCCCAGGCTGACGACGTCCACGCCGGCTCCCAGCGCGGCGATTTTGCGGGCAAAACGAGGGGCGAAATAGGCTTTCGCGGCGTAGGTGATTTCCGTGGGACCGGGGTACGCGGCGGCCAGCGCCTGTCGCAGCTCGTCGAGTTGCTGGCGCACCGTCGCGCCGTCGTAGAGGTAGAGCGGCGTGCCCCACTCACGGGCCAGGTCGCCGAGATCGCGCCCGGCGATGGCAAGCCGGCCGCCGGAACACGTTGTCGTGATGGGGAATATTTCGAGGCTCATGGGAGATACCGGGTCAGGCGGCGCTGCACGTCTTCCGCAAAACGGGAGATGGTGCCCTGCACATAGGAGGCGATATCGAGCGTGGGATCGGCGACGAGCGGCGTGAGATCCATGGCGAAGACCATGCCGGTGGCGATGTCGGTGGCGTGCGAGGCGTAGTAGGTGGCGTTGGCGCGGCGCCGGCCTAACGTCGCCAGGTCGTAGCGCTTGCCGCCGCAGATCTGGGAATCAAAGACGCCCAGCAGCGCCGCCTGCAAACTCTCGCGCGCGGAGCAGTCAAAGGCGACCTTTTCCTCGTCCAACAGCCAATCCAGCGCGCGCCAGACCTCGCAGCCATAGACGGCGGCGGGACGCGCTTCGGGGGGCAGCTGGCGCAGCGCGGCGAGCGTCTTCAAGGCGACGGCGACGTGCGTGTCGTGTTTATCCGCCAGGTTGTGCGTGTAGACGACCTGCGGGCGTGTGGCGAGCAGGATTTGCTCCAGGTCGGCGATGACGGCGGCGGCGTGAGGGGCCTTCACCGCCGCGCTGGGATAATCCAGCAAGACTTGGGCGGCGTAATCGCCCAGGACCGCCGCCGCGCGCTGCTCCTGTCGGCGCACGCGCTGCATTTCCTCGTCGGTGTAGGCGGCGTAGAGGTCGTCGCGGGGCGAGCCGCTGCCGTTGGTGACGACTACGCCGGTGAACCAGCGGTCCGGCTGCCGGTAGCACTGCAGGATGCCGTCAATGGCCATGATTTCGATGTCATCCTCGTGCGCGGCGATCGCCAGATGGGTGGTGCGCGCGAGGGCTTGCGGCGCGGGGGTCCCATCGGGTACAAAAATCTCTGCGGAATTATTGTGAAATTCCATTACTGACTGCTCCTGTGCCATGGGTGAAAGTTTGGCGAGTTTGCCCCGCCCCGGCATGAAGGGCGGGGCTGATTTGTCAAGTCTGTGAAAGGGGGCCTGGCAAACAACGCGCGGCAGCGCGCTTGCCTGCATCAGACTGGGGATGGAATTCTCAACCTGTGGGCTCACTCCGAATCAGGTTGTAAACGTCGGCGCATTGCCTGCGCGCTGAGCTCGGCGACGTCTTCATCCTGCCATAAGTCCCGCTGCCATTTAGTGTAATCAAAAGGCTCTCGCAGCAGGAGCGTGATGAAGCGTTCGGCATTTAGCTCACCAAGGGCTCGAATTAACGTATCCAGCCCCTTCGCTCTCAATTCTGTATCTGTCATCATCGTTCACCTCTTTGTTGTAACTGTTCGGCCACCGACTAAAATCGGCGTAGATTCTCGAGCAGCTGCTGAAGATTGAGAATTAGATTCGGTTATACGCACAATCTTTTACCCTCTACCCCCTGCTCCTTCCCCCACTGGGGAAAGGGGGACTTCTTTTGTGGGGTTTTTCCAGGCCGGCGTAGCCCGTCTGCAAAATCCCCTATTTCTTTTTCCTCTCCCCGACGGCGTCTACGCCGTTAGGAAGAGGCGAAAGCTACGGATCACAAAGGTTCGTCCATTGCCGTCTGGATAGTTAGCGCCAGGCTGAACAGTTACGAGATTTGAAAGATTATGACCGTGAGCAATGCGACGACTCACGACTCACGACTCTCTACTCTCGGTTCACTACAGGTAGACTCGCTGCGGCGATGGCCTGCCCCACACGGCGGGTCTTCTCATCGGGCAGATATAAGTGGAGCTGCTCCGCCAGCCCCGGGAATTCGCTCTCGAGGACGGCGCGCGCTTCCCGCAAAATGATCTCGCCGCCGCTGCCAGAGGTGCAGCGCCCCAGGATCAGCGCGTGCCGACAATCGCTGTAAAAATCGGCATAATGGGCCAGCGAGTACCCCAGATAGACGCCGAGGCTTTCCCAGATTTGGCGCGCGCCGGCGTGACCGGCCTCCAGGTGCTCCTGCGCGATCTGGAGCTTTTCGGCGAGCGGAGCATCATCCGGCAGCGCTATCCCGGCGCGGGGCGCGAGCCGAAAGACCGCCTGCTGCGAGAAATACGAAGCGCCGCAGCCCCGGTCGCCCGACCACTCCTCCACTGGCGCGCCAGGATTGTAATCCACCGGCGCGAAGGCCAGCTCGTTGAGCCAGCCGGTGATGTTGCCCTCGGCGTTGACGTAGCCGGCCGCCTCACTGGAGCCGAGCGCGATCCCCAGGACGCCGTTGGCCTCCAGCGACATGGAGCCGGCCAGCGCGGTCACGTCGCCGTCGTTGGCGACTTCAATGGGTACTCCCAACTCGGCGCCGATCCGTAGGAAGAGGTTGCGGATTTCCCCATAGCGCTCCGGCGGGACGCCCCGGAAGAGCGAGGCGACCATGGGCCGGTTGTTGATGATGACGCCGGCCGAGCTGCCCCCGATGGCGTCCACGCGGGGGAGATGAGCGGCGGCGGCGTGAATCGCCGTGCGCAGTTCGCGGTAGTGGTACTCCGGGTCGGCGTGATCGCGTGGGGCCCAGATCACCTCCTCGCTGTAGACCGGCTCGCCGTCTATCACCGCCGAAACCTTGCGGTCCGAGGCGCCCAGGTCGAAGCCGATGCGACAGCCCTCCAGGTGGCGACCCAGGGGCCGGTCCAGCAGTCGCGCGGGCGGCACTGCCTCCGGCGTGCAGGAGACGACGGTAAACGGTCGCTCGTAGATGTCGGTCATGAAATGGTAATCAAAGGCGCGTTCGCCGGTCGGGGCGTAGACCTGCTGTAAGGCTTCGGCAATGGCGCGCGGGCCGCCGACGTAGAGCCGCCAGCCACCCACCTGCCACAGCAGGAATTTGACCAGTCGCTCCACGTAAGGGAGATTGGCCGCCGCGCGGGGATGATCCGGCGCGAAAACCGGCGTCGTGTAGCGGACTAACGTCCCGTCGGCGGCCTCCAGCCCCAGCACCAGCGGGACGCCGCCAGCCGCCGCAACGTCGGCCCGGAAGGCGTGGTTGACGAGCACCGGCGGGCGGAACTCCGGGTCCAACGGGGGAAGGAACCGGGGGATGACCAGGGTGAAGTGTGACATCAGCTACATCCTTTCCAGAAAGCGGGAATTGCCGCCGTTGCAAAAAGGCAGTTTTACCGCTGAGTGCGCAAGCATGCAGGATCCTTTTTTAATGGGAACTTCGCGCGCCCTGCATTCGGCGATGAGTTTTTGCGGGGAGCTCAGGATTTCATTTCGCTATCAAATATCCGCCCGCCAGCAGGACCAGGACGCCGACGATGCGGGTGGCATCCAGCGGACGTGAAGGGACCCCCAGCCAGCCAAAGTGGTCAATCAAGACTCCCATGAGCAGTTGCCCAATGATGATGAGCGTCACCATCATCGTGCTGCCCAGGCGCGGCAACGTGATATTGATAGTCTGGTACAAAATCAGGCCGAAGATTCCCACGCCAAACATGTGCCACGGTAGAGTGCGCCACGCGCCGATTTTTTCTCCGCCGCGCAGCGTCAATAGCGCGCCGGAAAGGATCATGCCGCTGAGATGGACAATGAAACTGCTCGCCGTGCAACCGACGCGCTGTCCTATCGCGCCGGCAAGTGGGGATTGAATGCCGACCGCCACCCCTCCGGCCAGGCCGGCCAAAATCGTGAGCAGATACGCCAGCATAGTTAGCTCCTATTGCGTCTGGAAGCCACGGTAGTTGCGCGCCGCCAGCCGGAGCGCTCCCCAGGCCGGTTCCGCCACCGGCGTGAACGGCTCCAGCCGTAGCCCCCATTCTACCGCAGCTGCGCGAAAAGCGGTAGCGACGGCTTGCCCCTTGACCAGGACGCTGCCGGCCACGGCGCAGGGGATCGCGCCGCTGAAGGCCAGTTGCCGGGCGACCGCCTGCACCGTCAGCGCCAGCTCACGCCCGGCCTCTTGGATAATGGCGTGCGCGACGGCGTCATGCGCAGCGGCGGTCTCTACCAGCGCCGCCAGCGCGGCGATCTCGCTCCGCCCGAGCTCCGGTCGGTAGACATGACGGATCAAATCCTGCGGCTGTGACAGTCCCCAGTGGGCCAGCACCGCAGCCGTGAGGGCGGTCTGCGGCCCGCGTCCATCGGCGGCGCGAGCGATGGCGCGCAGCGCCGCCAGGCCGATTGCGTAGCCGCTGCCCTCGTCCCCCAGGAGATAGCCCCAGCCCCCGGCGCGGGCATTGCGTCCGGCAGCGTCCTCGCCGTAGGCCAGCGAGCCGGTGCCGCTGATCAGAGCGAGGCCCCATCCTGCCGGCGTTCCCGCCGCCAGCACCAGCTGCGCATCGGTGACGACGGCGACCGTCGCGCCGGGGAAGCGCTCCGCGGCCCAGGTCTGCATCACGGCGCGGTCTTCGGGGCGACCCATGCCGGCCAGTCCCAGGCAGAGCGCTGCGATGGAGACGGCTGCGGACGGGAGCTGCGTCGCTTCCAGCGCGGCGACTATGGCAGTCTCCAGCGCCGCCGTCGCCGCCTCCAACCCGACGGCGTGATAGTTGGAGGGGCCGGCAAGACCGCGTCCCAGCACGTGACCTTGCAGGTCCGCCGCCAGGGCCAGGGTCTTGCTCCCGCCGCCATCTACGCCGAGGAGCACGGGGAACGGGGGAAGGGCCGGCGGCGGGCTCACAGCGCGGCCTTTTCCTGCGTGAGCGCGCGCCGCACGCTGCCGCGGGCTTCCCGCAAGCGGGCGCGGGCCTCGTCGGGGGACACGTCGGTGAGGCCGACGACGATGGCGGTTTTGACCTCGCCATTGCAGCGATCCAGGAGCGTCCAGGTCGCCTCAGCGCTGAGCTCCTGGCCCATCGAGGCGCAGGCTTCGCGGACGATGCGCCAGGCGCGTTCGCGGAGTTTGGCGTTGGTGGGTTGCACATCCACCATGAGATTGCTGAAGGTCTTGCCCAGGCGGATCATGACCCCGGTGGAGAGCATGTTGAGCACCATTTTCTGGGCCGTGCCGGCTTTCAGACGGGTGGAGCCGCTGATGACCTCTGGGCCGACGATGGGGGTGATGGCCACTGTCACCAGCGCTTCGAGCTCAGCGGCGTGAGTGCAGGCCAGGCCGATGGTCAGCGCCCCGCGACGGCGCGCTTCGGCGAGGCCGCCGAGCACGTAGGGCGTGCGGCCACTCGCGGCGATGCCGACGACGCTATCTTGCGGGCCGACGTTCAGGGCGGCGATGTCTTGAGCGCCGGCGGCGGCGTCATCTTCGGCGCCTTCCACGGCGGTGGTGATGGCCCGCGTCCCGCCCGCGATGAGGGCGACGACGAGTTCCGGCGGGGTGCCGAAGGTGGGAGGACATTCCGACGCATCGAGGACCCCCAGCCGTCCCGACGTCCCTGCGCCGATGTAGATCAACCGTCCGCCCGCCTGCATGCGCTCCGCAATGGCGTCAATCGCGGCGGCGACGTGCGGCAATTCCTCCGCGACAGCCTCCGGAATGCGCCGATCCTCAGCGTTGATCATGCGCACCATCTCCAGCGTGGGGACAAGGTCAATATTCACGGTCGCCGGATTGCGCGCTTCGGTGAGGGTGGGGGGGGCTGATTGCTGATTGTTCATGCACGTTCCTTAGCGTTATAAGTTGCGAGTTCCGAGTTGCGAGTTGCGAGTTGCGGGGTGATGTTTCCCAAGACGACAGCGCGGCGCGCGCCAGTGGCGGCGGGCAGGTTGCCGGGACGCCCGTGCCAGGTCTCATAGGCGAGAATGGCGAAGGCGATGGCTTCCTTGGCGGCTGCCGGCAGCCCCACTTCGTCGGAGCGGAGGAGCTTCGCCGGCAGGAGCTGTTCCTGGAGCAGGGCGAGGAGGGTGGGATTGGAGGCGCCGCCACCGCTCACGATGACCTCGTCGGGAAAATGCGGCAGGAAGTCGCGGTAGGCGCGGGCGATGCTTGTGGCCGTGAGGGCGGTCACAGTGGCGACGATGTCGGCGGGGCGTATTCCCTGTTGCCGCGCTCGCGCCCACAGCTGTGCGCCGAATGGGGCGCCGAAGCGCTCGCGGCCGGTGGTCTTGGGGGGCGGCGTCTGAAAGTAGGGATCGGCGAGCAGCCCGGCAAGCAGGGCGGCATGCACGCGCCCGGAAGCGGCGAGCACGCCGTCGTGATCGTAAGACCACATCCCATCTGTGGCGCGCCGGGCGGCATCGTCTATGAGCATGTTCCCGGGGCCGGTGTCGAAGGCGCAGGGGAGCAGGGGGGTGGAGGGGCAGGGGAGCGAGGGAGATGCTAAGTTTTGGGTTTGCTCGCTGTTTTCCGATGGCTGAACGTTCAGCGGCGGGAGGTAGGTGACGTTGGCGATGCCGCCGAGGTTCTGTACGGCGCGATGGCGGGTGGGATGGCTCAGCAGCAAGGCGTCCACGTAGGCGACGAGGGGGGCGCCCTGCCCGCCGGCGGCCATGTCACGGGTGCGGAAGTTGCTGACGACCGGCAGCCCCGTCATCTCGGCGATGATGGCGGGTTCGCCCAGCTGCAGTGTCGAGGCCTCCGGGCCGGTGGGGATGTGCCACACGGTCTGCCCGTGGCTGCCGATGAGATCGGCCTGCTGCGGCGTCAGGCCGGCAGCGGCGAGCGCTTCCAGGGCCGCCGCGCCGAAGGCCCGTCCCAATGCAAAATTGAGCCGGCAGAGGTGCTCGACGGTGGCCGTTTCCGGGCGGAAGCCGGCAAAAATGGCCTCGCGCAGCGTCGGCGGATGCGGAGTCTGGACGTGGGCGAGCAGCTCCCAGGTCAATGCGGGCGGCGCGCCCTCGAGGCGGACGACCGCGGCGTCAATGCCGTCGGCGGACGTGCCGGACATCAAACCGATGACGATCATGGAACGGAACTCCTCAAAAAATGGCGAATGGCGAATCAGCGAGAAAGCGAATCAGCGAAAAAGCGAAAAGGCGAATCAGCGAAAAAAAATCACTTGCGTGGCAAATGTAACGCAAACTTCAGGCTGCGCTCAGGCCGCCCCGGAATGAATTCCGGGTCTGCTACGTCAAGTTCGCTGAAGCGAGCTTTCCCAACAACGCGCTTCAGCGCGTTTGGCTCGTGTCAGGCTGGGGATGGAATTCCAGCCGAACTCGCATTTTCATCCCCGCCGGTGCGCCGGAGGGACATGTCAACTTCCTGGACGATGAGACGATGCAACGCCACGCGCAACGGCCCGATGCCGCGCCCCTCCCGCCCGTGATAGACTTCATTGGTGAGGAAGGCGACGACAAGGTCGCGTTCTGGATCCACCCACAGGCAGGTGCCGGTGAAGCCGGTATGCCCGAAGGTACGCGGACTGAAGGGGTTGCTGCTGGCCTCCGGGTCGGCGCTCCACAGGGCAAAACCCAGTCCGCGACGCAGGCCCTCGAATTCCGCCTGGACACGGGTCATTTCGGCGACGGTCTCCGCGTGCAGGATCGGCGTCCCGTGGTCGAGAAAACATTGTCCGAAAGCGGCGATGTCCGCCGCGGTGGAGAAGATCCCGGCATGTCCGGCGATTCCGCCCAGCCGCCAGGCGTTCTCGTCGTGAACTTCGCCGACGATGCGGCGCCCGCGCCAGGCGCAGAACTCGGTGGGAGCGATGTTGGCAGTCAGCTGCTGGCAGGGATCAACCGGCAGCGGCAGATAGCCGGTGTGGGTGAGGCCCAACGGCGCGATCACGCGCTCGCCGACGGCGACGTCGAGGGGCTGTCCGGTGAGGCGCTCGAGGCTCATCCCCAGGAGGATCAGCCCGATGTCGCTGTAGAGGATGCGCGTTCCCGGCGGATATGCGAAAAAGGTTTCGAGGGCCATCCGCCGCGCGGCCGCGGCGTCCGCTTGCTGCCAGAGGGGACGCCAGGCGGGCAATCCCGAGGTGTGGGTGAGCAGGCGCCGAAAGGTGACCGCGCCCGCGTCTGCTGTGAAGGAATCGCGCTGCACTTCGACGAGGGCGCCGGGCCTGAGGGGATCCTCGTAGGGCTGGATGGGACGCGGTCCGTCGAACTCGGGTAGCACCGTGCGGACGGGCTGATCCAGCGCCACGCGTCCCGCTTCCACCAGGGTCATGAACGCCGCGACGGTGAAGAGTTTGCTCACCGAGGCCATGTCGAACAACGTGTCCGGCTGGGTCGGCCACCGGCGCGTTTCAGGATCGAGCCAGCCATAGGCGGCTTCGAGTTGCACGTTGCCGTGCTGCCGCACGACGAGCTGCGCGGCCGGCGTCACCGTTTCCACAGCGCGGGTCAGTAGCGAGTGAATGGCGTTGAAATCCATGGTTATCCTTTACGAGAAAGCGAGAAAGCGAAAAAGCGAGAAGGCGAAAAGGCGAGAAGGCGAGAAGGCGAGAAAGCGAGAAGGCGAGAAGGCGAAAAGGCGAGTGCGCTTTCTCTCACCCTTTGGCGCCTTTTACCAGCACGCGGTACTGCCGGTAGGGTGTGAAGCCAAACTTGCCGTAGAAAGCTACCAAATCGGTCCAGTCAATCACGCAACCGCGCACCCCCAGGTGTTTGAGGTGCCGGGCTGCGCCATCCACCACGGCCGCGCCGTAGCCTTTGCCGCGCGCCTCTCGCGCCACGCCGAGCGGGCCGAACTGTCCCCACGGATGCGGCAGGCGGTGCGGATAGAAGCGCTCGATGGGGCGGAGGGAATCCTCCAGGGTGATCTGGCAGAATCCGGCGGGCTGTTCGGCTTCTGAGGGCCACAGGAGCAGCCAATCCGTCGCGCGTCCGCCTTCACGGAAGAACTCCTGGCATTCGAAGTGCCAGCGGCCGGGGAATTCGCGGCTCAGGAAATCAAACAGGGCCTGCCGTTCTGCCGCGGTCTCCACGGGGCGGAGGGACGGGGCGCCGGCCGGCAGAGGTGGATCGGGGTAAGCTAGCAGGTCGCGGGCCACGTCCCATTCGCTGCCCTCTTCGTGGTAGCCTCGCCGGGCGAAAAATTCCTGGGGGAGGGAGCCGAGTTCCACGGGCAGCCCCGGGGTGAAGGGGCGCAGGCTGCCGCCGATCCGGATCTGCGTGCAGCCGTGGTCGCGCAGCCAGGCTTCGGCCCAGCTGAGCAGGGCGCTGCCGAGGCCCTGGCGCTGCGCCTCCGGTGCGACGGCGATGGCGTCCAGCCAGCCGACGGTGAGAGTGGGATCCGCGATCACGGCGCTCGCCAGCACGAAGCCGGCGGGCTGCCCGTCGCGGAGCGCCAGCTGTCCCGCCTGGGTCACGCCGGTGGTCGGTCGGGTGTTGAAAGCGACGAACGCCGGCGAGATCGCCAGGTCCGGGCCGCACGCGGCGGTCCAGAGCGCCGCCGCCGCGGCGTGATGGTCGTGGTGAGTAAGGTCAAATTCTATCAGAGTCATTTTAACCTCGATTCTGCTTCCTGCGTTGAGAAAAACTATGCTACACTACAATGGGGCCAGGAGGAACGATGAGTATTCAAATCACTGATCCCCGTCTGGTCCGACGTCTCCAATATCTGGCCCGGCGCGAGCAACGTGAGCCGCAAGAAATCATCGCGGATGCTGTGGCCTTCTATGAGGCGCAGCCAGAGCCGAAGTCGTTCTTGCTGGCAATTGCTGACCTGGCGCTTCAAACCAGGGCAATATTGCCGAGCGCGATGATGAGGAAATCCTGGCGGCAGAAGTCCAGCCATTGTCGGGGCGGGGACCTGACTCCGATGCCAGTTCTGCTTGACACCAGCTTCCTCTTCGCGCTGAGCGACACCAGTGATCGGCACCACCCGCAGGTTTTGGCGGTGGCTCAGACGATCGCAGAATGCAGATGCCTCTTTGGATTTCACGGATGCGGCGTTGGTGGCTATTGCCGAACGGCGCAATGTGAAACGTATCCTCACGTTAGACCGCCGCGATTTTACTCTCGTCAGGCCTCGTCACTGCTCCCATTTTGAGATTTTGCCGTAAGTTCTAGAGTTTGTACGACTGCCGGCGCTTCTGCCAGCGAGAGGATCAGCGCTGCCGGACGGACGGTTTGTTCGGCGGTGTAGGGATAGCGCGCGGCCCGCTCAAAGGGATCCATCGCGTGCAGCTCTGCCGGCAGGGCCGTCGGTTTCCACACTGTCCTGAAGCCGAAGCTGTGCGCGGGCACTACATCGTCCGCGTAGTAATCCCCCACCATGACGGTCAACGCGGCGCGCGCCGGCCAGTCGTCGTAGAAGGCGCGATCGCGTTTGAGCGCCTGTTGCGTATCTGGCGTGAGGATGGCGCTGAAGTAAGGCGTCAGGCCGAGCGCGTCCAGGATCGGCTGCTGATATTTGCGCAGCCCTTTCGTCGCTATTACCAGCGCGCGTTCGGGTGCGGCGAGGGCCTGCAGCGCCTCCAGCGCACCGGGATGGAGCGCGGCATAAGGGGGGCGGGCGTGTTCGCGGATCAGCGCCTCGACGCTGGTCGTGACCGGCACGCCGAGCTGCCGGCCGACCGCCTGGAAGATGTCGTCCCAATCCATGGCCAGGGCCGGCGGACAGGTGGGATCGGCCTGCCGGCGTAAGTTCTCCTCCACCAACAGGCGCCGTAATGCCTGGGACTCCAACCCCGAGGCCGCCAGTTCGTCTAAGATGGCCGGCAGCACCACCGCTCGGAAGGGACCGTCAACGAGCGTGCCGTCCAGATCAAAGAAGATGACGGTCTGAAACGTGCGCGGTGACCTGTGAGACGTCATGCGTCATCCCTTCCTGGTCACGGGAGCTCAACGGGCAGCTGCCCTTGCGGTTCGGCCTCGCCGCGGAGGACGGCCAGGAGTGCTTCCAGCAGGGGCGGGTTCAGGCCGTAGGTCGCCAGGAGGGTGGGGCCTTCCGGCATTCCCGCCAGGTCGTAGGGCGTGCGGAGGGCGACAACGATGACGGGTGACGCCGTTTCCGTGAAGGCTTCCACCAATTCCCGCTGCCTGGGATAGCGGGCCGCGTCGGCGAGGGCGAGGATGACCGGCCGGCCGTCGCGCGCCATGCTGAGCGCGCTCTGACGTTGCTCCCGCGTCGGCTGCTCGTCCACGACGATGAAGGGGACGTTCAGCGCGCGGCCCAACCCGTCGGCGGCAGGCGTTTCCACGACGAGCAGTTTGGCGTCAGGCGTGAGGGGCAACGCCGGCGGCGTCCCGGCGCGGACCAGGGTGATGGCCTGGGCCGCGACGGCGCGGGAGAGCGTTTTGGCCTCCGCGGTGCCGCAGGCGGCGTCAGCCACGGTCGCGTCCACTAAAGTGGGGGTAAGCAGCCCAAACCGCGCCTTGGCCTGGAGCACGCGGCGCATGGCCTCATTCAAGCGCGTCTCGGAGATCCGGCCATCCAGGACGCGGGCGCGGAGCTCCTCAAAGGCGGCGCGATGAAGCGCGTGATCACGGTTGAAGAGCAACAGGTCGGCGCCGGCCTCGAGCGCGGTCGCCGCTGCGAGGGGCACCGGATAGCCGCTCTGCGCCAGCGCGCCCATTTCCAGGGAGTCGGTGACGAGCAGGCCGCCGTAGCCCATCTCGTCGCGCAGCAGGCCGGTGAGCACTTTGGGGGAAAGGGTGGCGGGCAGCCCCGGCGTGGCGTCAATCGCCGGGAAGGTGACGTGTGCGGACATGATGCCGGCCACATCCGCCGCCATCGCCGCTTTGAAGGGCACGAATTCCACCGCCTCCAGCCGGGCGCGGTCGTGGGGGACGAGCGGCAGTTCGACGTGCGAATCCACGCCGGTATCGCCGTGGCCGGGAAAATGCTTGCCGAAAGCGAGCACGCCCTCGGCCTGCAGTCCCTCCAGGAAGGCAACGCCGCAGGCGGCGACGCGCGCCGGATCGGAGCCGAAGGATCGGATGCCGATGACCGGGTTGGACGGGTTATTGTTCACGTCCAGGTCGGGCGCGAAGTCGGTGTTGATCCCGACGGCGCGCATCTCGGCGGCCAGCGCTTGCGCGACGCGGCGGGCGTTCTCTACATCACCGGTCGCCGCCAGCGCCATCGCGCCGGGGAACTCGGTGAAACCTTTGTTCTCGGTCAAACGGGCGACCCGTCCGCCCTCCTGATCTATGGCGATGAGCAGTCCCGGATGGCCGCTCTCCAGCGCGGCGTGCTGCAGGGCGTGGGTCAACTCCGCTACCTGGCGCGGGGAGTCTACGTTGCGCGCGAAGAGGATGACGCCGCCGACGTGATAATTGCGGAGCATCTCCAGGAGGGCCGGCTCTGGCGTCAGCCCGTCGAAGCCGATCACCATGACTTGGCCGAGTTTTTCTTCCAACGTCATGTGCGCCAGCAGCGCTTCGATGTCGGGAGCAGCGGTCGAGGTCGGACGCGGGGTATAGGGCGGCGGGACAGCCGTCGGCGTGGAATCGGGCCATGCGGTCA
>Ga0208825_1001093_pt1 | contig 22217 bp, 24 predicted proteins | sample AD_UKC113_MetaG_FD_184450 | JGI IMG/M metagenome (GOLD analysis project Ga0208825, IMG submission 184450) | Active sludge microbial communities of municipal wastewater-treating anaerobic digesters from Hong Kong - AD_UKC113_MetaG (SPAdes)... | ecosystem: Engineered > Bioreactor > Anaerobic >...
AGGTCGGCAGACTAAGCCTGAGGTCACTGACGAACCGGATGCGGGAAATCCGCACGTCCGGGTCTGTGGGGGGGATGGTTGGGAAACCGCTGTCTCTACCCGGCAAATGTGAGTCGTGAGCAGAGGCGACTCGCCGGTTTGGCTGGGGATGGAATCCCCAGCCTGACACGAGCCAAACGCGCTTCAGCGCGTTGTTGGGAAAGCTCGCTTCAGCGAACTTGATCTGTCAGACCCGGAATTCATTCCGGGGCGGCCTGAGCGCAAACTGAAGTTTGCGTTACATTTGCCACGCAAGTGATTTTTTCTTTGATTCGCTTTTTCGCTGATTCGCTTTTTCGCTGATTCGCTGACGGCTGACTCGCTGATCTCTATTTTCGAAGGAGTATTCGCGATGAAGAAGAAAAACAAAGCGCCGTTTGATTATCACAAGTTCTTTCTGCTCCTGGGATGGATGGGAGCGATGTTGGTGGTGGTGGTCCTATCCATCATCATCATGATGGCACTTTACGGGTGGGTAGGGATGTGGGGGGTAGTGGCATTCCTGCTGCTGTTGTTTGTCCTCTCGCGGTGGTTGGTGCAACGCTATGTGCCGCGCATGTTGGCAGCGCACGCAGGGGAACCGTCGGCCTCGCAGACCATCGCAGATCAGGCCGGGGAGGAGGATGCCGGCGCGGAGAAAGTCCAGCACGGGGACACGGAGGACACAGAGAAAATCTTGTGAACATGGAGACGGGCAGCAGAGACGGCGACGGCCCTCGACTCACGGCTCACTGATCTCTATCTTTTGGAGGAGTTGCTATGACGGAACACGATAGTCGAATTCACCGCGAGTTTTTGAAAAGTGGCGCCTGGGAGCGTTTTGACGAGCTGCAGACGGATCAGCGGAAACGCTTGCCGCGGCCGCCTTTGCAGCAGCCATTTCCCGAAGCGGCGCCGCGCGTGGCCCTGATCCCGCCGGCGGAGCTGACGGTGGGGACGTTGCCGCTGATCGAGGTGCTGCGGCGCCGCGAGAGCCATCGCAAGTACGCCGATACGCCCCTCACGCTGGAGGAGCTCTCCTTTCTCCTGTGGGCGACCCAAGGCGTGCGCGGTCTCTTCCGCGAGGGGGTGGCGACGTTCCGCACGGTGCCTTCTGCCGGAGCGCGTCATCCTTTCGAGACGTATCTCGTCATCAACCGGGTTGAGGGCGTGAAACCGGGCCTGTATCGCTACCTCTCGCTGGAGCACGAGCTGGGCTTCTTGCGCGAGGATCCGGAATTGCCCTCGCGCGCGGCAGAGGCCTGCAATGGCCAGCCCTTCGTGGCGCGCAGCGCGGTGACGTTCTTCTGGACGGCGATTCCGTACCGCACGGAGTGGCGCTATAGCCTCCTCTCTCCGAAGCTGATCGCGTTGGACGCGGGACACGTCTGCCAGAATCTCTATCTGGCGGCGGAAGCCATCAGTGCGGGGGCCTGCGCCGTCGGGTCGTACGATCAACGGTTGGCGGACGCGCTCCTCGGCGTGGATGGCGAGGAGGAATTCGTCATCTATGCCGCGCCGGTGGGGAAGGTCGCCGGGCCATAGCGCGCTATTGGGGCATTTTCGGCGACGTCACGCCTGTAATTGCTGCAGGATGGTTTCCAGGCGTAGCGGTTCGCGTCCCAGGCGGCGAGCCAGATAGCGCCCGGCCTGGAGCAGATAATCCTGGTACGCTCCGGAGCCTGGCGCGCCGTGAAGGGGCGCCGCGCGTACCAGGGCGCGCGTGATGAGCTCGTCGGCCGGCACGTCGCGGTTTTCCAACAGCGGCCGCAGGAAATCGGGCTGACTTGTGAGGGCGCGCACCTCGTCGGGCGTGCAGACGTGGATGCGATGCAGGATCATCGGCGGCTGCGGCGGCAGGCCGTAGTGATAGCCGTTTTCATCCCCATAGGCCACTGCCACGACTGAAATCTCCACCGGTACAGCACGCACTTCCCGCTGGTCGCGGATGACTTCCTCATAGTCGGGATCGCCCTCGACGACCGAGGCCGCCAGGTCGCGCAGGAAGGGGTCGTCTTGCAGGCGGATATCGTAGACCAGGCCGATGAGCTGGGCCCGGCCCTGTTGAATGGGCGCCCGCACGAACGTCCCGAACGTGGGCACGTCGGGTTCGGGGATGCGCGAGGCGACGACGAAGCTGCGAATATCGGCCCGCAGTACGTTGCCGATAGGAATCGAGGGCGCAGTTGGATGCATCAGGACCTCCGGAATCAGAAAAATCTCTTCTGGCGCGCTTTTTCGGACGGGCGGGTGATGAGGCCGCGTTCGAGCAGGCGCCGGTGCAGCTGGCTTTCCAGCGCGGCCTGATCCTGGTGGGTGACGAGGGCGAGCTCGTGCGCGCGCGCCAGGACGTAGGGATTGCCGTTGAGCAGGCGCGCTTGATGCAGCAGCGTCGTATGCAGGGCCAGCGCCCACTCTTCGCGCTCCGCTGCCCAGCGCGGGACCTCGAGGCGCGCGATGACGGGGAGTCCCTTCTCGCCGAGGTTGACGTAGCAGAACCAGATCGGGTGCCCATGACGGCTGTGGCGCTCGTTCATCTGCGAGGGGCGCGTGAGCCAGACGGAGCGTTCGCCGGGCGCGAGAAAGTGAGCCATCAGCAGCTCGTCATCCACGGCCTCGGGGTGGCATTCCCCCTGGCGTTGGGGCGAGCCGCTCTCATCGAGGCGGCTTTGCCACAGTAATTCGACGAGTCCCCGGCCGCCGGGCCGTTCCACAAAGCCCGCCGGCAGCGCGCCGAGCTCGCGCAGGCGGTCGAAGGCGGCGAAATACCCCGGCAACAGGGCGCGAGCCTCCTCGTCACTCCTGCCGCTGTAGGGCCAGAGCAGGGGACCGTCGGTGAGCGTCAGGATGGGCGTCGGGGCCCCCTCAGCGCGGACCTTTTCCGCCAACGCGACGGCCAATCCCATTTCGGCGACGGTGCGGCGCATCCCCAGCTGCCCGGTGATGAGCAACCCCTCAGCATCGAAGAGCTCGTCTTCCGCGAAGTGCAGCTCGGCCTCCTGAACGGGCGTCGGCGCCTGCCCGTTGTAGCGGAAGATCAAAGCCCCCACCTGGATGACGTAGTAGAGCGCGAGCGCATGTCGGTCGGGCGCGATTTGGGAGCCGTCCACGCCGATGATGACACTGCCGTGCGCGGGGGCGCCCGGTGCCTCCAGACGGCTGGCCAGGGGCAAGTCCTGCGGCGGAAGGGCCGCTTCCTCACCGGGGCGGTCGGGTGGCGGAGTCCGCTCGCGTAAGGCGGCGGGTGAGGGTGCGGTTTCCAGCCACCGCAGCACGTCCGTCAGCTCGGCTTCGGCCTGCTGCTGATGTTGCCGGACTTGCTGACTCAGCGCTTCGATCGCAGTTCTCAAGCGTTCCAGGTGTAACATGCCCTGCATTATAGTCCAGGTGGGGATGGCGACAATGGCGCAGGACACGGCGTTTGTTTCTCGCGCGAGTTATCCCAAATTCCTTGAATTTTGGGATTTCCCTATTGCAAAATTTGGGAAACTGGTCTATAATGTGGGAGTAAGTGGGGAGAGATGGGTGATTGTGGGGACTGTGCCCCTCTCCTGGCGTTGCTCACAACCGCTGCGGGAGCTCGATTTCCATGTTCCTGGGTCAGGCACTCTATTCACTCGATGAGAAGGGGCGCGTCATCATCCCCGCTCGCTACCGCGAGATTTTGGGAGAGCGTGTAATCATCACGCGCTCGTTCGACCCCTGCATCACATTATACCCCATGGAGGTGTGGGAAGAACTCGCTCAGAAAGTCAACGCCCTTCCCATGACTTCCATTCCGGGGCGCGCTTTGCGGCGCCTCCTCTTTGCAGAAGCAACGGATGTGCTCCCTGACCGTCAGGGACGTATTCTGTTGCCCGATCGGCTGCGGGACCATGCCGGCCTGGAAGTAGCCAGCGAGGTGTTGATCGTCGGGCTGGATCAGTACCTTGAATTTTGGAACCCCAAACGCTGGGCAGAACAGAATGCCCGTGAACTGGCCATGATGGAGGAAGACCCGGCGTTATGGGAGAAGCTGCAGATCTGAGCCTCACCTCTGCCGGTCAGCATCTGCCGGTGTTGCTGGCGGAAGTCCTGACCGGGCTGGCGGTCACCTCCGGCGGGACGTACATTGACGGGACGGTTGGCGGCGGAGGACACGCGGCAGCGTTGTTGGAAGCCAGCGCGCCTGACGGGCGGCTGTTGGGGCTCGACAGAGATCCGCAGGCCGTGGTGCGGGCGCAGGCGCGACTCCAGCCTTTTGGCTCGCGGGCGCGCCTGATCCATGCGAGCTACGCGGCCCTGGAAATCACGGCGCACCGCGAGGGTTTTTTCCCCGCCGACGGGGTTTTGTTGGACTTGGGGTTTTCATCTTACCAGGTGGACGATCCGCAGCGCGGTTTTGCTTTCCGCCACGAGGGGCCGCTCGACATGCGTTTCGACCCGACGGCGGGTGGGCCGACGGCAGGGGAGCTGGTCAACGGCCTGCCGGAAAGCGAGCTGGCGGCGTTGTTGTGGCGCTACGGCGAAGAGCCGCGCAGTCGCGCCATCGCCAGGGCCATCGTCGCGGCGCGACCGATTCACAGCACCGCGCAGTTGGCTGGGGTGATTGTCGCCGCAACCGGGCGCACGGGCACACGCTCCCTCCATCCCGCGACCCGCAGCTTCCAGGCCTTGCGGATTGCGGTCAACGGCGAGTTGGAAGCTCTGGAGACGGCATTGCCACAGGCGCTCAACGTGCTGCGTGCCGGGGGGCGGTTAGCGGTGATTACCTTTCATTCTTTAGAGGATCGCAGCGTGAAGCGCTTCTTCCAGCAGGGGGTGCATCCCTGCATTTGCCCGCCGGAGGCGCCGGTCTGCACGTGTGGACGGCAGCCGACGCTGCGGCTGATCACGCGCAAACCGCTCACGCCGGGAGCTGCCGAGCTCGCGGCGAATCCGCGCAGTCGCAGCGCGAAATTGCGGGTGGTGGAGAAGATCTGAGATGAGCGTCACCTGGCAGAAACGCACCCATGGGGTTCAACGGCGGCAGGAGGCCTTCGACCGCGCGTTGGCGCGCGTGTTTCTGGCGGTCGTGGTGATAGCGACGCTGCTGGCGTCGCTCTACCTGGCCGTGGTGGCGCGCAACACCCGGCTTTCGGGGCAGGTCTGGCAAATGGAGCGGGAGCTGGTGGAATGGCAGCGCAAGAATGAGTGGCTCACGGTGGAAACTGCCCGCCTGAGCAGCATTCCGGTGCTGCAGCAGCGTTCGATCGCGCTGGGGTACGTGCCGGCGACGGACGTGCATTACCTGGTTTTACTGGAGCCGTGAGATGTTGCGAGGTCCAGAAGTCCGCCTGCGCTTGATTGTGCTGCTGTTGGGGGCCCTGGTGCTCCTGATCGTGGGGCAGCTGGTGCGTCTCCAGATCTTTGAGCATCGGCGATATGTGGTGGAGGCCAAACAGCTGCTCGAACGGCAGTACTCGCTGCCCGAAGAGCGGGTAGGCGACTTGTTCGACCGGAACGGGGATTTGCTGGTGGGCAACCTGCCGGTCTATGACGTGGATGCCTACCTGCAGCGCGAGTATCACGCCGAAGCGTATGCCCCGCAGCTGGCGGTGTTGCTCAATCGGCCAGAGGCGGAGTTGCAGACGGCGCTCACCTTTCCGGAGGGAGACCCGGCGACGAGTGTGTGGCGTCCTCTGGCGCGGGAGGTGACCTCGGACACGGTGCGCCAGGTGCAGGAGCTGGAGCTGCCCTGGATTGTCTTCGTTCCCACCTGGAAACGGTATTACGCGGAGGGGGCGCTCGCCGCGCACGTGTTGGGGTTTGTGAACGCCGACGGCAATGGCTACGGGATTCAGGCGGATCAATGGCCGCTGTTGTTCGTTCCGCCACAACGGTCGGAAGGCCAGGTTTCCGTATTCAATGAGCCGCTGCCCGATGAAGTGGCGGGACGTTCGGTGACGCCGGTTCGGGGGATGGATTTGCGGTTGACCCTCGATCGCACCCTCCAGGCGTATATCGAGGGGGAATTGGACCGGGCGTTGCTCGAATACAAAGCGGAGGCGGGGACGATCATTGTGATGAACCCCCGGACGGGCGAGATCCTGGCGCTGGCGAGCCGTCCGACCTATGAACCCTCGCGCTACCCCGATTATGTCGCTGCGGGGCAGGAGGCGTTGTTCCGGGATCCGGCCGTCAGCCAGACGTATGAGCCGGGGTCGGTGTTCAAATTGGTCACGGTGGCGGCGGCGCTGGATTTGGGATTGGTGAATACCGGCTGGACCTATGAGGATCGCGGTTTGATCGAGTACGGGGGCGTGCCGGTGCGCAATTGGGATCGCCGGGCCTATGGCGTGCAAGACCTGGAAGGCTTGCTGGCGCACTCGCTCAACGTGGGCGCGGCGACGCTCTCGACGCGCGTTTTGGGCGCGGACCACTTCTATCATTACGTGCGCGCTTTCGGTTTCGGCCAGACGACGGGTGTGGAGCTGGAAGCCGAGGAGAGCGGCGTGGTTCACATGCCGGAGCAATGGGACTGGCAGGATGGCTTTCTCGCCACCAATGCCTACGGTCAGGGGATTGCGGTGACGCCGTTGCAGATGGCTGCCGCCGTCGCGGCGATCGCCAACGACGGCGTCTTGATGCAGCCGCGCCTGGTGGCGGAGCGGATCGCCGCCGATGGGACGCGGGTCCCCATCGCGCCCATGCCGGTGCGCCAGGTGATTTCGGCGGAGACGGCGCACACCCTCACCGAACTGATGGCGCGTGCCATCGAAACGAACATGAAGCAGGCGACGGTGCCGGGATATCGCATCGCGGGGAAGTCGGGGACGGCGCAGATTCCCGTCTCCGGTGGTTACGACCCCAACGACGTGATCGCTTCGTTCGTGGGCTTCGGGCCGCTGCCTGACCCGCAGGTCTTGATCATGGTGAAGCTGGATCGGCCCGGCATTGACCCGGCCCTGCGGTGGGGCACGCAGACCGCCGCGCTGGTGTTTCAACGGATTGCGACGCGGCTATTGGTGCTGTTGCACCTCCCGCCGGGCGGCTGAGGGGCAGGCGGCATCCAGATTTTTGAGGCGAGCAGCTGCGTTGAGTCGGTCAGACCGGCTCGACGAAATGTTTTTTAAGAGCAGGACACAGGTTTGAGGGACAATGGCACGTCAGAGGAGTAAAAAACGGACCGGGCGCGTTTTGACGCTGGCCGATTTGATCGAGGGCCTGGGCGGAGGACGCCTCGCGGGTCTGGAAATGCCGATCACGCCGATTCTGGATTCCCGTAAGGCGGGGCCGGGAACGGTCTTCCTCGCGTTTCGCGGCGAAACGGCGGACGGACACGCCTTTGTGGGCGATGCCCTGGCGCGGGGCGCCGTGGCGGCCGTGGTAGACGCGGACGTGCCTTTGGGGGGCGATCTTTCCGGCGCGACGGTCCTGGATCTGACGGGCGCTGCACCGCCTCAGCACGCCGTGAGCGCGCCGGTGATTTTGAAGGTCCCGGCGGTGCTGCAGGGATTGCAACGCGCGGCGGCGTTCTGGCGTCAGCAGTTCGATGTCCGCGTCATCGGCATCACCGGCAGCGTGGGGAAGACCACCACGAAAGAAGTGACGGCGCGGGTGTTGCAGCAGCGGTATCGCGTGTTGCATAGCACCGGCTCGTACAACAACGAGATTGGCCTGCCGTTGACGCTGTTGCAGCTCACCGCCGCGCATGACCTGGTGGTGTTGGAAATGGGCATGTATGTCCGGGGGGACATTTGTAGCCTGGCGGAGATCGCGCGCCCGCAGATTGGCATCCTCACCAACGTTGAGCCGGTGCATGCCGAGCGGGCCGGCAGTCTGGAGAACATCGCGCTGGGCAAGCAGGAGCTGGTCGAGGCGTTGCCGCCCGCGCCGGAGGGTGTGGCCATCCTCAATTATGACGATCCGCTTGTGCGGGCGATGGCGGAGGCGACGCAGGCGCGCGTCTTCACCTATGGCCTCCACCCGGAGGCGGATCTGTGGGCCGATGAGGTCGAGAGCCTGGGGCTGGAGGGCATTCGGGCGCGGCTTCACTATGGGTCGGAAGCGGTGTACGTGCGCGCGCCGTTGCTGGGACGACACAGCGTCCACACGCTGTTGCGCGCCGCTGCGGCCGGCCTGATCCTGGAGTTGAGCTGGCAGGAAATCATCGAGGGGCTACAGACGCCGGGCGCACAGCTGCGATTGGTCTCGACGCCGGGGCCGCGGGAGACGTTGGTGCTTGATGATACCTACAACTCGAGCCCGCCATCGGCGCTCGCGGCGCTGAACCTGCTGGCGGACCTCGAGGGGCGCAAGATTGCGGTGTTGGGCGACATGCTGGAGTTGGGCGCCTATGAGGAGGAGGGGCACCTCAAAGTGGGGTGTCGCGCCGCTGATGTGGCGGCGCACCTGGTGACGGTCGGTCCGCGCGGCGCCCTCATGGCTCGCGGCGCCAGGCTCTGCGGGATGCCGCCGGAACGGGTGCATGAGGCGGCCACCAACGCCGAGGCGCTGGCCTGTCTGCTCGAGGTGCTCGAGCCGCACGACGTGATTTTGGTGAAGGGCTCGCGCGCGATGCGCATGGAAGAAATCGTCAGCGCGTTGAGCCGCGCGGCGAAAGGGTAGGGGGCAGCCATGGGGTTTGCGCTGATCCTGGCCAGCATCTCCTTTCTCATGGCGGTGTTTTGGGGCCGTCCTTACATCACCCTGCTGCGGAAGTGGCGGATTGGGAAGCGCATCCGCATCGAGGGGCCGAGCGGCCATCTGACGAAGATGGGGACGCCGACGATGGGCGGCCTGTTAATCATCGTGCCGGTGGTGCTGATCACCGTGGCGTTGAACGTTTACAACCTGGTCGGACAGACTGTCATTGGACGTTCGATCCTGGTGCCGTTGGGGGTATTGTTCGCTTACGGCGCCCTGGGGGCATGGGACGATCTGACGGGGGTTCGGCGCGGCAAGGGCTTGAGTGCGCGCCTCAAGATGCGGCTGGAGCTGTTCTTTACCCTGTTCGTGGCGCTGGTCATGTACTACGGGCTGGATCTGCAGAGCATCGCTCTCCCCGGCGTGCCTGAAAAGATCAGCATCGGCCTGTTCTACATTCCCGTGGCGATGTTTGTCATCATCGGCGCGAGCAACGCCGCCAACTTGACTGACGGCCTGGACGGCCTAGCCGGCATCATCCTGGCGAGCGGTTTCGTGGCTTACGGCATCATCGCCGATTTGCAGGGGCAGATTTACCTGGAGCGATTTTGTTTCACGGTCGTGGGCGCGTCGTTCGCTTTCCTGTGGTACAACGCGCACCCGGCGGAGATGTTCATGGGCGATACCGGCTCGCTGGCGCTAGGCGCGACGCTGGGGACGGTGGCGTTGATGACCGGGCAGTGGTTGATCCTGCCGTTGGTGATGCTGGTGCCCGTGGCGGAGACGGCCTCCGTCATCATTCAGGTGACGTATTTCAAATACACGAAGAAAAAATACGGCGAGGGCCGGCGGGTCTTCAAGATGACGCCGCTGCACCATCACTTCGAGTTGTTGGGCTGGTCGGAGACGCAGGTGGTGCAGCGCTTCTGGCTGGTCGCGCTGCTGGCGGCGATGGCGGGGGTGGCTCTGGCCTTGATCTGAGATTGGGCGCGGCGGACGCGGCGCCCTTTGTGATGAGTGAATCCATGACGACGTCGAACAACACGGTGGTGATTCTGGGATTCGCGCGACAGGGGAAGGCGCTGGCGCGGCACTTCGCCGGGCGGGGCCTGTCTGTGGTCGTCTCGGACCTGCGCTCCCCTGAGGCGCTGGCGGCGGACATGGCGGAGCTCGCGGCGTGGCCGATTCGCTACGTGCTGGGTGAGCATCCTCTCAGCCTGCTGGATGATTGCGACCTGCTGTGTTTGAGCGGCGGTGTCTCGGCGGATTTGCCTTTGGTGGTGGAGGCGCAGCGGCGCGGCATTCCGGTGAGCAACGACGCGCAGGAATTCATCCGCCAATCTCCCGCGCCGGTGCTGGGCATCACCGGTTCGGCGGGGAAGACGACGACGACAGCCCTCGTGGGCGCCATCTTGCGCGAGGCGGGGTTTCAGACCTGGGTGGGGGGCAATATCGGCAACCCGCTGATTGCGGATCTGCCGCACATCGCCGCTACCGACCGGGTGGTGATGGAGCTCTCGAGTTTCCAGCTGGAGGTGATGGAGTGCAGCCCGCACATCGCCGGCGTGCTCAACATCACGCCCAATCACCTGGATCGGCACAAGACGATGGCGGCGTACATCGCGGCGAAAGCGCACATCGTCGCTTATCAGTGCCCGGAGGACGTGGCGGTGCTCGGCTATGATGAACCGAATGCCCGCGGGCTGGCGGAACAGACGGCCGCGGAGGTGCGGTATTTCAGCGGGGGGACCGACGTGGAGACCGGCGCCTTTTTGCGCGGCGAGGCGTTGATGTTGCGCCGCGAGGGTCAGGAGCGGGAGATTTGTCGGCGCGGCGAGGTGCATTTGCGCGGTTTCCACAATCTCGTCAACACGCTGGCGGCGATCGCCTTGAGCGATGCGGCGGGGGCGTCCCCCGAAGCGATGCGACGGGCGATCGGGGCTTTCACGGGCGTGGAGCATCGGCTGGAAGTGGTGCGGCGCTGGCATGAGGTGACGTGGATCAACGATTCGATTGCGACCGCGCCGGAGCGGGTGTTGGCGGCGCTGGCCGCTTTCGACGAGCCGTTGGTGCTTCTGGCGGGCGGACGCGACAAGAACTTGCCCTGGGAGGCGTTCGCGCGTGAGGTGAAGCGGCGGGTGCGGGTGCTGGTGCTTTTCGGCGAGGCGCAGGCGCTCATTGATGGGCACGTGCGTCGCGCGCTGGCCGAGGATGCCGGCCCGTGCGTGCTGGAGCAAATTCTCTACGCGGACACGCTCGAACAGGCGGTCAGCGCTGCTGCACAGGCGGCGCGCCCCGGCGACGTGGTGTTGCTCTCGCCGGGAGGGACGAGTTTCGACGCTTTCCGCGACTTTGCCGAGCGAGGCGAGCGCTTTCGGGCCCTGGTGCAGGCGTTGCCGTAGCCGGATGAAGGGGGAAGGATGACCGCGAGGACCAAAAACAAGCCCCTGCACATGGATTCGCTGCTGTTGGTGACCACGGCGGCCTTGCTGTCCTTTGGGCTGCTCATGCTCTACAGCGCGACGCTCTATGTGGACATTGCGTTCTGGCATCAGCAATTGAAGTGGGTGGCATTGGGGCTGTTGGCGATGGTGGCCGCTATGTACTTTCCCTACACGCTGCTGCAGAGACTGGCGGTGCCGATCGTCTTTGTCACCCTTGCACTGTTGGTGATCGTGTTGCTCTTTGGTCAGACCCTTTTGGGTGCCCAACGCTCGTTCGAGATTTTCGGGATATCGGTGCAGCCCGGCGTTTTCGCGCGGCTGGCGACGGTGATCTACATTGCCGCCTGGCTGGCCTCCAAGGGGGAACAGCTCCATCAAGTGCGGTATGGCTTGTTTCCCTTCGCCATCATCCTGGGCGTGCTGTGCGGCCTGGTAGCGCTGCAACCGGATTTGAGCATCGCGCTCTTGCTTGCGGCGACGGGATTGCTGATGTTCTTTTTCGCGGGCGGCGATCCGATCCAGATTTTCCTCTCGCTGCTGATCGGCGGAGGCGTGTTTGGGCTGCTGGCGTGGCAACTCACCCATGCGCGGGAACGGTTGATCAACTACGTGGTCGCGTTGAAGGATCCTTCGCAGCTGTCCTATCACGCGCAGCGCTCCATCATGGCGCTGGCCGAGGGAGGCCTTACCGGCGTGGGGATCGGACGGGGGATGTTGAAGACCGGCTATCTGCCCTTCCCGCATACCGATTCCATTTTCGCCGTGATCGGGGAGGAGACGGGGTTGATCGGCGTGGCGCTGGTGTTGGGGCTTTTCGCGCTCTTTGCCTATCGCGGCTATCGCATCGCGCTGGAGACGACCGATCCTTTTGGGGCGCTGCTGGCTTTTGGCGTGACCACGATGATCGTTTTGGGCGCGTTGCTCAACATCCTGGTCATGACGGGGTTGGTGCCGTTCGCCGGGACGGCGCTGCCCTTCTTTTCCTATGGCGGCTCGGAGATGCTGGTGACCTTGACGGGAGTGGGGGTGCTGCTGGGAGTTTCGCGGGGGCGCCCCAAAGGAGACTGGGATGCGATTTTGGATCGCAGCTGGCGGGACTGGCGGGCACGTCTATCCGGCAGTAGCCGTCGTACAGGCTTTGCGGGCCATTGATCCCGACGTCGCGCTGACCTGGATTGGCGGGAAGGGCGGCATGGAAGCGGAGCTGGTGCAGCGCGCGGACGTGCCCTTCACGGCGATTCCGGCGGGCGGCGTCCATGGGGTGGCCCTGGGGCGAGCGCTTTTCAACGCCTGGCAGCTGGTGCGTGGATTTTTCGCCGCGCTGCGGTTGTTGCGCCGCGAGCGACCGGCGGCGGTGTTGACGACGGGGGGCTATGTGAGCGTGCCGGTCGCGGCGGCGGCGCGGTTGCGCCGGGTTCCCGTGCTGCTCTACGTGCCGGACATCGAGCCGGGGACGTCCTTCCGCTGGGTGGCGCGGTTGGCGACGCGGATCGCCGTGACGGTAGAGGACTCCCGCGCTTTTCTGCCGGCCCGCAAGGTCGTGGTGACGGGGTATCCCCTGCGCGAGGACTTGGGGCGCTGGGAGCGTGAGGCGGCCCGGCGGGCGTTGGGCCTCGCGGCGGAAGCGCCCGTGCTGCTGGTTTTTGGCGGCAGCCGGGGCGCGCGTTCCATCAATGAGGCGGTGATGGCCAACCTGGAGCCGCTGTTAGAGCTGACGCAGGTGGTGCACGTGACCGGCGCTCTGGATTGGGAAAGGGTGGCGGCGCAGGCAGCGGCGCTGCCGGAGGCGGTGCGGGGACGTTACCATGCATTTCCCTATCTGCATGAAGAGATGGGGGCGGCGCTGGCGGCTGCGGATCTGGCGCTCTCGCGTGCGGGGGCGTCGGTGTTGGGTGAATTCCCGTTTTTTGGCCTGCCCGCGATTCTGGTCCCCTATCCTCATGCCTGGCGCTACCAGAAAGTCAACGCGGAGTGGCTGGCGCAACGGGGTGCGGCAGTGGTGACGCCCGACGAGACGCTGGCCACGACGCTGCTGCCCCTGGTCAGCGAGCTGCTGCGTTCGCCGGAGCGCTGCGCGGCCCTGCGCGCTGCGGCGCAGGAACTGGCGCGTCCCGACGCCGCACGGCGCATCGCCGACCTCATGCTTTCGTGGGGACGGAGGGCTTGAGATGGTACCTTTAGAGACCGTTTTTGTGGGCCTGGTGCTCCTCTTCGGCCTGGTGGGCATGTTGCGAGGCTGGGCCAAGGAACTCCTGGTCACTTCATCGGTGGTGCTGGCGCGTTTCATCGAACTGGTGCTGTGGAGATTCATCCCGGTGGTGAACACCTCGCTGAAGACGCTGTCCGAAACGCAACCGCAGGAGTGGTTTTACGTGCGTTTTGGGATTTTCGTGATCATCGTCTGCTTTGGGTATGCCACGACGAAGCTTTCGACGGCGTTGGGGGCCAAAGCGCGCAAGGACAAGCTGCAGGATAGCCTGCTGGGTTTCTTTCTGGGGGCGGTGAATGGCTTTTTGATTGCCGGCGTCGTGTGGGGCTTCCTGGCGGATCCCAAACTCAACTATGGGGTGTGGCACATCACGCCGCCGACCACAGCCTTCGCGCAAGACCTGCTGCGCTATTTGCCGTTGAGCTGGATGACGGATGAGATCCTGTTCGTCAGTATAGCACTGGCCTTTACTTTCGTGCTGATCGTGTTTGTGTGAAGGTGCACTTCATGGAACTGGGGCAATTTCATACGATTCATATCGTGGGCATTGGCGGGGCCGGGATGTCGGCCATCGCCCGGGTGCTCAAGGCGCGGGGGTTTGCCGTCCAGGGTTCCGACCGGAGTGCGGGACGGCTTGTCGCCGATCTGCGCGCTGAGGGCATCCCCGTGACGCTGGGGCACGCGGCGGAGAACCTCGGCGCGGCGGATGTGGTGCTGGCGTCCTCGGCGATCTCCGCTGAGAACGTGGAACTGCAGGCGGCGCGCGCGCGCGGCATCCCCGTGCTGCAACGTCCCGATTTCCTGCCGCTGCTGCTGGAAGGCTACGACGTCATCGCCGTGGCCGGCGCACACGGCAAGACGACGGTCACCGGCATGATTGCGACGGTGTTGCTGGCGGCCGGCCTTGATCCTTCATATATCATCGGGGGTGTGGTGGGGAATCTCGGCAGCAACGCCCGCAGCGGCAGCGGCCCGCATTTTGTCATCGAGGCGGATGAGTACCGGAACACGTTCCTGGCGCTGGAGCCGACTATTGCCGTGGTGACCAATGTGGAGTTTGACCATCCCGACAGTTTTACCAGCCCGCGCTTCCTGCGCCTGGCGTTTGGGGAGTTTACCCAGCGCATTCGGCCCGGCGGCAGGTTGATTGCCTGCCATGATGATCCCGTGGCGCACGCGATAGCGGCAGCCTATCACGCCAGCCAGGGCCGGGTGACCCTTTACGGGCTGGCGGAAGGGGCAGACGTCGCCTGGCGCGCGGTCAACGTGAGCGCTAACGCCGCGGGGGGAGTGGATTTCACGGCGCTCGAGCACGAGAGGCCGCGGGGAGACGTGCATTTGCAGATTCCGGGGGCGCACAATGCCCTTAACGCGCTGGCGGCGCTCGCCGTGGCGGCGCAGCTGGGAGTGCCCTTCGAGACGGCTGCGGCGGCATTGGCGACTTTCTCCGGGACCGCGCGGCGTTTTGAAATGTTGGGGGCGGCGGGTGGGGTGACGGTGATTGATGATTACGCGCATCATCCGACCCAGATCCGCGTGGTGCTGGCGGCGGCGCGCGAACGTTATCCCGGCCAACGGTTGCTGGCGGTGTGGCAGCCGCACACTTTCAGCCGCATCAAGGCGCTCTGGGACGATTTCATGACGGCGTTCGCGCAGGCGGATCGGGTGCTGGTGTTGCCGGTGTACGCCGCCCGTGAGGTGGACGACGGCAGCTTCACGCAGGACGATCTGGCGGTGCAACTGGCGCATCCGGCGGCGCAGGCGGTAGCGTCCCTGGACGAGGCCGTGCAGCGGCTGGAGGCGCTCGTCGCGCCGGGCGATGTGGTGCTCTTGATGGGCGCCGGCGATGAGTATGTGATCGGTGAGCGGTTGTTAGCACGATTGCGAAAGGAGACCGTGGCATGTCCCGATTGATGGAGGCTTTGGCAAAATTGGCGCGGGTGCAGGAACGCAAGAAATCCCGCTATCGCGCCTATCAATCGCAGGTGCTGAGCCTGAAGCTGCAGCTGGTCGAGCGCGCGCCGAGCGCGACGTCGCGGAGGTCTACGTCACGGTGAAAGCCGATGCGGAAGTCCGTCTGGAGACGCTGGCCCGCCAGCTGGGAGCCGTCGCCGAACGCCAGGGGCGCCTGGCGCGGTACTCGATGGCAGGCATTGGCGGTCCGGCAGAGCTGCTGGTGACGGCCCCGGATCGGGAAACCCTGGTACAGGCGATCCTGGGCGCACGCGCGCTGGAGCTGCCGGTGTGGGTCTTTGGCGGGCTGACGAATTGCCTGATCTGTGACGCGGGCTTGCCCGGCGTGGTCGTGCTCAATCACGCGCGGGGGTACCGCTTCGAAGGGCACTCCCGCCTCCATGCCGAAGCCGGCGCGTTGGTAGCGCCGATGGCGCGGGCAGCGCTGCAACGCGGCCTGGGAGGACTGACGTGGGCTGTGGGATTGCCCGGCACCGTGGGGGGCATGGTGGTGAACAACGCCGGCGCTTTTGGCGGCGAGACTGCCACGGTCCTGCTTTCGGCGGAGCTGCTCAGCCCGGCAGGGGAGATCGTCCAGGTCGAGCCGGCGTGGTTGGAGTTCACGTATCGGCGCAGCCGGCTCAAGGGCTCCCAGGAGGGCTGGGTGGTGCTTTCCGCGGTGTTCCAATTGCGACCCGCCGAGGCGGCGCAGCTGCAGGCGAAAGCGGAGGAGTACACGGCGCGGCGTCAGCGGGCGCAGCCGCCGGGGCGCACCCTGGGCTCGACGTTCAAAAATCCGCCGGGGGATTACGCCGGCCGGCTGATCGAGGCCGCCGGGTTGAAAGGGCGGCGCGTGGGGGGGGTGGTCATCTCGCCGCAGCACGCCAATTTCTTCGTCAACGAGGGCGATGGGACGGCGGCTGACTATCTCGCGTTGATCTGTCTGGCGCAGGCGGAAGTGGAACGGCAGTTCGGCGTGCGTCTGGAGCCGGAGATTGAATTTTTCGGAATGGAGTGTCACTGTGGAGGATAGATTGAAGGTGGCGGTGCTGTTTGGCGGGCGCTCGGGCGAGCACGAGGTGAGTCTGGCCTCGGCGCAGTCGGTGCTGGCGGCGCTCGATCCCGCCAAATACGACATCATCCAGGTGGGCATCACCCGCCAGGGGGCATGGATTGCGGGGGAGGACGTGCTGGGGGCCCTGCAGGCCGAAATATTTGAGGGCGTGCGCCCGGCGGCGTTGTTGCCCGACACGCTGCGACGGGGCCTGTGGGAAATCGAGCCCCTGGACGGGGCAGCCCGGCTGCGCCTGTTTTCGCGCGTGGATGTGGTTTTCCCGGTGTTGCACGGCACGTTCGGCGAGGATGGCGCCCTCCAGGGCTTGCTGGAGCTGGCGGACGTGCCCTATGTGGGCTGCGGCGTCCTGGCCTCGGCGGTGGCCATGGATAAGATCCTGTTCAAGGACGTCTGCAAAGCGCATGGATTGCCCATCGCCGCCTATGTGGGACTCAGCCGTCGCCGGTGGGAGCGCGAACCGCAGGCGGTGTTGGAGGAGGTCGAAAGCACTTTGCCTTACCCGGTCTTCACCAAGCCGGCGAATTTGGGGTCCTCGGTGGGGATCACCAAATGCCGGAGCCGCTCGGATTTGTTGGAAGGCTTGCAGGAAGCGGCCTGCTATGACCGGCGCATTCTGGTCGAGCAGGCGGTGCCGGCGGCGCGCGAGATTGAGGTGAGCGTGCTGGGCAACGAGGCGCCCTCGGCATCGGTGCCGGGTGAGATCATCCCCAGCCGCGAGTTCTACGATTACGCGGCGAAGTATCTGGACGAGGGCGAGCACGCCTCGCAGCTGCTCATTCCGGCGCCCCTCAGCGCCGGGTTGAGCGAGCAGGTGCGGGAGCTGGCCATTCGCGCGTATCGCGCCATTGATGGGGCCGGCATGGTGCGGGCGGATTTCCTGCTCGATAACGAGAGCGGCACGGTGTATCTGAACGAACTCAATACGATTCCGGGGTTCACCAAGATCAGTATGTACCCGAAATTGTGGGAAGCGACGGGCGTTCCCTATCCGCGCCTGCTGAGCTGGCTGATTGATCTGGCGTTGGAGCGGCATGGGGAGACTGCGCGGTCGGAGCGGGTGTATCGTCCCGGCGCGTGAATTGCGAGCGTCAGCACGTCAGCAAGGGAGGGGAGCATGGCCAGGCGAAGTTATCCTCGAACCGCAGCCCTGCTAGGGGCGCAGCCGGTAGTGACGCGGCAGGTCGCGGGCAGTCATCACCGGGCTCAGACGGCCGCGCCGGCATTCCGGGTCCCCTGGCGCGCGCTGCTGCCGGTCCTGTTGCTCGCGGCGGCGCTGCTCTGGCTGTGGCTCGATCCCAGCTGGTATGTGGATGCGACCCGGGTGCGGGTGACCGGCGCCTCTGTGATGGAGACCCGCCGCGATGTGGCGTTGGCGGGGCAGGTGTTGGGGTTGCACGGCCTGTGGCTGCGTCCGAGCGCCATCATCTCGGAGGTGCTCGCCGCGGTACCGGTGGTGGCGGAGGCGGATGCTTCCTGCCGCATCTATCCCGCCTCGTGCACGATCACCGTCCGAGAGCGCGAGCCGGTGCTGCAATGGCTCGCGCCGGAAGGGGCCTTCTGGGTGGACGCGGAGGGTTTGGTGATGCCGGTGCGTTCGGAGCGCGAGGACCTGCCGGTTATCAGCGGCCCGCTGCCTGCTGCTGGCGCGGTACCCCCGGCGGTGCTCGAAGGGATGCGCGCTCTGCAGGCCCTGAACCTGCCGGGGGGCGCGGTGAGCTATCATCCCCAACGGGGGCTGCTGTGGCACAGCCCCGACGGCGTGACGGTGGCGTTTGGGGTGGGAGCGGAGATGGCGCCGCGCTGGCAACTCTGTGAGCGCTTGCTGGCCCAGCTCCGCGCGGAAGGCATCACTCCCAGCGCTGTGGATGTGCGTTTCTTGCAGGCGCCGGTGTACAAAGTGAGCGGCAGTTGGTGAGGACAGCCGGCGGCTGGTAAAGTGGGCAGGCTCATGGAATGCTTGGGTGAGGTAGCGGCATGGAACAATCGGTGGTTGGCATTGACGTCGGCAGTCACAAGATAGAGGTGTTGGTAGGCGAGGTCAGCGAGAACGGCGGAACCCGCATCGTGGGGGTGGGCCAGGCGCCGTCGCGGGGCGTGCGCAAGGGCGTCATCGTCAACGTCGCGGAGGCGACCGCAGCGATCGCCGAAGCCGTCGCGCGAGCGGAACAGAGTTCCGGCTACCAGATCGAGCGGGCGTATGTGAGCATCAACGGCGCGCACATCAGCTCGCGCAACAGCCCGGGTGTGGTGGGCGTCTCGCGGCGCGATCGGGGCATCACGGCGGAGGATGTGGATCGCGCGTTGGAAGCCGCCGGGGCGATCGCGCTGCCGCAGAATCAGGAGCTGCTGCACATTATCCCGCGCGCGTATGTCGTGGACGGGCAAAATGGGGTGCGCGATCCCCTGGGGATGCACGGCTTTCGCCTGGAAGTGGAAGCGCATGTGGTGATGGGGTCCATGACGGCGATTCAGAACCTCACCAAATGCGTCAACGGCGCCGGCGTCGAGGTGAGCGAATTAGTGTTGAGCAGCCTGGCCGCCGGGGTCTCGTTGCTCACTCACACTGAGAAGGAAATGGGCGTGGTGCTCGTGGATATTGGCGAGGGCACGACCGACATTGCCATCTTCATTGAGGGAACGGTCTGGTACACGCGCACGTTGTCCATGGGCGGGGAATACATCACCAACGACATTGCTATTGGCTTGCGGCTGCCGCCAGAGACGGCGGAAGAGGTGAAGTTGCGTTACGGACACGCGATGATGGCGCAGGTGGCGGAAGATGAGCGCTTCACGATTTCGCCGTATGGCGAGAGTGCACCGGTGGTCGTCCCGCGCTGGAAACTGGCGCAGATCGTGATGGCGCGCAGTGAGGAGATTCTGGAAAACGTGCAGCAGGAGATCAAGCGTTCGGGCTATGATGGCCTGCTGCCAGCGGGACTGGTGCTCTGCGGCGGGACGGCGCTGCTCCCGGGGTTCCGCGATCTGGCGCGGGATATTTTTGACTTGCCGGTGCAAATCGGTGTGCCGCAAGGGCTGGGGGGGTTGGCGGATAAGGTCGCCTCGCCAGCCTCGGCGGTGGGGGTTGGACTGTTGAAGTGGACCCCGATGTGGGAGGACGTGGGCGGCGCCAGCGCCTGGAAATCCTCACGCGCCTCGTGGTGGAAGCGGTTGGGAAGCTGGTTGCGGGCTTTGATGCCAGGGTGAAAGTGCATTGAGAATGGAATCTCATTCAGGCTATTGTTTTATGGAGGTGGCAAGATGGGTGTCGTGGTTGAGAATTTCGCGCAGATTCGGGTAGTGGGGGTCGGTGGTGGCGGCTGCAATGCCGTCAATCGGATGATTGCCGAGGGCCTGCAGGGCGTGGATTTTATCGCCGTTAACACGGACGCGCAGGCATTGATGCTCTCCGACGCGCCCAAGCGGGTGCGTCTGGGGGACAATGTGACGCGCGGCCTGGGCGCCGGCGGCAATCCCGAGTTCGGCCAGAAGGCGGCGGAGGAATCGGCAGCCGAGATGCTCGAGGTGCTCGACGGGGCCGATATGGTCTTCGTCACGGCGGGCATGGGCGGCGGCACCGGAACGGGCGCGGCGCCGGTCATCGCCCGCATCGCCAAGGAGCAGGTGAAGGCGCTGACGATTGGGGTGGTCACTCGCCCCTTCACCTTCGAGGGCTCGCGGCGACAGCGCACGGCGGGGGAGGGCATCGAGGCGCTCAAGCAGGTGGTGGACACGCTGATCGTGATCCCCAACGATCGGCTGTTGGAGATCACCGAGAAGCGCATGACGATGCTCAATGCCTTTGCGCTTGCCGATGATGTGCTGCGCCAGGGCATTCAGGGCATCACCGAAGTCATCACCGTGCCGGGGCTCATCAACCTGGACTTCGCCGACGTGAAGGCGATCATGCAGGAAGGTGGCGCGGCGCTGATGGCGATCGGGCGGGCAAGCGGCGACAATCGCGCCGTGGAAGCCGCGCAGCAGGCCATTTCGAGCCGGCTGTTGGATGTCACCATCGAAGGCGCACGCGGCATCCTCTTGAACATTGCCGGCGGCCCCAACATGACCCTGTTCGAGGTCAACGAGGCGGCTTCGCTCATTCGTGAGACCGCGCATCAGGACGTCAATCTCATTTTTGGGGCGGTGGTGGACCCCACGCTGGCTGATGACATCCGCATCACGGTCGTGGCAACCGGCTTCGATCAGGAGGACATGCCCGTTCGGGCGCCGGCGCAACAGCCGCGTCGGGAGATGCGTGAGAGCATCCTCGTCCAGCAGCCGATTGATCCTCACAACGTCGAGATCCCGACTTTCATGCGCCGCCGTTCGTGAGTGGGATTCCAGCGCGGGGAGCACGGAGGCTGGCTCCCATGTGGTCTCCGTGTTTTTCGCGTCCTGGTGATGCAATTTTCATGCGCCGGGTGAGGCTTTCATCACGGGTGGTCCTGTTGCGGGCATGGCCGTGTGAGGAAGTGTCGCCCTCCTTTGTCACCTGGCTTGACGTGGGCGCTCTGGAAAAAGAGCGCCCGTTTTGTTGGGCGCGATGCCGCCGGGTGGGTGATTTCGTTTTGAGCCGTCAGGCGCTCTGCTTCAGGAAATTTGCCTTTATGGTATAATGAGAACATGGGGTTAGAGGAGGGTTTGATATGATCGAAATGGTGGGCCTGACGAAGCAGTTTGAGACGGTGTTGGCGGTGGACGGCATCACGCTGACCGTGCGGCCCGGCGAGGTGCTGGCGTTGTTGGGACCCAACGGCGCCGGCAAGACGACGACGGTGCGGATGCTGTCGGCGGTGTTGCGGCCAACGGCGGGATCCGCCAGGGTCGCCGGTTTTGACGTCGCCCGACAGAGTTTGGAGGTCCGGCAGCACGTGGGGGTGCTCACCGAGTCTCCGGGGCTGTATCATCGCATGTCGGGGCAGGAATACCTCGAGTTCTTTGGTGAAGTGCGGGGGATGTCGGTCGAGGCGCGTCAGGCGCGGATCACCTATCTTGCCGAGTGGTTTGGGATGAGTGAGGTGCTGGACCGCCGCCTGGGGGAATATTCCCGTGGCATGGCGCAGAAGGTGGCGCTGATGCGCACGTTGCTCCATGACCCGGAGGTGTTGATGCTCGACGAGCCGACGGCGACGATGGACCCGCAAAGCGCGCGGTTGGTGCGTGACGCGATTTTGCAGCTGCGCAGCGACCAACGCGCCATCATCATCTGCACGCACAACCTGATGGAGGCGGAAGAGCTTGCCGATCGCATCGCGATCATTCGTCAGGGCCGTATCGTGGCGGAGGGCACTTCCGTGGAGTTGAAACGGCGCCTGCTGGGAGCGCCGCTCATGGAAGTGCGTTTGGCGCAACCGGGGGTCAATGGCGCCGTTGACCTGGTGGCGCGCTTCGCGGAGGTCGAGGCCAGCGGCCCCGACGTCATCCGTTATCGGGCCGAACATCCCATGGAGGCCAACCCGGCGATTTTGGCGGCGCTGCTCGGCGCGGGGATGAAGGTCTTCTCGCTCAGTGAAGTGCCGCAAAGCCTGGAAAGCGTGTATCTGCGGGTGGTCGCCGAGGGGGTGGAGAGCCCGCGAGCCGGCGCGGCTATTTGAGCCGTGGATGGAATTTCCCGCCTGAGGCCGGCAGCCGATTACCGGGAGTGAACATCAGTGGAGACGTGCGAAGGTGTGAACGTATCCACGTGCTCAGGTGTGAAGGTGCGAACGTAAATGACTCGCTGATTCGTTGATTCGCTGACTCGCCGATTCGCTATTTTTGAAGGAGACGCCATGTGCCGGCGCACACTATCCAAGGATGATCGCGTCAAGAAGCCCGTAATGATGGGAAAGGAGGCTTCCTGGAAATTCATTGAGGTTAGCCAGTGGGTGCAAAGCCCACCTACCCAAAGCCTAGCCCGCAGGGTAGTAGGGAA
>Ga0208825_1001095_pt1 | contig 22190 bp, 21 predicted proteins | sample AD_UKC113_MetaG_FD_184450 | JGI IMG/M metagenome (GOLD analysis project Ga0208825, IMG submission 184450) | Active sludge microbial communities of municipal wastewater-treating anaerobic digesters from Hong Kong - AD_UKC113_MetaG (SPAdes)... | ecosystem: Engineered > Bioreactor > Anaerobic >...
GGTGTCACCCCATATAATGCTCAATGGCAAATCACAAAAGTAGGGATTTCAGAGTACCTTCAGAGACCAAAATATGCGCTATAAAATTTTTGGAGGCTCTTCTGCGTAACTCCTAACCTATTCTCTAAATTTTTCACGCAATTATCAAATCGCGGTTATACCAACAACAGAGCACCACAATATACACATATCATCAGATCCTGACGCAAAACAGTATGTCACATTAATATCAAACAATATAAGAAGACACAAAGAAATCGAGATATTACAATTCAACACACATTCCTCCATTTCCACGACATCACAGAAAAGTACCCAGCCAAACCACCCCAGATAACCCCACAAATAAAAACCAGACAAATGATCCTCAACATCCCAGGAAAAACCCAAGCACCTTCGCCCTTCCCACAGCTACGAAAACTATATGGGACCACTCCCCCAGTGAACACAAAATGAAATTATGACTCTCACCGGACAGATATCACATCCGATCCAAAAACCATACCACGAGAAAAGAACATCCCATGACTTCCATTCAAACCCCTGTAGAAAAAACCCAGGATAATAAAAGACCAGCAGGTCTCATCCCAATTACCGGAAAATCTGATAGGAGTAGCATAATCCCGGCCATTATCGACACTCTTGATCCTGATGTGCATGTGTGCAGACCTGTGCAGCCAGTGTGCAGATCTGATTGCACAGCAACAGAGATATTCCCACTCTGGGTTTCCGATATCACCCCCAATACACCGGTTTCGAATCTCCGGTGCAGATTTCAAAACGTGCATATACACCAAATTCTGGATAGATTATCCCCTATGTACATACCTGAGATCTATGCACACAACACTACGAAGTCTCTTTAATCTTAGGGATTTTACGAATGAGAACTAAATCTGATTATTCTCCTGTGCAAAATAGAATGCACACCACCTGCACAGGTCTGCACACATGCACAGATCTTCATCCATTGTTGTATACCAGATCTAATGGCACGGGCCATCGGCACCCTCCCTATCCCTAAGAAACTCACATCAACCAGATCTCATCACTATCCCTCACCATCTGGGGCCATTCACCCGGCGAACACGAAAGGATATTCATGACCCAGCCATTCACACCCACCGGACAGATTTCACATCCAATCCAAAAACTATCCCACCAGAAAAGGAAATCCCATGACCACCATTCAGATACCAATTGAAAAAACCCTGGATATGAAAAGACCAGCAGGTCTCCTTCCAAGGACCAGGAAATCTGATCGGAGGAGCATGAGCCCACATGTGTATATCACTGTCGGATTCTGCTATGCATCTATGCACACCTATGCACGAGCTATGCACACGAACATGCATAACAAAGAAGGTCATGGTTCAGATGGTTTCTAAAAATATGAATACATGTAAGATTTCAATTCTGCTATGCACACTTCGGAAGGTGCATGTACACCTCATCGGAACTATAACTGAGCCCTCTTGTACGATCATAAAAAGTGTGCATATAATACTACTAAGTCATTTAATTTTAGCTATTTTTGAATTTATAAAGAATATTAAGGTTCTTTGCTATGCACACCGGTGTGCATAACCGGTGCATAGCTGTGCATAGTATGCATACACCTCTTTTCATATGGTGTAAGGTATGAAAACATATTGATACAGAATGGTACCTGCAGAGATCTATGTGAAATGCGGACAAATACAGATTATTTAAGGTGTGAAAGATATTTTCACCACATAATATAGAGAAACTCTTAGGAACATTGTGGCATTCACAATAAAAGCAGCGACAGAGTGATCCCAGGGATAACGAAAATTGAGATCTGACCTGCCGGGGCCGTATACTGACGTGAAGAATCTGGACATCGTTTCCTAACCCTATCCTGAAGATTGATAATACCCGCTGGTTTCATTAGAATACACAATTTTTATTCGATTCAGTATTTGATCCTTCTCCTGACTCATGGAGAATTAAAAAATGCCTGCTCGCAACCATCAATTTAAACCAAAATATCAGGTCATACACGTGAGGAGATTTAGTTACATTCCCCGGATAAACCCGTTCCTGCGGTTCGACGATCAAACACGACATTGAATCGGGCATGATTCATTACTTCCAACACAGCATTATGGGCGGTAAATTTCGGTTATTCAACTTCCTCTGCCTGATCTCCATTTTCTATCTTCATATCTGGCAGAAATTTTCTAGTTTAATCGTTTCCTGGCAGTAATGAGAGAGGTGAGGATATCAAAGATCGGGTTTCCAGATAGTAAAACCTGGCAAAACATTAAAATCGCTATCATTGGAGGCGATATTAAATATATTATGGGTTTTTCCAAAAGCAGCAATATATGCGTCTTTTGCTAATAGGCCATACTTTTTTGAAAAATAAAATGAATCGGTGATTGTTGTTTCTGTTTCATAGATGATTGTACAATTTAAATCGGATATTCTTTCAATCCAATCCCAGGTAGTAGATAAAATAGGTTGTTGATCTAGTTTTCCTTCAGACGAATGACTCAATCCATTTTTCAGATATTGAATAACTTCAGAACGGGTTTTTCCATACCCCTTTTGAATTAATTCTGCCATCATAAGAGAATGAGTTAATTCATTCAGAACAATTGAGGGAATAAAACCATGAAGTTTGTTTTGTTGGATTTTGGAAAGAAAGAGTTTACAAGAAGGACCATAATATTTGTGTGCAAGTGCAAAATATACAAGAATATTGGTATCAATGATTAATTTTGTTCCATTCGGAATTTTTGAAAGATTATTCAAAATTTTCTGACTCCGCCAGATCTTCAATAATTTTGGGATCAGATATACGAAAGGCACCATACATATCGTCAATTACTCGAAATCGCCTTACAATTACTTCAACCTCCTCACCATCAGGGATATGTAATGAATCTTGCATTATTAAAGTATTATTTTTTACGATTGCTTTTGTCATAACTTGAATAATAATATGACTTATGCATTATTAGGTTTTCTCAACATCGGACCAACGCAAAATAAATTATAAAGGGGATATCTATCCATGTATCATACATCCTACAACAGAAATCTTTTTCCGGAATCACCATTTCAAGCCTCACACCGGCCCCCATATTTCCGAAAAAGAGAGAAAACCGCTCATAAAAAAACCTCTGCAAGAGAGTGACCATTTTGTAAGATATATTCCTTTAAATCAGGATGTTTTCGTGACCATCTCTGAAATGACTTTATAAATCGTTCATTCCAGACTATTCGAGTCAACTAAATCTTTCCATAAATCATTTATTGAGCCTTCTTTACATGAACCCGAATAATATTCATGAAGTGCTTCATGGGCTTCTCGTGCCAACTCTTCTCTTATCTGCTCAATAAGACGTTTATGGAGGATCTCTTCGATGTATTCCTGTCATCTGTTGATAAAGAATAAATAACTTCTAGAATTTGCGATATTTTCGGGGTCGCAATCGACATAATTGTAACATATCGCTATCACTCTATTAGTTTTTTGCCACACAAATCAAAAGCAACTATGTATACCATCTCATTATTCCTTTATCCAGCTTAGGAAACCCCGCTCTAAAAAGAATCCGCCGTGGAGATTAAGCCCCTATCTTATCACATAACCAGGGAAAGAAGATAAACTCCTTCATCAGGTCATCAAATAGAAAAAATTCTCCGATTCAATATCAGTCCATATTATGCCCTCTGAATAATCTCTACCGGATAAGAACCATAATATAGAGAAAAATATATGTAATTCTATAGTGATGACAGCTAAAACAATACTCGTTCAGATCCGAATGCCTGAACAATTGGTACGTACCATTGATTCTCTTCAGGACCAGGGGATATATACCAGTCGGACGGAAGTAATAATGGATGGAGTGAGGAGACTGGTAAACGCATACCAGACATCTGACCCACTCAAACAGGCAGTTATTCGATCTCTTCATGGAAAGAAAGCGAGCATATCATTCCGGGATATCCAATCAGAATATGATGCAGAAGAAGTCGAATCTTCTTTAAAAAAAGCATTGAAAACCAGTTCTATCGATACGATAATTGATGAGGGGAGAAGATGATCCTCTGTGACACAGATGTTTTTGCAATATATCATTTTTTCACTCATGACTCAAGATATCCGGCAACAAGGAATTTTATCGAAAACAATGAGAATATAAAATTCTGTACAACTGTATATAATCTACTTGAACTCGCTGGAATTCTCGCATCAGGTGGAAAAGGAGAATTAGGTGAATAACTTTTCACAACCTATCTGATAGCAGAGGATATGGAGATCCTTTTTCCAAAAATTGGTATTCTTTCAGGGGAAATTTTCTGGGAAGAATATTCCAGACAGGTCATGGATATCATGAAGCGAGGAGGTAGGTATGGAGATGCAAAAATAATCTGGCTTGCAGAAATGCATTCAGTATCTCATATTGTCACTTGGAATATCAAACATTATGCAGGAAAAACTTCTCTTCCCGTTCTTATACCTGAAGAACTCGAGAAAATCAGAAAAAAATAACTAAAAACGTCTCAATTTTATCAGCGAAGATTGAAAAATAATAGTGAATAGCGAAGTATATACGATTCTTATTTATTTTAAGAAACAAATCGATAATAATGACCTTTGATGAAGTAATCTCTATTCGCTCAGATATTGTCGATCGATTGGATGAATTACGTCAATCTCCCGATGAAACAATGAGTGATATCATTGAGCGACATCCATCTCGCAATAGATGATGAAACCATATCAGATGATGAATGGTTGGAGATTGAAAAGGCTGAACAGGAAATCCGGGATGGAAAGGGAATTCCAGGGGATATGATTTTGAAAAAGTTTGGAATTCCTGACACATAATATTGATTTTTCTCCAACATCAGTAAAGCAATTATCTAAACTCCCTGAATCGATCTCAAAACGAATTATTCGAAAAATATACTCAATACGTGATGAACCAGGTTCTTTCTGTGAACCTCTAACAGATCATCAGGGATTATATAAATTAAGAACTGGAGATTATAGAATTATCATGAGAATATCAAAAAATGAACTTACAATTCCAACTTTAGACCGGCAGGCATCCATTCTACCCAAGGCACTCAGGCATAAACTGGGTATTTAATGAAGAATAAACCCGGGTATCAGCCTCCAAATCAATCACTATTTCACCTTTCATCCCCAATAGTATGGCATTATATCACGCCCTATTGAGAGATTTGGCTGATATCAACTGGACAAAAAATGATCGATCATGATCATCCATATAAGAGGCTTTTTAGTCATCCAGAGATGATTGCGATCTCATCCGTGGGTTTCTTCACCAGGAACTTGCCGAGGTTTGCGATCTGAGTACTTTGAAACGATGTAACGGGACTTATGTGACTGATGATCTGAGGGAGCGGGAAGATGATATCATCTGGCAGGTCAAATGGGGAGATACATCTCTTATTCTGTATCTGCTCATTGAGTTTCAGTCCCAGCCAGATCCATCAATGCCGGTCCGGATAATGTCATACATGTCCCTGCTCTGGCAGGATTTAATCAGGACGAAACATATTGTACCTACGAAACCACTTCCTGCAGTTATTCCTTTAGTATTATACAACGGGGATATTCCATGGGAGATCCCTGCCAATATCGGGGACGCTATCGGTGAGATGCCACGAGGATTAAAACATATGCGACCCTCTGTCCCGTATATCTTACTTGATGAACACAGAGTTAATGTGGATAAACAGGTTGAAGAGAGGAATCTTACCGCATCACTGTTCAAACTTGAACAGTCATCCACAAGCTATGAACTGTATGAACTTGGTGAGCGGCTGAATGCATGGATGGCAATGAAGGAAGAGCTTGAAGAGTTACGGAAAGATTTTAGTCTGGTATTTGAGTATAGTATATTACCAGGCCATGAAGAGATAAATAATCCAAATCCATTTAGAGGGGACACAATGATATCAGAGAAAATTAACCGGTGGATTGCTGAATACAAAGCAGAAGGAAGAGCAGAAGGAAGAGCAGAAGGAAGAGCAGAGGGTATTATTATTTTATTAAAAGAGCATTTATTAAATAATAGACTCACCAAAGAAGAAGTGAGAGCAGATATCGAAAAGCTACAAAAAAACGGGGTTATCTCACAGGATGATCTTCAGCGTGCAATCAAAGAATTAGGGATTTAAATTAAATATAAACCATTTTTGATATCTTAATACACTCATGAGGCCATTCAATAATCGGACAAATCAGAAATAATTCTAATATTGAAAGTTACAAATTATACTGAATTCTTTTATCATCCCAGACATTTCAGATATTTTTTCACTCATGACTCAGGATATCAGACTACAAAAGATTATCTCGAACATACCGGGAATGAAATTTTTTGAATAAATAATAGAGAATCACAGATATATGAAGACGCAAAGAGAAATCACACAACAACTACGAACCTTACACCTTGAGGAATTGCATAAAGAGTTAAACCGTATATCCGGGCTTTTCAAGAATATGGGAGCATTGAAAATTATTCTCTTTGGATCCTGTGCAACCAACACCGCCGGACAATTGAGTGATCTTGACCTCTTCATTGTGATGGATACCGACCTCCCATTTATTGAACGATTAATGTATTTCTATAAAACAATACTTCCATCCGTTCCAACCGATATACTAGTATATACACCTGAAGAATTCGAGAGGAATAAAGATAATCCTTTTATCAGAGAAATAATCAAAAATGGAAAGATAATCTATGAGAAATAAACCGATTACTGAAGGCTGCAGATGGCTTATGCAGGCAAAAGCTGATAGGAAAGGAGCACAGGTGCTCCTCGATGCTGAATGCTACCATCTGGCCGGTTATATGTATCCATCTCCTTCACGTTCAATAATTGCCGTAAGTTGTTTTAACATACTATTATCTCTTGAATAAATTGGGTAGTTTTTCTATCTCCTATGAAAATTATTTGCAATCCATGAATTAATTTCGTACGATGGAAACTCAATTTTCTTGGATTTCAGGTAGTACTTACGCAGAAAGAACAATCTGCCAACGTATCATAATTTTTTTCGTTCGAAGGTAGGGTGTTGGTATTTCCAAACCTTAAAGAAAAGTTTCCTTTTCCGTGAGTCCTATCAGGTGAGAACTGCTTTGTTATTTAGGAATTTTCGAGCAATATTTACACAACACCAACACATACATACCGTATGGTTTCTTTCTTTGGTGATAGAGACAGTTTGTATGCTATTGGTGACGGGTTCGACCTCATCGGCGGCAGACTTTCAGACATTACAATAGCGGATATCTATGAAGAGATCACGAACCTGGAAAAGGAGCACCCGGATGATCGTCGTATCCTGCTGACACGTGAATTATTACTCACCCTCCTGGGAGACCATGAAGAGGCAATACAACTTCTGAAGGGAACCGGTGACCTGGAACAGAACCCGTTCTCTCAATTCAGGATAGCCAGGCATCTTGGAGCACTCGGAAAACATGAGGAGATGAACAATCTCCTCGCTAGGCTCATCACAAAACAGGATACTCCAGGCGATCAGTTGATTGCGTTCCTCGCTGCCGGAACACTTGATAAGAAAAGCGAAGCAGTATACCTGTGGAAAAAAATTATCGAAACCGAAGACCTTGTTGATCTCATCATTGACGACGATGTCCTGGAATACCCGGATGATTTTTCATGCCTCCTTTCTTTGCCCATTGGCTTATCCGTCATCGGACTTGAGATCCTTCAAAAATATAATATCCGGGAGAATTATGAGGTAGAGATCTATGCATTTGTGTATTTCATAAAGATAATGCTGGACTGCATAACCGATCATATCTATCAGACACTGACCGATGAAGGACCATATGAAGCATTGCCAGGATTTATCGTAGCCGAAGCAATTGCTGATGAAGGATATTCCCTTGCATCAAAATTTTTCTCCTTCACTCCGATTCATAATACTGCAATAGATTTACACATACATACCAATCTCAATGAAATAAAAAAATACACGTCAGAATATTCCATCGGAAAGAAACTCATAGAATCACTCCATACCGATGCCATACATGACCCGCAATTTCTCTCTCATTTACGGGAAGAGACCGGAGGAAATGAGTGTCAGATATTTGAAATGCTGCTCCATCTCAGGAATACAGGACTTTCAGATCTCATAATGCCCCTGATTGAGGAGATGGAGAAAACAAATTCAAATATTCGGATGGAAACCCGTGAACAGTCTCGAATGAGGAATGCATTATGGGATTATACCATGGAAGGGAGATACACAAGAAATGATCCGGAAGATAATCTTCAGGATACACTCAAACAATTGTGGGAAAAAGGAGATAATACAGAAACGTTTGAGTTCCTGTCCGGGCATATACGAGCAGGCAGACTTCTCTCTGAATCCTCCTGGGCTTATTTTCTGGCAGGAAAACTCGGAAGATTTGATGAGCTGACAGATTTACTTCCCATGTATAAAGAGAAGAAAATGAATGAAATTGTATATCTCCTGGAAGGATATCAGCATCTCATGCAAAAGGACCTCAAGCCGGGTCTGAACCTGATTGAGAGATCTATCCAGGCAGGACTCTATGAACCGATTGCCATGGTACTTCTTGCACGATTCCTGAACAAGGCAGGATATCCAAAACGGACGATCGGAATCTGTGAAAAACTGCTGAAAAAATCATTTCTGAAAGCTACTGAAGTGTATCCTATCCTGGTTGAAGCATACCGGATGCAGGGGAAAGAAAAGGAAGCAGCAGCAGTTGAAGAGAGATATAAAGACTATGAGTGAGTAGGTATTTCTAATAAATCACCTTATAACCCATTTTTGCTCAAGATACCAATCGCAATCCAGGGCTGTACTTATCGTTTTTAATCCTGCCAGAAACCAAATTAAATCACCAGATGTGATCTATCTGCAAAAACAAAATTTATCTCATTCTGACACGGAATATTTATTATGCTCTGATGACCAATCAGGAGGGCCCTCTATAATCCCGGTATACTTATCTAATACTGCCCAGAGATCTTCTGATTTTTCAGGTTCGTTGATAATTATTGAAAGAATAACATCAGTACCATCCTTGAGATCAATCTTGTCAATAGGTTCGAAAACAGAACCGGTAAAATGTGCACGAATCGTCTTTATCATAATCTAATATTATCCATTAATTCATTAATCCGTTTATAATTTCTCATGAAACCGTCAATTTAACCCAAGAATTTTTAATTGTCACCAGAGAAGTATATGAAGTTATGACAATCGATATCCCCCCTCCGGAATTACCATCTCAAACCTGACACCCTTCCCATATACCCCGCATTCCCTGATCCGAATCCCGGTAATATCCAGAACCTCCCGGATCAAAAATAACCCAAGACCTGAATTCTTCCCATGTCCCTGGCTGAATACGATCTCCTTCTCATCATCAGGAATTCCCTGCCCATTATCTTCATATACCAGACAATACTCCTGACCGACCGGATATCCGGAAACACGGACTGTCGTCACCCCATTCCCATGCCGTAAGGAATTATCAAGCAGATTGTAAAATACCCGGGAGAACATCAGGTCAGCATACACCATGAGCCCTGAAACCTCAAGAGAAAATAAAATCGGTGCAAGAAGACGGGCAATATCCGGCTCTTCAAACACCGATTCGACCGATATCCACTTTGGTGCTTCGGTCCCCATATCCTCATACACCCCGGTAAAGGAGATGATCTCCCCGATGGTATCTCCGGCATGCACTATTCTATCAAGCGATTCAGTATCCAGCTCATCTCCTGACTCCTGAAGAATCCGGGCATAGCCATTCACGACCGTCACCCAGTTCAGGACATCATGCCTGGTGATACTCGTGAGAAGGTTCAGTTTCTTATTTGCCAGACGAAGACTCGTTTCCGCAAGCCGGCGTTCAGAAACCTCATGGGCAAGATCCAGGTTTATCTTTTCCAGTTCTTCATTCCTGGCTGAAAGTTCCTGCTTTGATCGTTCCCGGTCGGTAACATCAATACAGAGAAGGAGCCTTCCACACCCTTTTTCAGGCATTCTCTTCCGGTTCACCGGGGAAACCCGAAACTCAATCCACCGGTCACCAATATGGGACAGCCGGTTTCTCCCATCTGAACAAGACGACCATTCATCTCCACAATCAGGAAAGAGGGGTGAGAGATATGAGACATGCTTTCCCACAACACCGGAAGTCACCGGGAGGAGTTTCATTGCAGCAGGATTCAATTCCACTATCCGGTCCTGTTCATCGATCACAATCACCCCTTCCTGCATATCCATGATGATCTGCTCATGAGCAATCGGAATCAGATCAAAGAGCAGGTGCCGGGTAATTGCATAGATGAGGACCAGGCCGGTCAGGGTAAATGATATGGGAGTAAAATCAATTCCAAAGAATATTGGTGAGGCAAACGCATAGAGCAGACTTGAGATGACAGGAAAGAGCGAACTGACAAATACCAGCCACATCTGAACGGCATATACCGGGGCTGACCGTATCACCGCATGAAGCAGCACACCGGCAGCGGCAAAATACAGCAGGAGACTATAGATGATCTCCACCCAGTACCAGGCCCCATGAACATAAAACAGAGAGAACCCGGCCAGAATAGTATCGACAAGGTAAATCTTAGGCCAGACGAGACCATGAATTGGGAAGGTTGCAGAAAGAATGAAACTGATTACCGGAATGATCAATAGAAGATATACGGCCTTCTTTGGAATCCGGTCTCCATTCCGGGTGAACTGAAGGACAAAATAAAGAAAGAGGACCGGCACTACCAGGTCGATCACCGATACTACCGACCAGAATAATTTATACCCAATCGAGGTTGAGATCGCTTCAAAGAAAGAGGTGCATGACCAGCAGAAGACACCGATCATAAGATACAAAAATGCCCGCATGACCTTGTCAGATGGGCGATGAGATGCACAACCAGCCAGGGCAACTGATATCAGAGAGGATAGGAGAAGAAGGCCGGCATAGAGTGAAAACTGCATATATTATCCGAGTTATTTCAGGTACGGTATGAGATAGCTCACATATTTTCCCTGATAAAATATTAAGTGCTTCTGGGACCTGATTTTTTACCCGCATGACTGGATGAATGTCCGGGTAAATCCCGAATAATTCAGAAAATTTCAGATAAATTCTGGTGAATGATTACATTACGGCTGCATTATCCACAGCAAAATTCGAAGGTATTGAAGAGAAAGAACCATATTATGGTGAAATACCTTCATTACCCGGTTTCTGGTCAACAGGTGATTCACTTAAAGAGTGTAAAAAAGTCCTTCTTTCTGTCGTGAAAGAATGGATTGCCCTTTGGATACGATTTGGATAAATTACCTTCCACACATGGATAATTATATCTGACCTTCTCCCCTGTTTTATCGATTTAGAGAAAAAACAATACGATCAAACGGTAATATATATTGAGATGAGATTATCCGAAGGTGAGGTATCGCTCATTAAAAAAACGATATATTCGTTTGATCCCTCCGCCCGGGTTATCCTTTTTGGTTCAAGGACCGATGATTCTCAGAAAGGAGGGGATATAGACCTCTTCATCATTTCAAACAAAATTTCAGGAATTGAAAAACGTAATATCCGAATCGCACTTGAAGATAATCTGGGCGAACAAAAGATCGATATCCTTATTGAACCAGAACCAAAAACTCCCTTCGCACGAATTGCCATGAGAGAGGGAATTGAACTATGAACCAGACTGATGCTCTTGATCTTCTTATTCAGACAGATACGTACCTGCAGGAGAGCAAAGAATGGCTCTTGCATTCATATCAGATATGCTCAGGAATTGGGAAAAAATCAGCATACTCCATTGAAGAGATGGACGCATTCGAAGCGTTGAGTAGCAGATTTGCCCGTTCGAGTGATATTCTCATCCAGCAGATGTTTCGAACGATTGGGGTGGTGGAACTTGAGCCAGGCGGGAGTGTTCTTGACCGGATTAACCGGGCAGAAAAGATGGGTTATATTGAATCTGCACATGATGTACGGACAATCAGGGAGATCAGAAATACCATCGTGCATGAATACCAGCATAGCGAGATTATTCAATTGTTTCATGATCTGCTGGATACAACTCCGATACTTCTTGAATCTATTGAATCGACACATGCCTATATCGCACGATATCAGGAGAAGTAATTCAGCCCCTATACTGAATTCAATAATCGAATCATTAAACGGATTCGTGATCCATAGACGCCTCTCTTGCCATATGGACGATTCGCTTTACGGATGAATACCCGATTTTTGTCCCGGACTCTGTAATCTGCTGATGAACGCCAATCTCTGAAAAATCCCCTTTGAAAACGATAAACTGGTTATGACGTGTGGTTGGGTTTTTCCCTATCCAGGTATGACAAAAGAGTTCCTCAAATCTCTTTTCTTGTGCACGATCATAGTAATAGTGAAGCATTGAACAGAAAAGGGATTTTCCAAACCGACGTGGCCTGAGAAAAACCGGGTTATGAATCTCCTCAAGTTTCGCGATAAACCGGGTCTTGTCTACAAAATACGCATTATCCCTGACCAGTTCTGCATAGTTCATGAATCCATACGGGATAGGGCGTTTCACCTGACTCCCCCGATTTCTGAATTCGATATCGATCTTCTGGAAATATATGTCAATGAACCATAAAACCCTGTGGTACATGACCTATACATTCATATCCTCTCCTGCAGAGGATCTCTCATGCAACGGTATCCAATCATGCCCCATCCCCCACATCACACCCTTCGGATTGCAGGCATTCTCGCCATCCTGTATCTCATTAGCTTTTTTTTCATCCCGACCGCCGCTGATGACCAGGCATATGGGCCTGTAAAATTTCACATCCTTGCAGTAAACGACTTTCACGGACAACTCGGTCCTGGACAGAAGATGAATGGATCTCCGGCAGGGAGTATCCCGGTTCTTGGTGGATATCTCTCTGATGCAATCGATACCTACGGAACAAATACCACCATAATTGCCCTTCCTGGTGACATGACCGGAGCATCGCCGGCAGAATCAAATCTGCTTCTCGATGAACCGGCAATACTCTTTATGAACCGGTTTGTAACCGGCGACTGGAAGAGACCTGATATGACAGAGACTACAGGAGTCAGAGTCATTGGAACATTGGGAAACCATGAATTTGATAGGAACATCTCCGAATTGCAACGGCTCATAAACGGAGGCGATGATGGGACGAACATTACGCACCTTGTAGATCCCTATCCCGGAGCACTCTGGCCGGTCATTGCTGCAAATATCTTCTGGAATGGAACAGACAACCTCTTCCTTGAGCCATATGTAATAGAGGACATAGAGGGCATCCCGGTCGCATTCATCGGGGCTGTCACGGAGCTAACCGGTGAGATATCTGAACCTGGAAATGTCGAACAAGTCGCCTTCACCGATGAAGCAGATGCCATCAATGCCCAGGTGAAGGTGCTTCAGGAACAGGGTATTCATGCATTTGTCGTTCTCCTTCATGAAGGAGGAAGCCAGACACCCTATGATGGTCCGACACAGGAGACCGGGGATCTCTCAGGCAGGGTTACGTCGATTGTGATGAGACTGGATGAGGATGTGGACGTGGTCTTATCAGCCCATTCTCATCAATTCACCAACCAGTATCTGCCAAATGCCGGCGGGAAACCGACCCTTGTTACCCAGGCATATTCATATAGCTCGGCCTATGCTGATGTAACCCTTGAGTTGGACCCAGAAATGAAGGATATTGTGAACAAGACGGCAACCATTGTCACTGCATATGCTGACCAGGGGGCAGGACTTACGCCGGATGAAAACTCCCAGGAATTGCTTGATGCAGTAAACAGCACCGTTGCACCTCTTATTAGTGAAGTTATTGCGACAACAGACATCCCCCTTACCAGGAATCCGGATGAGAATGGAGAATCACTGCTCTACGATATCGCAACCGATGCATTCCGATGGGATATGAAGACAAACATTAGCATCCTGAATATCGGATATCTTCGTGCAGACATCGATGCTGGTGAGATAACAACCGGCGATGCCTACTCAGTCATGCCATTCCATGACCAGATCTACTCAGTACAAATGACCGGGCAGCAGATCAAAGACCTGCTCAATCAACAGTGGACCCGTACGGTAAAGCCTGACCATCTTCTGCAGATATCCGGGTTTTCCTACTTCTATGATGAATCCAGGGATCCATCAGACCGGGTAGTCAATATCACCATTGACGGAGAGGAGATGGATATGAACGCATATTACACGGTTGCGACAATAGACTTCCTTGCCCATGGAGGAGACGGATATACCATTATGAAAGAAGGGACACTTGTTGGATATGGACCACTTGATGTCGACGAATTTATTGCCTATCTCAGGTATATTCCGTCACCAATTCATGAACAGACTGGTGGAAGAATAAACCGGGTAGATAGCGGTATTGAGCAGGAATGAGATAGAACTATTCTCATTCATCTCTACCCAAAATCTTTTTTATCCGAAAAATTCCTCGATGAATTCAGCTAATTTTTTGGAGAGATGTCCCTTTGTCTTTCCCTTCTTTCCTTTCTTTCCTTTTGATGGAGCAGGTTTCGCTGGTTTTTCAAAAAATCCGGGAAACAACATGACTGATATGGTCTTTCTCACATATTGACGCCGTACCCTCTTTACACGAACCAGCCGGGGGAAGAAGTTCCCTTTCATCTGTTCCAGTGAGGATACCCATCGCATCTCATCAATGACCGAGATATCAAACCTCTTCAGGATAAGTGCCTCTAGTGAAAATAACGGAGGAATGATGACAAGAGCGGATGTCATCGAGGGAATACAGATCGGAAGTGAGCGTGTATAACACACCGGCAGCAATACCATATCACCATTCCGGGCTGCAAGAATTGGTATGAATCTGGCAGATATCCGGAGCGGGAAGGTCATGCAGAATGGAAGAGGAATAACCGGGATCACTATCCGGTCCCGCTGTACCCGTCCTCGTTTCAGATGCCTGACCGTATGTACTGGTGCTGACAGCAGAAACACAACTCTTGTCGGTAATATACAGCACCGGGGACGAGGGGCCAGGAGAAGACGTGCAGACTGATCCGGATAACAGAATGGACAAAGTCCGGGATACGTACAGAACCAGTGATCAGGATCAGCCGGGCAGGAAACGAGGGAGAGGAATGCATGTTCAGACCGTTCAAACCAGCAGGAGAGGATATCTTCAAGTGATCCAGAACAATCCTGCGATCCTGAAAAGATACTCCTCATCGGAAACGGAATCCGGTCAGGAGAAGGAACAGAGAACCGATATCGGGCTCTTCTATTAAAGACCTGAACGGGATCACATCCGTCCATCATCATGTTACAGAGAAGGGTTCTGATCTCGGAAAGCAGGGACCTTCTATCTTCTTCATCGGTCCTCACCTGCTCCTGCGATACTGCAAGAACCCGGACTGAACTGTCCGGACCGACAAAAACAGAACGGGGGGACAGGCTGAATGGAGAGAGTCCCATCCGACACATGGAGAGAAGAGCGGAGAGAAGATTTGTGCATGCTGCAACCCGGTACCTGAATGAAAACTTTTCTCCTCTCCACGATGTGCGGGTTTCAGGATCTGCTGCCTCGTGCCAATGAACGTACCGGCTGAAATCAATATCAGGAATAAGATAATGTATCCGTTTTTCAGGCCCCTGGTTCTGGTAGACCATTTTTTCCGGGACTATCACCGATGGCGGTACCTGACTAACCGGGCATGATAACAGGGGAGTGAGGCGGTTCATGCTGATAAGAAGCTGAAACCCGTCCCGGTCGGTTTTTCGAATCTCCCCATGAGAAATGCGAACAATTTTGTCTCCGACATCAAGCGAACATCCCTCATCGTCGATATAGTCCGGTACAATCGGTTTTGTTGGTACCAATACTGATTCAGGCGTTGTTTTTATTTCCGAACCCGTCACCCGTATCAGAACTTTCGGGTCTGCAGCAAGTCTGCCATCATATGAAAATCCCAGAACCTGTGCCCATCGTGAGGGTTCGGGACGGGCCTGCGGGTGCTGGTGACCGGTCACAAATGCCTCATGAAACAGGGCACGGACCGATGACGGAATCCGGTCGTAGGGCGGGGCATAGTCAGGAGGATACAATCCTGGTATCTTTCCTTCATACGCAAATAGGCCACGAATAATCTTATCCGGAGTGGTGGGTGCATCCTCGATGAGCGGTCCCCGTCCCTGGTACGGGTGGGCTCCCTGCATCAGGAACCTGAAGATAAGGACGGCAAGGGCAAACCGGTCAGCAAAGAGCCGGTCAATATCCTGCTTCTCAAATGAGCCGTCAATCAGTTCGGGGGGAAGATACTCACCAGTCCCAACCCGGCAGAACCATGTCCGCGAGGATGACGGGTCTGTTATCTGAAAAGAATCGGTATCGATGAGACATATCTCTCCGCTCGTGCTGATAAAAACATTATTCTCACGAAGATCGCCAACACAGTGTCCGGATGCATGGACCGCATGGACAAGACTGGCAAGTCGTGCTGCTGCCTTCATTGAGAAGGAAAAATCCTGGTCCGGTTTATCATACCAGGCATGCACCGGCATAAACCTGCTGTCAAGGCGGGTCATCAGGTATCCAAGGAACCGTGACGGAGCCTGTGAGAGGATGATACCCGACGGCCAGCAGATCCCTGTACCGACAGGAATCCGGATTGGACTCTTCTGCATGATCCGGATCTTCTCTTCCATCTCAGGACTGCTTCGGTGCGGATGAAATATCTTCACACACCGTGTTTCATCACCTTCCACATACCATATCTCCCCTTCGCCACCGGATTTTCCGGATGATAGTATCTGCAGCTGACCACCATGTTGATCAAGGACCGTCATTCGTGATCTGGTCTTTATTCTGGGAAGACGGATCCGTGCTTTCTCCTGTGCCAGATAGGAACGTGAGATCTCGATATTCAGCGTGAATGGCCCGACATTGGTGATGATCACCAGCGGAACTGATGCAGGAACATGTCCCGGTAGCAGGCGGGTATCCACCCTGATCGTAACCATGGTGCTGTCGGTGACGGAGAATATTGACGGCACTGCGGTTATCCAGGGATATTTCGAGGGAATGGTCCCCCGGAGGACCCCGGCACCGGTATTTTTGACCATAAGACGCTCTTCGATGATACCCCTGATCGTCCAGGATATCCGGAGTGAGGATGGAATAAACCGGGGAACCGGCCCTTTCTCTGATGAACGGTGAATGGATACCTCAACCGTCTCCTCCCCGCCATTCGTCCTTACATGAATCCTCCCGACCGGGTGTCTGGCCTTCGGGGCTTTTGAGCTGATGACTCTGACCGGGATGACCTGCACGGTTCTGGTCCAGATGCCACGGGCGGGTATCTCAATCCAGTCACAGAGCGGGACTGCGGCCCCTGATAAAAAACCGGCGCCGGCATTTCTGACGGTGAGTGAGAATGAGATCGTCTCATCTTTGGTAATACCGCAAAACTGGAAGACCTTCTCATCCATCCGGAGCGTTGAGACCGGTGCCGGGGTTTTTCTGATCTCAATCTTTACCCGTCCGATACCACCGGTTGAGAGAATATGAACCGATGACTCCCCACTTGCCGGGGCTCTGTCAGGCCGTATCTCAAGAATTACCCGCTGGATAAAGGTGGTATTCAGATTTGTGTCAAGAACAGTTACCCAGTCTGCATCTGAACGGATATTTCCATACAGGCGTCCCTTTCCCTCGTTCATGATGACCAGTTCTTCGCGAACCGGACCTGATGAGAGAGGAGAGACCTCTATTACGGTACGGTCAATCCGGATTTTTGGTTCTGATCCGGACGACCCGGTCATCAGAAGGGCTCACCAGACAGGGAGAATCCAACGGCCAACGTCATGTCGTCTGATGAGAGTGCCCGCATGCGGGAAGAAGAGAGGAGATCGGCAACCTCGGTATTCAGGTCCCGGCCTTCATGTATGTACTGATCAAGGGATCTGACAAGAGGTACAACAAAAGGACTATATGGGATATAGGCGCCATCCTCCCTTCTGATAAGGGCTCCCTGGCATCCGTCGGTTGCACAGATGATTGCATCGGCTGCTCGATGTGAGATACGACATTGTGACTCCCAGTTCTGTGCGGTCAGGACAGCAGTCTCATTGGCATACTCGGCAGTTCCGGGAACCGAGAGCAGGGATGGTTCGCCTTCTGAAAGGGTGACACAGGCTCCGTCCCCGATATGACCACAGAAGGCACCATCCGGGGTGAGAAAAGCCAAAAGCAGCGTCGTTGCGAAGGATGAGATGTCCAGTCCTTCAGAAAGGGCATGATCATCAATATCCTCCCTCCCGGCACTCATGGCTGACCTGATAAGAGCAGCAATGTCCGGCTCACCGGCCTTATATCCATCTGCGGCATTTTTGACACTGGAAGATACGGCAATATCGGCACCTTTTCCTCCATGTTCTGCGGATGAGAGACCGTCAGCAACCGCGATGATGAGAGCACCGGGGAGGATGACACCGGCCCAGGCATCTTCACATGGTATCTGATCCCGAATATGCCTGGTTCCTGCGACCGAAGCACCACAGGCAAAATAAGATCCGGGTCTGGCATGTCCGGCAGGCATTGATATCAGAGCTGAATTACTCCCCAGCCTTCAGGACCAACCGGGTTCTCTAGTGATATCTGTTCACCAATCCGGGAGTCTGATATCTGGGAGAGACTCTTTGAAAGCCAGAGGAACATCTCGGCCCATTTCGCTTCCTTGAGCATGAGCGGGGTCCTGCCCGGAGGAGATATCTCACGGAGCACCGTCATATTGGCCTGGTCAACACCAAGCGCCCAGAAGAGGAATTTGTGATCCCTCTCTCCCCCATGCACCGCCTCAATAACCTTCTCCCAGATTTCGTCACCTTTGCGCATATCTGTCGGCTGACCGTCGGTGATTAAAAATATCCAGGGGCGGTAGTAATCAGTTCCGATGGTCCGGTACTCGGCCTTTCGCTCTTCAACAAGCCGGACAGCCTCAAGAATAGCCTGACCCATGGGAGTATACCCGCCGGCAGAGAGTTCCGGAGGGTCAAATGCCGATATGCCGGTGAAGGGCCTGACCAGTTCAACCCCTTTCCCAAAGGTTATCACGGCAAGATCTATCCGTTTTACCGCAAGATCGTCCTCTTTCAATTCATCGGTGAGGATGCGAAGGCCCTCGTTCAGCTCTGCTATCTTATTGCCTGACATGGATGCCGATGTGTCAAGGACCAGGACCGTGGCACAGTGGGGATGTTGCGGATAGGGGATATCAACGATGTCTTCAAGTTTTTCTAAGCCCATTGATTGAAAATTGGCCGGTAACTTATAAAATAATTATCAAACAATACCGGTTATTTGAAGTCAGGAGGGAGCGGTACATAGCTGTGGATCTGCTCCTTGGTATTGGAAATGACCTCCTCGGGGATGACGGTGTTGGCCCCTGTATCGCTGAAGCACTTCTGGATTCAGACTGGACTGTCATCAATGCAGGCATTGTTCCGGAGAACTTTATCCGTCCGATACGGGAACGCAGACCAGAACGGATTGTCATCGTTGATGCCGTTCAGATGGGACTTATACCCGGAAGCGTCCGGATCATTCCGCATGATTGTATCAGGGATTATGGGATTGGGACACATCAGCTCCCCCTCACCTTCTTTATTGAGCAGTGTGCCCCCCATTCACACGTCACCTTTATCGGAATAGAGCCTGGCTGCCTGGATCCTGACACCCCGCTGACACCCCCGGTCTCCCGTGCTGCTGCTGAACTCATCATTCTGTTGAGAACGCACCGGTATGATCACCTGCCGGTCCTGGGTTTTAAGGGGAAGCAGGAACAAGATTGATTTTAGCTGCAGGGTACACGTATACAGAATAGGGGAATTATCATGCAATATGAGAATATCGATAGCGCTGAGATGGCCGAACTGGCTCTGTCACAGGCCGTTGATGAACATATTGAAAAGAGCAAAGAGGCAATAGACCGGATTTCAGAACTTGAGCAGCAGATCCTGCACTGGAACCAGGAAGATATCAAAAGGCTCCGCAATGATATTCAGGAGCTTCGGGAACTCCTCAAGAAAAACTTCCAGGTACAGATTGAAAATTTCATACATATGCGATCCATCCCCGGGATGCGGGTACCAGAAGAAATTCGCCAGCTCTACAAGATTATCTCGGTGGATAAAAAGGGTTTTGCCCTCTATGGGACTGAAATGGATAAAATCGCACATATAACAAAGATCACCGAGCATTTTATGAAACGAAAGGAAGCGGCAGCACAGGCGAAGGCAAAAGAGAAGAAATAATTCTCCTGTCAGGTCAGGCTGGCACAGTGCCGAAGAAGCGCAATACACCCTGTTTTATCAAGCGGTTGGTTATCATTCCCACATTTCGGTGAGTAAATACAGGCCGGACACCCGTCTTTACACCTGCATTCCCTGACCATCTTCTCCGCCGACTCACAGAGCTCTTCATAAATATGATATGCACGTTCCGCAAGACCGATACCCCCTTCGTACCCGTCATAGATGAAGATGACCGGTTTTCCCCTGACCTCTCCGGAGCTGGCCGATGACAGGCCCCCCAGATCCCACCGGTCACAGAGGACATGGTAGGGCATCATGGCAATAAGAGCATGTTCTGCCCCATGGAGAGAACCGCCGACATCACGATCTGCTGACAAGGCACCCATTCCCTCCTGGGAGAACTCGATCCAGACCGATATCGTCTCAAAGGTGATCGGTTCAAGGGAGAGCGGTTCGGTGGAGATGGTCCTCTCATCTATAAGCCGGCGATACCCGTGATAGAGTTCTGATACCTCTACTCTGCCCAGACAGAGTGTTCCGGACCTGATCTCCCGGCTCATCAGCTGCTCACGGATCTGAACACCGGTCTGGTGGTTTACTCTGGTATAATACCCCGGATCCTCCTGGGTCGCCAGGATCCGGTGACGGTCAAAATCCCAGCTGCCTACCAGATACCGCTCTCCCTGGTGAATAAGGACCGCACCAGGATGGGCCTCGCGACATGCCTGCCTGATATCCAGCGTCTCAATAACCCGGTTTCTGACCTCCACCGTCCAGACTTCACTGATCTGGGACAATGACACCAGTTCACTTGCCCGCTTTCTCCCGGTGTAGACATACCCCCGCGGAGTCTCTGCAACAAGGCCATTCTCTCCCAGTGCATTAAGATGGTCAATAATCCCTTTTCCAAACCAGCGGATATCAGATACTGGTCTGACCGGAAGTTCAGAAGCGGCGCAGAGGAGCTGTCCGGAGAGGATATAGGGGTTTTTCGTGTCGATAATGGCATGTTCATGGGGGCGGGCAAAGAACTCCTCCGGATGCCGCATAAAAAACTGGTCAAGCGGGTTTTGCATCGCAATAAGAATGGCCAGGGCATCAGATACCGACCGGCCGGCCCGTCCTGCCTGCTGCCAGACTGACATCATGGTCCCCGGATACCCGGTCATTACCACGGCATCAAGAGACCCAATATCAATCCCGAGTTCCAGCGCATTTGTTGATACAATCCCCCGCATCACCCCTGCTTTCAGATTTCTTTCAAGTTCCTGCCGCTCTTTAGGGAGGTACCCCGCCCGGTATGCGGCAATGCTGTTCACCTTGTCAGGAGACTTTTTGTAAAGGTGGTTTTTCGCCCAGACTGATACCAGTTCAGTCATCCGGCGTGACCCGGTGAAACAGAGGGACTGCAGGCCGGCTTCAACCAGAAGAGAGAGGATCTCAGCGCTTTCCGAATAAACCGACCTGGGCTGGACCATCTCCTGATATGGATTATACAGAATAAAAAACCGATCTCCGGTAGGTGCACCACTTCTGTCGATGATCGTCATCTCCCGTCCGGTCAGATTCCGGGCAAAATCAGCAGGGTTTGCAAGCGTTGCCGATGAGAGGAAAAACTGTGGTGATGAGCCATAATGATCACAGATCCGAAGCAGTCTTCTTATGAGAACAGACATACTGCTCCCAAACACCCCCCTATACTGGTGGGCTTCATCCAGGATTATGTATCTGAGCCGTGAAAAGAAGGAGGACCACTGCCGGTGCCAAGGGAGAATCTGATGGATTTC
>Ga0208825_1001096_pt1 | contig 22181 bp, 29 predicted proteins | sample AD_UKC113_MetaG_FD_184450 | JGI IMG/M metagenome (GOLD analysis project Ga0208825, IMG submission 184450) | Active sludge microbial communities of municipal wastewater-treating anaerobic digesters from Hong Kong - AD_UKC113_MetaG (SPAdes)... | ecosystem: Engineered > Bioreactor > Anaerobic >...
TAAAAGAGTACTAGTTTTTTTACTAAATCGACAAGGTGTCCGGATGTGCCGTTACTCTGTCCGGATAATTCCGTTATGCTGTCCGGATGTTCCCGGAATCAGTGTCCGGATGTGGCCGAAATATGCACAATATATTAATATTGTATTTTTTATATATTAATATGTTCATTTAGTAATTTAATTAATATATAAAAGACTAACTCCCATTTTTTATTTGATATCTGAATACGTAGTAACGTGATGTGGAACTAATATTATAACTCATTTCTTTAACCCTCCTTATAATTAGTAAGTGTAGTTTATCCTTCGTAAATGCTGTATAACTATAATATACCAAAATTATAATCAATAGTAAATACTTTTATTGGTATTTGGTAAATAAATAATCAATAGTAAATACTTTTATTGGTATTTGGTAAATAAAATGTTAAAATATAAAAACTAAAAAAAATATTTAATAAGCAACTTTACATATATGAAGTCATAAGAAATAAGGAAAATATGTTGATAAATATTGGTATTTGATGGTAATTTATTACGATTTTCTGTTCCATTACTACTCATACCCCAAATAGATTCTATAATTTTCATCATCAAAACAAACAAATATAACCTCAACTATTGATGTATTATATTGTAAAAAATTTACCACTTCATTTATAGCAATCTCGGATGCTAAGTCTTTTGGAAATCTATATATACCTGTGCTGATGTTGGGAAAAGCAATTCTCTCAACCTTATTCTCAACAGCTAATTTCATACTATTGTAGTAGCACTTTCCCAGAAGTTCTTTTTCGTTCTTTTGTCCTCCGTACCATACAGGTCCCACAGTGTGTATAACATATTTTGCTTTTAACTTACCTGCAGTTGTAATAACTGCTTCTCCTGTATTGCAGCCACCCTGTTTATTCCTGATTTTTATACATTCCTCAAGTATTTCCTTTCCACCTGCTTTATGTATAGCACCATCTACCCCTCCACCACCGAGCAAACTACTATTAGCGGCATTTACTATTGCATCCACTTCCAATTTGGTTATATCGCCTTTAACAACTTTTATCCTGTCCTTAATACTCTTAATCATAATAATCCTTTCACTTCCTTTAGCTAAATAGTATCAAATTAGATAATAAATGTATATTCGTTAAAATTCAACTGAGGAGATTTCATTTAATTAATAATTTTCAAAGATACAAATGGGGCAGATAATGCCCCAATGATCAAATAGTCCATTCCTCATGGATGATGCCTATAAGGTACCATTTATTGTTATACTTTTGAAAAACAATACGAAGATTAGCCCAGTCCATAAAGTATGATTTTGCATCTCCTGGATATTTGTATTCTACAGTAATGAAGCTGTTTGGTGAAAGCTTGGATATATTATCTACAGTATTACCCTTACCTTGAGTCATGTCGTAGCTTACTTTTCCGCAATTGATAAAGTCCTTGTCATACACAAAATCATCAAAATACTCTGCAGGCGTATACTCTATGTCAAAACCTGAACCGTCAAAAATTCCCCAAATATACTTGGTCTTATCAGAGCCGAAGTTTGCTACCTGTGAAGCATTGAATATCAAATCACGGTTTGAAACACAAGTATAAGGCGAAAACCTAATACCCTTTACAGGATGAACGTATTTTGACAGTTCTTTGAAATTCCTGTTTTTTATCAGATTTAAAATATACTTATGCAAAGTTGAAATTTCTTGTTCGGCTTTGGTTATAGGTATAGCAAGAATTTCACCGGAATATATGAAATTCGGATTCATAACTGAAATCAAAATAAATAAGCTTTTATTTTTTTGCATAATGACTCTACTCAAGGTAACTCTGTATGTGTATGACTGCCAAAAAAGTCCGCTCTATCCGTTAACTTCTATCTTTTCTTTATCAAATAAGTCTATCACATACTTTTTTATTTCATTAATATCCATGGCATTTTTCCTATAAAATCCGCAATGGATTTTAAACTCCAAAGCGAATAATATATTATGGGGCTGGTTGAATAATTTTTGCTTCAAACAATGTCTCGAATGTATTCAAAGCCCCTCCATGTTCTATAATTTTACCGTCTGCTATTTTATCGATATTTACACCTGTAAAAATTAATTTTTTACCGGTAGGTTTCATTCCCAACCATTCTCCCAAATGTAAAGCTTCAGCTACAATTTCTGAAATAACATAATCACCATCACAATACTGACGGATTACTTTTATTTTCATTTCAGGGTAAGTTTTTCTTACATCTAATTGATGTTGCTTCATTCCATCTATTCCTACAGGCATAACATTTTCCCAAAATCTTATAGTACAATTATCCGAAATGTATTTTGGAAACTCATCCATCAAATTATTTGTAGAAACATATTCATAGAAATATTTGATCTTTTCCTTTATATCCATAGAAACCTCTCCAATCTTCATATAAATAATATTTTAAAGTTGTTCGTTAATTATTAAAATATCTTGTAATGTAGCGGAGTTATTGGAATGCTTTAAATTGCTATCCACCAGAATACACCAAACTTATCAATCAAATTGGAACAGAACGGGTTCCAGTCGCATGGACCAAGCGGATCTATCACAGTGCCGCCTTCACGTAAAATATCATATGCATTACGGACAGCTTCTTCGCTTCCCATATCAAATACATTGAAAGCCATTGTCTGCCATACGAGTTTTTTACTTACATCGCAGATGTCAGGTGCCTCGCTAACGGCCATAAATAATTGACCATTAATAGATAATTCGCAGTGTTGATATGCTTTATTTTCACTATCTTTGATCTGAAAACTGATTTCTGCACCGAAAGCTCTGCAATACATTTCAACTGCTTCAATACTGCCTCTGACATAGACCTGTGGACTTATTTTCATAGGTATATTCCTTTCTTTCATTCATAAATATAATTTTCAATATGCACTTTTTGTACTTTGTGCATACAGCACTGTTATTCATTATATTCATATAAAACGATGCTCTCAATATAGTTTGTAAATCGTCTAAGTTCCTTCTTCTGGTCTGCTGTTATTTCACCGTCCTCGTACATCCTGCGTATTTCGGAACGCTCTGCATCCAATACCTTAAACCGCAATTGTTCCTTCTGCTCTTCTAGTTTGTCATAATACTTACTATTAGCACGTTTAAATCTTTGCAGTATTTTTTCATATTCTAGAAGCACAGCATAAACATACTCCGGGTGTTCCTGTGTTTTTGCGTATTCCTCCAAACCCGTAATAGCTGCACCCATGGCTTTTATCTGGATGTTTCTTACGAGATGCAGGTTGTCTAAACCGGCAGTGTCATTTCTGTGCTTTTTCACATATAAGCGACCCAAATCGCGTATGGCCCGTTTTATGAAAAGTATGGTGCTGAATCGGAAATTATTGTCCAAGGCTTCTTCCCTATTATTGAGAAATTTTGTCAGATTATCATATACTGTTATGTCTATTTCATCTTTAGCTAGAAGATTGCTGATGTACTTTCTTTGCAGGTTAATAGCCAATAATCGTGCCTCATTTGTTTTTCGCTCAAAATGTTCCCCATAATTTTCGTCTGATTTCTTTTCCGAAAGATTCCTCTGAAAACTAATAGTGTATTCGTTTATTAGTTCCGAGGCTGCTAATTCGTTTTCCGGATTCATTTCAGCTTTGATTTTTTTAATTGCCGAAAGCAGAAGCTTATTTTTGGCCCAGTTCAAATCTGCATACTCCGCAGTAATTTCGGTGGGTGCATCCTTTTTACATAGCAATGGCAAGAATATTGTTGCAAGAATTAATAAAAGTAGAATAACTCCTGCAGCAGTAAATATAAGCAGCGAACGTGCCGGGAACATTTCTCCGTTACCTAAAAAAGCGGGCACGGTAAGGACACCGGCCATTGTTACTGCACCGCGTACACCTACGAGGGTTGTTATTATAGCTTCCCTTATTTCTGGCTTTTCCGAATTGCTTTTACTAAAATAATATGCATGTGCTTTGCTCACATAAGACCAGATAAAACGTATGGCAAGAATTGTTAATCCGATAACTGCTACATAGCCAAAAGCCTGCCATTTACCGATATTAGGATTAGAAATAATATCAACCATAGCAGTAGGAATATTCATACCCAGTAATAAAAATACAAATCCGTTTAAGACAAACAAAACGATGGACCATGTGTTTTCTGTGAGCAGTTGTTCTTCTGCCCTGTATGTCTCAGTATGTTCTTTGATGACAGAATGAATAATTCCTGCAGCTACGACGGCAATGACTCCAGAAGCATGCAGAACATCTTCAGTAACAATAAAGACTCCAAAAGGAGTCAAAATTTGCAACAGTGAATGAAAAACTGTATCATTAATACCGTTTTTATGCAGTGTAAATCGTACAAAGGTTATAAGAAGTCCTAGAAATACTCCGGCAACTGCTCCAATAAGGAAGGTATAGGAAAAGTCCCAAATTGCCTCCCGTATAGAAAAATATCCGGTAACAGTGGCTGCTATGGCATATTTAAAGGCTACAAGTCCGGATGCATCATTGATCAGTGATTCTCCTCTAACAAGAATCATCACCTTTTCAGGTATCTTTATTCTTTTGGCAATACCATTTACTGCAACAGGGTCTGTCGGTGATAGAATCGCTGCCAGGGCGAATGCGGCAGCTAATGGAATACTAGGTATAATTTGATTAATTACAAAGCCGCAAAGGAATGTGGTTAGTATAACAAGAATGAAGGCATTACCAAAAATCTGAGACTTCATTCCCCACAATTCTTCCCGTGAGAAATGTCGTCCGTCATTATACAATAGAGGTGCAACAAACAATAACAAAAACCATTCTGCACCAATTTGAAAGTCATAATCCCCTATGATGAGTTCTATAATTATCCCGAATACAATTTGAGTCAATGCCATAGGAATAAATGGAATATAATGACCAACAATATTTGATATCAATAGTCCAATCATTAATATAAAAATAAATGTTAATAAGTCCAAAAATAAGCCTCCTGTTACTACCCATCAAATAATACATTTTATTATTTCCACTTATTATATATTCTCCACATTTTGTTTGTATAGTCAAGTACAACATTATTATTTAAGCAATTATGTTTTCTTTCGTAAATATCATGAATTTCGTTATAATTAGAATACTTCCCTATTTTAAAAATTCTTACACCCGTACTTTTTCTTGAGAAATATGTTTTTGAAAAATCAATTAATATTCCCTCTTTGGCACTATTAAATATAAAATCAATGATATCGCTTGGAATTGGCTCAATACTTCTTTTACGCCCTTTTAATACCTTTAGTATTTTGCCTTCAATAACTTTACTGTAATCATAGATATCTTTTAAGTATATTTTGGTCCAGTAATCATCATCATGTGCTAAATATGTATAGGAATTGTCTAATCTTTCAAAAAAAGGACTTCTTAACGGTTGAAACTTATGGGAAATGTATAATAGCTCCGATAATTCCAATGGGGTAATCTCATCAATTGAACTTTTATTATTGAAATCAACCCAGCAAAAATCGCCATAGTTATATACATTATCCTCCAACAAATCATTTAGTTCCTCTTTTTCAACATATTCAAACCCCGTATTCTTATTCCAATTTCCGCCCCAAAAATTAGCTTTCATTAGAAGAATATTTTGAGGCTTACATGGTATAAATTCATAAAACTCTAAAAATGTTGCTCCATATGTAAATACTTCATTTTTTGTTGGATCTATACAAATATAATAAAAGTTGTTATGGTTCATAATCTTTTAACCAACCTTTCTTTTTAGGCCCCAATCATCATTGTCTATTACATTCTCATAATCGATTTCTTGACTTTTATTTATATGGCATTTTGAATGTTTTAATTATTTCTGTAGCGTTATATTATTTTTTTATGTATACTTGAAATATTCTCTCTACTAGAACCCATCCTATGTATTTAAGTTTAGTCCAACCTGGTGCAGGAGATAGATTTTCTACATCTAAATAGTTATCTATTCTGATATTATCCCAAGCATGTATTATATTTCCGTTCCCAATATGTAAAGCCACATGACCATAATTTTTATATTCACCCGATATACTTCCACTTGTATCATAAAAAACAAATGCACCTACCGGGGGAAAGCCATCATTTTTATATGCTTCATATTGATCAGCTGATTCTCTGGCATTATCACCACAAAAAATCTCAACGTTATTGCTCTGTTCATATGCATCTTCAACAAAAGCTAAACACTTATACAAATAATGATCCTCTTACTTCATTCCAGTCAATAAAAAGGTTATAACTTTCAGTTTTAAACCTAAGAACACAGTATTCGGGATCATCCGGTCCTGTAAAATGATTTTTAAGTCCATCATACCACATTTCATTTTTTATTATTGGATCAGTTACTATCTCAATAATTCCTGTCAATGTAATGTTATAATCTTCACTGCTAAAGCAAACAGAAGCACGATCACACTTTCTTATGCGATTAGCCTTATTGCTTCTTATTCCTGTACAGAAAGTAATCCACTTAATTCCGTCAGCTTTAGCAGGACTAATTGCTGATGCAGTTGGATATCCGTTTAAATCTATCAGTGCAAGTATACAGTATGGAGTTGTGTTTGGTATAGCACCGTGCATGGTATTTTTACTAACAATCTCATTTGCTTTCATTATCATATCTTGGCTCATTTTAAATTCCTCCTTTTAATAAACTATACTTTAGCCAACATTATATCTTCTTACACTCTAAAACTATCATCTTTTCATCTGAAACTGTTGTATTATTTCATCAATATTGACTTTTCTTATACTCGCAAAACCAATTTCTTTTAGTAATTCAACAAAATCCTTTTCAGAATGAAGTTTGATCGGAAAATCCATATATTCTTCTTCTATAATTTCATTTTCATTAACAAGCTGATACTTAAGTTTATAATCCATTAGCTTAATATCGCGTAAATACTGAACTTTCCAATACTCTATAAGTATCGAATTATCTACTTTTTTTTTCTTTGTTTCTTTAATGCTCTCCAGTTATTAAGAAATACCGCTATACCTATTTTTAAAAAAACATTTTCTTTAAATACATTTGATAAATACTTTATAATTTCTTGTGCATAGCCTTTTTTCCTAAATTCTTTATCAATAACAAAAATACTTATCCAAACGCAATCCTTAGAAGGATAACCAAAATACAAATCAAAGTATCCGATTAACTTGTTTTATTCTTTTAAATAAAAAGATTTTAATCTGTAATTGTCTTTACTCGCTCCTTCAATTGGAGGTAAATCCCCGTCTTTAATACACTTCTCAAAATATCCGCTTTCAGTATCAGAACCTTCAATGAGATTTTTATCTGTCCAAGACTTTAATACTTTTTCTAAGGCACTGCATTCTTCGTAAACAGCATCTGATAAAATTAATCTTTCTGTTTCAATTTTGCCCTTTAATATATCTCTCATTTGGTTAAATGCCTCACTTTACTTCTTTCTTAAATTTTACATTATCTATAATAATACATCAACAAGAAACTTTATAGCAGATAGTTTCAACATATAAAAACACCCATAGAGCCAACTAAAGTCAGCTAATTCTATGGGTGTAAATAATTCTCAGGTTGATCAAAAACTTTGAACAAAATCAAATATCGTGTGCTATCTGAAAAGCTTCTTGTGTTGCATCAATGAACTTCCTTGCTTTTATACAATCTCCAATTTTATATATTTCATCAACTTCACTTTTTAGTTCCTCATATAATGTGTCATTCGCTTTTAACCCGACAGATATTACCACAGTATCACAGGTAAGTTCTTTTGTATTTCCATTTATATCTTTAACAATAATTCCTGTATCTGTAACTTCCAATAACTCAAGTCCTCCCTCAGTTTTTATACCCTTATTTCTAAGTTCTTGAATTAATGAAAACTTCGACATAAAAATAACATCCTGTGCTACTTCAGGAAGCATGTCTATTATGGTAACATCTTTTCCTTTTTGTGCCAAGTACAATCCTGTTTCGCACCCGACAAGTCCTCCTCCGACTATAATAACATTCTGACCTGTTTCCTCGCGGTTTTTTAACATGGTTGTAGCTATCTTGACATTTGGCTTGTCAATCCCCGGAATTTTAGGAATCACAGGAATTGAGCCTGTTGCAATGACTACTGCATCCGGCTTGTACTTATGGACAAGGTCTTTGGTACCTTCTGTGTTATACTTTACTTCAATATTGGAGTTTTTAACCTTTCTTACTAGATACTTACAGTAATCACTAACTTCTTTTTTATGATCCATTATCGCTCCTTCTAAAAGGTGTCCTCCAAGTTCGGATGTCTTTTCAACTAAAATGACCTTATGGCCTTTTTCTTCAGCGAGTTTTGCAAATACCATCCCTGCCATCCCACCGCCTATTACAAGTACATTTTTAGGATGGTTGGCTGGAATTATCGGACTTAAGTATTCCTTTCCAAGGTATGGATTTACACTACACTCTGCATATTGGCCAAAAAACACTCTATTAATGCACTGCATACACCGAACACAAGGAACTATATCCTCCTTTTTATCGGCACGCACTTTATTCACCCACTCGGGATCGGCTAACAAAGCTCTAGCAAGTCCTATAAAATCAAGTTTATTTTCCTCAATCAGCTTATTGGCCAATACAGGATCGCTGATATTTCCATCCGAAATCACCTGTATGCCTACCTGTTCTCTGACTCTATTGGCATATTCAACCGAAATTCCGTCGTCCATATATTCCGTAGGTATTAACAAATTCATGTTATCATAACTTCCTCGCCTCAAATGCAACGTATCAATACCTATTTCTTTTAGTTTTTTTGCTATTTCTATTGTTTCGTCAAGTTCCCTACCGCCCGGAAATCCATGATCTAAAGCTAATCCAACTATCATTGGGAAGTCATTTCCAACATTTCTTCTTGCACTTTCGATACATTCTACTAAAAATCTCATCCGATTCTCTAAACTTCCACCATATTCATCTGTTCTACGATTCCATACCGATGAAAGAAATTGATCCCCAAGGTATGCGGTAAAGTGAATGTAAATTATATCAAAGCCTGCTTGTTTCGCTAACCCTGCTGCCCTTCCATAAGCTTCAACAAGTTCCTTTATCTCATCTTTGCTTAATTCACGTGTTTTCACTTCAGGCATTGTTAAAAGACCGTTTTCTGAAGGACCTACGGGCCACTTGTCCTTTAATACTGTGTCAGCTAATCTTCCTGTACCTGGAGAAAGCTCTATTGCTATCTTTGCATCATATCTGTGAGCCATTTCCGTTATTTCATTAAAATACTTGATTTGACTTGCCGAATCAAAAGTAGCATAGCCATAAGTAAGAGGATACGGGTCAACATTTTTTTCAGCTTTAACATGGGTTGTAATGATAAGTCCAACTCCGCCTTTTGCACGTGCTTTATAATATTCATAATATCTTTCGCCAAGCACTGACGGGTCTCCAATTGAAAATTGTGTATTCATCGGTGATAACACTAACCTGTTTTTTAACTTCAGTTTACCGATATACGCAGGTTCAAAAAGTTTGTCATATGACATAAAAACACCTCCATAAACCATATGATAACCATAGTTTATGCTAATTATCAGAGATGCTTCAAAAATACTTCTTAGAAAAATTTTATGTCAAATACATTGTTTAAAAAAACTATACCTGCATTGGTTTTAAAATAATTGTCTCTTATTCTGGAAATTGCTTCTTGTGACATATTATCTTCATATATATTGACTAGAAAATCTGCTTCAACAAGAATTTGAAAATCCAAATCATCAATAGCATTATATGTATGATGATGGCCAACAAGATAGCTAACTCTTGAGATGATCAAATCACTAAAGCCAAGCCTTTTAAGTAAATCTTCTGCTATGGCAGGTCCCTCAATTTGCTGATATTTGCCAGAACTTGAATTGTATTTCTGTTCGCTGACTTTAATTCCAATATCATGAACAATGGCTGCAATCTCCAAAATCTCCTGCTTTTCACAACTCAACTGTTCCAACTTGCCAATGGTCTTTGCAAAGCTATATACCTTCATAAAATGATTGATTCTTTTTACGTCACCTGAATAATATTTTATCATTTCGTTAATTAATGAAACTTTCTTATCCATAACCATCCCACCTTTAAAACAGTAACTCCTGGCAATTTCTATTGACCATCAAGAGTTTCATATTGTATTTTTAATAATATTCGCAAACCTTATTTGTACTTTCTTTCAAGATATTCAAGTGACTCTATATATTTATACTGAACACCTGATTTTTCCATATCCTTTTCAAAGTTCTCACATTCGGAGTCAATCTTTTTTAGTGTCTCAGATGATAATTCCCTTTTTGCAAAAGGATATGCAACATTATCTTCTTTAAAAATATGTCTGTTAAGCAGGTGAGTATAGGATACTGCATTGGCAATCACATCCACCTTTGCATCTTCATCACCATTTCGAACTGCTAAAAGTGACTCTTCAAGGTTTTTCATAAAAAGCCTGCCTAAATCATGCTCAACCAACATTCCAAACTTGACTAACTTTTCAGCAGCTCCACCTATTTCATCAATCATCTTGTTAAAAAGTATTTTTTCCTCTTTTCCGTGATGATGATTATCAGCATAGTTTCTAATAAAATCAATCATCTTTTCAAAATCAGCATAATCAATATCTTTGCCGTTCATTATGCCAATACAGGCTTTTCTTATAACTTCGAGCATTCTTTTTATGAATTTATGCTCATCTACCATTAAGTTAATACCGTCCATATTTTCACACCCTCTCTATTGTACTAACAACATCTTCTGTTCTATTATACCTGTAATTAGTTCCACTTGCTTCTAAAAATCCATTAATCCATGAATCCCTGAAAAAGTAGTAATTATTTATATCCCCGCCTCCTTATCTTATGCTTCATTTAGTGCTTTAACAAGTTCATCAACATTAATTCCGTGAACATCGCATGCTTCTTCAATTGTTTCCGCCTGAGCCGAAGGGCAACCAACGCATCCTAACCCAAAACCAAATAAAACTTTCACACTTTCAGGATAATTTCTTACTACCTCACCAATTGTCATGTCTTTTGAAATCTTCATAATTCAAATCCTCCATTTCTTTTAATTTATTTATATTTAACAGTTCTATATTACCAATTTCTATTCTTTAATGATGTTAACAATGCACTCCTCTATTTGTGCCGTACAAGCTCTAGAATTAATTCTTTTATAGGGCTTAGTCTTCTCTTTTGTTTTTTCCTACAATTACATTATATTAGTTATTTTTTTGACATTCTGTATCCCTGGATACGAAAAAATATTTTATTATGATATATAATTTATTTAGATGAAAATTTGTACGATATATGTATTGTATAAGTTTGCCAAAAAAAGGAGTTGATTTATTTGGAAAAAGAAACAATCGTTAAGTTTTCGGAATTAGCTAAAATCAAGGCTGATTTTCTTAGAAACTCTCCTTTTAGATACTTTATTTATTCAATGCTTGCTGGAATTTATGTTGGTCTTGGGATAATATTAATTTTTTCCATAGGTGCACCGCTCAAAGAAGCTAATGTTCCTTTTTTAAAAGCGTTAATGGGTGCATCATTTTCAATTGCACTTACACTTGTTATTTTTGCGGGATCCGAATTATTTACTGGCAATAACATGGTTATGACAGTAGGCAGCCTAGAGAAGAAGGTTACATGGCTAAATACTGGAAAAGTCTGGAGCATGAGTTTTTTGGGTAATCTTGCAGGTTCGCTGCTTCTTGCAGGAATAATGGCGGGAACAGGGTTCCTTTCAAAACAACCGCTTAATTCATTTATTGTAGAAACATCTGCAATGAAAATGACAACACAATTTAGCGAACTTTTCTTCAGAGGTCTTTTGTGTAACGTACTTGTATGTTTAGCTGTTTGGATGTCAGGCAAAGCAAAAGAAGAAGCTGCAAAACTCATATTAATATTTTGGTGTCTTTTTGGTTTTATCGGTTCAGGCTTTGAACATAGTGTAGCAAACATGACTCTTCTAGCCATGGGGATATTTGCTCCGCATGCGAGTGAAAGCGTAAACTGGCTAGGCTTTATCAATAATCTTATGCCTGTCACACTTGGCAATATTGTTGGTGGTAGTATTTTTGTGGGCTTTACTTATTGGCTAGTTTCATCAACCGGAAAGAAAGCCTAAAACAATAGATTTTGGTGTAAATCTCAAATCACATATAAGATAATGGACGGAGGATAATAATGGGAGTTGTATTGGATACTATATCATTCAATAAGTATTTAAAAGAATTATCGGAAAAATTCAAAATTTTTGCTCCTACTCAAAAGAAGGGAAAGGGAAAGTTTGCTGAAACGGATGTAGTTGCTTATTCAGAGATCAAATGTATGGAAGATATGGAACTTAAACAAAAATCATATTTTTCACCAAAAGAAATTCTTTATCCCATAAGGGAAACATTATTTTACTTTAATGGTGATTCTTCGGAAGTTCCATCTCTTGATGATAAACCAGTGTTAATCTTTGCGAGACCCTGTGATCTGAACGGAATTCGCCGTTTAGATACCATATTTCTTAAAAACGGCAATAATTCTGATTTCTACTATAAACGCCGCAGAGATTTAGTCAAGTTTATAATGATTGAGTGTACTGAAGGCTTTGACACTTGCTTTTGTGTATCAATGAAATCAAATATATATAATGAATATCAAGCAGCTGTGAACTTTAAAGACAACCAACTATACATGAAAATTGTTGATTCTGCATTGGAAACACCCACTATTAAAGCTTCAAGGGTAATTGACTATGAACCTGGGTTTATTAATTCAAATGCTGTTCACGTATCTATTCCTGCTGTAGAAAAGGTTACAAAAGAAATTTTTAATCACGAAATATGGAAGGAATATACCTCTCGATGTATAGCTTGCGGACGCTGTAATACTTCTTGTATAACATGTTCATGCTTTACCATGCAAGACGTCAAATTAAGCGATAACAATGAAATAAGCGAGAGACGAAGGGTATGGGCAGGGTGCCATATTGATAGATTTTGTGATATGGCAGGCGGTCATACATTCCGTAAAGAAAACGGTGAGCGTATGCGGTTTAAGACGATGCACAAAATAAATGACTATTACAAAAGATTTAACGAGCATATGTGCGTTGGCTGCGGGCGGTGTGACGATGTATGTCCTGAATATATCTCCTTTTCAAAATGCATTAATAAATTGAATACGATTATTGAGGAGGATAACGTTTGTGAATAATGCTTATTTGTCAATTCCATATGAAATTGTAAATATAAAAAAAGAAACAGATATTGACTACACCTTTAAAGTCGCTTACAAGGGAGCATTAACAGGCGGACAATTTATGGAGATTTCAATTCCCGGAGTTGGAGAAGCACCTATATCTATTTGCAATTTTGACGATGAGTCTCTAGAGATGACAATACGCAAAGTCGGACGCCTGACGGAAGAGTTGTTTAATTTAAAACCTGGAAGCAAATTGTTTATGCGAGGTCCATACGGGAACGGGTTTGATATCAATTTATTTAAAGGTAAGGATGTAGCTTTTATAGCAGGAGGAACGGGACTTGCTCCTGTGAGAAAGACGATTGACTATTTTATTCGCAATAAAGGTGAAATTGATAACATTGAAATCCTAATCGGCTTTAAAACTCCTGCCGACAGATTGTTTGTTGATGACCTTTCAAGATGGTCACAGTGCGCCAAGGTTACAGTCACTGTTGATAAAGGGGATGAAAATTGGAAAGGAGAAACAGGACTTATTACAACACATATTGATAAACTTGATTTGACGAAGGTTCAAAAAAAGGTTGCTGTTGTTGTCGGGCCACCCATTATGATGAAATTCACAACACTTGAGCTTCTTAAGAAAGGATTCAAAGAAGAGAATATATGGGTATCATTTGAAAGAAAAATGAGTTGCGGTATCGGTAAATGCGGTCATTGCAAAATTGATGAAACCTATGTATGCCTTGAAGGCCCTGTTTTTAACTACACAAAGGCAAAAGACTTGATTGATTAGAAGGGTGATAATATGAGTATAAATCGAAAAAAAATTACTAAAAATGCTTACAGGATAACAAAAACACGAGGCAAAACGGCTTTAAGAATAAGAGTACCCGGAGGCCATCTTGAAGCCGAATTCTTAACGCTAATAAAATCCATCGCCGAAGAATACGGGGACGGTTCAGTCCACTTGACAACCCGTCAGGGCTTTGAGGTTCCGTCTATTGATTTTGAAAAAATTCCTGAAATCAATAAAAAAATCAAACCATTAATTGAGTCTCTAGGTCTTGATATAGAACCAACAGATTATGGCTATCCTGCAGCAGGTACAAGAAATATCTCTGCATGTATCGGTGATCGTGTGTGCCCATACGCAAACGATGATACCACAAGGTTGGCTAAAACAATTGAAAAGGCGTGCTACCCTCATGATTTTCATTTTAAAATCGCTGTCACAGGCTGCCCAAATGATTGCATAAAAGCTCATATGCAGGACTTTGGTATTATTTGTACAACCGAACCTCAATATGACGTAAGCCGTTGTATAAGCTGTGAAGCTTGTGTGAAAAACTGCAAGAAAAAAGTTACAGGTGCATTGGCTATAAAGAACTTTAATATAGAAAGAGATACCGATAAGTGCATTGGCTGTGGAGAATGTATTTTACAATGCCCTACCGGAGCTTGGACAAGAAGTTCGAAAGTATATTACCGCATGGTAATTATGGGGCGAACGGGCAAAAAAAATCCCCGTTTGGCTATGCCTTTCATAAAATGGGCCTCTGAGGATGTAATTGTTAAGGTAATCAAAAACACTTATGATTTCGTTGATCGTTACATTGACAAGACGTTGCCAAAGGAGCATATAGGCTATATAGTTGATCGTATGGGCTATCAGGTTTTCAAGACCGAGGTTTTAAAGGATATAGATCTGAACAAGGAAATTCAAATTGCCGAAAACATTCAATGGAGCGGTTATTATTACAAGCAGGATGAACAATTTCGATCCATATAAACAGGAGGTCGCCATGAGAGAAGTATTTTCACTTGAGGATTTATTTAATGTTATGATTGAGCTTGAATCAATGGGTTCAGTCCATTATAGCAATATGAAAAATATGACGGATAATTCAAAGCTGATTGTATTATTCGATAAACTGTCAAAGCAGGAATTAGCTCACAAAGAGCTTTATAGCAGGTTTAAAACCGAAATTGTAACCTTTTCGTCCCAAAAGGTTGATGATGAATATAAAGCTTATATGGATTGCCTTTTGACTCAGACAATTGGCTTTTTAAGCGAAAACCGGGAAGTAGAAGATTTTGAAAAAGGTTTTGCTATAGCTGTTCAGCTCGAGAAAGATACGATACTGTTTTTAAATGAATTAAAGGAGATTATAGGTTCCTCCCATAAAGAAGAAATTGACCGAATCATATTACAAGAAAAATCTCATTTAAGAGCGTTGTACGAATATTCTCAAAAAATTGTATAGCATCTTTTACACTAAAGCTTATTCAGAACCAAATCAAAACGGGTTAAGAACGCTGTGGGGGCAGCAATGCTTTCAGCATTACTGAGGCTTTGAATAGGCATAAAGAATATTGATTTTTTCATAATCTATTACTTCCTTTTGGTATTAAAATATATCTCGTCCAGGAGATTATCCAGAGCACTTGTCTTGTTGCCTGTTTTCCCTCTTTTGAAAAGCTCCTTTACCATGCCAAAATTTTTAATGATAAGCTTTAGATACATCCAGTCACCAAACTCATCAAATTTTCTTGTAGAAGTTACAACAAATGCTCTAGGAAGTCTTATGAACTTCTTATTTTTCTTTTTGCCATATTGTTTTAATCGCTTGGCAAAATCAATATCTTCTGCAACTCTTAGGTTCTCATCAAATCCACCGATAGCATCAAAATCTGTTTTCCTGCACCAAAACAAACCGGCACCTTTTGGTAATCCATTTGCTATAGCTCCAATAGTTGCAATAACATGCATATTAAAAAATATTCCTGGTGATGTCCTTTCCATCTTAAGTTTTGCACATCCTCCGATGGACTTATCAGTTCTTATTTCCTTTTCAATTTCAATTAGCATATCTTGTGACATGCAACTATCCGCGTCAATTGTGATAATGATTTCTCCAGTAGCAACTTTTGCTCCGGCATTTCTGATTTTTGCAAGATTTTTTGCATCCTCATAAACAACTTTTGCATTGTAGGATTTAGCAATCTCAACAGTCCTATCAGTGCATCGGTTGGCAGTGACTATTACTTCAACTCTCCCAGGGTATTGCAGAGATGCATTTTTGATAGATTCAAAGCATTTTACGACATACTTTTCCTCATTATGTGCCGGAATCAATATTGAAAACAAGACACTATGTTTATTCATATGCCACCTGCCTTATGAACTAGATTGTATAAAGCTTCTTTATAACCTCTTCAATGGGAAGCTCCTGCAATGTCATATCATTTATGGTACTGTTTTTGTTTATATAATCAATAAATTGATTGAGCTCCATTATGTTAACATCAAGCTCTAACTCCGCATTATAATCCGATAGTTTGTTCTTTACTAGCACTCCCGGTATTTCTAATGGAGGTATTGGAGCTTGTGTGGTTATGGATACCAATTTTTTAGTTCCCAGATGACTTTTTAATGCATCAATTGTATTGTCGAAAATCATTTCACCGTGATTTATAACTATTACCCTTTTGGCAAGTTGTTCTATATCTCCAAGATCATGGGTTGTAAGAATAAATGTCACTCCCTGTTTGTTCATTTCAAGGATAAACTCCCTTATTTTCTCCTTTGCGATTACATCCAGACCAATGGTTGGCTCATCAAGGAATACAATCTCGGGACTATGAAGCATTGCCATAATGAATTCACATTTCATTCTCTCTCCAAGAGACAAAAGTCTTGTGGGTTTCTTTACAAGATTCTCTACCCCTAATAATTCTACCATATAGTTGAGTTTTTTGTTAAAATTACTATCGGGTATTGAATAAATAGCTTTGTTGAGATTAAAAGCATCCAAGGGCGGTATATCCCATAAAAGCTGTGATTTCTGCCCGAATACCGCACCTATGCGAGCCACATATTTCTTTCTGTCCTTCCAAGGTGTATACCCAAGTATATCAACTTTTCCGCTGGTGGGAAAAAGAATTCCGGTTAAAACTTTAAGAGTTGTAGATTTGCCGGCACCATTAGGACCGAGGAATCCAACCAGTTCTCCCTTATCTATGCTGAAGGAAATTCCTTTAACCGCTTCAACCAATTTGGTCTTTCTCACAAAAAGGCTTACAGCTACTTCCTTAAGCGTGTTTCCTCTTTCGTAGGATTTAAACGTTTTTACTAGATTTTCCACATTAATTATCATAATCAACCACCCGCACTGTTATATCGTCTAAACATCGCTTTCCAAAACAATAAACTGACAAATAAAAATACAATACTTGAAACAACTGCAATTAAAGTTCCCTCTGCCGGCCTTCCCAACAACTGGGATGCAGGTACAAAACCCAACATTGCAACAGGAATTATCGCAGTTATAAATGTTACTACGGCTTTTGAAAAAATATTTGCCGGGTACATTCCAAAGTTTGCTATAGAGAAAAAAATCTCATACACTCTGAAATTTCCAATCCATACTATGCCAAATCCCGATAGAATAAGTCCAAATCCGAACATAACAACTAAAGACACAAAGAACAGTACAATAAACTTCAACCACAGTCCAAGTCCAGGAAAAGGAATATTAACCAGTGAAACGGTAAATAATACAATTCCTCCAATCAGTTTTCCAAGATCCTCAGAATCAAACCCGGTAACAATAAGCATTTGGAGTACTGATTTCGGCTTAATTAAAAGAAGATCGAAAGTTCCTTCCTGCACCCTTTGTATTGTATTCCATACCATTCCGAAAAAAAACGGAAAAGATATTCCCCTAGACAGCATAAACACTCCCTGTATAAGCAAAGCCTCATACATATTCCATCCCGGCAGCGAAGCTCCATTTTTATAAATGAGGTAAGTTACTAAAGGCATAAATGCTTCTACAGCTAACATGATCAATATACTGATGAAAAAGTCGGCACGATATGCCATTCTCACTGCAAGAGCAGACTTTATACCTTGAAGGTGCAGTTTTATCGCATTTATCATGCCCCCACCCCCGTAAATCTTTTTGTTGCAAAATGCCACAACACCTTATAAATCAAAAACATTATTACCACATATACAGCTTGAAGCCCAACTACTTGAGGAATTGACATACTTATTCCCGCAAGTTCGTAAGAACCTATAAAAACCCTTATGGGAACATAGGCTATAAACTGAAAGGGCATGTAAAACAATATACTTTGGATAAATCCTGGAAATAGTGTAAGAGGCAGTAAGTTTCCTGCACATACATCCCTCAGGACCTGAAATGCTCTTCTTAAACCTTCAGTTTTAGTCAGCCAGAATCCTGTTATTCCAATACAGAAATTTGTAAGAAAAACAAGCATAAAGCTTAAGAATACAGATAGTAATGTCCAAAATAAATTGGCAGGTACTAGATTTATTTTAAATACGAAGAAAAACAAAACATAAACCGGTATGAATTCAACCCATAAAGCCAACATCCTGTGACCTATCTTTTGACAGATCGCATAGTAAAAATAAGAAACCGGCCTTAGCATAAATGTAATAAATCCACCTGTTCTAATAAGCGTTTGAAGATCCACATCACTCGAATCGTAGGTAAGATAGTTTATAACATTTACTATACCGTAGTATGTAAGCATTTGGGTTAAAGTCAATCCTGTAACGGTATCTTGAGTTGAATAGATGGCACTCCAAATAAATACCTGCACTAAGAAAAATACAGGTCCTACCAAAACCGATACCGCCATATGACTCCTGTAAGCTGCCCACTCCTTATATGTAGCAAAAACAGTAGCTCTAAATATTTGTAAAAGTCTTTTATATATGCTCATCATAAAACACAACCACCTAAATTGTTGATAAGAGATTATACTAATTTATAAAAATTAAGTCAACATAAAATTTAACTTTTTATCAATATTAATACTATAATGATACCAGAAATTTATACAAAATGCTGGCAGAGCTTTCAGTAAAGAAGCAGATGAGGTCGAAAAAGTAAAGCAGTCGTATGAAAAGGGTCGGGCCCTTGATAATCAAAGGATTGAGAGATTTTTTAGAAGTTATAAATAGGAAAAATTGTACTTGGAAGAGTATACAACGGGAAAAGAACTTAAAAAGATTACAAAAGAGTATATAGAATACTATAACAATATTAGACCACATGAATCACTAAATTATAGAACCCCTTCGGAATATTACTATAAACATTTCCGAGAGCTTGAGGAAGTGATTTGAAAAGACTATAAAAGGTAAGGGCATTTAAATGGGACTCCGTCCCATACCCTGGCAGGGGAAATCAACATTTCCCCTGCACCCCCGTAAAATGTGGGGCTTTGCCCCACGCCCCATCTTCGCCGGAAGGCAGGTGGGCATATAAAAATGCCCACAAACAAAAGGAAGGTGTCATGACAATGCAAAATGTGAATCCTTATGGGCACGGCTCAAAGAAGAGCTATTGTATGATAGATATGATACAAAATACAAAGAAAATGCCTATGGAAGAAGTTAAGAGTCTAATATGGAGATATTTTATGAGCTATTGGAACAATCGCCGGATCTGTTCGACGAATGGCGGACTTCCGCCCATGATATAGAGAAAAAAGTTTTATGAGGAAGAATATGATAAAACAGCGTGATGAAGAGCGAGGCGGCGGACTGGGATATAATGGGATTTTGATACACTTCATCCCATTATATCCCAGTTCAAAACCCACAAATTGTACGAGAAAAATGTGTCAAGTAATATTGACAATATCAAACTTCATGCCCCAGTTCTAACAACTCGCTAACAACAGCTTTTGCAATAGCACTATTAAAGCTCTTTGCATATGGATGTCCAAGAATAACAGATATTTTCATAATATTCATTAACCCCCCTTAGATTTCAAAGGAATTTAATCAACTTACATTTTATATTAAAAACCGGTTCTAGGTAAGTTTATTACCAATATGAAAAGCATTTTTACTCCAGTATAAGGATTTGGCAATAATCTTCGTAGTCATAACTAAATAAAGAAATTTGCAACTATATTTCCAATCAATCTTGCTATTTTTACTTTAAGCCAATTTGATTTAATTTCTTTATAATAAATACAACATGGTTTGAGCCAACCTTTCTCATTCCAATAAATATAATCAACTGTATTTTGTTCATTTGTTATTTTCAGAAAACACCTTTGCTGTACTTTGAATGCAATAAGAGGATAAAACTTAGGATTTGAGACTTTTTCTTTTTTGATATTAACAAAAAGCTTCTTTGCTATTCTTTTTATTTTGTTATGATATATGTCAAGTATTTCTTCTTTATTTATTAAAGCCCATGTGTTGAATTTTTGCATTCCAACAACATGAAATCCCCATGCCACTAAAGCAGTTCTCATTGTTTTTAATTTTTAATGCATGATTTGTTGATGCCATACCTGATGTTGATATAGCTATTGCCGTTTTATCAAAAAATGCCGGTCTGTGACAATTAAATGCCATTCGGTCAATCCAGTTTTTCATAATACCATTAACGTCCTCAAGATAAACAGGACTTGCAAGTATGATACCGTCAGCTTCATTTATTTTTTTTCTTATTGATAGTAAATCATCCTTTAATGGACAAAATTCTTCTCCTTTATCAAAACACACTCTGCAACAAAGGCACATTTTCAGTTCAACATTCCCAAGAGATATTCTTTCCATCTCTAATATCTCATTCTGTGATTTAGCTATGTAAATGAGTTCTTCTTCTATAAGACTGATCAAACGTTCTGTATTTCCGTTCTTTCTCTTACTACTGACTATTGATATAAATCTCATATAATCCTCGTTTGCTGTTCATAATTATTCAAAAAACTTTCCTTTAAAAAAAATTTTCATTCCCAAGTTTTTTGGCCGTCATCCTAAAAATTACACAACCATCCGGGCATACAATATCTTTGCTATATTTACTAGTTCCACCGATATTCTCTAAATTACCTCCGCTCCTGACAGCTTCCATTATTGGAAACATAATCATCATTGTTTTGGAACAAATACCATATCCATCCTTGTTCACAGGACATCCATAAGTGCATGTATACTTATCTCCGATTTCCTCTCCATTTCGGCAATATCTCTCAGTGTTGTCTCCACGAAGAAACCCAATAACCTCAATTTCCCATTCATACTCCTCATTATACCATTTTTTCATGATAAACCTCCGTATTCTAATAAATATCACTTTTCTCTTGTAAACAGATATGGATCAGCTTTATAATTATCTAAAAATTCAGCAAGTTCTACGTTAGAACTGTTATGAAATATCTCATCAACCATTTTATTTGACATTGGTTCCATTGGATTAAGCTCTAATCTGATTTCCCTTTCGCCGCCTCCAATTTTAAAGTTATGGTCAATCCTTGTGTAATAACCTTTAGAAACTGTTATAGTAGTATAACCATTTGGATATCTATCTTTTTCAGAGTTGGATTTACTTGGTAAAGAAATTTTGTTGTTTTGATCATTAATAACGAATTCTTTATCTATATCAGTAATAATGAATCATGCTTCTTGTATTGGATCACCAGATTTCGCATCAACTATTGAAACTTTCCAATCTTCATATTCGACCATTAAATAGTAACTCATTTGTTATCCCCCTTCACTACGGATATCTAATATCAAGTATAATAGAACTCATTTCAAATTACAATTGAAGCCTTTCTTTCAAAATTCTTTAAAGGAAATGAAGGTCTTTGTTACAAAAAATAGTAATATTTTACAAAGTATATACATATAAACCTATTGTAATAGAGAAAACGACATTCAATACGCCTGAATAAAAGATTTCCTCGAAGATATCCTCCGAGGAAACTTTAATATTGATTCCACTGCATAAACTCTTTTTTTACAATAGATGTACCTTGACAACTTCACGCAATAACCATTATTAGGAAAATATCAAGGGTGTTTTGCTAATATTTACTAATTTGGGGTCAGAAATTACCTTT
>Ga0208825_1001100_pt1 | contig 22155 bp, 15 predicted proteins | sample AD_UKC113_MetaG_FD_184450 | JGI IMG/M metagenome (GOLD analysis project Ga0208825, IMG submission 184450) | Active sludge microbial communities of municipal wastewater-treating anaerobic digesters from Hong Kong - AD_UKC113_MetaG (SPAdes)... | ecosystem: Engineered > Bioreactor > Anaerobic >...
TATGCCCAAAGGGAACATATCCCCCTTTGCTGCCGATATGCCACAGCGTGACCGTGATGCCCGGCGCCGGCTCGCCCCAACAGGTAACGCGCCCATGAATGCCCGGCGGCAGGGAACGCTCTACCAACGGCAAAAAGACGAAGTAGCCAGAATCATCATCCGCCAGGGCCGCGCTGGCCGGTATCGTCGCCATGAGGCCAAAGAAAAGGATTGCCAGTACAACGGTCAAATCTATGCGCCAACCGGCGCGCCATAACTTCCGCGTCGGGCAAGGCAAAAGTTCAACTCCCATCCATACCTCCTCTAAATGTCATCCATCACATACTGATCTGTTCGAAACCGGCTCAAGCGCCAGTTTCGCCATTTCCCATCTGCTTTTCGAAAGCCTGCCGCACCAGGCCGATGACATAGGGCAATTTCAGTTACGCAGGGGTCAAGTGCCAGGACTGCCTGACGGAAAGCCTCAAACAGTTGGCGCGTGATGCCGCCTTGTGTCAGATAGTGATGATCCTCTATGGTGTAACCTTCTGAGCGGACGGACGGCGTGATGTAGATTGCCAGAATTTCCGCCGGCAGCTGCGGCGCGCTCCACACTGCCATGGCCATTTCCGCCAGCCGTTCAGCGCGGGCCTGGATAGCTGCTTCATTCCAGGCGTCAATTTCACCCAGCCCGGTATTGAGCCGCAGTGGACTGTGCTTGAAACCGCCCGGCATGTCCCGTTTCTGCTCAAAGGGGCGGTCGCTGTATTCGGCGTTATAGCCTGTCAGAGTAAGATTGCCCAAGGTGTGCAGCCAGATCGGAACGGTTCAAATTACCGCAGAAACAGGTTTACGCTTTTAATTCGACACTGAAAACTCGATCTGTCAAAATATCATGAAATTAGCCGAAATCTCCTTGACTTTATAGAAGATTCACTCTGCAGATCGGCTTGGGCGAAAGCCTTGATCGTCTGTAACCAACTACTGGATTATTAGGCTACGCGGCGGCGTCCACGATTGCCCAGGAAATTCGCTCCTATCCCATCCCCAACGCTTTCATCGCTGCCGCGAGCGGTTCTGAGTAGAAGATGGGATCTACGCCCTCAAGGACATCCGGGGGGACTTCAAGGTACTGCCTGCGGTTGCTCACCGGGATCAGGACACGCCTGGCCCCCTTATCCATAATCAGCTGCAACGGCTCGACCAGCGACCGCATGGGGAGCACATGGCCCTGAATGGTCATTTCGCCCAGGACTACCAGCCCGGCTTGCGCGGGCTTATCGCGCAGCAGGGAGTAAAGGGCCACGAAGAAGGCAACCCCTGCCTGTGAGCCGCTCTTGCTCTGCATGAGGTCCACGATTTGCACGTGAAAATCATAGCTTTCGACGTCCCGCTCGATCCCCAAGCGGCTTTTATTCGCTTTGATGTAGTCGAAAGCGGTCACGATGGATTCCTTCATGGCGCGATCCGGATTGCCGGTGATGCGCAGCTTGCCGGCGCCGCTCATCCGGCTGATTTCGATCCGGTGCAGGGCCACTGACTCCTCATCGGTGAAGGCGGCGGTGTAAACGCTGCCCGGCGGCAACGGATCCTGGCTAATCAAATGGCTGCCGCCCTCTTCCGGCACGCCGACGTAATATTCCTGCATCGTCTCAGTATCCATGTACGAAAACGAGGTCTGATAATACTCGAACGAGCCCATCTTTTTGAGTTGCTCTTTGACGCGCCGCCGACCCTCTAGCGCCAGTTCCAGATATTCGCGTACTTCTTCTTTGGTGGGATCACCGGCAGGATGAAGCAGTTTGACCAGGCCGGAGACTGTGCGGCGCACGGCGCGCGCGTCGCGGGTGTTGAGGTGACTCCCCAGGCTAAAGTACGGGTCGAAGACGGCGGTATAGTTGCGCCGGCGCAACTCGCGCATGGCCTCGGCGAGATAATCCACAACGAGGCCGTAGTGATCGGTGAAGAACTCATTACGCATCTTGGGCATTTCCCAGCCTGGCAGATAGAAGTGCAGCCGGTCAATGAACGCCATGTCCTGCAAATCGGCCGGCAACGGCTGGAACAACGTGCTTGTCCGCGCCAAAACTTCCACCGACTGGTTGATGTTGCCGGCAAAGACCATCGAGGCCTCGGCCACGATTTCCTCGCGCCCCCGGCTGAAACTGCCGCTCTCCATGTAATCCTTCAGGATTTGCACGGCGGTATTATCCGCAAAATTGATGCCCGCCACCTCATCGAAGGCGACGACATCCCACATGCCTACCAGGCCCACTTTGCGCGTACTCATGTTGTAGAAGAGATTGGCGACAGTGGTTTTGCCGCCGGAGACCAGGATGGCATAGGGCGAGAGATCACGGTAGACAAAGGATTTGCCCGTACCGCGCGGCCCCAACTCTATCAGATTGAAGTTGCGCTGTACCATCGGTACCAGACGCATGAGCATGAGAAGTTTGACCCGGCGGCTGAACAACGCCGGTTCAAAGCCGAGCGTGCGGATCAGCAAATCGAGCCAGGCTTCTGTGGGGAGTTTGGCCCGCGCGGCGCAGTAGTCGTCGAAGCTGAACGCGGCCAGTTGAATGGGTCGCAATTCGGTGATGAAGAAGGGCCGCACTTTGCCCCCGACTTCCTCCTCCCCCCGAAACTCGACTTTGACCTGCGCCCAAACACCACCTTCCAGCAAGCGCTCATACTGGCGCACGAAGGTGTCGGGGATATGCACAAACTGATGGCCAAAGTTGACCAGTTCCGCCCAGTACTTGGTGCCTTCCAGACGCACCAGCACCTTGTCAATGTAAGTCTGTTCGCCGCGCTCCTTGACCCGCGATTGCGCCTTCATGGCTTCATCGGGGCGGATGACACTTTCAGCCAGGGTGCTGTTGACCAGGCGCAGCCCGGCCTCAACTGCTACGGGATCATCGGTGGCGCAATACTTCCCCAGCAGGTATTCCAGGACATACACCGGGACATTGGCCCCGACCTTGATTTGCCGCACCAGGTCCTTGCGCACGACTTTCCCGGCAAAGACCTGTGTCGCCTGGCGATCTAGTTCCGGCATAGTTACCCCCTTGGAATTTCCGATTTCGGATTTTGGATTTGCGATTGGCAGAGTGTACCCGGCGTCAATCGTGAATCGCTAGAATGTGAGTTTGAACGGGACATCGTCCAGCCGCGCCAGGGTGATGCCGGTCGTGGCTTCCAACAGGTAGATGGTCACGGTAGCGACCTTTGGCTCTTCGATAATCTGCACGGCGACGGTGTTGGGCGCAATGGTCATCGCATCTTCTGGCAGCGGCGTGAGTTGTACGTCTTTGGTGATCTCGTCGAAGCCGTAAGTGGCGGACACCGGCACGGAAAGCCGCTGGGAGCCAGCGCGCACTTCGACGCGCACCAACGGCGCGGTCAGCGGCAGCAGTTGCGCGGTGCTGCCGGTCACATTGACGGATACGAAGCGCGTGGTGATGCCGCCAGTAGCCGAGCCGAGCGTGAGCTGCCACGCGATACTGGCGCCAGGCGCCTCCGCGCGGGTGCCGGCGGGGCGGAGGGTGAGCACCGGCAGGGTGACTTCTTGCAGCGAGAGGCCGCCGTGAAAATATTCCATCGCGCCGCCCGCCTTCTTGAAACAGGCCAGGCCACGCGGCGTGACCAATTCATACGGGCCGCCGATGCCGAAGGCCGCGAGGGGGGCGCGCAACACGCCGGCTGCGTCCGCCCCGCCCTGGCCGACCCAGACCCGGCGCTTGAGGAGCAGCTCTCTGCCGCCGGGAGCGTCAATCAGCGCCCCGGTCGCAAGCCTGTCGCCGAAGAGATAGCCATGATCCGCAGTGATGACGACTGCCTGCACGCCGTGGTCGAATAGCGTTCTGATCGCACGCCGCAGCTGAATGAACACATCATCCAACATCCGCCGCGCCAACGCGGGATTGCTTTCACACAAGCCGTCAATTTCCTCGGTAGCAGTGATGAGGATGACGGCGGCCGTGTCTAGCGCCTGACCAGGATACCCCTCTTTGAAGGGGGTGAAGTCTTCCAATTTAGCGATCACCACGGGCTGGCTCGCGAGCTTCTCGAAGTAGGCGACGCGCTCCTGGCGCGTGCGCAACGTGACCCCTGCCAGCGCCACTGCCAGTTTACCCCCCACTTCGGTCAGGGTGAGGCCATGCTCTGCGCCGGGCAGTAGCGCCGCCATCCCCACCTCGGTGATGGTGGGAGGCGTCGCCAGCGCTGCGGTGAGCTCGCTCGGCCAGGTCGCGGCGAGGATCGCCTGGAGCTCGCGCGCCATCTCGAAGCGCAGGGCGTCTACGAGGATATAGGCCGTGCGGCCGTGCAAGATCAGCGGCGCGACGTGTTCGCGGTAGATATCGGCCTGCAGCAGCACGCCCGGCAACGTAAAGTCAGCTTCGGCATACGCCTGGATGAAGGTCTGCGCCAGAGCATCCGCTGCGGCTGCGTAGGCTTGCCGCGCCGCGGCGGCCAATTGCTGTAATGTGGGCTGTTGCGCCGGGTCGAGGTCGAAGCGATGCGCGTCGCGCTCCAGATGGCGTTGCGCGGTATCCAACGCGCTCCAGGGCGCATCGCCATAGGCGTACTGCCCCAGCAGCGCCTCCGCTGACCAGGACTTCCCCTTGAGCGCGCCTTGCACGCGGGCGCTTTCCAATAACACTTCTGCGGCTACGGCCACGAACTCCCAGCGAGTCTTGATTTCCGGATCGTGTTGCGCCCAGAAGCCCCAATCGCCGCGCGTTTGGGCCAGTTCCCATAGGGCCGCGGTGGGATGGCGCAACAACGCCTGTTCGACTGCGGTAAGCAAGGCCAGTTCGCCTACGCGGAAGGTTTCCGCGCGCGCCAGCGCCTCTAGCGCCAGCGCCAACGTGGTCAGCCCCAGCGCCGACTCGATCTTATCCGCCCAGGCCAGATAGGCGCCGCTGAGGTCGCGCCGATTGCGCCAGGTCTTGGCCAACGAGACGGCGGCTTCACGGGCGATCGGCTGAGCGGCGAGCGGGAAGGTTTGCAACGTCGCGGGCGCTGCCTCGCCGCAGGCCTGGATGAAATCCGTAATGAGGATTTGCCGCGCTACTCTGGCGCGCAAGTCGGCCAGGTCGGTCGCGGTGAAGGCGACCCCCAGCAGATCTCCTAACAGCCCGGCAAGGTTGGGCTGTGCGCCCCGCGCGGTGATTTCCGCATCCAGGTCGGTATGGGCGACGAAGCGCAAGGCGATTTCTGCCGGATTGCCCACGCCGAAGATGACCTTGAGCACGCCGGCTTGCTGCTCGATGATGCGTTCGGCTTCCTGATCCAGTTCGGCCAGGGAGAGCTGCCCTTCTTCGACCTGGGCCAACAGGGCTTCGAGGCGTGCTGCCGGAAAGCTGCCTTCCAGGGCGCGGCGGGCGACGAAAGGCAGGGCGGTGTTGCACTCCTGCGGCTGTTGGCCGGGGCGCAGCACTACACCGGCTTTCTCGAATTCTATCAGCGCTTGCTGGGTAGCAGCGGGCGCCACTGGCACATAGAGCAGCAGGCGGGGTGGGTCAATGGCCTGCCCCCATAGCGGTTCTACGGCGCGCCGCAGCCACAGAAAGCCGCGTGTGGGAGAGTAGCACTGCACCGCAGCTGCGTCCACGTCTTGTGGCTGTAACTGCGCCGCGAGATCGGCATACCAGCCTTCGGCATCGTACCAGACCACTGTTCCCCGCGTTTTAATCTGGGTGCGGATCAGGTTCAGCAGGGTTTCGGTGACAATGGCCATAGAGACTCCTTCGAATTGCATAGTAAATATTGCATAAAGGTTTTTTCAGGGCAAAGGAACGTCGTGGAGTAAGCATGTCAAGGCGTGATTTTGTTCCTCTGCTTCTATATTATACGCCACGCCCGGCTCATGGAGCGCACCCTGCCGCTGGCGCGTCGTCATAGTAATCAACAGGCGGATGACTTCGGTGAGTACGCCGATGCGATGCGTGACGACGGTTTCACCCAGGATGGGCTGCGCTTTGTAGTACCAGTCGCGGCTCTCACGGGCCGAACTCAGCGCGTAACTGTAAAACAGCGCGCGGTCGGATTCGCTGAGGCCGTAGAGGTCGAAGACGAGCGTGTCAATCTCGGCCTGGATGGCGGCGAGGCGAGTCTGTCGCGCCTGCTCTTCCGCCTCGAGGCGCAGCCCGGCCTCTCGGAGCGTGGGTGCGTCGCGGTGCGTGAGGAGGCCCGGCAGGCAGAAGGCGTGCGTGGTTTCGTCGCTGCGGTCGCGGTCGCGCTGGAGGTCGTGCGCCTCACGGGCAAGTTGGGGGAGAATTGCATATTGCAGATTGCATAAATCGGGAATGGGGGTGCGTTGGATGATACCCACATCATAAGATTGGGCTAACTCAGTGCGTGCAAGTTGAACTCTGACCAACATCTCGAATGGCATAGAATTCATCACTGCCAATACAGCAAAGAGGATTTCTTGAGAGTCGTTTTCAACAAGAACTACAGGCCCCTTATCAGCAAAAACACAACCGCATGGGAGAATGCGTACACTAAAGCCATTAGTGCGTCGGGGCCAGGTCAGGCCAGGGCGGAAAAACAGCTGGAAATTGGAAGGGCGTTCATTGGAGCGACCAGGGCGACCGTGAAAGTCATAGTACGTTTCGCGTTCCAAATCCCAATCCACAACAAGGTGAATGTCATAGTAAAACGGAGAATACGCGCCGCCTTTTTGATAGGGAATCCATTTACGAGTTTCGCTCCGATCAATAGGCGGGACTTCCCAAAATAGCCGGAGATAGCGATTTTGATTGTCGGGATGATCTCCCAAGCGCACAATACGACCTTCAGATTCAACTGGCGGTAGCGTCTTGAACAACTGTCGGATGGATTCCCCCACCCAATACGCAAACGGAGAGCCGGGAATCTGTCCAAAATCGGCAGGGTCAACCCTAAACGTCTCGCCTGCATTTTCCTCATGCGCTATGGAATATGCACTTCCCCCCCTCTCGCCCAGGGTTTCCTTATGCAATATGGAATATGCAATTCCCTCCACCTGCGCGCGCAGCGCGTCGCCTTTGTCGTCAACGGGCACGGCGAGGAGGCGGAAGAAGGGGATGAGTTTAGAAGTATCGGTCATTTCACTTTCTCCACCACATACGCCGCCGTCTCGACCATGGCCGTATCGAGTACACCATAGCCCAGATCCGCCATGGCCACCAGGCGCGCCTCGTTGAGCAGAATTTCTTCGCGCCATTTCTGGAAGCTGGTGAGGAAAAATCCCGTGCGACTGGTGATGGCGCCCAGCGCGCCGCCCGGCTTGAGCAATTCCAGGCCCCGCTCCACGAAGGCCGCGTAGAGGTCGTTCTTGGTGCGCGGGTAGGCTTGCGCGATGTAGTTCTTGCTCCCAAGGCTTGCCGCGCCGAAGGGCGGATTCATCAGCACCACGTCATAGCGTTGGCGTAGCAGGTTGATGAAGGCGATGCCCTGCTCAGCGTCATTCACAAAGAGCCGCCGGGTGACGTTGCGGCCTGCGCTATCGCTCCACGTGCGGGCGCTGGCAGCATAGGCATGCAACGCCTGCACGACTCGCTCTTCCGCGTCGGCCCAGAAGCTCGCGTCATCGAGTTCGCGGGGATCGAGGCGCAGTTGTTGGGGCGGCTGCGCGCCGAACAACGTCAGCTGCACGCCGGGCGGCAGGCTCTGCAATGTCTCCCGCGCGCGGGTGATGGACGCGGCGATCTCCTGCTCGATCTTGAGCAGGCTGCCGGCCTCGCCCGCCAGCCGCATTCTGTCCCAGAGATCGCGGAGCAGGGTCTCCAGGATGGCGGGCTTGAGGTCGCGGGCGAACTCGCCGAGCAGGTCGTACTCGCCGGGCATCGGCTCGGCGCAGACAATGTGCAGGCGCGTGATGGGGGGGCGTTCGCGCATTGTGAGGCCCAGCTCGTGATAGGCGCGTTGGGCGCGCAGCCACAGCGCTAATCCCGCAATCTGCACGGCGCGGCGGTCAATATCTATGCCGTGCAGGTTGTGTTCCAGGATGAGTTTCGGCGTAGCGCGACGGAACGCCTCGCGGTCGGGATAATCGCGGCGCAACGCCGCCCCCACCGTGGGGTCATCGTAGGCCTCAGCGTAAATCGTCAGCAGTAGGTCGAAGCAGTAGAGCAGGAAATGCCCGCTGCCGCAGGCCGGGTCCAGGATGCGCAGCTCGCGCGGGTCAACTGGATTTACGATTTTGGATTGACGATTGACGATGGCCGGCTCAGAAATCGAAAATCGCAAATCCGACATCGTCAATTCATCCTGGATGAGATACGCGCATTGTTCCGCCAGTCGCGTCTGGCCGCCGCGTAGCTTCCACCACAGGCGGCCCAGGGTGTTATCCGCCAGGAAGGCGACGACGTAGCGCGGCGTGTAGAACTGGTTGCGAAAGGCCAGCTCGTGCGCGGTGCGCGGCGCGCTGGAGGCGGCGCGGGCCTCATCGCGCAGCTCGCTGGGGGTGAAATACTGGTAAATCCAACCGATGGTCTCGTCTTCGCCCCAGGCGGGGTCGAGTTCGGGCGCGTTGAGCAGCGCGAGCACGTCTTGCAGGCAGGACTGGGTGGGGAAGAGCACGCTTTGGGGCTGGGAGCGGTCGAAGAGCGCGCCCAATGTTAGCGCCAGATCGTCGCAGAGCAGTTCCAGGTAGAGCCGGTAGCCGCCATCAGGTTCATCGCGCAGCGCCTCTGGCGAGAGCATGGCGAATTGCCGGAAGCCCCTGGACTGCGCGCCCGCGCCGATGCCGGGCTGGATCAAGGCCCGTTGCGGCTGTTCCATCAGTTTGAGCGCGGCGAGCCGGTTGAGAAATGTGAAGGCACTTTCGCGCACCAGCTGCGCCAGCGCGCGCTGTTGACGGTCTTTGCCCTGCAAGGTCAGCGCTGTGTGCTGCACTGCCGCTTCCAGCCCGCAGCGTTCCGCCCGACCTACCGCGTCCAGGCGCACCAGCGCACTCAGCGGCTCCAGACGTCCATCGGCATGAATGCCATAGACGCCCTCTAACTGCTGGCGGAAGTCCTCCTCCAGCAGGCGCCGGCAGCCGACAACGGCAGCGTATAGGGTGTTGCGTAAGGATTGATCCATAACGATTTTCAATAATCGTCAGTCTAAAATCGTCAATCCAAAATCACCTTGTACCCCGCATCCACCAGCCGTTGCAGGTGCGCGCGGAGCTGTTCGAGCAGCTCGTCAATCTCATCCGTGGTCGCGAGGGTTTTGCCGACCCCCACCACAGAGGAAACGCGCACGCGCTCAATGCGTTCTTCTGGCGCGGTGAGCTGTTGCAGCTGGAACAAAGCCGCAGAGCGCACCCCTTCGACGGCGAGCAGGTCAGAGGCCATACTGGGAAGGCTCGCGTGACAGTGGGGGCAGACCCAACCTTCCTTTGGCAGCGCGTGGAGTTCCTGACATATCCGCCGCGTCAGCGGCTCCAGTAAGGTCTTTTGTGCCTCTTGGGAAATTTCAAGCCAGGCGGGTTGCGCGCGCAATTCCTCTCGCGCCTGTGTGTAAGCCGTTGCGCGCTCCGCGTGCCGCGCCAGGTACAGCGCTTGATAGGTTTGCTCGATGGCGCCGAGCGCGGCGTTGCTCTCTGGGTCGGGTGGATAGTAGTTCGCCCCGGCCAGGCGCTTTTGGAGCAACCCGGCTTGCGCCGCCAGCAGCCCGTCTTCGCCTTCATCGCGCAACAGCGGCCAGAGTTCCTCTACTGCGGTTCGCATCCGGTGCAACCGTGCCAGCCCCTCAGCGCCGGTCGCTCTGCGGATCGCTAACACCTGGTCGCGCAACGCCTGGAACGTGATCCCTTCGCCGGCGAGAATGTTCACGCAGTCATCCGAGGCGCTATCGAGGATGGTTTTGAGGGTGGTGTGATATTCCTCCAACACCGGCTGCACCGGAATGTGGTGGGCGCGCGCGGTGGCCTCTACCGGCAGCAGCGCCTCCAGCTCGGCCTGGGCAAAGCGCTGGAACGTCTGCGCCAGCACTGCCTCTTCCACATCCACTTCCTCGCCGGTCAGCGCTTCGTAGCGTTGAGCTGCGGCGACCAGCGTCTTGAGGTTGATACTCACACGGGGCGCAAACGAAGCGGCGCGAAATGCGTTAGTGCCGGTGAAAACCGCCCGCACCTGCGGATCGAGGTGGTTGCGGTAACGTCGCCCCTGATAGGTCACTTCGATGGCGCCGCCGCGCAACAGCGTGGCGACCGCCAGCCAGATGACCTCGCGCTCCCAGCCGTACCCCAGGCCGCTGAAGGTGTTTTCCAGGCTCTTCCCAGAGACCTTCTCGCCGTAAGAATGCTGGCGGGTGAGGTAGGTAGAAACTTCCTTGAGCACCGGCGCGGCTAGATGGATGACATACTTGCTGCCTTCTTTGACCACCAGATCGAGGCCCTCCGGCGGCCCGTAGAAGACTTTAGACAGCCCGGTCAGATTGACCGCCTTGAGAATCTCTTCCGCTTCTTTGCCTTCCAGCGCGCAGGCGCCCAACTCGAGCTTGGGGTAGAGATCGGGGACGGCAAAATCGAACAGCGCCTTGAAAATGCTACCCAGGGTCTTGCCCAGGGCCGCGCCGTCTTTGGCGATGCCTCGAAAGAAGCCCTGTCCGCTGCACATGGCCGCGGTCAAGGCGGCCTTGAGCGCTTCTTCCCGGCGTGAGGCGAGCTGGCGTTCGCTTGCCAGGCTGCTGGCGTCTGCCGTCGTGATCTTGTCCTGCGCGCGCAGTGAATCATACTTACCTATCATTTGCCGTGAGCGATACACCTCTTCTACCAGGCTGTCAATCTCGGCGGTGAGGCTGAAGAGCCAGAAGATTTCGTTGTGGTGTGCGGGAGCGCGGCTGTCCTCCCGCGTGCGGACAGCGGCCTCGGCATAGACTTCCGGCCCGTCGGCAACGCTCAACTGCACCGGAATTTGCACCTCGCCGGCCGTGAGCGGACGGTTGGCCCACGTCACGCCCACGCGGAAGTTGCGCAGGTTTTGATAGCGGTAGCGCGATAGCGCGGCATCGGCGAAGATCACCCGCAGCACGTCTTCGAGAATGTCGTGGCGATCCTTAGGTGTGGGGCTGAGGGCATTGCGCTGCGTGGTCCAGCTCTTTTCGTGCGCGGTCTGCAGTTTCCAGCCGGTCTCGGCCTCGCGGATGAACTGCGCCTTGTGGAGCAGGTTCAGCGCCGCCTGCACCTCGGGCAGCGGCGAGGGGGCGCCCAATTCCCGGTAGAGCAGCGCCGCCAGGTTGGTGGCCGAGCAGGGAACATCGCGCACATATTCCATGAGCGCGATGGCTTTGGCGACCCGGCCCGGCCATGGATCATCGGGCCAGCGTTGCAGAATGTCGGTGATGTCTTTGCGCCGCTCGCTGGAGAGCGTGGCTTCCACCAAGTCGTAGATGCGGTCGAGCGTGACCAGGGTTCCAATCGGCGCATCGGCCAGGCGGGTGTAATCGCTCACCAGCATCTCGTAAGCCTGCTTGATGATGGTGCGACTGCTGCCGCCGATGTGCCGCGCCGCCCCCGGCTGGGCGCGCATCCCCGACACAATGTCAATGGAGAGGTCAATGTAATGGGGCAGGTAGGGGTAGAACTGGATGAATTCTTCCAGGCTCACATCGGAAGGGCGCGCGGTGTTCTCCAGGTGCGCGTGCGTCTTGAGCAGGGCCTGCGATTGGTGGTAGAGCTGGGTGAGCACCGGCTCGGCGGCGGGCGTCTTCGCCAGCACGCGGCGGCTCGCTACCTCACGAATGTCGGCGGGGGCCATGTCAATGCGCGTCTTGAAGCGATCCTGCAAGCGGGCCAGTTCCACGCGCTTGTCATCAATGGCGGCTACCACTTCATCGAGTTTCTCCTGCGAGGTGACGATGACCCACACCGGTGCGACGGCCTGCCCGGCCTGCACCCGGTTCTTGCTCTCCGTTCCGAAGTGCTCGACCACAGCGCGCAGATTTTCGATTTTATCGGCGCTGCGCGCCACATATTGCCCCACTTCATCAATGATGTAGATGATGGCATGGCCGGGCCGCCGCCGCGCGGCCAGCGTAAAAGTGCGTTCTACCAGCAGGCGAATGGTGACCTCGCTCTGCGCCTGGAGCGATTGCGCCCACGAGTCGGGCGTGGGGTAAGTGGCGGGGTTGAGCTGCTGCAGGATGGCGCTGGTGCGTTGGATGCGTTGCGCGCCCACGCGCACGCGCTGCCACACACCGTAGGCTTCGGGCGTGACGCCGGACAGGGTGACCGGGAGGCGCGCTGCCGGGCGCGCCTGACCCTGACCGTAGAGCTCCGCACAGAGGGTGATGAAGTCGCCCAACCGGCCCTCGCTCTCCAGTTCGATCTCCAACTCGGCCACATCGTAATCCTGCGCGTAATCCAGTTCGCGCAGGAGCACGGTATACATCACCTCGGCAATCGGCTCAGTGGCGCGGCGCACGGCGCGATCCACTTGCACGTCGAACATGAGCACCTGAGTGGGGATGCGCGCGGTGATGTAGCTCAGCAGTTCACGCAAACGCTGTACCTGCGCATCGCCGGGGGCTTGCTGTTCCAACTGGTGGATGAAGAGCTCCGCCGCCGGCTGCGACAAGACGGAACGGTTTGCCAGGATGTAGCCTACATTTTTGGCAAATGAGGACTTGCCGGAGCCGAAGAAGCCGGAAATCCACACGCCAATGCCTTCGGTCGGCGCGCTGGGGCCTTCGGCCACCCGCTCCAACAGCTCCCGGTACTGGCGTTTGATGCGCTCGGTCGCTACATATTCGGTGATTTCGTTGTAAACCGTTTGCTCGTCCTGCTGGTCGAGCTTGATGACCTCTTCGATGGGTTGTGAGAGATCGCGAGAGAGTAGTTCACGGATGGTTTGCATGAGTCCTCCTGTTCCGATTTACGATTTTAGATTGCCGAGATCGTCATCGTTGCTTTTTTGCGCGTAAATCGTAAATCCGCTAGCCGGGTTTGCCGCAGCAGTGTTTGTATTTCTTGCCGCTGCCGCAGGGGCAGGGGGCGTTACGCCCGACCTTCTGAGTGGACGGGAGCGTCGCTTTGGGAATGACCGGAGGCGGCGCCGGCTGTGATTTGAAGCAGGCCCACCATTCTATCTCGGCGATGGTGTCTTTGACGAGGGAGTAGTGCCGGTTCTGGCGTAATTCGATGAACGGCGTGGCTTTGCTCTGGCGCATCACTTTTGTAAACCAGGCAAAATCCTCAAATAGGCCGGCATCTGCCGCTCGCTGGAGGTCATCCAGTAACTCCTCAGCGCGGAGATCGATGCAGCTGTCCAGCAGGGCGTCCCAGATGAACGACGGGCGTTGTTCCAGGCCGCCTCGAAGTAGATGTCGGAAGTAGGTGATGACGGCGTCCCGTGGTTGCAGGTCGTTGGCTACCAGACACACGAGGCCATCCAACGCCGCGGAACGGGTATACTCGTTGATTCGAGGATTTCGCACCAACCGCTTCATCGGCGCCATCGCGCCGCCGGAGACGGAGGCGAGCACCCGGCCCAGGTCTTCGGTGACGAAATCGCCGGTCACGTTCAGAGGCATTTCTCCGGGGATGGAGAAGAGATCCACAATCAGGGGGCATGCCCGTCGCTCCCGGAATTGCGCCAGCAAGTAGAAGGCGTAGAAGGGCAGCATGTAGTTCTCGTCTGCCTCCATGCGCGCCAGAACGCGCGGCGCGTCTTCCAATGACGTGAGCAGGTACGGCGTGATGGCCTCCCGCTGCGCGATGGCGGCTTGCAGCGCTTGCCGGGGGAAATATCCCGGAGTGAGTGTGGTCAGTTCTTGCAGGATGGCTTCGAGTTCCATCAGTATTCTCCCTTCGATTGACGATTGACGAAAACAGAGACTGCCTCGCTTCATCGTAAGTCGTAAGTCCAAAATCAAAAATCGAAAATGTTATGCGCGATCGCGTAGCTCTTGTTCTCCCGGCATGCGGCCTTCACCCGCTCCGGCCAGTAGCGCATCGCGATGTGGCTCCAATCGTATTTCCCCGCTTCCAGCGCCTCCCAGGCTTTGCGCGGCTCGCTTTTCCACAACGGGATGACTTCCCACAGGGGGGCGAGGCGCAGCAGGACGCCATCGTCAATCCAGTCCGGCGCGGGTTCGTAGCCGGCGCGGGCCAGCCGGTCGAGCGTCCTGGCGAACTCCGCGAGCTCTTCCTGCAGCGCGGTGACCTCGGCAATGCGGCGCTCGGTGCGTCTGCGCGCCGCGCCGCTCTGCGCCTCACGCTGCTCAGCCAGGTCGCCCAGCGCCAGTTGCACGCCGTTGCGCTTGTAATCAAGGTAATCCCGCATGAGGATGTAGAGCGTGTACTGCTCCACCTTCTCGTGGAAGAGCACGAAGCCGTAGTTTCGCTTAGCCGATTGCAGCGGCCAGTAGACCGGGCGCTTGCGATACCATTTGAGATGCCATTGGGTAAAGAAGTCCTTGCTTAAGAAGGCGCGGAGGTCGCCGCCGGCGCCCAGGCGAATCACCTCTGCCGTATGAGTTCCCTGATATGCACGATGCACTATGGAATTGTCCCCATTGCATGTTGCATATTGCATATCAGAAGAATCAAGCATGAGCGCCAGCGCTTTCTCCACCAGTGCGGGCAAATCGCGCGGATGGCCCGCATCGAGCACGGCGATGCCATCGGGCAGGGCGAGCGCGCGCAGGGCGGCTTCGACCTCGGCGGGGAAGACGTGCCGGCCCCCGGCTTCATCCACATAGGCGAAGCGCTCCGGCGGACCGACAAGCGCGTCAAACTCGGCCGCGTCCGGCGCGGGCAACGAGCCGATGGCGAAGTCTTCCCGGCAGTAGATGGCATTGCCGATTGTGGATTTTTGATTTTGGATTTTGGGATCAGCCACTAAGCCCACAGTGAACCGGCCCAGGACGATGCCGATGGCGTAGGAAATCCAGCGTACCGCAAGTTCTTCTGGCGTCATGGAAGGCGTGGTGTCTGTAGCGTCTTCGTCGGCATTGCTTAGTGCAGATTCCATATCTTCGTCATCATTGGCGAGGGATTTTCCGGCGAGTTCGGCCTCGATGGCGGCGCGGTCGGCGTCGCTGATGCCGTAGAGGCGGTAGACTTCGTCGTCAATCTGCGCTTCGAGCGCGGCGAGGCGCGCTTCCGCGGCGGCGAGGTCGGCCAGGCCTGTGTCCCAGCGGGGCGGGGCGATGAAGTCGTAGGTGGTTTCGCTGAGTTTCTCATTTTGTATTCGAATATAAATACAAGAACAAGATCTCTGATAAAAAGAACCATCTTGAAGTTTATTATGCTTCAATGGCAAGCGTGCTATATCTCCAACTTGAAAAGCAAGAGTTGGATTCATCAATTGTAATAGATAATTCCCCAAAGAAGAGTTCAGGATAGACAATGCTATCCAAGTGAGCCAAGGAGGGGGAAAACAACTCATGCCATTTACATCAAAAACACCTCCGAATTGACGCCAACGCACTCCAAGACCTTTTGTGCTTAATAGCGTCCAAGTCAATGCCTCAAGAAAATAGAAATCGGTGTTTTGAGGACGGGAAGCTAATCGGCCATTATCGCCATAAAAATTCTGAATTTCGAGTCCATCATGGCGCCAATTAACAGCCCATTCTTGGTTGCCATACCATTTACGATATTCTCCTCCCTTCATATATGGAAACCATCTTTTGCCTGTTTTCTGGGCTTCTTCGCGGTTCTGACAACCAAATCCAATGCGCGCCGGGCCTACCTCCCACCAATAACGCAGAAACCGGGTATTATCGGCTGTTGCTAATCCTTGTCGCGGCTGCGCGACATCGCCCAGCTTCGGCAGCGTCTCGAAGAGCGCGCGCAACCCGTCGGGGATCCAATACACCCACGGGCTGCCAGGGATGGCGTCGAAGTCGCGCTGGCGCACGCGGTAGACGTTGGGCGGTAAGTCAGTCATGCAGTACCCTCCAATAAAATCCAAAATCTAAAATCGTAAATCGTAAATCAAACTGCTGGGGATGGCGTCGAAGTCACGCTGGCGCACGCGGTAGACGTTCGGCGGTAGGTCGGTCATGCTTTCTCCTCAAGTAATCCCTGGCGGCGAGCCGCCCACAGGCGAGCGGCCTCCAGGTCGGGGGCGTTATCGGCCAGCCGCAGGATGGCGGCGCGGTAGAGGTCAGTCAACGGCGTCTCGATACCGTGGGCGATGGCGTCAGCCAGGTAGCGGATGCCATCGCGTTCCTCGGCATAGGTCTCCGGCGTCACGCTGGCGAGGGCGAGCTCGGCCAGGTGCGCAGCTTTCGCCTCGGCGCTGAGGTCGGCGCGCAGAATCTCCGGGATGTTGGCTTTCAAAGAGGCGTAAAAGACGGTGGGTACGCCGCCCAAATCCCGCGCGGTTTCGATGGCGATAACGTCTTCCCGGGCGCGTTGCCTGGCATCGTCATAGATGCAATTGTAATCCTCCACCTGGTTAATTTCCCGACGATAGAGGCGATTTTTGACTTCTTGCTCCGACAGGTCGGCGCGCAGCACGAGAATCTGAGCGGAGACAGGGTTACCGAATTCCGGCGCTACCGGCACCAGCGTCGGCGCGCCGGCGCGTCTGCTGCTAGAGCGGGCATACTCTACCGCAAAGGGCGTCGTCACCGGAATGCGGTCCACAATCGCCTCCGCCAGTTCCGCGCCTGGGTCGGCCAGTAGGGAGCCATAAGCGAGAATGCCAATCATTCCGACTCACCATCCCCATAATCGTGGTCACACACATATCCCATTTTCTTCACAAAGAGTCGGCGGAGCTCATGATTTTCCACCTGAGCAAGGCGTGTGCAGTACTCACAAAATTCTTCTTTTAACAAGCGATGAAATGTATCTCGATAGAGGATGATCCCTTTTCCCCCTTCAATCATTTCAAAGAGTTTTGTTTTGTCATCGCCGGACTTGTGAACGCGGATCAATGAACGATTCTGAGTTTCACCTGAGTGCAGTATTCCACAACGTATGTCCTCATAGAAAATGACCGCTGCCATTTCATGAGAATCAAAATAAGGTTTGAATTTAGACGAAGCCGTCGTGAAAAATTCAGCATAAAACTGTCCATTCCTGCCAAGTTCTGCAATGGTTCGGCGGCGTCCCTCAATCCTCCCGGCGTTTCTTCCGCGACCCCCCGGACTTTTTTGAATTCCCTTGTAGAACTGATGGAGAGTCTCAACTAGCAGGCAATCTAATGCCATTATTGCGAACCCAAACTGTTTTCTATAGGGCATTTGGTCAGCTTGAATTAGTGCTTGAACAGCCGTCAAATAGCGATTATTGATGCGGTCACGGAAAATCTGGATCATGTCATCCCAGTTTTCGTTCTGCATTGCTGTGTTCCAATCAGCAACTCGCCAATAACCGCCACCGGTTTTTGGGGCAATCCTTATTGATAAACCAGAATCCACTTCTGTGTTCATTGTGAATCTCCTTACTCAATAACTATTCTCTTCAAAACAGGCACTGGAATGGGGAAATTCCCCGTTTATTCCCCCGTTTTTTGCGGTTGGGCGAAGGCAATAATAGCCCCCCTAATTCAACTCAGATCAAATCTCAATCTGAAATCGTGAATCTCCGCTAAAAACTCCGAATTCGGAGTTCTTGGGACATTCACCGCACGGCGCGCGATGCGCTTGTGGACGCGGGCCGCCACGTTGTTTCAAATCGTCAACCTTAAATCCAACATGAAACGCGCGGTATAAATTCCTAAACGCACGCCGTGCGTTTTAAGTGTTCAATTTATACGCCACGCCGCGCACGGTGCGGTTGGCGATGAACGCCGCCAACGTCGCCGACGCGCTGCGATGACGGGGATGCAAGCCCGTTACCCGACCGTCATCCTCCACACCGATGAGCAAGGTCCCGCCCTGGCCGTTCGCCAGACAGGCCACCGCTTCAATCAGGTCGGCGTCGGGCAGCGGCCCCTGGTCGCTTTTGAATTCCACCGTCAAGGTCTCGCCCCCGGCGAGGAAGGCGCGCAGCTCCTGCTCGTTCATCGTGTTTGCTCCTTCAACGCGGCCAGCGCTTCCTCGAACGCCGCGCGTTTGGCGTCGCCGTTGGGCGCATGAACCAGCCGGAAGTAGGTCCCTGTGTGGGCCGCGCGACGTTCCGCGTCAGCCTCTTTGCGCAGCACAAAAGCCGCCGTCTGGAGGGTGCCGGGATTGCCTACCTCGAACAGGCCTGGCCCACAATGCAGCAGCGTCTCGATGGCGGCCTGCTCACGGATTGCCTGCCGCAACGCCTCGTAGGAGCCGATGAACATGAACGAGTGCATGGTCAACATCCCCACGCGCCCGTCGTCCTCCGCCAGTTCCAGACAGCGCTGGATGAACGCGGCGTAAAAGTCGTTCTTGCCTTCAGGGTACGCTGCGCCGATCAGGTCGGCCAGCGTCTTGTTCATCTTGCGGCGCGAGAGGTATGGCGGATTGGTCACGACCACGTCGTAGCGGCGCAGCATCACATCGGCCAGGCGCAGGCCTTTCACCGCCTCGCCGGTGAAGAAGGTCTGATCCACCCCGGCGGCGGCCTGCGCGCGGGCGAACTCGTCCAGGCCCTGGAGAATCTGAGCCGAAATCACGCTCCAGAACTCTTCTTCGGCGGCTTCCTGCTCGAACGCCCCCGGCAGTCCGGCAAATAACGGTGTCCTGGCGTAACGGGCGCGCTCCTCTTCGATGAGTTCCTGCAACGCCTGTTCCAGCCGCAGCAGCGAGCCGAGCTGGCTCACATCCTGAAGTTTCTCCCACAGGGCGCGCATCAACCGCTCATACACGGGCCGGGTGAAGCGCGCCTCGCGCACGAACGCGCCCAACGCCGCCGGATCGAAGCGCTGCACGTCGGCGCAAGCCAGATTGGAATTACATATGGCATATTTCGTAGCGGGGGCATGGTCCACAAGCCAGGTGCGGGCTTTGAGGTAGAGCGCAAACGCGGAGAGCTGCACGGCGCGCAGGTCAATGTCAATGCCGAAGAGGTTATGCTTGAGGATGGCCGCGGGGATTTCCTCCATGTTACTCACCGAGGGCACAGCGGGCCAACCCGGCTCCCCGGCGCGCTCCAGTTCCTCCTGGTACATCGCGGCAAACAGGTCGAAGGCGACCAGCCCGAAGTGCATCCCGCCGCAGGCCGGATCGAGCAGGGTAATGCTCCTGACCAGACGCGGGGAAGGGGAATTGCACAGTACATCTTGCGTATTACTTTTTATGCAACATGCACTATGCAATTCTGTCGGAACCAGGTAGTCGAGCAGGTCGGTATTCACCAATCGCGTATCGGGGTGCAGGTCAAGCCACAGCCGGCCCAGCGTGTTTTGCACCAGGGTGCGCACGATCCAATCGGGAGTGAAGAGTTGCGTAGCCGAAGGGATGTCCTTGGCCTCAAATTTTTCGCCGCTGAGGCGCACCTTCTCGAACGCAGCCTGGAGCTCCGGCTCGTTGAAATACTGGTAGACCCATCCCACCGTCTCGTCGGCCAACCACACCTCGGCCAGTTCCGGCGCGTTGAGCAGCGTGAGCAGGTCGGCTAAGGCGCGCGGGCGGGGAAAGAGGCGGCTGGGCAGCGTGTTGGGGTCGAAGAGCACCTTCACCTCGCGGGCGATCTGTCCGGCCTGCCACAGCAGGAAATGACGGTAAGCCGCATCAGCCTTGCCTTGTTCGTAGAGGGCCAGGTCAGCAGCATGGGCGGCATCGGCCAGGTAGTGTTTGAAGGCGTTGGATTCAAGTCCCTTATCGAGCGTGCCCCGGATCAGTTTGCGGGCTTCCAGCATTTTGAAGGCCACGCAGCGGTTCAAGTGCGTGAAAGCCGTCTCCTTGACGAGCTTCTCCACCGCTTCCGCGCCCGTCAGCCCGGCGTGGTGTTCATGCGCCAGATAACGGGCCAGCTGGGCGTGAACGGCGGCCGTCTCGGCGCTGGCCTGCACCTGCGGCAGCTTCTCTGCCGGGTCGAGCCGTCCATCCGCGTAACAGCCGTAGACGCCTTCCAACTGCTCGCGCGCCTCGCGGGTCAACAACGCCCGCGCCTCCAGCGCCAGATCGTGTATGAGTTTACGTTGCAGGTCAGAAAGTATCGTAGACACTTATGCTCCCTTGAATTGCATATTGCATATTTCATAATGACTGCTTATGCAATATGCAATATGCAATATGCAATTTAGATATACACCTTCGTATGGTAGCTCCCCCGCCCCTCATTTTCCGCCACGCCCATGAAGCGCAGGTTGCCGCTGCCTTCGGAGGTGGCGGGCATAAAGAGCACGCACGGCACGCGCGTCCGGCCCTTCATCTCATCCAGCAGTTTGGAGACGCGGTAGATGTTCGGCGCCAGCGCGCCGGCGCGCGTGATGAAGACCAGATGCCGGGCCGCATCGAGGGTTTCCAGTCGCGCCGCGAGCAAGTCCGGCAGCGGCGACCAGATGGCATCGGAGAGATAATCCTGCACCTGGCGTTGGGCGGTCTCGAAGTCGCTCGCGCACTCCAGTGCAGCGACGGCTTCCAGGCCCTCACTTTGGTCCACCGCCTGCCACAGCAGCTCCGCAAGCGAGAGCACCACAATCTCCCGGCCAAGATCGCGCTCCAGGCGCGTCTTGAGCAGCGCCATCTCGCGCCGCATCGCCCACTCCTCTTCCGGCAGATAGCCGAAAACCGCGAAGGGCAGATCGCTGTAAGAATAGTGCCGCATCGGGACGGCTTTCAGGTCGGCTTCCAGGGTGCTAAGACGCTCTTTCAAGGAGGACATGGACATACTCCTTCATCGTATCGGCAGGAAATTCCAGCCGCACGACTGAGCCGGCGGCGTAATAAGCCAGCAAGTGCTCCTGATGCGCTTCCAGGAAGAAGTGTTCGACGCCCTCGACCGGCAGGAAGAAGAGCCGCCAGGCATCGCTGTGGAGCACGAGATTCCCGGCCTGTTCGCGTTTTTGGAGCCATAGCGCGATCAACGCGAAAGCCGGATTGGGCAGGTAGACAGGCGCCAGGCGCTTGTGCGCCTTACCCTCGAGCACGCCGAAATCGCGCAACGTCGCCAACGCATTTCTAGCAACCTGCAACATCGTAGTCTCGCCCCAGGTTGTGGTGGTTTTGCCCTCGGCGACCCAGGTGCGCAGCTGTCGTAGGATCAACTCCGGCGACACATCGGTGTAGCCGCTGACGCTGCGCTGGTACAGGACTTCGATGACCAGATCGCGCAACGTGCGGTCATTCTGCGCCGAGAAGAAATAGAGCAGTGGATCGAGCCATTGCGCCGGCGCGGGGCCCTGCGCCAGCGTCACCAGCGCCTCGCCCACCTCCGGATCATCGAAATAGCGTTGCCGGAAGATCGTCAACACATCGGTCAAGCGCGCCCGCGAGGATTTGCCAAGCAGGTTCTCGCGCCGCACTCGTTCCAGGTTGGCTTCGACGGTATCGGCCAGCCGCCACTCAGTCAGCAGCAGCTTCGTATCCGCGATCAAAGCGCTGGCTTTGATGATACGGGTCGTGTACAGGGGGCGAGAATCCGTTTCCAATACTCATTGCTCCTTGTCAGCCGGGGTAGCAAAACGGGAAAAGTGGCTGGCCTGGGGCGCCCTGCAGATAAGCCCAGGCCAACGTCTGCGCACGATGCAACAGCGGCTCCACTCCCGGCGGCGCGGGCGGGAGTTCGATGTGCAAGGCATGACCCGCGCGTTCCATGATCACCCGGTAGGGGCGCGGCTTTCCGGTTAGCGCCAGTAAGGCAGCGCGCAGCGCCTCCATTGAAGGGATGGGCGCCGTGGGCAGGTCTACGTTCAGGGGGGATATGTCACGCAGTGCCAGCGCATCACGGTTATCAGGATCCAGACGGTAGAGGTGCAACGCCCTGGCATCGCAGGCCGCCTGATGCCGATGCCACGCCGCGCGCAAGGCCAGGGTGCGGGCCGCCAGCGGCGGCGACACCGGGAATAGCCGGTCAAACACATAGGTTGCCGGGTCCGTAAACGAGTGGTCCTCCCACCAGGCCAGGCTATCCACGCCACCGGCGCGGGCGATCAGCAGGCGCAAAGCGAGAATGCTCCGCTGGGTTTCCAGCGGCGGCAGGTCATGGCCTGAAGGAATATGTTCTGGCATCTCGGCCTTTCGCAATGACTCAAAAAAAATCCCGCCGGTGCGCTTGACACCGACGGGGTTGGGGGGTACACTGCTCCCATCAGGGCGGTGTCGGCGCCTTGATGGCTTTCCCTCTGGGAAAGCCAGCCCCGCAATCTCGCAGTTGCGGGG
>Ga0208825_1001101_pt1 | contig 22153 bp, 20 predicted proteins | sample AD_UKC113_MetaG_FD_184450 | JGI IMG/M metagenome (GOLD analysis project Ga0208825, IMG submission 184450) | Active sludge microbial communities of municipal wastewater-treating anaerobic digesters from Hong Kong - AD_UKC113_MetaG (SPAdes)... | ecosystem: Engineered > Bioreactor > Anaerobic >...
CGGTGCTCACCGTAGGGCGGCGCCGAAAATATATAAAGGTATCGATTTGTATTTGAAAATGTATTCTTGATAAGTAACACTGATTTTGGCTCTGTTAGGTATCAGGCCATAAAGCTGTCATGCATGAGTACTTACCTAAAATTTTCCAAATTTTAGTCAAGCAACACCCTCATCAATGCCCTTCAAAAGAAGTTTTGTCCGCGTTGTGGTGGCAATTGACGCACTTCCCTGAGACCTCTGCTCTATCAGGGAGTCAATGAGCTTTTTGATCTTCCCGGCCATGATACTAGTACCTTACCAGATACGTTATATAAAAACATCGTATGAGATTTCCCAGTCGGGTTAAGCTAATCCGATATCCTCATTCCAGAGTTCCGGCTTTTCACGAATAAAGATCTCCATCATCATCCGGCACCGATTCAGGTCATAATCAATGACCGTTACCCCATGGGCTTCCATAAACTCCCGTGCACCGGAGAAGGTCCGTGATTCGCCCACAATGACCCGGGGGATGTGAAACTGTACAACAGCCCCGGCACAGAGGAAACAGGGCATCAGAGTTGAATAGAGGGTACAATCCTGGTATGAACCGATCCGCCCGGCATTCTGCAGACAGTCGATCTCTGCATGAACCATCGGATCATTGTTCTGCACCCGCCGGTTATGACCTCTTCCGATGATGACACCATCCCGCACCAGGACCGAACCGATGGGAATACCTCCTTCTTCTCTCCCTTTCTCTGCTTCCTGAATTGCTGCCTCCATAAAGGGATCATCCAAAAACGGGACTGTGGGGAGAGTCTCACCAACTACTTCATCCTCTTCTCTCCAGAGCGGATCACAGATCGCGAGAAAGATGAGATCCCGCATGCCGGTGTTCTCAATCCACTGGGTCTTTCCAGGTGGGATGTACGCCAATTGCCCCTCACCGATCTCCATATGCTCATCCCCGATATGCATTATCCCGGTCCCGGAAAGGATGTAGTATACTTCTGAAGACCTGATAAGCCGGTGAGGAAGGGTTGTTACGCCAACCGGAACCTGTGCATGGGCTATACTGTACCGGCACTGTATGTCCTTTCCAATTCTGAGCGGATGAAAGAGCTCTGCAAGGAGGCAGTTATCTGCAACCCTCATATGGGGAATTCTGACATCATAGACATCCATACATGATATGTTCATGGAAACCATGTATGCCCTGTCATGCGAGATACAATCCGATGAATTTAAGTACTGATGCAGACTATTCCACAAACAGGAGGAAGCTCATGGACGATTCAAAAAAGTATACATTACCGGCCCTTTCCTTTGAGTATGGCGCCCTCGCACCATTTATCACGGAGAAACAACTGACCCTGCATCACCAGAAGCATCACCAGGCTTATGTCACCGGTGCAAATGCTATCTTTGAAAAAATGGAGAAGGCACGACGTGAAGGAGGAGATCTGGATCAAAAAGCCCTGCTTAAAGAACTCTCATTTCATATCGGTGGACACCGGCTTCACACTCTGTTCTGGGAAAACCTGGCTCCGGCTGGAAAAGGGGGAGGCGGTGTTCCGTCCGGAATCCTGGCAGACTGGATAAACCGGGACTTTGGATCCCTTGACCGGTTCAAAAAGGAATTCACCCAGACAGCTTCCTCGGTAGAGGGATCAGGATGGGCAGTGCTCTCAGTCTGCCTGGGAACACAACGGCTGCTTCTCATGCAGGTAGAGAAGCATAATGTTCATGTATATCCCGGTTTTCGAATTCTGATGGTCCTTGATGTCTGGGAGCATGCATATTACCTTGATTATATGAATGACCGGGCAAAGTTTATTGAGAACTTCTGGAATATCGTCAGATGGGACATGGTAAACCAGAGACTTGATGCAGCCCTGAAAAGCTGATCATTTCATTACCTTTTTCTTGTTATCCGTCAATTTAACCATACTATTTCTGAAATGGGGGAAGAACTGATTAATATGGCGGATTCATCACATCTGAATACCTCTCTGTCCGGGTATCAGAATCAGGATTGTCAGCTGATTCTGAACGATATCCCGACTGCTCTCCTGGTAATGGCAGAGAACCGGATCATTTTTGGAAATGCAGCGGCAGTTCGCCTGTTTAAAGCGCGCCAATCTGAAGAACTCACCGGTAAGTATCTCTCAGATCTCTCTCCAACCTCCCAGCCTGACGGATCATCATCTGCCGTCGTTATTCAAAACCTACTGCAATCGGTTCAGAAAGGGAAGAACACACGGTTTGAATGGGTTTTTACCCGGTTTGATAAGTCAGAAATATCAGCAAAGGTAACCGTCCGCCAATCTGAAGCATCCGGTTCTTCTTCCCTCATCCTCACCATTGTTGATAATACCGCTGAATATCACGCAATTAAAGATATTCTCGGACTTGCAGAGGAGATGAAGAAAGGAAACCTCAGGGCACGGCTTTCTTCAGAGGGATATCAGGGTGATATGTATAAACTCATCACCGGTATCAATGCCATGCTGGACGGTATCCTCCATCCGTTCAGGGATATGAATAAGGTTCTTCAAAAGATTGCCAGGGGTGATATGTCAGGGGGAATTGAGCAGGTGTACTCCGGCGAGCATGAAAAGATACGGAATGCGGTCAACGGGGTTGCAGATATCACCAGGAAAGTCCACGAAGAGATATCCCGGATGGTCGATGCCGCAAAGCGTGGAGATCTTGCAAACCGGGGAAATCCGGATCTCTTTTCCGGTGAGTATGCAGCCACCATCAGAGGGATAAATGAGATGCTTGATGCTATTCTCACCCCCATCCGTGCCGGTAACCGAATTCTTCAGAAGATACGAAAAGGAGATCTCAGTGAGCGGGTGGAGATTGAATGCGTCGGTGACCATGCCAAGATACGGGATGCCATAAATGCGGTGCATGACTGGCTGAATGGTCTGATCATCTATGTGACCAGGATATCGGACGGGGATATGACCGCAGAGATTATGCAGGCATCAGATAAAGACCAGATACATGGTCCCCTTGTAAGAATGCGGGATAATATCAGGAGTGTTATCGCTGATGTTGATATGCTGGTAACGTCAGGATCTGAAGGAAAACTGATGGTCCGGGCAGATCCCTCAAAGCATAAAGGTGATTTCAGAACCATCATCGAAGGCATCAATAAAACCCTTGACTCCGTCGTAATCCCGGTTCATGAGGCGATGGAGGTCTCAAAAGGGTATGCCGGGTATGACTTTACCAGACGGATGAATACCGGTATCACATACTCAGGGGAGTGGAAGGCATTTCAGCAGGCCCTTGATGACGTCGGCCACCATGTTTCAGATGCAATTTCAATCATTACCAGCCAGATAGACGTTCTCAATCAGGCAACTGCCCAGGCATCAGCCAGTATCAAGGATATCTCATCCGGTTCATCACTTCTTGCAGAGATCGCACAGAATGTGAGTATGAAAGCAGAACAGGGTGGTGACGGGCTTTCCCAGATCCTGAGGGCGATGGAGGATCTGGCGGTCAATGTATCTGATGTTTCTTCCCGGACCGGGGAGGTAAACCAGATATCCTCCGATACGAATACCCTGTCCAAGAAGGGATCGGCCCTCGCTCATCAGGCAGAGCAGGGAATGAAGGAGATCACGAGTTCCACAGATGTTGTGACCGGCCTTGTCCATGAGATCATGGAGGAGATGGGGAAGATAAGTAAGATTTCACTGGTCATTTCAGATATCGCATCCCAGACAAATCTCCTCGCATTAAACGCAGCAATTGAAGCAGCACGGGCAGGCGAGGCTGGACGGGGATTTGCCGTTGTGGCAAGCGAAGTGAAATCCCTGGCACTTGAGTCCAGGCAGTCGGCGGAGAATATTTCAGAGATGATCGAAGGCCTGACAAAAAAGACACAGGCTGCATCAGATACCATGGATAAGAGTGTCATGGTCGTCAGGGAGGGAGGAAGGGCCCTGACCGAGACACTTGAGGTATTCAACCAGATCATCGAATCGGTAAATACCGTCAGTCTCCAGATGGATAATGTTGCAAAGGCAGCAGAACAGCAGGCAGCAGCAGTTCAGGAGATCACGGCATCCATTCATGAGGTAAATACGCTCGTTTCAGGAACCGCCAAGGACGCTGTCGCATCAGCTGCAGCAAGTGAAGAGGCAGCAGCAGCAATAGACCAGATATCAGAACAGATAGCACAGGTCCATAAGGTTGCAGAAAACCTGAATACTGAAACTGAAAAATTCTCAGTTTAAAATTTTATTTTCGGCCTGCTTCAGAGCAGAACCGGTTTCTTATCTCAGTAGGGGAGAGCGGGATATTCGAGGCTTTACTGTTTCCTGGTCTGATGATCACATGAATAAATGACAATCCTCCCTGAGCCTGTGCATATGCCTGTTTCAGTTCATCAGGAGTATGCACTTTCCAGGTCCTGTGAAATCCGCTTGCCTGGGCCAGGAGTTCAAGATCGATCGTGCTATATGCAGGAGAGCACTGGTTCCCGGTGCTGCCATACACCCCGTTGTCAAGACCGATGATTATCAGATTTTTCGGGGATTCGCTGGCAATGACCGGAAGAGCCGCTGTTCCAAGAAGGCTTCCGTCCCCGTCAAGGACAACCACGGTCCGGTCAGTGCCAAGAGCTATCCCCAATCCAAGGGGACTTGCCTGGGTATATGAGCCGAGCATGTAAAAATTGGCAGGATGATCTCTCGCATGGTAGAGTTCCTTTGAAGGAACACCGATATTTGAAACGACCAGTTCATCGGTCATCATAGACGCAAGCACCTTTATTGCATCAGCACGCTGCATAACCGGGTTTGAAAATGTTCCCTGATAGGAGAGATGAACGGTTCGTTCCCGTACCGGTGCCTGATACATTGGGGGATGTTCCTCCTCTCCTTCCCAGACCTTTGGGGAGATGAGCGCAACATGAGGTCTGCTTTCGATCCAGGCATCACTGATGACCGGGGTGATGCGGTCAATATCTTCAGGTTCCCGGATGATCGTGCAGGGAATGTTGTACAATTTCAGAAGATCCGGGATCTTCTCATTAAACGGGATCTGGGCAGATATTTTCTCCTGATAATATCCCCTCCAGCTGGCAAGAATTGGCAGGGGAAGCCCGTACAGATAAGGAAGAGTCATCAGGGCATTGAGAGAATTCCCAAGGCCTGAACTCTGCATCTGTAATACACCCCGTTTTCCCATCAGGGACAGGCCGGACAGAATCCCGATACCATCCTCTTCTCTTGAGATGGTGATGTACCTGAACTCTTTTTCAAGGATCTCACAGAGATCTTTTGTCCGATCACAGGGTAGGGAGATGATATACTCAATGGCTTCCTTTTTTAATATCCCGGAAACGGTCTGTTCATGCATAATATCTCATCCATTCCTGCACCGCTGCAGATATCTTCTCAAACGGAGTCTCTTTGGATACCATGATATCAGGCTCTTTTACAAACCGGGGGAGATCTTTTCTCCCTCTGGCATATCCTCCACCGGTGATATTAAGAAGGATCTTCTCATCCGGCTTGATTACACCTGAACGAACGGCCCCAATGAGGCCTGCCACACACACCGCAGCAGCAGGATCAGGATCTATTCCTTCAGATGAAGAGAAGAGCTTTCCTGCATTTTGTGCATCCGCTGATGAAACACCGGTCATAAGTCCGTTTGTTGCGATGAGCGTATCAAACACCCCTCCGGCAATGCCATAGGGTGGGATCCGGTTTGTCAGGACATCTGAAAAAACCTGGGAGATGGCATATTCAGCATTCGGCATATCCTCATCTCTTATCTCCCGTCTCCTCTCCTGCCAGGCTCTGACCATCGGGATGAACGGTTCGTTCTGAAAGAGAAGAAGACGGGGCATTGTTGTCCCGAACCGGCCGTCTGCAATAAGTCTGAGCGAGGCCTCATATGCAGCAATTCCCCCGGTCCCGCTCCCGACCGCCTGCAGGTACCAGTCAGGAAGTGTTCCCATCCTGAGCGTCCCTGCCAGCATGACGGTGCCCATGCCATCACGTCTGGCAACATTTTTAGCTCCTCCTTCCGGAAATATGCCAGGGATGGTGCAGATCTTATTTCCCAGATTAATGGCATCGGTATAATCACCGGAGATGGTTATCAGCAGGATATCATCTGCCTGTTTTGTCGTAAATATCCGTTCCCGTGCTGATTCAGGAACGACGATGATAACCGGCTGACCGGTCTCTGCTGATACCTCGGCAAATGCCCGGCCCGTATTTCCGGCAGAGGATACCAGAATTATACCCTTTGTCCGTTCAGATAACCGCTGCATCGTTGGGAATGCTTCAAACTCCTTAAATGAACCGCTCACGGCAAAGGCCCCCACTTCAGGCCAGTACCCGGAGAAGACAATCCAGAGATCTGAAAGACCCAACGCCCGGGCAAGACCCTCACTTTTGAAACAGACCGGTTCAGCACGGGTCGGAAGTGAACTGATGACCGGAAGCCAGTCCTTATACCTGAATACTCCCGGCGCATCATGGAGCGTTATCTGTTTTGCAGAATATTTCGCCCGGATAAGTCCCTGGCACCCGTCCGGACAGGTGAGCGTATAGGAATCAGAAAACTCCTTGTTACATACCGGGCAGATGAGCGTATATCCCGTCATATCTGAAATTCACCCCTTACCAGCATATCCCGCACACTTCTACAGAGTATCTCTGCTCTTCTCCGGTCAGACTGCCGGAGAACAATCGGAATGCCCGCTCCTTTACAACTGATAGACCCAAAATTCCCCTCATACACTGATCCCTTACAGATTTGCACACAGGTTCCGCAGACAAAGCACTGCTTCTGATTGATCGTCCCGTCTTCCCGGATTGCATCAACCGGACATGCAGTTCTGGCATCACAGGGAGAACAGTGAAAACATCGCTCCGGATGATACAAGACCCGTGTTGCAGTTCCGGTCCAGACCTGATCATACGAGGCGGTCCCAACCGGCTGACGATCACTGATATCCACAACAGGCATGGCGATATCACAATCAAGGACAGAAAGGGAGCTGAGGACATCCTTATCAACAACCGGAATCGCAGTCCCGATGCTGGTGATGCACTCAGGCCCTGCAGCGGTACGAAAACCGCCACAAAACTGTGCATCCATCTCATTCAGGTCGGCATGGACTGAGAGATTGGGCCGATCAGGAGAACTCCGGGTTCCGGCTCCGATCACCCGGCCACCAGCCCCGTTCAGGATCACCGGAGAGCCGGCAGAGAGGAACCGGAGGGTTGGATCATTTTCCACCGGATTTATCTCCCCGCATCCGGAGACGGTAGCCTGTGTGCTGGTTCCCTGAAGGGGCAGGGCAGAAAATATGGTCTTTACCGGTTCGCTGCTCCGATTGATGATTGCAGAATAGTTCTTGAACGCACTCCGGGTAGTAAATAACCGTGCAAACGGAAGGTCAGAAAGGATTACATCCGCTTCATAATTCTTTCCATCTGCGGTAACGGCAACATGAATCTCTTTTCCGGCGATAAGGTCATGGAAGAGGTGTCCGCCCCCGTACCGGTCATCTGCATGGGAGGTACCGAATACCATCAGATCGACAAGTCCAAGCCGTTCATTCGGACAGGGGCCGGGAATTGCCGGCACGCCATTGAGTGAGAGAGTGTCTGCTCGTGAAAAGGTACCGGGAGGAGCAACCGGGACCGACAGGACCGCATATGTGCCTGACATGACCCCGCAGGTCCCACAGGTGACAACATCAACATCAGAGACGGTATCGTCCTGTACAATTCTTTTCTTTAATTCAGATGCCGTCAGGATAACTGCAGACCCATCGGCAAGAGCGGTCCTGATCTCATCAATTGGTCTCATAGGAGCCGTATATCCTCCACCCGTACCTGCAGGCCTTCCTTTCTGGAAAATAACTGGTTCACAACGCCGGTATGAGCAAGATTCATCATGCAGTACGCCGGGAGAAACCGCATCCTCCTCCCAAATACCGGTACCTGACGGACACTTTCAGCCATTCCTTCAAACCCGATGATATGATAGGCCTCAAGATCTTTTACTTCTCTCCCCCGTGAGGAGAGAGGGCCAACGACATGGGTTACGATTACTCCTGATACTGTACTTGCTGACAATACCAAAAGGACATGCTGGACCGGGCATCCGGCTCCCATGGGCCGTCCGGTCAGGATATCACCCGGCTGAATATCCCATTTCTCAACGAGATCAGGTCTGAACGGAAGAAGGATCTTCCTGGCCGAGCATTCCCCCGGTAACGGATGCAGGATAAAATCGAAGGGATCTCCAAGGATGTCAAAACTCCCAAGTACTGCCTGAGTGCAGGGCACCTCCTGACAGAGGTGCTGAGAAGAGAACGGGCATTCCTCTTTTTTTCTTGTCCCGGACTGAATTGCGGCAAAAAACTCATCACAGGTCCCATACCCGCATGCACCACAGTTCCTGCCGGGTAATATCCAGTCCTCTCCCATCAGTCACCCCTGAACATAAGTGCATCTCCGTCAAGTTGACGAAGAACTCCCGTATGATGCTTCCATCCGATGTTCGTCTTTCCAATGCAGACCGTACAGACGCCGAGCGGAGGGATACCCCGGAGGGTGATAGTGGACAGGTTCTCAATATCCGGTGCTTCCCCTATCGCTCTTGTCAGGTATCGCATACCGGTCCCCTGCACGGCATTGGTCTCAACAATATCAATATCTCCCCGAATGCCCCGAATCTTCTCTCTGAACACTTCCTTCTCCGCTTGTGAGACGAGATCGATCCTGGTCACTACCGCGATATCGGCAAGGGCTATCATGGGTGCCATCTTTGCAGGTGACTGTATGCCGGAGATTGCAGATAAGACAACAATACCAAATGACTGGGTCGTATACGGAGTGCATCGCAGACAAAGACCTGCACTCTCAACGATGAGCATATCTGCCCCTTCTTTCCTGGCCCACTCTATAGCCTCATCAAGGATCATGATTCCGGCATGATCTGGACAGAGATCGCCTGAGTAGACCTTTTTTGCAGGGATATGAAACTCATTCCTGATCTCTTCATCTTCGGTGGCACAGACCACATCTATCTTCAGGTATGCAGATTTGAGCTCAGGATGGGTCCTGATTATCTGCCTGGTGACTGCAGTCTTTCCAGCCGAGGGAGGGCCGGCGATGATAACGAGTTTCATTACCAGGATCCCGGAACGGGCGTGGTGATCAGTTCACCGGCACGAATCATCTCTCTCATCCGCCCGATAATACCATCCATGTGAAGCATCTGCCTGATTGCATGCTCTTCTGCCCCGTCAGGCTCGATGACCTTTGATACTGCCCCATCCTGCATAACGATTCGCCGATCTGAAAGCAGGGAGACCAGGGGATCATGGGTGACAAAGAGCAGGGCCTTGTGATGCTGACGGAGGACTTCTATCACCTTTTCTTTGAATATCCCTGCATTCTCAACCTCATCAAGCAGTATTATCGGTGTGTTTGAGATGAGGATAGCATCTGCCACCATCAGGGATCGTGTCTGTCCACCAGAAAGGCTGGTCATCCGGACATGGGCGGTGATAGGTTCTCCGGTGAACTGATTTGCAAGATTGATGGTCTCCTGAATGCAGGACTCTTTCATATATCCACGGGAGAGGAGATGCATTCGTAAAAAGTCAGAGACACTAAGGTCACACAGGCACCGGGTATTCTGGGTGATAAGGGCAACCGGTTTTGCTGCCGGGTCACGGACATACCGTTCCGGAGGAAGTTTCCCATTGACCAGGATCTGTCGCCCGGTTACCGTATCCCGGTTAGCAAATATCTCGATATCGTTGATAAAGGCACTTTTTCCTGACCCGGTCGGACCGACGATGGACAGGGTATCGCCAGGTCTGATGTGTATCTCATCAAACGCCTCCTCTATCCCCTTACGGTTCCGTCCAGGTAGTATGGTTATATCCCTGATGGTTTCCTCTGTCATCCTGAATATATAGTAGGCGAGTCTGGATAATAACATTACCCCATTATATAATAAATTAATACAATGAGGGAATAATAATTGAGATAATACAATACTTTAGTACCATATTATCTTCTTCAATTTAGACCGATGCCCATAGAGATGTAAAATAGAAATTATATAGAGACATCATATCTCTCTATAGTTCTCCATAATCTCTAGAACATACTCTCATGTAGGTTTCAGGAGCATCATACAGAACCTGTGTAGTCCGGACCAGATTGCCAATGCACATGTTCATACCTCCGCATACAATAGGGTAACATTCAAAAGTCCGGAAACGCCGTGTTAAGGAGTCAGAGAGATCGTGACAACTGGTCAGCAAACCACCCTGAAATTCCGTCAGAAACGAAGACCGCTTGAAACGACCATGCATATCGTATGGTTTATCTGTGCCATTTCTTCGATCATCGGCATATTTTTCATCCTCATCTTCCTGCTTTATGATGCAGCACCGGCATTTCTAGATATCGGCCTTATTCCATTTCTCACCGGGGAACGATGGGATCCGACCAGTATCATGCCAAAGTACGGACTTGTCCCCCTCATCGTCGGGACGCTGCTTGTCACTATGGGAGCAATGGTTTTTGCCGTTCCTTTCGGTATTGCCTGTGCAATCTTCATCGCTGAACTTGCAAGCCCCCGGATGAGAAATATTCTGAAACCGGCTGTTGAGCTTCTTGCCGGGATTCCATCTGTGGTTTATGGATTCTTCGGGCTTGCCATCCTCGTGAAATTTTTACAGGATCTCCTTTCGGTCCCGAGCGGAGAGTCGGTCCTTGCCGGATCTATACTTCTTGGTATCATGTCCCTTCCGACCATCATCAGCGTATCAGAGGATGCCATCAGTTCAGTCCCCCGATACCTGAAGGAAGGATCCCTGGCCCTTGGGGCGACCCACTGGCAGACCATATCACAAGTAATCGTCCCTGCTGCATTGTCAGGTATTACCGCGGCTGTGATTCTTGGAATCGGTCGTGCTGTCGGTGAGACGATGGCGGTCATCATGGTTACCGGGAACGCAGCGATCATCCCTGAACCAATCTGGAATATCCTTTCACCGGTCCGAACCCTGACCGGAACACTTGGGATTGAGATGGGAGAGGTTGCGGTCGGATCACTCCATTACCATGCTCTGTTCGGAGTTGCTGTTATTTTACTTCTCATTACCCTGATCATCAACCTGACAGCCCTGACGGTCATGAAACGTCTCAAGAGTTCACAGACAGGAGGATGCTCACGAACAGGAGTATTCTCATGCCTCATGATCACAGACCGGCTGTCCGGGATCATACCGTATCTTCCGCTTGGAGTGACAGCCATTCTCGGACTATTCCTACTTCTAATCGGATTATGGCAGGGAGCAGCAGGTATTCTGATCCTTTATCTAATTGCACGACTGGTGGACCGGTACTGTATCAGGCAGACAGTGCAGAAGATCTGGTTCTCTCTGATCACGATCATGATGGGAATTGTAACCTTTATCCTTATCTTCATCCTGTATGACATCTTCTCAAACGGTCTTCCTTATGTTACGCTTGATTTCCTGACCGAATCACCGCGAAACCTGGGTCGCGGAGGAGGTATATTTCCTGCTATTATCGGAACATTCTACCTGGTTATTGGTTCTATTCTCATCGCTCTGCCTCTTGGGATCGGAGCTGCTATTTACGTCGTGGAATATACGAAAGAGAACATCCTTACCAGGTTTATCAGGACGGCAACAGACCTGCTGAACGGGACTCCTTCTATCGTTTTCGGGCTGTTCGGGTTCACCTTTCTTGTACTCTTCCTTGGATTTGGTATATCTCTCCTTGCCGGCATGATTACCCTTGCCCTTATGGTCCTCCCAACGGTGATCAGAACGACGGAGGAGGCGTTAAAGAGTGTTCCGGACAGTCTTCGTGAAGGATCGTATGCCCTTGGAGCGACCAGGTGGCAAACGGTCCGGCGGGTTGTCATCCCCCCGTCGGTTCCTGGTATTATCACCGGCGCCATCCTCTCTATCGGACGTGCAGCGGGTGAGACGGCCCCGATTATGTTTACAGCCGTCGTATTCATGCAGCGACGCCTTCCGGATTCGTTTTTTGATCCGGTCATGGCTCTCCCCTATCATCTGTTCATTCTGGCAACCAATGTCCCGGGCGCCAGAAATAACCAGTATGCTACGGCAGTCATCCTTCTGATCCTCGTAATCATGATATATGGAGGAGCGATTGTTATCAGAAATCATTATGATAAAAAAATCAGGTGGTAACCTATGAATGAAGAAATTATCATCGATGTGCAGGGTTTAAACCTCTGGTACGGGGAGAATCATGCTCTGCACAATGTAACTTTGCCAATCCCGAACAGAAAGGTCACTGCCCTCATTGGTCCCTCCGGATGTGGAAAATCAACCCTTATCCGATGTTTTAACCGGATGAATGATCTGGTTTCAGGTTGTCGTGTCACGGGGGATATTCTCTATCATGGACAGAATATTAACGGGACAGGCGCAGACCCGGTAGATCTTAGAAGGAAGATCGGAATGGTCTTTCAGAAACCGAACCCGTTTCCAAAATCCATCTACGAGAATATTGCATACGGTCCACGGATTCATGGAATAAAAAACAAGAGAGATCTTGACGAGATCGTGGAGTCATGCCTTCATAAGGCTGCACTCTGGGAAGAAGTAAAAGACCGTTTGCATGATTCAGCAATGAGCCTGTCCGGAGGTCAGCAGCAGCGTCTGTGTATTGCAAGAACACTGGCCGTCAATCCTGAGATCATCCTCATGGATGAGCCATGCAGTGCTCTTGATCCGATTGCAACTTCAAAGATCGAGGATCTTATTGAGGAACTGAAGAAAGAATACTGTGTGATCATCGTCACCCATAGTATGTCCCAGGCTTCCCGCGTTTCAGATTATACTGCATTCATGTACCTTGGTGACCTCATAGAATTTGGGGAGACCAGACAAATATTTGAGAACCCACACAAAGAATTGACTGAGAACTATATCACCGGAAGATTCGGATAAGACCATGACTGAGAAAGAACGTTTTGAACTCTCACAAATCCACACCGATGCATGTGATTTAGGAACATATGCTATTACCATGCTCCGGGACAGTATTGATGCTTTTGAGCGGGGAGATACACAACTTGCCCAGGATGTCTGTAACCGGAAGATTGAGCTGAAGAAACGATTTATTGCCACAGAAGAGACCATGTTCAGACATCTGGCTTTGTATCAGCCGGTTGCACGGGATATGCGGGAGATTGTCGCTTCGCTTCGTATCATCTATAACTTTGAGCGTATCGGCAGGATGGGATATGATATCGGGGATACCATCAAAACCCTTTCACAATGCTGTGGTCTTGCAGATCCTGATAAACTCATCATTGTCGGGAGAAAAGTACTCTCAATGATTGAAGATGCATTTGATGCATTTGAGGATCGTGACGTGAACCGTATCAGGAATATGCGGGAGCGGGATTCAGAGATTGATCGTCTGTATTGTGAAGTTATGCGGGATCTCATCAAAAGAATGGAACAGAAAAAAGATGATGTTCCTATCCTCGCACGGTATGTCATCATTGACCGGTACCTGGAGCGATGTGGTGATCAGGCATGTAATATTGCCGAGATGACGATATATATGGTCACCGGCGAACGAGTAGAAATAACCTGATTTTTCCCTTTTTTATCATATTTTCATACTGATTTTTTCTGAACTTTGGTATTGGTTTCGTATCAGTATGAAATTGTACACCCATCTCGAACGGCTCTCTGACCAGAAAAATAGTAATGAGCCGGATGTCTCCATAACACCTGTTATATGAATATCAAAGGGAGAAATGAGAGGCAATAGACAGTATAGTCAGCGATCGTAAAAAAAGGAAAAAGGAAAAAAGGGGGCTTAATTGGTAAGGGGAACAAACCCTTCTTCAGTAACGATCTTCTGCCCTTCAGGACTGTCGATGAAGGCAATGAATTCAGCAATAATTCCGGATGGCTCACCATTGGTCAGGAAATTAAGCGGACGGGCAATCGGATATGATTTGTCCTTTACCGATTCAATCGAGGGGATTATTGATTTTCCATCAACAAGGATCGGCACTGCGTGGATGGTCTCATCGATGTAGCCAAGACCTACATACCCGATTGCTGCAGGAGTCTGTGCAACACTCTGTTTTACCGCACCATTTGAGTTCTTTTCAAGCTGAGTCGGAACAAAATCCTCTTTGTTCATAACCTTCTCATGGAAGAACTCTCTTGTCCCTGATGCACTGTCTCTGCCGATGACAACAATTGATGCATCATTCCCTCCAACTTCTTTCCAGTTGGTAATATTTCCGTTGTATATGGCTTTTACCTGATCAAGAGTAAGAGAAGCGATCGGGTTTGTCTTGTGAGTGATGATGGCTATTCCATCAATGGCAATCTGATGCTCAAGTAACTCAGGATATTTCTCTTTCTCTTCTTTCTTCAGATCACGGGAGGCCATTCCGATCATGGCAGTCCCTTCTCCAGCCGACTGGACTCCAGCCCCGGAACCCCCACCATTGACCTGCACATCAACACCCGGATGAGTATCCATATAGATTTCTGCTGCCTGCGCTGCAACCGGAAGCACAGTGGTTGAACCGGTAATCGTCAGAACACCGGCTGCTCCGGGCTGAACCTTTGTTTCTTTCAGCGGGTTTTCACCGGTTGAAACCGGGGTGGTTTTTTCAGTTTCAGTTGTCCCTGTACATCCGCAGAGGAGCACGGCACAAATAAATAGTCCAATCAGGATAATTCCTGATACAATTGTAGTCTTACCAGCCATGGTAACTCACGTATCAACACCTATAACGAAACCAGATATTAAACTGATTATCTCCAGAGAATATAGAGACATCAGATATCTCTATAGTGCCATAGAGATATGAATGTCTGACATCTGGAGACTTATTTATAGAGATAGACGGTACTTTTACTATTCACTGGTCATTTTCAGGATCAGAATCTTCAATTATAATTTGCATAATTTTCATAACTCAATAATCTGGACCTCCCATGTATCGCGTGCTGTATGTAGATGACGAACCAGGTATCCTAGAACTGGTCAGGATGTACCTGGAAAGTTATGGATCAATGCTTGTTGATACATGCCCTTCTGCAGATGAAGCAAAAGATCTTGTCAGAAAGACAGGGTATGATACCATCGTTCTTGACTACTACATGCCTGATGTAAATGGTATTGATTTTTTAAAAGAGGTAAGACAGAGCGGACTTGACTGCCCGATCATCATCTATACCGGCAGAGGCAGGGAAGATGTTGTTATCGATGCTCTCAATAACGGTGCAGACTTTTACCTGCAAAAGTCAGGAGAGCCGGGCAGGGAATTTGCAGATCTTTACTCAAAGATCAACCTTGCCATTCAGAAATATTATGCGGAAAAACGGGTGAAAGAGACCACTGCGTTACTTCGTTCGACCCTTGAATCCACCGCGGATGGTATCATCGTCGTTGACAGCGAAGGAAAGATTAGTGCCTGGAACAGGAAATTTGTTCAGATGTGGAATATCCCCTATCATCTTGTGGAAGGAGGGGACTATTCTGCGATTCTCAGTTATATCCTCCCGCAGATAACAAACCCGAATCATTTTTTCAACCGCACCGATTACCGGATCAGAGAAGGAATCAGACCGGGGATAGATATTATTGAACTACGGAACGGGAAGATATATGAGCGGTACTCCCAGCCCCAGATGATTGATGGGGAGATAGTCGGGAAGGTGTGGAGTTTTCGTGATATTACTGCGAAAAAAAGTGCAGAGAATGCACTGCGGGAGAGTGAAGAGCGGTTTCGTCTGCTCTTTGAACAGGCCCCGGTTCCGTACCAGTCTTTGAATGAAAAAGGGGAGATAATCGAGGTGAATGAGGCCTGGGTAAGACTGATGGGATATGAGAGGAACGAGGTTATTGGCAGATCGTTCATGACCTATATTCCTGAAAAGTGTCTCAATGATTTTCAACGGTTCCTCCTTGATATCTCTGAATTTGGATCAATGTATGAATCCGAACTTATCATCCTCCACTCGACCGGAAGAGAGATCCCGGTCATACTATCAGCAAAGATGCTGACAGGAGGGCCTGATATGGGAGTGCGGACGTTGTGGACGTTCACCGATATTTCAGAGCAAAAACGTATCGAATCCCAGAAAGAAGAAGTTATCATTCAGATTCAGAAAAATCTTGCCGAATTAGCCATATTAAATGACGGGGTCAGAAATCCTCTCACCGTTATCGCAGGACAGGCAGAACTGACTCTTGGTGATAGAGCTGGACCGATACTTGCACAGGTACAGGAGATAGACCAGATGATAGACCAGCTTGACCAGCGATGGCATGAGTCCACGAAGATACTCAAATACCTGCACCGTCATCACGGAGTCTTTCTGATTCACCCGGATGGGGACCTGGATGGGGAATTATGACTCATGAAGACGCTTGATGTTCCTGACCATATCTATTATCCCTGATTCCGGTATGGGAAACCCTATTGCCCCGGAGAGGGAACAGATCCGCAGATATGGACGCAACCCTCCTTGATCTGATTCTTCATATTGATTCATCACTTGAGCAGATGGCCGGCGAATTAGGACTCCTCATCTATGCCGTCCTCTTTCTCATCATCTTTTGTGAGACAGGACTTGTCGTAACCCCGTTCCTGCCAGGAGATTCGCTTCTCTTCGTGTCAGGAGCCCTTGCCGGAACCGGGATCCTTAATATCTGGGTTCTGCTTCTTATTATCGGGCTTGCTGCAATCATCGGAGATACGGCAAACTTCTGGATCGGCAGATATGCCGGGTGTAAGATCATGGAGGGTCGGCTTTCTGCATTCATTCATAAAGAATGGCTGGAAAAGACACATCACTACTTTGAGAAATATGGGGGGGCAACCATCGTTATCGCACGGTTTGTCCCGATTGTCAGGACTTTTGCTCCGTTCCTGGCTGGGATCGGGAAGATGCACTACCAGTGGTTTCTGTTCTATAATGTCACCGGTGCAATACTCTGGACCGGAGGGCTTGTCGGAGGCGGATACCTGATTGGAAATATTCCGGTCATATCTGACCATGTCTCACTTCTGATGTGGGTCGTGCTGGGAATATGTATCTTCTCAATAGCCATGGTAATAAAAGCCATCCTTTCAGCCGCCCTCTATGACAAAAAGAAAGAAAAAACAACAGGAGATTCTGCTGCTGACTACTGTTACCGCCTTGAAGTGGAGAAATAACCCCTGACTTCAGTTCACACGACGGATGGCAGCAGGATCAAAGGAGTGAAATAGGCTCCCCCATATACCATACATACCAGGTTGCCTACTGCTCCAGTACGGGAGGAAATTGATGAGATGTGATCACAGACATACACAGGATCCTGCTTTTTCCCGGTATGCTGCTCTGACGATGCTTCCGCTCCTCCGATCATTACAGCAGGAGTTATCAGGAGTCAAAACGGCAGATGATATCGAATATGTCCACCGGGCACGGGTTGCAACCCGACGGCTCAGGGCATGCCTTACCATATTCTCCCCCTGCCTCCCGTCTCATAATGTTAAAAGATGGAGACGCACCATCAGAAACATTACGAGGTCACTTGGTGAGGCTCGTGACCTGGATGTCCAGACTGATTTTATCAGTTCATTTATTGCGAAACAATGCAGGGACTCCTGTCAGGGAGAGGTATTCTACTATTCCTCCCCATTAGCAGACAATAAACCTGATAATGAAGGGAATGAACGTTCGTATCACCCGCTCTTTTTCAGAGTGACAGAAGAGAAAACCGGTGAGGAATCCGTATCTGAGAGCCTTCTTTCATGCACCTCATTTGATATACACAGACCAGGTCTGGAATGTCTGCTCCACCGATTAAAAACCCGGCGTCAACAGATACAACCGGATCTTGTCAGCGCCGTCGACCAACTGGAAAAGACAGCGGTTCTTGAATCAATAACGACCTGCCTGCATGAACTGAAGGTCAGAGCAGAGATTGAGGATGGTGGAGACGTTTCTCCATTCTCCTATGAACAGGCGTTTGTCAATATCATGACCGCCATCTCCGATCTCTTCTGGTATGAACCCTGGCTTTTAGAACCTGATAATATCCATCGTCACCATGAGATGCGGATCGCTGCAAAACGACTTAGATATACCCTGGAGTCGTTCGCAGGTCTGTTTGAATGCGGATTGAAAACCGAGATTAAGACATTTAAAAATCTTCAGGATGTTCTTGGTGACATGCATGACTGCGATGTCTGGATTGAGAAAATCCCCCTCTTCATCAGGGATGAGAAGAAACGAGCACTCAGGTATTTTGGAAATTCTGACTTTTTCTCTATCCTCCAGGAGGGGTTATATAAACTCCTTGATAACCGGAAGAAGAAAAGGGCAGAACTTTTTTCCGAACTGCATACCCTCTGGGACTCACTCAAACAGGAGGGATTCTGGGACGAGCTGATGGAAAAGGTATCAATTCCTGTCCATCATTCATTCCAGGAACGTTCAGACCAGTGCCATGACGGGCCGGTTACGATTGCCCTGATATCAGATGTTCATGCAAATCTTCCTGCCCTTGAGGCGGTACTTGCTGATGCACGGCAGAAGGGTGCTACGGCAGTACTCAATGCTGGTGATAGTATTGGATATGGTGCATTTCCTGACGAGGTCATATCATCTCTTCGTTCATCACATGTCCTCTCGGTTATTGGAAATTATGACCAGGCAGTCCTTGTGAAAAAATGGAAGACAGGAAGGCCCAGGTCACGAGACAAGCAGATCGCGATGCGGTTTGCATACCATCATCTCTCAAAGGAGAATCGTGCCTACCTCGCAGGGCTTCCGAGGGAATATAGATTGAGGGTAAAAGGAACTACCATTCTGGTCACCCATGGAAGCCCTGATTCGCTTACTGAATATCTTGTCCAGGAGACGCCGGAGTCAAGGTTTCGTGAGATTGCACAAAAGACAAAGGCAGATATTATTGTAACCGGTCATTCCCATCTCCCGTCCATCAGGGAGATTGATAATGTGGTATTTGTGAACTGCGGGAGTGTCGGGAGAACAGAAGATGGCGATCCCCGTGCCTGCTATGCCCTGCTGACGTTAGACCCGCTCTCAATCGTTCATGTACGGGTACCCTATGATATTGACCGGGCAATTGATGCCATCAGAAACCGCCACCTTCCTGATTCATTTGCCAGGATCGTCTCCGAAGGAAAGCCCCTGGATGTCGTATCCGAACCGGAGGATTCGGTCTGATGAAGAGATCGGTCTGGCCGGTTATCCAGGACTATTCAGACAGGCTGGACCCGGATCCTCCTCATGCACAACAGGTATGCCGGTTATCGGGTATGTTATTTGACGACTTACGCCCCCTACACCATCTGCCCCCTGATACCCGGGATTTATTAAAAGCGGCAGCTCTTCTCCACGATATTGGCTGGAGTAGAGCAGATAAGCCCCATCATAAAGCATCACGGGACATAATCCTCAATGATACAACAATGAACCTGACATCCAGGGAGAGAAAGATAATTGCGTTAATTGCACGATACCACCGGAAGTCTCATCCAAGGCCTGATCATGCCGTCTTTAAAGAACTCTGTGAGGATGATAAGCAGATTGTTTCCTGGTGCTCCGGCATCCTCCGGGTGGCTGACGTCCTTGATCGGGCACATCAGAATCTGGTCAGGGAAATTCGCTACTTTATTACATCAGAAGAGGTTGTACTCTCCTGTACCTGTAAAACCCCATTATACTATGATTTACCAGTCTTTGCAGAGAAAAGCATGCTTTTACAAGAACTTACCCATCGCAGGATTTGTCTTTCATGTACCTGAATAATCCACGGATTATTGGATTTATTGATCTTGGGACGAATTCCGTTCGTCTTCTTGTTGTAAGACTGAATCAGAACGGATCATACACTCTCGTTACCCAGCAGAAAGAGGTAATCAGACTTGGAGAAGGGGAATTTACTGATAACCGGCTGACCGATGCAGCCATGCAGCGGGCTACAGGTGTAATCGTCCGGCTGATTGAACTTGCAAAAAGCAGGGGGGCCGAAGAATTTGTCGCTGTTGCCACATCTGCAACACGGGAGGCATCAAATGGTGAGGAACTCTGCAACCGGATTGAGGACCTTACCGGTGTGCAGATTCATATCATCTCCGGGGCAGAGGAGGCAAGGCTGATATGGCTCGGGGTATCAAGCGGGATTGACCTAAAAGGTGAAACGGCTCTCTTTATCGATATCGGGGGTGGATCGACAGAGATTATAGTCGGAGATCAGCATGAACCGTTCTTTCTGAGAAGTCTGAAACTGGGAGCTATCCGAACAACGGGTATGTTTGTACAGGCTGAAAAAGATGGAAGAGTATCACAGCACATGCTCTTTTCTTTGAGAAGGCGGATTGAGCATGAGATCGTGCATATTGCAAGGCACATAAACACCTGGAATATCACCAGGGCGATTGGTAGTTCAGGAACCATCCTCTCCCTTGAAACTGTCGCTGCATCACATAAACCATGTGTTTCGTCTCATATTCCCGGTTTTATCAGTATCGAAGAACTGGATATTCTTATCAGATATCTCTCAAATCTGCCGCTGCACATGCGCAAAGAGGTCCCGGGCCTGAATTCTGACCGGGCAGATATAATCATCGCAGGGGCAGTTATTCTTCATGAGATAGTAAAGGTGAGCGGGCTCAAAGGAGTGTATACGTCATCCCGCTCTCTTCGGGACGGCCTGCTCGTTGATTACATCACCCGGATCCCGGGCTTTCCCCATGCGGAACCTGTTTCCATACGGGAACGATCCGTACGGCACCTGGGCCGGCTCTGCCATATTGATGAGCCTCATGCTTCCCATATTGTCAAACTCTCTCTGCAACTCTACCACTCAGGGATCAGAGCCGGACTTTTTCCATCGTATGACGAAGCAGAAGAACTCCTTTCACATGCGGCATATCTCCATGACGTCGGGCAGTTTATCTCTTTTTCCAACCATCATCAGCACTCCTTTTATCTGATAACACAGGTTCCCCTTCTTGGTTTTAACCAGCATGAGGTTCTGATGATCGGTCTTATTGCACGATATCACCGGAAAAAACTACCGCGGCAACGGGACAATCCTTTTCAGGAACTGGACCGGACCGACCGGAGAATAGTCAGGGTTCTTTCTCTCCTGCTCAGAATTGCTGAAAACCTTGACCGTAGTCATGACCGGCGTATTGAGAAGGCGGAGTTCATCAGGAAAAAAGACAGGGTTGTTTTATCGGTCTCCTGCATATCAGACTGCTCACTGGAGATATGGGCCGTCGAGTCTGAAAAGGATTCATTCTTCAGAACCTTCAGAACCAAGTTACAGATTGAAACTCACCGTGGATAACGGAAATCATCAGTGTTCTGACTTTAGTTCCCCGACAAGATCATGGACTACCGTTATTACATCATCTTTGGCCTCTTGATCTCTGAGTACTTCACCTCTCTTGTACCCATGCCCGTGTACTGACCTGATTATCTTCATCTCATGAGCCTGTGCCCATATGCGGATGGTCTCCAGGGCACGATCTTCTCCGGAGACCGCACTGACTGCGACCGGAATGACCTTTTTGCCTTTGAGCTGCCGGTCATGCCAGAGAGAATACGTCCGGTCGATGAAATTTTTTACACGACCAGATACATCCTGAAAATACACAGGTGAGCCGATGATGATAAGATCACTTTTGAGCATTTTTCTGGCAATAGAATTGAAATCATCCTTCACCACGCAATATCCGGCCTCCATGCATTTTCTGCATCCTTTACAGGGACCTATCTTTGCATCAGCCAGGGACACCGATTTCATCTTGAGATCTTCAATGGCGGCCTCTTCTATCTGCTCATTTAGATAACCGATAAGCAGACCGGTATTGCCCTTCTTCACATGACTTCCGGAGAGAGATAAAACGCGCATATATATGACCAGGATCTGATACCATATAAAATTACTGGTATCCCTATTTTGATTACACAATATTCCCGGAGTTTCTATGGTTTCACTAGAGAATAAAATATCACAATATATTTTTTGTTTTTATACAGAGAGATCGTATACATCCCTCTCATCCGGTGGCAATA
>Ga0208825_1001104_pt1 | contig 22094 bp, 23 predicted proteins | sample AD_UKC113_MetaG_FD_184450 | JGI IMG/M metagenome (GOLD analysis project Ga0208825, IMG submission 184450) | Active sludge microbial communities of municipal wastewater-treating anaerobic digesters from Hong Kong - AD_UKC113_MetaG (SPAdes)... | ecosystem: Engineered > Bioreactor > Anaerobic >...
GGCATCTTCTTATTCTCTCTTACCGTTTTAAATGCCCATCCAACAAAAGAATTCATAATAATTAATAGTAATACTAGTATATATACTTTTCGATACTTCCAGGGCAGAGGTTTATAGGAATCCTCGCTTATCCCATGAATTAGATATAATATTTTTCATATTGGGCAATATTGAACAAGATATTATATTAAGTTTTGCAGTAGACTATATTTAGCACCTTGAGATTATAAGTCCTCTGATGACCCCATTTTTAGTTGATTCAAAAAATAAATTGGCACAAGAGAAGTCATGCCCTCATCGCCTCCCTTCCCATCCGCAGCGCCTCGTCCAGCCTCTCCACATCCGGCCCTCCTCCCTGGGCCAGCTCCGGCCGCCCGCCGCCGCCCCCGCCCAGGGCCTTTGAGGCCGCCTTAATTATGGCCCCGGCCTTAACGCCCTTGGCAAGCCCCGACTTCCCTACGGCAGCGACGAGCTTTCCCGTCTCCGAGCCGAGCAGTGCAACATAATCCTGTTCAGCCAGAAGCGATGCGGCCTTGAGAAGCTCGTCGATATCCGCCATCCCCATCTTCTGCACCACGACCTTCAGGCCGTCGACCTCCTGGGCCTCTGCTGTCAGCGTCCTCAGCCTGGCGCGGGCCAGCTCCTCCTTCAGCCGCTCGATCTCCTTTGCCTGCCCCTTCCACTCCTCGAAGAACCGGCTGGCGGTCTTTGGAAGCTGCTCAGCGGGCACGCGCAGAACGGCTGCGGCTTCGGCCAGCAGCCCGTCTCTCTCCTGGCCGGCCAAAACGGCCGCCTCGCCTGCCGCAAACTCGATCCTCTCCACCCCGTCCTGAATCCGCTCAGTCCTCAGGATCTTGATCTGCCCTATCATTCCCGTGTTGGTGACGTGCGTTCCCGCGCAGGCCTCGATGTCCGTTCCAACCCTCACCACTCGAATCATCTTTCCGGGCGGCACTCCTCCCTGGTACAGCTCAAAGCCGAACAGCTTCTCGGCCTCCTCGCGTGGCAGGAAGCTGGCGTCAACCGGCTCGCACTCCATCACCCTGCGGTTGGCCTCCATCTCGATGGCCTTCATCTCGGTGTCGGTGATGCGCCTGTAGTGAGATATGTCCAGACGCGCCCGGTCCTCGCTCTTCTGGGCTCCCGCCTGCCAGACATGCCTGCCTAAGACCCGCTTGGCCGAGTCGTGCACCAGGTGGGTGGCTGTGTGGTGGCGCGCGTGCGCCAGGCGGCGGCGCATGTCCACCCGGCCGGTGACGCGATCGCCCCTGGCTAAAGAGCCAGGCCCCTCGATCCTGTGCAGTACAGCGTCCCCGGACTTCTGCACGTCCACCACAGGGAAGAGCTGGCCTGCCGCTTCCAGTGTGCCGTGATCTGCCGGCTGGCCACCGCCCTCAGGATAGAGCAGGGTCCTGTCTAAAACGACCCATCCGTCCTCTGTGACGTCCTGCACAACAGCCTCGAAGAGTTCATCGAAGGGCTGCTCGTAGTAGAGTAGATCCGTCTTGCCCGGAAGGCTCGTGCGAACCCCCTCCTCTCCGGCCTCGGCCTTGATGCGCTTTTTGGCGACCAGTGAGTAGAAGTTATCCGGCAGCTCCACCGCCGCCCCCACCTCCTCCGCAGACTGCCGGGCGATCTCAGGGGGAATGCCGTGTGTGTCGTAGAGGGATATCATCTCAGAGAGGGGCACTGGCCTGCCCTGCTTTTTGAAGTGCTCGGCTGTCTTTTTGACCAGCCGCCTTCCCTTCTCCAGAGTCTCGGCGTACCTGCCCTCCTCCTGTGATAGGATCTCGTCAATCGTTTCAAAGCGCTCCTGCCAGTCTTCATAGTCCAGCCTTGAGATCTGCATCCTCACCAGATCAGCCAGAGGCACTGTCAGAGAGAGCTCCTTCATAAGACGCAGTGTGCGGCGTATGACAAGCCTCGCAAGGTAGCCGGACTTGACATTGGACGGGATGATGCCGTCGCCCAGCATCAAGGCCAGGCAGCGGGTGTGGTCCACCACTGCATATATCCTCTCCATGGGCTCGATTGCCGCCTGCAGCCTCTCCGGCGAGATTCCTATGCTGGATGCGATCTTCGCCCTCAGCTCATTCATGCTGTACTCATCCAGGTCCACCATGCCAGCCAGCCTGGCGTTCTGGGCGAAGATCTCGGCATACTCGGGATCCTGAAGATCGTGCTCGACTCCGGCCAGGTCTGCGACCTTTCTCACAAGGTCCGGGAATATGGCATCATAGATTGTGGGGCTGCCCTTGGAGGCCCATACGAACCGCTCGAGACCGTAGCCGGTGTCCACTATGTAGTTGTCCATCTTCTCATAGCTCTCGCCCTTGATCTGTATGTGTCCGCCTGCCACAGCCTTCAGGTCCATGAACACGAGCGTTGCCAGCTCCAGCCCCCCGACCATGACCTCAAGGCTCGGCCCGGCATTGCCTCCGCCCGCCCAGGGATTCTCCTTGTATGTCACAGCCAGAGGATTCATGCCGAGGCCCAGGAGCAGCTCATCGCAGAGCCGCACAGTGCGGTCCTTCCAGTATATCTCATGCTCACGGGTGTTGAAGACGTGATGGGCCATCATCTCGAATGTGGTGAGATGCCGGCCGCTGCGCCCAACCGAATCCAGGTCGTCCAGCCTGATGCATGGCTGGCTGATGGTGAGTGGATTGGCAGGGGGCGGCACCTGCCCCGAGGTGACAAAGGGCTGGAAGTCGGCGATGGAGGCGATTGTCAGGTAGATGTCGTCCCTCCAGCGGGCCACGACCGGATACCTCTTGATGCGGGTGTGGCCGCGGGCCTGAAAGAAGCTGAGGTAGTGCTCGCGCATCTCATCCAGACCGTGTTCGCGCTTGAATATGGGCGATCCTATGAAGCTGTAAGGATCGCAGGGAGGATCGCCGCAGCTCTCTCTATCGATATCCCTGGTCCAGAAGAACTTGCCGCATTTGCTGCACCTCTTTCGCTGGAATCCCTCATCTGCGAAGAAGTCCAGCCTATACTCGTCCTCAGAGAACATGGCAGATCAGCTTGTGAGCTGGAAGATGAGACAGGTTTGCTAAAAGGCTTTCTAATTCCGGTGCCATCTGTGAGCCCTGTGGATCCACAGCTGCAGGGCTTGCGGTACACAAAGCTCACAAAGCATCTGCAGTCTAATTCACCCGGATGACCTTGAGCAGTGAGACCACAGGTACGCCGGCGATCTCGTCAGTGCCCTTCTTGTCTATGAGCACAGCAATGGCACTGATCTTGGCTCCGTGCTCGTCCAGATACTCGACTGCCTCTTCGAGAGTGCGCCCGCTGGTGATCACATCATCGACTATGATGCACTCCTTATCCATGACTGCAGCGAAGTTGGCGCTCAGGTTGCCGCGCGCCTTTCCGCTCTCGGCTGTCAGCATCTGCTTGCTCGGAGTGTAGACTGCCAGCTCAGCAGATAGGCTGTTGGCCACCATGCTGGCCAGGGGCAGGCCGGAGAGGGCAACGCCCACCACCACATCCACGCCGCAGCCGCCCTCATCGAGTGTCTCGTAGAGGATATCTGAGAGGGCCTCGGAGATATGGCTGAGCCTAAAAGCGCTCTTGCCTATCACCGACCAGTCCACGGATATATCCTTGGGGCCGGGTGCAGTGCCCGCCTTCTCTGCATGGGTGAGAAGCCAAGTGACAGTCTCCTCTGAGATATTCAGCTCCTCGGAGATCTGGCCCTCCACCAGCCCTTCCGCCTTCAGTTCCGTTGCCTTCTTCATCAAACTCTCAATATTCTTCATCTTTTGCACCTCTTTTTCCTTTGGGCAGGAGTTCCGCAATCAGGACATGCCTCTCCCTCGAAGCTGCCGCCGCAGACCCGGCACCGCTGCACATGCACGAGCCTTCTTTTTATCCTTGGCTGGCCGATGGGCTCGATCTTCAGCCCGATGTGAAGGGCGGCGTTTTGCAGGGCATAGTCGTCGGTAGCGAGAACCACGTCATCTGCCTTTTCGTCCCTGTACTGAATGGCAAGGGCCAGCACCTCCAGGTCGGCTGCTGAGAGGGATCTGATGTCCCCTGTCTGCTCTGCAGCGCGCTCTGCCGCACGGCGCGCCCGGGCAGCGGGGCTGTGCACCTCTGCATCGAATATGGCCAGCAGTGACCTTGTCCGAATATCCAATAGCTCGGCCTCCACTGCCGGAACGGTTACTATCCGGCCCTCCGGCCTCTTGCCCCAGATGAATACCGAGGCATCCGCTACGACATACACATGCACAGGCCCTTGAAAGTTATAGTACTTGGACTTTTCCCGGACCAAAACGCTATTATCGTATAATGAAAGCCAGAAGAGGGATGGCCAAGAAAGAGAAGAAGACAGAGAGCAGAGAAGGCAAAAGAGAGGGTTCGCGCCCAGCACAGGCCGCCCAGGATAAGAGTGCAGAAAGAGCAGCGAAGGCGCCCCAAAAGCCGGCCAAAGCGAAGACCAGGAGCGCCGCTGATAAGAGAAAGGATCGCATCGACGGAATCGTCAAGACTGTATACTCGTCCCTGCTGGGCTGTATCGCGGGCTTTGCCTGCTACTACAATGCCGAGGCACTGGCTCCCTTTCCCTGGCACACTGTGATGATCATGGTGATACTCGTCACCTTCCTCATTCAAAAGTACACATACAATCTGCTGAAGATAGATGCAAACGACTTCAAAACCAAGGACTGGATGTATGTGGAGTTCATGGTGGTAGACCTGTGGCTGGTTACCTGGACAGTTCTTCTCAACTGAGGTGAGGCCATGAGAATTGCCGTCATCAACCGCGACCGCTGCCAGCCCAGGAAGTGCTCGAAGGAGTGCGAGTACTTCTGCCCGCCAGTGCGCACCGGCGACGAGACCATAGTCTTTGCGGAGGGCAAGCCCCTCATCACAGAGAACCTCTGCGTGGGCTGCGGCATATGCGTGCGCAAGTGCCCCTTTGCAGCCATCACCATCACTAACCTGCCAGAGGAGATGGAGGACCCGGTGCACAGATACGGCAGCAACGGATTCGCCCTCTACGGCCTGCCTGTGCCTGCGGAGGGCAGGGTCACAGGCCTCTTAGGACCCAACGGCATAGGAAAGAGCACAGCCGTCTCAATCCTGGCCGGCATACTGCGCCCAAACCTTGCCAGGAATGCCTCCTGGCAGGACGTCTTCCGGCGCTTTGCCGGATCGGCTCTCGGCGACTACCTCAGGAGGGTCGCTGAAAGGGGAGTCAAAACCTCATACAAGCCGCAGTACGTGGACAGAATCCCCAAAAGCTATTCGGGAGAGGTGCGCGGCCTGTTAGAGAGGACAGACGAACGTGGGGCGCTCGCCAGCCTGGTGGAGAGGCTTTCCATAGGCAAGCTCATGGACAGGGAGATCTCCAGCCTCTCAGGGGGGGAGCTGCAGAGGGTGGCCATCGCTGCCGCAGCAGCTCGCGAGGCAGATTTCTATTTCTTCGACGAGATCAGCCCGTACCTCGACATCTACCAGCGCATCAATGTAGCCCGCATACTGCAGAGCCTGGCTAAAAGTAAGGCGGTCATGGTGGTGGAGCACGACCTGGCCCTGCTCGACCTTCTCGCAGACAACATCCACCTCATATACGGCGTGCCAGGGGCCTACGGCGTCATCACCCGTCCCAAGGGGGTGCGCGTGGGAATCAACCAGTACCTGCACGGCAACCTCCCTGAAGAGAACGTCCGCTTCCGGGACACTGCCATCGCCTTCGAGGTTCATGCTCCCAGAACCGAGAAGGATATCCCGGCGCTCATCGACTACGAGGCATTCGTCAAGCAGTACCCCGCCTTCCGGCTGGAGGTTGAGGCCGGCACCATCAGCCGGGGCGAGGTGGTGGGCATTTTGGGAGCCAATGGAATCGGCAAGAGTACCTACATCAAGATCCTGGCAGGGGTGGAGAAGCCGACGGCAGGAAGATTCGATAACGCACTCAAGGTATCATACAAGCCCCAGTACCTGAAGGCAGATTCGGATTTGACTGTGCAGGGGCTGCTTCGCGCCTCCACCAGCGACTTTGACAGCAGCTTCTATCAGGCTGAGATTTTAAAGCCCATGGGCATGGAGCCGCTCATGGACCAGCCTTTGACGGAGCTGTCCGGAGGAGAGCTGCAGAGGGCGGCCATAACCGCATGCCTCAGCCGCACGGCAGACCTGTACCTTCTGGATGAGCCCTCCGCCCACCTGGATGTGGAGCAGAGGATGCTGGCTGCCAAGGTTATGAGGCGCTTTGCCGAGGCCTCGGAGAAGACCGTTCTTGTGGTGGACCACGACATCTACTTAATCGATCTCTTAAGTGAGAGGCTGATGGTCTTCGATGGCACGCCGGGCGCACTTGGCATTGCCCACCGCCCTCAGGAGATGCGCGAAGGCATGAACTCATTCCTCAAGGGCATCGGCATAACATTCCGGCGCGACGAGGAGACGCGCCGCCCCAGGGTCAACAAGCCGGAGTCAAGGCTTGACAGAATGCAAAAGGAGCAGGGAGAGTACTACTACCCCTTGGAGGAATCGTAAAAGATAGATGAGGCGATTCAACCGTCACTTCATGCGGAACCGTGAGGCGGGCCGCCTGCTGGAGCTCTTCATCGTCACCGCTGCCGCCTCTGTCCTGGCCATACGCTTCCTGCTGGCCGTCACCGGATATCCGAGCTTGAGGCCAGGAAACCTGCACATCGCCCACGTCCTCCTTGGAGGAGTGGTCATGATGATCGCCCTGATCATATCCCTGGGTTTCATCAACAAGTCCTCCTACTATCTGGTGGCCGTCCTCGGAGGATTCGGCTTCGGGGCCTTCATAGATGAGCTGGGCAAGTTCATAACCGGAGACAACGACTACTTCTACCGGCCGGCTGTGGCCCTAATCTACATCACATTCGTCCTCATCTATCTGGGTGTGGAGACGTTCGTGAAAAAGCCCAGCCTCTCCACTCAGGAGAAGCTGGTCAACGTCCTGGAGATAGCCAAAGATGTGGTGCTCGAGGACCTGGACCATCAGGAGAGAAAGCAGGCTCTTCAGATGCTCAGGGAGTGCCCGGCATCCGATCCGGTGACGCGGGCCCTGCGCGATCTTCTCTACTCCACGGAATCGATTCCTGTTCCAAGGCCAGATGTTTATACCGCCGCCAAATACCGCCTGCGAAGGCTGTACGGATGGCTGGTGAAAAGGAGGTGGTTCGTAAAGGCATTCATAGCCTTTTTTGTGCTGCAATCTGCCTCCGCACTGCTGCTCGACATACTACTCGTATACGTCAAGCTGGAGTGGAAGATGAGCCCGAGCGACGTGTTTCCCACAATCTCATTCTTCGACCTGGCGGGCCTGTTCTCCGCCACACTGGCTGCGGGGCTGGTCGTAGCTGCAGCCATGAAGATGAGGGCAAGCCGGCTTTCCGCCTATGGGCTCTTCAAAGACGCAGTGGTGGCGCAGATACTGCTGGTTCAGGTATTTCTATTTTACAGAGTTCAGTTTCTGGCGCTGCTGGGGCTCGCCGGAAATATCGTCGTCCTTCTCGTGCTGCAGTACATGATCCGCCAGGAGAAAGCTGCCATTTAAAATCGATAAGATTCCGCTCCCTACTCGATCCCTTCCTCCTCCACAGCCTCCCTGGGCGCGAGCAGCAGATCGTTGAATAGCAGTATCTCGATCACCTGCGCCACATAGCGCCTCTGCTGGTATCTCTGAATATCCTGGTTCATCTTCAGCTCCGCATCCACCTGCACCCGGACCAGGCAGAGCCTCATCTCCCTCTGCTCCTCCTCCCCAAGGCATAGCCTGCAGATATCCTGCAGCAGCCAGGGCAGGCGCATAGGGTTTCTCAGAGCTCTGCCCACCAGCAGAATGTAGCCCTTGACCTGATCGGGCCGGGCGATCACATCCATCCCGGTGAGAAGCAGCAGGTCGTCAGAAGAAAATTTCTCCCCATTTATGGTTATGAAGTCATTCAAAGGAATTCCCCTTGCATCATCCTCTCGCAGAGCCTGAGGTCCCCGGCCACATTTACATTCACCGCCAGCTCCATCCTCTCCAGTATGAGGTGGTAGTCCTCCTGCTCTCTCTCAATATCTGCTCCATCCAGAACATTTATGCCTGCCGGAACGATCAGCCTGCCCCGGTAGTTGAAGAGGGAGTCCGGCCGGCGGCCGAGACGGCTGTGCAGCTCCAGAGGGGTGTGGGTGGAGAGGGCAGGCTCAGGCCGCTCCTCATAGACCCCTATGATCTCGTCTATGAGATCGGCAGTGACCAGGGGCAGATCGGCCATGATGATGAGTATGGGCTCATTAACCTGTGCAGACTTGACTGCTTCGATCATGTCCGCCACATAGCCGTAGCCTCCCGTATCCACTACATAGAGCCCCCGTGCGTCCGCCCACTGACGGGTTTTTGGGGAGCTCTCGGTAGCAGCCAGCAATATCCTCTCCACCGAGCTCTCCTCCAGGGCGAGCGTTACATAGTCTATGAGCGGCCGGCCGAAGAGCCTGACCAGGGGCTTCTCTCCCATATTCAGCCGCGAGCCGCGGCCACCGGCCATCACCAGGGCGTCCATGGAAGAACACCTCCGAGGCAGAGCGCTGCCGCTAGGGCGGCGACCCTCGCGATCTCATTGGCGGCGCCTATGCCGTCGCCTGTCGCCCCTCCGAAGTTTCTCCTGGCCACAAGGATCAGATAGAATGCTGCCACGTGGGCGGCGGCAAGGGCTGCCAGGCCGAGAGGGCCCAGTGCAGCGGCACAGAGCAGGGCGGATATGAAGAGTCCGATGAAAAACTGCCGCCCACCTGTCCTTTCGATCATCATCTGGCCGAAGCCCTTCTGCAAAGAGGCCGAGAAAGCAGCAAAGGCGATCATGGCCTGCTTGGCTGAGACCTCGGCTGCCAGCAGGGCGAGCGGCAGAAGATCGCGAGGCATATCGGATAGAACTGCGTAGGACGCCAGGAGGAGAATGGCTATGAATACAGCTCCGCCGGTTCCCAGAGATACGTCCTTCATGGCCGCGATCTTCTTCTCTCGGCTGCCGTGGGCGATCACTCCGTCCCCGAAGTCGGCCAGGCCGTCCATGTGATTTATGCCGCAGAGCCTGTATATGGCGGCGATCACCAGTACCGCCGCCAGATTGGCGGGCAGGAGCAGGGCCGCCCCGTATCCGACAGCCCCAAAAATAGCCCCCAGTACAGCCCCCACAAGGGGAAAGACATAGACATGCCTCATCAGGGCCTCCACGCCTTCCATGGATATGCCCACAGGAATGCTGGAAAGCCATCCGAATCCAGATTTAAGCGCAAATAAGATGTCCTTCACAGGCTGCTATCCTCCCCAAAGGGCGCCGCTCTGGTATACATGTTGGCAGATACGCCTCCGATGAGGCCAGCCACCACGTCATCCATGAAGGGTCCGAGGCGGGAGAGTATGCCTGGCTTGGCCTTGTCGTAGCGGACGTAATCGAAGAGGCCCTTGTAGCCGCCTATGTACTTGGCAATGGACAGCCCCAGCACCTCGTCGGCGATGAGGCAGGCCAGATCGCTCTCATAGCTTGATGACCTCAAATTGGGAAGGCTGCCCTTCCCGCCCTCCTCCTCCAGCAGCACTCCGGCATAGATGAGCAGGGCCAAATTAGGATCGGATAGGGCCAGATCCATTTCCTGCTTAAACCTCGCCTCCGCCTTATCGCGCGTCTCCACACCGGGATGCGGGAAGTACAGCTCCATTGCCGCAGAGACGATCTCATCCTCGCCGATGCCGATGTCCTTCAGAACATCTCTGATATCTCTAATTGCCATGGTAGGGGCAGCATGTCCGGGGTAGAATAAAAAAATATCTGGATATGATCTGGATAATCGCGAAGGTATTTAAGGTTTCGATGTCCGATATATCTAAGGGAACTTTATGAACACGATGGTCAAGATCTTTGTAGATCACGAGCACCTGGTCCGGGTGATAAATACACTGACTGAGCTGGGCATAACCGGCTTCTACCTGATGGAGTACCAGGGAATGGCTCCCAAAACCTGGAAGACATTCCGGCTGAGCGAAGACCCCAACCTGACCCTCTCCGCCATTCGGGACCACTCCGAACCGGGCGTTATGGTCAACACCGTTGTCAGCTCGGACAAATGCGAAAAGATCATCAAGCAGCTCGAGGAAGCTTTAAAAGGGATAAGGTATACGATCATCGGGCACAAAGTTACATCTATAAAGGTGAAAGGAGAAGGAAATACTCATGGAAAACCTAAAAAATGACGTAGAGGCCGCCCTCGATAGGATAAGGCAAGGCCTTCGCGTAGATGGTGGAGATGTTCAGCTGGTCGACATAACCGACGGAGTCGTCAAGGTAAAGCTGCAAGGACACTGCGCTGGCTGTCCCTTCTCCCAGATGACGCTCAGGAATTTCATAGAGAAAGAGCTTATGAGATCGGTAAAGGGCGTAAAAGGCGTAGTATCGGCTTGAATTACGCTTGATTTTATTTCCGCAGGACCGATCGATCATTCAGACGTACAAATCCGCTCATTCGATTGCAAGGAGTATGGTTTATGTTTCCAACTAAAAAGGTGCAGAGCCTGGTAGGCAGCAAGATTCAGGTGGAGATGAAGGGATCGCCCCGCTACGTGCTGGAAGGAGTCCTCAACAGCGTGGACGAATACCTGAACCTCCATCTTCTGGAGACCGTAGAGCTGATCGGAGGAGAGAAGACCCGGTCACTGGGTTCGGTCATACTGCGTGGCAACAACATCATCCTTATCAGCCCCATTGAGTAAAGAGGTCGAAAATGTCGGCAGAGGAGGCGCTGGAGTATATTAAATCGCGTCCCGAAGGAGCCTTGCAGAGCGATCTGTGGAAGGCCCTAAAGATAGACTCTCGCAAGTGCTCCCGCATAGTGGCCAAGCTTCTAAAAGACAACCTCATCACGAGAGAGGTGGAGTCGGTGGACGGCATCAGGACCTACCGCCTCTTCTGCGCCCCCAAGCCCAAAGAGAGGCGCTTTTATCCGCTGCTGGCGCTGGATACATTCGAGCCCTGCGCTGGCTGCATCGACGAGTGCATACCCGAGCACTGCGCCAAGCTCTCCGAATGGATCTTCTCCATTGTAATGAGCAGAGATGACGATGGAGCCAGGGAGAAGACGGAGGCTTAAAGCGAGAACTTGCAGTACATCATAGCATAGAGAGGGGACAGATCGAAAATCCTGGCCAGGGCCGGATGCATCTGCGGGCTTAACGGCTGCATGCGTGCGGGAGGGATGCACCTTCCGCTTCTCGCATAGACTGCTCCGCCGGTCATCTTGGAGCAGATGAAGCTTCCCGCCTCACCCTTCACGAATATCTCGCCGCCTCTCATCTGCACCCCCGTAAAGTCGCCGGCACATCCCAGCACCACCACCCTGCCACCCCTCATGAGGGCTCCGGTGTTCTGGCCTGCATTTCCCTCCACCACGACCTCCCCTCCGGACATGAGTATGGCAGTGCTCATCCCGGCATCGCCATGAACCAATACCCCCTTCTGAGCTGGATTCCTGGCGGCAACGGTATCCCTTAAGATCCCATCATTTAAAATCAGGCCTGCCCCATCTGCGACATTCGGCTCCAGGATGGCAGTGCCCCTTTCCAGGACCTCTGTGATGGATACGAACTTCCTGTAGCCGGTCATATCGCTGGCAGCCTCGACGGCATTTCCCAGGGGCGGATCGATCCTTCCCGAGACGTAGATCGAGCCGCGCAGCATGCTTATGCCCATGCGGCTGCCCACATCACCGTCAACTATTATCCTGCCAGTCTCCTCAACGGGGCCGCCCCTTCCCCCGAAGCTCTTGAGGTCCACCCCCAGGCTTGACCCCAGGCGCGACCCGGCATCCCCGCATATGCGCACAGTCTCGCCCCTGCGGAGGGCCTGAACCATTTGGCGATATGTGGCGCCGCCCACGGCCCGGTCCATGTCGAGCCGCTCCCCTTTATGCTGCCAGTAGAAATCAAATGTGAAATCGCAGAGGCATGCCTCCCCGCAGGCATCGATCCGGATCATGGCAGTCTGAAGGGCTGCGTAGACTGCGGATTATCCTGGGGCGGCTGAAGCGGCTCAAGGGTCTCCGCCCCGGCCATGCGCTTGGAGATATTGACGCCCACCACGGTGATGAGTATGGCGGTGATGGCCGATATAGCCAGATACTGCACCGATTCCACCATGCCTATCTCGAACTTAATGTCGGCATTGCTGGCCAGAATGAAGCTGCTGGCCGACCAGATGATCAGGCCGGTGGCCAGGAGGAAGAAGAAATAGGAGATGGTTCGGGTGTCCCTTATGCCCTCCAGGTACATGTCCATGATCTTGCCCAGATTGACGCAGAGGGCGGCGGCTATGTACCACCAGATGCTGGCATTGAGGTAGATCATCATGAGCATGAAGTAGCCGGGGGCGATGGGCTCGTGATAGTACTGCCAGAAGTAGGCGATTCCCCGAACGGTGGCTATCACCACCAGCATGCCCCCCAGGATATAGGTGATGAATGCGATCTTCCCAGCGTAGAGGGACTTTCGCAGGGTCTGCTTGGCCTCCTCCATGGAGTCGTCCAGACCCAGCCCCCGGAAGAGCAGGTACAGGCCCACGGCACCGGTGATGGCCACCACAGCCCCGCTGGGGTAGCCGAGCAGGCTGAATAAAGAGAATATGAGCAGGGCCAGGGCAGGAGGTACGAAGAAGGTGTGGCTGATCTTTGGGTCGTTGAAGACCTGCTTGAGGAGATAGTAGGTGCTCTCCAGGTTGGGGCTCTGCTTGACCAGCACGCGGCGGACGCCGTCCACTCTCACCCGGGACTGGATTATGGGCAGTATGGCCTCATCCTCGACTCCATCCGAGACCACCACCACAGATGCTGGACGGAGCTCGGCGAGCAGCTCATCCAGTTGAGAGGCCAGCTTGCTGTCTGAAACCAGGCCCACTTTGAGGTCTCCTGCTATGGAGGCGATCTCCGCCGTCTTGCCTGATGCAAGGATCTCATCCAGCACCTTTATTCCGCCGAAGATGGTGTTGACGTCCGAGTCCTCAGGATCGGCCATGCCCAGCCTCAGGGCGGCATCGATGTTGGCCTGCCTGCCCAGCACCGGAGTGCGAACGCCTCCCTTCCGGCCCAGATCGTCGTCTCGGTCGATGCAGAGAACCAGAACGTCCATGATCTTATATCTGGAAGGATTATACTTAAAGGATTCTGTGGACAACAAGGCTGTAGACAGCAAAGGCTAAAATGCCTCGCAAAGAATTTAAATGATCACGGGTAAGTGAAGGATATGCAAGCGCCTCTCACCAGACGGCCGGCCATCTCCGCCGCAATCCTGTTGTTGCTAATGATATCGCTGGCCGATGCATATACCCTGGATATGGCCGGATTGCAGGGGCATGTGGCACACTACAATGCCAATATCGATAAAGCGCCGGCGCTTCTCAAGAGCGTTTTGGGCAGCGAAAAGGTCAACCTTGTAATCACGAGAGATAACGGGAGCGTATTTCGGGCGGGAGTGGAGGTGCAGAGAGGGAGAATTGACCAACTCATCCCTGAGGGCTACAGCGACCCCACCATAACAGTAACCACCGACGAGAGCGCAATAGATCAGGTGGTGGGGGCCAAAGATAAGATCACCACATTCACAGATCTGATCGAGCAGGGCAAGATCAACATCCAGACGAATAGCTGGCTGTCGGATATCAAAATCAAGGGCCTGCTTTCCAGCAGCAGCGTTCTGCAGTTCGGCTTCGACCTGTTCTTCGGATGACAGCAGAATGATGCAGAAGCATGTATGACCTGATTGTGGTGGGCGGTGGGCCGGCCGGATCGGCGGCCTCACTGTCGGCGGCAAAGCAGGGGCTGGATACTCTGATCCTGGAGAAGGAATCATTTCCCAGGTACAAGCCCTGCGGCGGCGCCCTCTCCCAAAGGGCGATCAGGGCTCTGGACTGTCCACTGCCCGCGGAGCTGTGCGAGAGGAGTATCACCGGGGCACGCATTCACTACAAAGGCTGGATGGCAGAGAGGAGAAGGCCCTGTCATATCACAACCCTTGTCACAAGGAGCCGCTTCGACGAATTCCTTTTGCAGAAGGCTGTGGAGGCAGGAGCCATCCTGAAGACGGAGAGGGCTCTTGATTTTCGGGATAAAGGGGAATCCGTCTCTGTTAAAGCCCGGTCAGATGTCTACAGGAGCCGGTTCCTGGTGATCGCCTCCGGCTGCCAGGACGCTCTTGCCAGGAGGATACAGGGGCCGGACAGGAGAGAGAGCACCGGCGTCTGCCTCGTGGCCGATGTGGCTGAGGATGATGCCCGCATAGAGGAGAGGCTTGACGGCCTCCTTGACATCCACTTCGGAGTGGCGGAGGGAGGCTACGGATGGATCTTTCCCCACAGGGGATACTATTCCGTGGGCATCGGCGGCCCCCTGACCCGCCTGCACCATCCACGCCGGATCATGCAGCAGTTCTTGAAGGATAGCGGCTTCCCCGGCGGGCTGAGGCTCTCCGGCCATCTCATACCGCAGGGCGGAAACGACAGAATCACGGCTGCTGGCAGAGTGCTGCTGGCAGGGGATGCTGCCGGATTTGTTGATCCATTCTCAGGAGAGGGAATCTACTATGCCCTCTCCTCAGGGAAGATCGCAGGCAGGCTCATAGGCAATGTGCCGGATGGAACGCTCGCCGAGGAGTACAGGAGGGAGTGCAACCGGCAGTTCGGAGATGATCTGAGATGCGCCCTGCTCTTTTCGCGTATGATGCACAGCCACCCTGATATATTCCTGCGCATCCTCGCCTGCCGGGAGGAGGTGCTGGACAGGTACATCGATATCGCCACTGACCGTCTCTCATATAGAGGCTTTCTGCGCTGGCTGGTGCCGCGCCTTCCAGCAAGCCTTCTGCGCAGCCTCCACTGAAGGCCAAAAGAGAGGTTCAGGTGAAGAACTCTCCAGTCCTCACCTTGGCCGACCTCTCCACAGGGGAGACGAAGATCCTGCCGTCCCCGAACCTTCCAGTGCGCCCTGCATCGCATATGGCCTTCATAATCGAATCGACCTCAGGATCGGCTGCATATATCTCCAGCTTTATCTTCGGCAGCAGGTCCACATCCAGTGTCCCGCCCCGGTACTGCAGCTTTATGCCCTTCTGCTCGCCCCGGCCCCGCACCTCGATCACAGTCATGGCGACGACGCCCCTCTCCTCCAGTGCCGCTTTGATCTGCTCCAGCCTCTCCGGCCGGATTATGGCTTCAATCTTCTTCATGGAGACACCTCAATGGATCAAGCATAGGCCTTCTCGCCGTGCTGGGATATGTCTAGGCCAACGTACTCCTCATCCTCTGTCACCCTCAGGCCTATAACAGCGTCCACCGCCCTTGCCAGGAGATATGTCACTGCGAAGGCGTAGAGCACCGAGGCCCCGGCGGCCATTATCTGTACGGCAAACTGATCGAAGCTGCCGTAGATCAGGCCGGCGTAGCCGCTCACCGCCGGTGTGGCGAATATGCCGGTGGCGAGAGCGCCCCACAGCCCTCCCATGCCATGCACCGCCCATGCGTCGCAGCTCTCATCCAGGCCCTGTCCCAGCCGAAAGAGCAGGGCCATATAGCAGAGCACTCCGGCCACAGCGCCGATGGCCAGGGCTCCGGCAGCGTCCACGTATCCCGCCGCAGGGGTTATGGCCACCAGGCCCGCTATGCCGCCGCTCACCATTCCCAGAGCACTGGGCTTTCCCTTCAGCCAGCTGGCGAAAAACCATGTGAGGGCAGCCGCGGCTGCGGAGGCGTTGCTGACCAGCAGGGCGCTGGCGGCAAGGCTGCTGGCCGCAAAAGCTGAGCCAGCGTTGAAGCCGAACCAGCCGAACCAGAGCAGCCCGGCGCCGATCATGGCCATGGGGATGTTGTGCGGCTCCATTACATATGATCCGAAGCCCACCCTTTTGCCTATCACGAGAGCTATGGCCAGAGCCGAGAAGCCTGAGCTGATGTGCACAACAGTGCCGCCGGCAAAGTCCAGGGCGCCCATCCGGGCCAGCCAGCCTCCAGCCCACACCCAGTGGGCGAGGGGATCATAGACCAGGGTGGTCCAGAGCAGGGCCAGGACTATGAAGGAGCTGAGCCGCACCCTCTCAGCCACAGCTGATGTGAGTATGGCCAGTGTCACTGCGGCAAAGACGAGCTGGAAGGCCACGTATATCATATGGGGCAGGCTGGGCGCGAGGGGGGCCTCGCCCAGGCCAACACCATTCAGGGCGAAGTAGTTCAGCCCTCCGATGATGCCGAAGAGGTCCGGCCCGAAGGAGAGGCTGTAGCCGAAGAGCACCCACTGCACGCTGGCTATTGCAAAGGCCAGGAATGACAGGCCTATCATAGAGACCACTGTTTTGCTGCGGACAAGGCCGCCGTAGAATAGGCCCACTCCAGGAGTCATGAGCATGACCATGGCTGTGGACACCAGGAGCCATGCCGTATCACCACTATCTATTGGCAAAGCAGATCACCCTTGAATCCAATATGATACTTATTCAATTCATTTCACTGCATCTTCCCGCCCCTCCTGGGAGATCGAGGAGATGGATTTTGCTGAAAATAGGCTGGATCTGAGTATTTAAAAGGCTATTTGATATAAATTGGGAATAGATATGAAAATATCATAATGGTTATGCGAGGGGAATTTCTTTGCATAATTGAGATTCCTGTTAAGGACTATTAGGCCGCCCCGCGCAGCTATCATTCATAGCCTTCCATCATCCAAGCCGGATGCCGCCCTCTTCTTTCGCTTCTCCTCCTTCTTCCTCTCCACCCGGTACTCCTCAAAGAGGCTCTCAAGCCTCTCCGCCTCCTTCCTGGCCCGGCGGGCGGCTGACTCCTCCTCCCAGGCAGCGCGGGCGGCCTGGATGTCCTCGGGCCTGGCAAAGGGCATGCCGTTTATCATGCGCACTGGCACATCCCGGGCGGAGTAGACGGCAACTCCCAGGTCCAGGAAGTGCTCCCGCAATGCCGGCGCCATCTCACCTCTGACCATCAGGCCGGCAATTCTCCTCTGGCCCAGCGATTCAGCCGTGCCCCTGCCCCCACCGCTGGCGTCCTCTAAAAAGACGTAATCGCCCTCATCCAGATGGTACTGCTCAACCGCCTGCAGCACAGCCTCGCGGGTGAAGGCGGAGAGGGGCTTGAGCCTGAGCAGCCCCTGAGCCTCCTCTATGGCCTCTGCCTTCTTCTCCCTCTCCAGGCTCTTTTTCAGCTTTTTGATGTACTTTCTCTCCCCCTTGAGGATGGAGCGCAGCCGAACGATCTCCTTGTCCCTGATCCTGACCTCATGCTGCCTCTTGATCTCCCGGGCGGTCTTGTCCTGGAGGCGCTCCAGCTTTGCGCTGGCGCTCCTGAGGGCGGCATCCTTCTCATCCAGCACAGCTCGCAGCTCGTCGATGTAGGAGCGCAGAGTCCTGACCTGCTCGGAGAGCTGCAAATTGGCCTGGCGCAGTGCGGCAACCGTCTCATCTGAAGGCGCCGAGCCCCCTTCACCTCCGGAGGTCCGGGTGGATGGCAAAGAAGGTAGAGGCGAAGCCGGGGCTACGGGAGATGGCACGAACTCGGCAATGGCGTTTTCAATGGAGTAGCCCCTTGTCACGAGGGCCTTGACCTCATCCGGATCGACATCCGGGGGGACCTTCCTCTCTACCTGCAGGAACTTATTTTTATATTTTTTAAATGCGCTGGCAGCCGCAGCCAGAGCATCCCTCTCATGATCGTTGCCGTATCCGTAGGGCCTGGCCAGGGCGATCTTCTCCTCAGCCGGAACGTCTGCGCCTGGCGAAAAGAGTACAGCGTTGAAAGCCCTCTTGACCTTCTCCACCGCGCCAGGAGTTGGGAAAACGTCGGTCGCCACAATCAGCGGCCTGCCCCGCGCCGCAATCCACTCGATCACATCCGAGGATGACATGGCCCGTGAGCTGATCAGGTCCACCAGCTCCCCGGAGAGGGTCAAGGCGGCGATGCCCGTGGTCGTTCCAGGGTCGAGGCCCACTATGATATAGCCGCGCCTCTGCACCAGCGGGCGGTAAAGCAGTTCCGGCCGCTCCATACTCTCTATCACCAGCTGGGCGTCGCTGTAGTAGCCGGGGTTGATGTGCACACGATCCCGCGGTGCCTCCACCACGAACTCAGCCCTGGTGTAGCCGCCCAGCCCCTGAACAGCCCGGCAGGTGTAGGGCAGCCCGGACTCGCGCAGCTGCTGCTCCACCTCACGAGCGAGGCCCATCACAGCCCCGTGGATCTTGCGGGTGTAGCGGTTCTGGCTCCAGCCGCCCCGGCCCAGTGATCGGCGGCGGCTGACCTTGATCCAGGTCCTCTCCTGAAAGGCGGATAAAACCACTCCCACGCCCCGCGCCGCCAGCCGGGCGCAGGCCTCCGCCTCGGCCAGGGGATTCGTGCGGTCGAAGGAGATGCCGTGGTAGCGGGCAAGCTTGACCAGGGGCTCGGGGTGATCAGAGCCCGTCACCTGCACCATCCTGGTCCGGGATGGCACCCTGCGCAGGATTTCAATCAGCTCCCTCCTGTCCGAGGCCAGCTCATGCAGGTTATCCATGGCCACCATTTCCGGCTGCCGCTCCCTCATCATCCGGATGAGCTTATGCCGGCTGATCATGTGAAAGCTGGAAACCGTATCCCCGTCCAGTATCACCAGCGAGTAGGAGGGCGTCCTCCTGCCCGCGGGCGAGCCGCTAGCTATGTCCACTCCGAAGATGCTCAATTCGCCTTCTCCCCCATATGCGCCTCCGCTGTACGTATGCGAGCGCCCGGGAAGGTGACAGGTCTATGCCGCAGCCCCTTTCAAAAGATCCGAGCCAGCAAAAAAATCCACCTGCCTCCTTTTCTGCATCACCGGTTATATCTATTTCCGCAGGCTAATTGCCCGGCTCATGAGATCGGGGTCCTGGAGCGTCTCCATGACATAATCCGCGAACTGGGCCCCCGTCGCCCCGTCGGAGCGGCCTGTGACGACGACCTTTCTTTCGAGCTGGCCGCAGATATCCAGGGCCATCTCCAGGCGTGCCGCCTGATTCACAAAGCCGATGTGCCGCAGCATCATTACGCAGGCCCTCATCATGCTGGCCGGATCGGCATAAGCGGTCCGACCCTCCTCCACCATGCGCGGAGCCGAGCCGTGAATGGCCTCGAACATGGCATAGCGCTTGCCGATGTTGGCGCTCCCTGCCGTGCCCACACCACCCTGAAACTCGGCGGCCTCGTCTGTGAGTATGTCACCGTAGAGGTTGGGCAGGACTATGACCTTGAAGTCCCTTCTCCGCTTCTCATCCACAAGCTTCGCTGCCATGATGTCGACAAACCAGTCGTCGAACTCTATCTCCGGGTACTCGGAGGCCACCCTTCTGGCCGTCTCAAGGAACTTGCCGTCCGTGGCCTTGATGACATTGGCCTTGGTGACTGCAGAGACCCTATTGATGCCGTTGTTTTTGGCGTACTCAAAGGCCAGGCGCACAATCCTCTCAGCTCCTGGTGTGGTGATGACCTTGAAGTCCACGGAGAGGTCATCGGTCACAGCCAGGCCGAGGCTGCCCAGCACATATTCGCCCTCCGTGTTCTCCCTGAAGAAGATCCAGTCTATGCCCTTCTCAGGCACCTTCACCGGCCGGACGTTGGCGAAGAGGTCAAGCTCCCTGCGCATGGAGACATTCGCGCTCTCCAGATTGGGCCACTTATCGCCCTTCTTGGGGGTGGTGAGAGGGCCTTTGAGTATGACGTGGCACTGCTTGAGGGCCTTCAGGACGTCGTCGGGAAGGGCCTTCATCGCCTTCACCCTGGATTCGATATCCAGGCCCGGTATATCCCGCAGCTCGACCTTGCCATCTGCCATCTGCTCCGCCAGGACGTACTTTAAAACCCGCACTGCCTGCTCGGTGATGTAGGGGCCTATCCCGTCGCCACCCACCACTCCGATGATGATGGGCTGCAGGTTGCTGTAATCGGCCCAGTCGTCGCCCGATTTCATCTGGTCAACGCGCTGCAGTTGTGCCTCCAGCAGACCGGCGAAGTGCTCCTTCGCCCTCTCAATGGCCTCAGTATGGTTCATATGTCGCACCTGTTCCTCATATATAAGTGCGGTCCTGGAAGATCAACCTTTTGCAGTACAGATTTGCAAATGCAGAGTCCAGAAACCTTTATATAGAAGTTCAAACACTTGACATCTCGCTTTGATCTAATCATATTGGAGGTACTCAAATGGCAGCAGGACAATTGGCGGGAACGCCCGTACTTATTCTCAAGGAAGGCAGCCAGAGAACGGCTGGCCGGGAAGCACAGAGGTCGAACATCATGGCCGCCAAGGCCGTGGCCGGAGCTGTTCGAACCACCCTCGGCCCCAAGGGCATGGATAAGATGCTGGTCGACACCCTTGGCGATGTGGTGATAACCAATGACGGCGTCACCATTCTTAAAGAGATGGACATAGAGCATCCCGCAGCCAAGATGATGGTGGAGATCGCCAAGACCCAGGATGCTGAGGTCGGAGACGGCACCACGACCGCAGTAGTCCTCGCCGGCGAGCTTCTCAAGCAGGCGGAGGCGCTTTTGGATCAGGATATTCACCCCACAGTCATCGCCGCAGGCTACAGGGCTGCTGCCGACAAATCCATGGAGATCCTAAAGACCATTGCCATGGACGTATCCGTCAATGACGAGGAGCTCTTGAAGAAGATCGCAATCACTGCCATGACAGGCAAGGGCTCAGGCACAGCCCGCGAAGGTCTGGCCACCCTGGCAGTAGAGGCCGTCCGGGCAGTGGTGGATGAGGACGGGTCCGTGGATACCGATAATATCACTGTGGAGAAGAAGGTGGGCGGCGGAATCACCGACTCTGAGCTGGTGCACGGCATGGTCATAGATAAGGACCGGCTGCACCCCAGCATGCCCAAGAAGGTCACTGGAGCGAAGATAGCACTGCTTAATGCGGCCATTGAGATCGAGAAGACAGAGGTCGATGCCAAGATCGAGATCACATCTCCCGACCAGTTGCAGGCATTCCTGGACCAGGAAGAGAGCATGCTTAAGGGCATGGTGGACAACATCAAGGCCACCGGAGCAAATGTCGTATTCTGCCAGAAGGGCATCGATGACCTGGCCCAGCACTTCCTGGCCAAGGCAGGAATCTATACAGTGCGCCGCGTCAAGAAGAGCGACATGGAGAAGCTTGCTCGCGCTACAGGCGGACGGGTAGTCACCAGCATTCATGACCTGACCGAAAAGGACCTGGGCAAGGCTGGCCTGGTCGAGGAGAGGAAGATCGGCGACGAGAAGATGACATTTGTGGAAGAGTGCGAGAATCCCAAGTCGGTCTCCATCATCCTGCGGGGCGGCACCGAGCACGTGGTGGACGAGCTGAGCCGGGCCATGGAAGATGGGCTTCGCGTGGTAGGCGTGGTCGTGGAGGACAAACAGCTTGTGCCCGGTGGCGGCGCCCCAGAGGTCGAGCTGGCTCTGCGCCTGCGCGAGTACGCGGCAACTGTGGGCGGCCGTGAGCAACTGGCCATCGAGGCCTTTGCCGACTCCATGGAGGTCATCCCCAAGACACTGGCCGAAAACGCTGGCCTGGACCAGATCGACTCCCTTGTAGCTTTGCGAAGCCAGCACGAGAAGGGCATCAAGAGTTCCGGCCTGGACATGGACACCGGTGAGCCCGTGGACATGTTCAAGGTGGGTGTGGTCGAGCCCTTGCGGGTCAAGACCCAGGCCATCAACAGCGCTGCAGAGGCCGCAGTCATGATCCTCAGGATCGATGATGTCATCGCCTCCAAGTCCGGCGGACCGGCCGGCGGCGCACCTGGTGCAGGCGGTATGCCAGGCGGCATGGGCGGAGAGGACTTCGATTAGACCTCTCTTATCCTCCTTTTTTTATGTGTTTAGCAGGTAAGCTTTGTGGTTAGCATTTGTAGGCTGTTTAGGCCGTTTTGCCCCCAGGTTGCCAGTGTCGTCATGATTCGCTCATGAATCGATGTTCCTTTATCATTTCGCAGCGCGCCCAGGATTTTTCTCAAGACGACATGGGGCCGCAATGCTCTCTCGGCCCTATTGTTGGTCGGCTCTACACCCGGATTG
>Ga0208825_1001106_pt1 | contig 22041 bp, 16 predicted proteins | sample AD_UKC113_MetaG_FD_184450 | JGI IMG/M metagenome (GOLD analysis project Ga0208825, IMG submission 184450) | Active sludge microbial communities of municipal wastewater-treating anaerobic digesters from Hong Kong - AD_UKC113_MetaG (SPAdes)... | ecosystem: Engineered > Bioreactor > Anaerobic >...
ATCATTCCGGTCAGTTGAAGAATCGCAAATATCATTATCCGAAGTATGACAGAGGGTGATATAGCGCACTCCTTCCTCATAAAAATGTTTAATCAGGCTTAAATCCTGGCCGATAGCATAACCGTTTTCGATTCCCAGGAAGGCAGTCAGCTTACCCTGTTTTTTAAATTTTTTGGCGTCTTCGGGGCTAAAAGCCAGTCCAATTACCTGGGTATTGGTCGCGACCATTTCTTTCACAGCCAAAATCAGATTATCGGCTATCTGGCGGGCAGCCTGATAACCTTCGGGCGTGCGAGGTTCCTGGGAGACAAAAGCGGCAAAAAACTCGGCATCAAGTCCCCCTTCTTTCATCCGGGGAAGATCAATTTTCCCGGCTCCGGGGGAATCAGGATCATGCCGCTCGGCTGGATTCCAGTTTCCCCGGACAAACCTCATGGCTGTATCACAATGAGTATCAACAGTGATGATCTTCTGATGCAGCGCTCTGGCCCGCTCCAGAAGCTGCTGGTCGCTGAGCCGGGCAGAATTTTGAGCCTCAGCCGGCAAAATGGAAATTAGCATCATCAATAGAACTTCGGTCAAAGCTAACCTTCTTGTCGCCATTTTTATGTCCTTTCATTTTTTGTTTTTTTCTCCTGATAATGGGGAATAAACCAGGTTTAACCAGCCAAGTCTATTGTCTCTTTTTCAACAGATAATAGACTCCGGCCTTTCCTGACCGGGTTTTAAGAAAATCAACGGCCTCATAACCCTGACCGAAATAGTTTAAAAACACTTCCCGGCTTTGAAGGCGCCAGTTGACCGGAATATTTTTAAGCTCATCAGACAGGTTAGCTGTTTCATGGAGAAGGCCGTAAAAATCAACCGGGACCTCTACCAGAATAAATTCCTTTTTTAAATCAAGCCTGATTCTTTTCACCAGTTGAAGCTCGATTTCAGTCTGGCCGGCTTTAAATGTTGTCCAGTCGCTTTCCAGGGCTCTGGGCAGCCGGCTCAAAGCCGGTTCAATCTCCTCCTCAGCCAGAAAAGGCCGGTGCTCTTTCAGCAAATCCCAGCCCATAAAAAACCGGTCAGACGGCACATCTTCCCGGTTGAGGCGGCCCCCGTATTCACCATAAGGAGCTAAGCGATAGTCAATGACCTGCATCCCGAATTGCCTGATATTGCGGTAGGCATTAACCGCCGTTAAGGGATCGTAGGTACAGACCACAAGCTTCAGCCGGAAAACTGACCGTAAGACTTCTTTTTGGAATTCTTTAATCCTGGTTCCCAGGCCATAACTCAGCCGGTCAGGTCTGACTCCCATAAATTGAGAATAGAACCAGAGATTATCCCCGGATTCAAAGCCAAGGCTTTTATCCCTGAGGCCGACAAACCCATAACTGAAACCAACCAGGTGAGGTTCATCAAAAACAAACTGGCCGCCCTCAGCCGCTTCGAAGGCGCCAATGAACAAACTGCTGCCTTCATGTAAAAAATTCTCACACATCAGATTCCGGCTGCCGGCCAGATGATCATCAGCAAACTCCCAGATTACCTGGCGTAAGTTTTCATATTTCTGATAATCAGCCTCCTGGTCAGAATCCTCAACTTTGAGGAGAAACTTTTTATCACCGCTGACTATGAGCTTTTCAGGTAATTCATTCATGGTCTTTGAATTTTATCACTCTGCTGGCTGGTTGTTAAAGCCGAATTTTTATTTACGGGCAAGTTTTTTAACATTAACTGACCTGGCCGGGCTGGAAATCAGTCTTGTTACCTTTAAAGCAGAAAAGTGGCTGCCTGTTTATCAATTGGTGAAAATCTGTTAAGATTTAAGGCTTAGCAGCCAGGCGGATAGTTTTGAGCCAGCGGCTGAGAACTTTTTTAGATAGAGGTTTATGAGTTTTGTCCTTATCCAGAGGACAGGGTAAAAAGGACTGATGTCAGAACTTGAGTTTCTTACCCAGCTGCCCCTGAAAAAGACCAGGAGAGGCAAACGGACAACGATAGTTCTTCTGTCACTCGAGGTTATCTTAGTGGCCGGACTGATGATCTTCTGGATCTCGTCGGCCGCTATCAGACATAACAAGAGCCTGTGGGTCCTGTTCTTTTACTGTTTTCCATCAGAATTTCTGATTTCCTTTGTGCCCCACGAACCGGTCATACTTTTTTTCAGCAAATTCTATAGTGCCCTGACGGTGGCTCTGGTTTCTTTAGCTGGAACGGTGCTGGCTGAGGCTCTTGATTACTCAACTCTTAAGCTGGTTGAAGAGTTCAAATTACTGTCGAAAGCCCAGAAAAGCAAGCTGGTGGAAAAACTGGTCAAGGCTTTTGGCCGTAAGCCTTATCTGGCCCTGTGGGTAGCTGCCTTTTTGCCTGTGCCTTTCTATCCTTTTCGCTTTTTGACAGTTATGACCAATCTGCCCTTAGCCGGTTATCTGGCGGTTATTATCACTGCCCGTTTCCCAAAGTTTTTGATTCTGGCTTTAATTGGTCGCGTGCTGAAAATACCGGATTTGATTATCGCTGGCTTTTTTGTGGCCATGATTCTGGCCGGTTACCTGCCCAATGTCAGGTTCAACAAGAACAAGAAAAGAGCTAAGGCTCACTCCAGCCAGCCTACCGAGGCCTTAAAACCGGTGCAGGACGACGAAAAGGTAACAGCCAGTTGAAAGCCGGGTTTTTTGACAGACTTTTAATGGCATGGTATAAAAATAGGCTGTCTGAATAGGCCTGGTACCCGGTCCGGTTGATAAAAATGGAAGAAATAAAACCTGGAACTGATAAAAAAATTGTCTGTATTATCAATCCAGCTGCGGCAAACAGGCGCTGGAAAAAGCGCCGGCGCCTGCAGGCTAAATTGATAGACAGTTTGCCCGGTCAATGTCTGGATGCTCCGAGAAGTAAAGAAGAAACAGTGGCCATGACCAAGGAGGCTTGCCAGGCAGCTGACCTGGTGGTGGCAGTTGGTGGAGACGGAACAATAGCTGATGTTCTTCAGGGCATTTTTGAATCTTCGCGCCGGCCGGAGATAACTTTTGGACTCATCCCTTTCGGGAGCGGCAATGCTTTTAGAAAGTCACTTGGCCTACCCCGGAACCCTTTTAAAGCCATCAAGTATCTAAAAAACGGCGACACCCTGACTGTTGATCTGATCAAAATCGAAGGCCGGGTAGCTGGTTTTGCCAGCGTTGGCTCAACCGCCGCCGTAACCGGAGAAAAAATTAAGCACGGCATTCCTGGCCTGGCCGGTCATCTTTTAGCCGCCAGGCGGCTTTTATTCTATAAGAGAGAAGAAAAAATTATTGGACTCTATGACGGCATTGATGATAAGGGAAATAAATTTGACTATTTAGAGTTTCCGTCCCGTTTCCTTGATGCCGTCATCGGTAAGTCAAACTATTTCGGCTATAGCTGGCTGGTAGCACCGGAAGCTCGTTTGAACGATGGCTATCTTGACCTGGTTTTGTTCGAGATGCCTCCCCTCCTTTATATTCTATCTTTCCCCCTGATCTATTTTGGCTTTCTTCAGAAGAGACTGCGGCATTTCAAGGCCAAAGAAATAACATTTAAGGGGCCAAGCCTTGACCTTCAATATAACGGTGAGTATCTGGACACTTTTACCACAGTCAAAGCCAGAGTTTTGCCGGCTGGACTGAAGGTCATGGCTAACCGGAAAAAGGCTAAACGTTTTCTGGTTGAAACAGAAGACCTTAACTCCAATTGAATTCTTAGTTAACCGGCAAAGATTATTTTTAGCCGGCTGTTATTTTTTATCTTCCTTTTTGTCTTCTTTTTTCTCATTTCCCCACAGAGTCCCGCCGCCCTGGGCTTCTCTCCAGGCCTGACGCCAGAGATGAATCTCCACCGGACCGATAGCCGGTCTGTTCTGTCTCTCCTCTTTTGGCCTCATCTGAGGAAAAGGCTTATGGGGTTCTTTCTGATACCAGTAAGCCACGGTGACCAGGTCAAGAGCCAAGCAATTATTATGACCGTGCTCAATGGTGGCCAGCAGTGATTTTTTAAAGGTAATGGGAGATTCTAAGAAAAAGTGGTAACAGTGGGTTCGTCCCAGCCAGCCGGTTTCATTGTTGACCCGGGCATAGCCAAAAAATGGATGTTGATAAATCTCTTTGGGGCACCAGGAAGAATTGAAAAAGTCCTCTGTCCCGGTTCCGGCTAAGGAAGGCGGCCATTTTTCACCGTCAATGAAAAACATATCATCGCCTTCGCCATACCACATGGGACCGGGATTATCCACATAATAATTGATCCCGACAAATTGCCCCTGACCCTCAAGGTCAGCAATTAAATAATTGCTGGCACCATCCAGATTGGCTCCAGGCTGACCGAGAACTGCCCATTCATTTTCTTCTTCTGGCCCTGGTTCAGTCAGCTGCCGGTTCCAGAAAGCATGAAAGCGGCCAAAATCAGGCGGGAGTGAGTCATGCTTTTCGTAGTCAAGATAATAATAGAAAGCATCTATGGGCTGATCGGATTGATTTTCAAGGGTAATCACCGCCCCCCGGCCGAAAGGCATCGGGAAATAACAATTCAGAGCATTTCCACCGGCCGGGGCCGAGGCTAAAGGTAAGCTGATGAAATTATATTTTTCCCCCCAGCCCTGGCCAAAAAAATCACCGAGGGGGCACTCGACACTCGGTTCCTTTTCGCCATCCCAGTAGCATCTAAGAAGCGCATTCCGGCGGATCATGGGGTCACTGCTGGCCACCGTAATCCAGATATGTTTGATGATGCCAGCTCCACTCAAACGGGCCAGTTCTACCGTCTGGCCTGCCGGGATCTGAAGACAGTCGGAGTTTTTTCCGCTTCGATCATAGCTTGAAACCCTCAGCCGTTGATAAGTCTTCAGCCTGGCTAAATTATCGAGAAGCGAATCACCAGAAAATTTTTCCTGGGCCTGAGCTAAGTTTGAAATCAGAAAGAAGGCCAGTAAGATCAGGCCGGCCATTACCAGTCTTTTTTTGTTCATGAAAAGCCTCCTTGGGTTAATTCAACCTTGATTATCTAACAATGGCCGGTCAGCCGTCTATAAAAAATTGAACTCTGGCGGTTTTGAAACTATAATTTCGGGAGATTTGATTTTTAATTATGAGAGCTAACATGACTGCGGCCGTGACCGGTGGAACTGGCTTTATAGGTCAGGTGCTGGTCAAAAAGCTCCTGGACCAGGGTCAAGCTGTCCGGCTAATAACCAGACGGAGCAGTTCGTCCCGGCTCAGCCAGGAATCAGGGGCGGAAATTGTCAGGGCTGATCTCAACCGGGTTGACAGCCTGATAGCTGCCCTTAACAGCTGCCGCCAGGTTTATCACTTAGCGGCCCTGGCTAAGAATTATGATCCTGAGCCAGCCAATTTTTACCGGGTCAATGTCGAAGGCTTTCGTTCTCTGCTCGAGGCCTCTCTGGCCACCGGTGTCAAACGGGTGGTATTTGTCAGCTCGTCAGTGGTTAAAGGGCCAAGCCGTCTTGGGCAGGTCTCAGAAGACAGTTCCAGGGATGATATTCCTTTCTTTACTGATTATGAAAAAAGTAAAGCTCTGGCTGAAACCATAATTCCAGGATATCTTGAGCGCGGGCTGGAAGTGGTCATCGCCAGGCCGACCAGGGTGTATGGACCTGGCCAGTTAACCGAGGCTAACTCCGTTACCCGGCTGATTATTGGCTACTTAAAATACAGGATCTGCCTTTTACTTGACCATGGCCGGGAAATTGGTAATTACGTCTATGTTGATGATGTGGCCGACGGTTTGCAGTTAATGATGGAGAGAGGGCGCCCGGGAGAAGACTATATTCTGGGCGGCGAGAATGTCTCTCTTCATGAATTCTACCAGCAATTAGAGGAGGTTTCCGGGCGAAAAGCCTTCAAGCTGAAAATAGGCAGCCCGCTGGCCATGATGGTAGCTAAGCTGGAAACACTAAAGGCCAGGTGGCTTGGACTCTATCCCTTTATCACCACCAGCTGGGTGAAAACTTTTCTGGAGAACTGGGCTTATTCCCACCAAAAGGCTTCGGAAGAACTGGGTTACCAGCCAAGAAGCCTCCGCCAGGGATTGCAGTTGACCTGCGACTGGCTCGGCTATCTTAATAAAAAGACAGAAATGGTCAGGAACTGATGACCAGGATATTTGACCGCCCTAACGACCGAAAGACAACAATTATTCTGCTGGTGACGCCTTTTCTATTAACTTTTTATAGTTATTTTGGCCTGGCACAATTTTATGACGTTCGTTTGGTCAACTATTTCACCGCTTCTCTTTTATCGGGTTTTTACCGGGATTATTATAATTTTCTGTCAGCTTTTTTTCTCCTCGGCCTGATTCCCGGCCTGCTGATCAAGCTTGGTTTTAGAGAAAAGCTTAAAACTTATGGCTTAAGAGCCGGAGATTATAAATTCGGGCTAAAGGCAGTAGCTTTTTCACTGCCGGTCATCCTGGTGGCGTCCTGGCTTCCCAGCCGCCAGCTTGATTTCGAGCAGGAATACTCAGCCTTTATGGACAACCCTCTTTCCTTTAAGACTTTTACTATCTATGCGGCTGCCTTTTTTATCTATTATCTGGCCTTTGAGTTTTTCTTCCGTGGTTTTCTCCTTTATGGTTTGAAGCCGGCTGTCGGTTCTTTAAATAGCCTGCTAATTCAAACTATTCCCTGCTGCCTGGTTCATATCGGTAAACCCTTAAATGAAGTTCTGGCGGCTATAGTCGCCAGTCTGATTTTTGGCTATTTAGCTCTGCGGACTGAATCAGTCTGGTATGGGATAATTATTCACTGGCTGGTCGGAGTTTTTCTGGTGCTGTTTATCGGACTGGGCTGATCTGATTGGCTTTTTTTCCGGCCAGTGCTCCGGCCGCCACAATGGCCAGCAGGCCAATGATTATCCCGGCCAGGATGTCAACCACATAGTGATATTGACCATAAACGGTGCTTAAGAAAAAAAGCAGAATTGGGGGAAAAACAAACCAGAAAGTCCGGCGGCCAGCCTGACAGGCCTGGTAAATCATGATGGTTCCAGCGGCGCAGTGGGCCGAAGGAAAAGAGCCGCCACGGTATTGGCCCCAGACTTCCACCTGATTCATCAGCCACCTGAAAAAATAACCTGGAGCTGGCTCAAGGTCTTTAAAATAAAACCTGGGGCTATAAGCCGGGAAAATAATGAAGAGTACAAAGCAGGCTAAATAGGCCAGGCCCAGAGTAAAAATATATAAATCGGATTGCCGCCTGCCCTTCTGCCTGAAAAGTAAATAAGCCAGAATGACCACTAACGGAAGATAAGCGGCATAAGCCAGCATCATGACTTCCGTTAACCACGGCCGGTAGAGGCTAACCACCCACCGGTTGGGGCTGCTACCAAAAAGTCTGGCATCCAGGCCAGCCAGCCAGCTGTCATAAGAAGCAGAGGTTATCAATCCAACCAGGCTGCCGGCTAACTTATAAAGATAAGCATAGCCGGCTAACGGTATAGCCGATAGCCAGAAAGCCAGTTCTGGCCGACTCTGATATTTTTGCCTCCAGCCAGGTAGACTCAGGAAAAATAAAATAAGCAATAAGCTAAGTGGCAAAAAATAGACCGCTCGGCTGTGGTGGAGAAAATAATCAATGACCGCCAGTAAAGAGAAAAAGCCAAGCGACAGCGTTACCAGCCATTCGCTCTCGGACAGCTGACTGTACTTCACAATTTTCCTGCTTTTGAGCCTGGTTCAACTGGCTGACTGATCTTTTACTGTTCTTATTTCAATTTGGGGTGGATGGTGCAAATGGGCCTTAACGGTACATTGATCAGCCGCTTTGACCACTGCTTCACGATATTTGTCTGGAAAACTTTCAGGCAGGTGGATATCCATTTTGATATTTTCGACCATTTTGGAGCCGGGAGCTTTCTCCGGTAACATGGTCAGATAAACTCCTTCCGGTGAAATCTGCCTTTGTCTTAAAAAAGCCAGAACATAGAAACCTGCACAGGTAGCTAAAGAAGATAGAAAAAGCTCAAAAGGAGTTGGAGCTGAGTCCCGGCCACCAGCCGGAACAGGCTGGTCAGTCGTAATTGTCCAGCCCCGGCGGCACTCAGCTTTTACTTCGAAACCTTCTCCAAAGGTAACTTTAATGCCCTGACGGCTCATGTTGACCTCTCTGAATGTACTTAGAATGATTATTTTACACTATAATCCACAGGGGGCAATAGCATCCTGCCAGGCAGGTGCTTTTTCTCTCCCCTTATCTCCTCCGATTTACCCATTCAAATCACCCCCTCCGGTGATGACATTGAGCTTTTCAGCATCTATTCTAAAACCATCTTTGGTCAGGAGGTTTAGATGAAAAAAGTATTCAGTTATTGTCTGGTAGCAGCTTTTTTGTTTCTTCTGGTCTCTCCTTCTATCTTGAAAGCTGATGTCCAGTTTGGACTTAGACTGGGTGGTAACTCAGCTAAGCTAACAGGGAATGACCTGGAGGATATCGAAGCTACGGTCAAAAGTAAAATTGGATTTGTTGGCGGTATCTTTGTGGCTTTTAATCTGGGCAAGATGGTAACTATTGAACCTGAAATTCTTTACACCATGAAAGGCGGTACTGTAGAAGATACTACCGGTGAATACAGCGAAAAAATCTATGGCGATTATCTGGAAATTCCCCTGCTTATCAAAGTTAAGATTCCTCTGCCCGGAATAAAGCCAGTTATTTTTGCTGGACCGGCGGTTGGCTTCAAATTAAAGGAAAAATATGAACTAAATGGCGAGGAAATACCACTGGAAGAGAAAATTCTAAAAAATAATGATTATGGAGCTATCTTCGGGGCTGGCCTCGACATCGGACGGCACTTTATGATTGATGTCCGGTACAGCCTGGGCTTGCAGAAAATCATAACAGCTGTGGAAGAAGGAACATCACCGGACATAAAGAATGGCGTCTGGTCAGCGACCATTGGCATTGCTTTTTAAGCTGGCTAACCCAGTTATCTTTGGCCGGCGATCTGGTAACTTTTCCTTAGTCTGAATAAGGAAACCGGCCAGAAGCCCGGATTGACTGATAGACAGACTAAAGCTGGTGTCCGGTTCTTCCCTCTAACCCCCCGGCGAGGGAAGAGCCGGCCCTTTATTTTTTCAGGGTCCCTGTTAAGCCTCAGTTTCAGGCAACTTATCAACCGGAAGTTACCTGATACGATTCTGGCTGGTTCACTCCAGGGTAATAGCTAATCCCTGATAATCAGAAATAACCCAGAACAACTTTTTTTATTTTAGACCGGTCTTAAGGCCTCAGCTGCTGAGATAACCCAGAGCCTGGTCAATAGCCTGATGATTGCCGACCAGGACCAGGACATCGTGTCCCTGAAGACGGAAATCAGCTCCTGGTCCGCTCCAGGTTTTCTCATTTCTAACCACAGCTATAACTGTCACTCCAGTCCTGCTTCGCAAATCAATTTCGCCCAGGGTCTTACCGGCAATTGAGGCTGTTTCAGGCACCAAAAAAGTCTCGACCACTCCTGCTTCCAGGAAATCATAAATTTTCTCATCAAGACGGCGGGAAGATGACCTGGCACCCCGTAAAAGCCCATAATGTTCGCTCCTGAGGATCTGAATCTGGGTATTGATGATATTTCTTGGTAGATGGAATTTTTCCAGGACCCGGACAAATATTTCGATTGAGGTCTCGAATTCTTCCGGAATGACATCACTGGCACCCAGCGAATAGAGCTCTTCTATCTCCGAAGCAAATCTTGTCCTGACGATAATAAAAATCTCAGGGTTTAGCTGCCTGGCCAGGCTGACTGCCCGTCTGGTAGCTCGCGGGTCATTAACGGCGATAACCAGAGCTTTGGCCCTGTCTATCCCCGCCTCCTTTAGAATTACAGGACTGGAGGCATCACCAAAGATAATTGGCTCTCCTGCCCGGGAAATCCGGCGATAGGTATCAGGATTAAGATCCAGAATGACATAGGGAATACCTGTCTCCTTCAGTACTCTGGCCAGATTCTGACCGTTGAGCCCGAAACCAGCGATAATAACCTGGTTGACAAGAAAGGCTGGTTCGACACCTGATTTTTCTGGCCTTTGGCCGCCCTGGTATTTAAAGCCAACCCTATCGGCCAGGGGTGGTCCTAATTCTACAAGGAGAGGTGTAGCCAGAATAGTCAAAATTGAAGAAGCAATGAACACCTGGAAATCCTGGCCAGCCAGGAAACCGTTTTCCCGGCCGACATTGGCCAGAACAAAAGAAAACTCGCCGACCTGAGCCAGGCCAAAAGCCGCCAGGAGAGAAGATTTGGGATCAAATCTGAGCAGCCTGACCGTAAAAAAGACAGTTATGACCTTGATCAAAATGATGCCGGCTACTACCGCCAGAACCAGACCAATAAGATTCAAGACTATCCTGGTGTCAAGCAGCATGCCTATGGAGACAAAAAAGAGGCTGTTAAAAACATCCTTGAAAGGAAGGATATCAGACACCACCTGATGGCTGTAATAAGATTCTGAAATAATCATACCAGCCAGAAAGGCACCCAGGGCTAAAGATAAACCGAGGGAGGCAGTCAGGTAAGCCATGCCGAGGCAGGCAACTAAGGAAGAAAGAAGAAAAATTTCCTTTATTCTGGTACCAACAATCATCGAAATTAAGGCCGGCATAATCTTTCGGGCCAGGAGAAAAACAACCGCTACGGCCATAACGCTTAGAATGAGATGTTTGCCCAGGGTCAGGAGAGAAACAGACTGAAGGTTAGCCAGAACAGGGACCAGGGCCAGCATTGGAACTATAGCTATGTCCTGAAAGATCAATATCCCGAATGATACCTGGCCCTGAGGAGAATCAAGCTGATTTTTATCGGACATAATTTTCAGGACGACGGCTGTTGAGCTCAAAGCCACCAAAAAGCCATAGAGAATCGCTTCCTGCAACCTTATTCGAAAAAACAAGCTCAGGACAGCAGTCAGGCCGATGGTAAGAAGAACTTGCAGGCTGCCACCCAGCCAGAAATAGCGTTGAATTTTTTGGAGCCTGTCCAGCGAAAACTCAAGACCGATGGTGAACAGCAGCATCATGACTCCAACTTCAGCCAGAGCATTAATCGCTTGAAGGTCCTTAACCAGGCCAAATCCTCCGGGGCCCAGGATGATTCCAGTAATCAGGAAACCCACTACAGCTGGTATTTTTAGCCGGTGGAAGATAAAAATAACAATAATGGAGGCAGCCAGGACGGTCAGGAGTTCAGCCATCAGAAACAGATTCATTCAACTTGCCTTTTAGGAAATTAGAGGCTTCTTGTTTTATATTTATAATAATTTCGAGCACCTGACAACCATAAAAGCCTGTTTCCAGGAAATTACCTGACCTATCATCTCAATCTAACTACCCTGTTAATTTGACAGAAGCCAGTGATATAAAATATTATTAAGACTTAAAAGCCTGGGTTCCAGGGGGAGGTAAAAATGAAAAAAACAACCATTTTTTGCCTGGCTCTGGTCTTGATCTTGCTTTCTGCCTCGCCAGCTCAAGCCCTGATCGGCTTTGGCATTAAGGGCGGTATCAATAATTCGAAGATATTGTTTAGCCCTTCAGATGCCTTTTCCAATCAGGACTACCTGCGGGGGGCGACTTTTGGTGTTTTTTTTACTTTTAACCTGGGCCGCCTCGGTCTGCAGCCAGAAGTTCTTTATTCGAGGCGCGGTCTGGATTTTGAAATGCTAATAACTCCACCAATTGGAGCTGACCCTTCTGCTTATTTTGCTCCCTGTACAGCCAGGCTGGACTATATCGAAATCCCTGTTTTAGTCAGGCTGAATATAATTCCCTTAGGGCCCGTTAAAGTTTATGCCTTTGGCGGTCCTTCCTATGGTATTTTACTTAAGGCTAACCTGGACATCAACACCGGTGGACAGACTGAGACCCAGAATATCAAAAGTGATTTTAAGAATTCGGCCCTGGCTATCGTTGGCGGACTGGGAGTAGATCTAAAAATACCTCTGCTCTTCAGGGTAACACTGGAAGCCCGCTATCATTACGGGCTCGATAACATTCTATCTGACACTTCCAGCTGGCTGGAGATGACTGACAAAGCCAGAAACAGCGGTTTTTCAATCATGGCCGGCCTTAGTTTTTAGCTGACAGAGTCAAACTTTAATTTGCTTACCAGAGAGAGTGATCGGTTCCCGGTCTTGATTATTAACGAGCGGCCAGGGGGCCGGGTTCTTTTTCAGGTTCTTCTGAGAGAAATAAATCTTGATGAGTTATCTTTAATATTATCAATATTAGCTTTCAGCTTTTTTATCACTCTGCTGTTAGAAAAGCGGGAAAAGGGTTTCAGCCAGCGCCGGTAACTATCATTCGGCACAATCCGCAAGGCTCAAATATCAAGATCATTGCCTGTCTTCTCAGATTTCAAGGAGTATAATTCTGTTCATTCTGCCCATAAATCCCTTGCTGATTCATAATTCTTTTGTATAAAATACAAAAGGATTTATCAAAAATCTAATATTTTTGACTATATTGAGAAGCTTATGTTCTTCAGCCGTGATAACAGATTCTATTATCTTAAAAACTTCCTTACAGCCTTTGGTCTGGCAGTAATTATGATTTTGGTTCCTTTCCTGGCTACTGCTCAGGACAGAATCAAGGTTTTAAACATTCAGAAATTAACTCAGCCTCCGAAAATTGACGGCTGGCTCAATGATGAGGCCTGGAAGATCGTTCAGCCAGTTGGAGACTTCGTTCAGTATGATCCGGTTAATGGAGCGCCAGCCTCAGAGGAAACACTGGTCTGGGCAGGTTATGATGACAGATATATTTACTTCGGCTTTAAACTGAAAGATTCCAGGCCAGAAAAAATCTGGGCTGAGCTAACTCCGCGCAATGAATTTGAAAACAATGATTCTATTACTGTCATACTTGACACTTACCATGACGGCCGGACCAGTATCAGCTTTACCCTTAATCCGAAAGGAGTCCAGGAAAACTCGGTTGAAACTATCTGGAAATCTGAAGCCAGGATTAATGACGATGGCTGGTCAGCCGAGATGGCCATCCCCTTCAAATCCCTGCGTTTCTCTTCGGCTCCGGAACAAGTCTGGGGAATCAACTTTAGCCGTTATATCCACCGGCTAAATGAGACTGATTACTGGACGGCGGTCAGCCGCGATTTACCCAGGCTGCAACAAATGGCCGAACTCCAGGGACTAAGGGGGATAAAGTCAGGGCATAATCTTGAAATTTTTCCTTATGCCGGTGTCCGTTCGACCCGCTGGGCTGGCGAAAAAGATGATAAGCTCGCCGTCGGAGCCGATCTTAAATACGGGATAAAGCCTAATCTTTACCTTGATGTGACGGCCAGCCCTGATTTCAGCCAGGTCGAATCCGATCCCTTCATTTACCAGCTTTCTCCCTATGAAAGATATTTCAGTGAGCGGCGGCCCTTCTTCACTGAAGGCAGCCAGTATTTTCGTCTGGCTTCAGAAAACGGATATGACCTGTCAACTGAGGCCAGCCTTTTCTATTCGCGGCGAATCAGCGACCCGAGACTGGCCGCTAAAATTTCGGGCAAAACCGGCGGCTATTCTTTTGGCCTGCTGGGAGCCTTAAATAAGGAAGAATACGGCACTTCGGAATTTGGGGTGGTTAGAATTACCAAAGATATTTTCAAAAATTCTCAGATAGGCATCTATTATACAGGTGCCGGCGGCGAGACCAGCACCACTCACAATCTGGCGGCTGATTATAGTTTCAATTTCAAAGACATTTATTATTTGCGCGGCGCTCATGTTTTTTCTTTTAACTCCCAGGGAGGAAATGACCGTAACGGGCTTCACTTAGTTCAGTTTAACCGTGAACCTGATGCCGGCTTGCAACTAAATCTGGGCTTCGAAAGAATAGAAGACAAAGTTAATCTGCAAGCAGGCTATCTGGACCGGGTCGATTTTCAATCCTGGCATTCGATGGTAGGTTATGCCTGGAGGTTCAACCGGGGAACAATTCAGAGAGTCAGCTGGGATCTAACCGGCACCCTTAGCCAGGATTCCCATGGCCAGAAGGTGGCGGACCAGGTTGAGTTTATGATGTTCTGGAATTTGTTTAACCGGATTGATTTTCATTATGGTTTTTTCACCGGCAAAAATCAGTATCAATTGTTAACGCCCTCAAGAGAGCTGGCCTGGAATGGCAGCTTTTTAAAAAATTATGGTGGGCATTTTGATTTCGGCTGGGAGCGCGGCGGATTTCTGAAGGAAATTGACCTGGAAGCTGGCTGGGAAAAAAGAGGCATCTATAATGATGAATTCACCGCCGTCAGTCCCGGCACCGAGTTTACCCTGGAAAGCTCTGTGTCTTTAAGACCGCGCAGCAATCTGGAGCTGTCGGCCGGGGCTGATTGGATAAGTCAGAAGATATCCTCAACCGGTGAAACCGTTTTCGAGGGTTTAACTTACGAAGCCTCTATTCATTATCAGCTAACCAGAGAACTCTTCTTAACTACCAGGCTTCTCGGCGAGACCAGAGAAGATCAATATAATTTTGATTTCCTGGTTGGCTACTATTTTGGGGCAGGGAACATTGTTCAACTCAGCTTCAAGAAAAGCCAGAGAAAAGAATTCTTAGAAACTGAAAAGGGACACTCTTTCACTCTTAAACTTTCTTATCTTTTCCGCCTGTAGGCTTGATTGAGTTGCCTTGGTGAAGATCAATAAGCAACCAAAAATAGAGTATCCACCACTTTTTCCGGGAAATAAGTTCCTCGCAGGCGCCTGATATCTTCCAGCGAAGAGATTTCTTCCGGCCCGATTCTAACTTTACCCTGCTGGCTGAGTTTGAGATAAAGCTCAGCCAGAGCAATAATCGAAGCCCCCAGAGGAATGACTGCCAGGCTTTTTTCCAGTTCATTAGCTTTCTGGCGGTAATGGACAAAATAAGTCTGAAGGACAGGTTGAACCTCATCCAGAATAAGAGCAGCTGTCTTGAGCATGATTTTTTCCCGGTCAGTCAGATTATTTTGAACGAAGTTCTCTTCGTTCATTAATTTCGAAGTCTGACTGAAAAGCGGCAGAAAATTTTGAAGCTCTTGAATATCGCTCAACAAAGCTGCTGATTTTATATTTTCCACCTCGGCTTTGCTCAATTTCAGGGCCTCAGCTATTTTACCGGCTAAATCGGCTATCTTTTCGGCCCGTGATTTGCCTTCTTCGCCAACTTCCAAATATTTAAGAACTATAGCCAGAATACCCAGATAAGCCCTCTTTAAATTTAAGACTTCCCGTTCTGTTTTTTCACTCAGCGTCCCAACGATCCAGGCGGTCAAAATAAGAAAGATAGCCCAGGAAATAAGAAAAAATAAATCATCCTGGCTTAAAAGAAACTTGACCCCGATGACTTCATAAGAAAAAACCACATATAAAGTTTCGAGCAAAATACAGGTTATTGAAATCAGCAAAGCCCGTTTCCGGCCAAGGTAATAACCGGAGAAAATCACCGGCAGGAAAAAGAAATTAAGCAAAATAAATTTATAATGGACGAAAAAGCCGGCAGCCAGAATGACTAAAATGATAATCAGGGCAATAACCGTTTCCAGCTGCTTGCCTGATAAGCCCTTTTTTCCGGCTGCTGGCATCATGCCTCCTTGCCCGGTTGTTTGCCTTTGATGAGACTATTTTCTGACCACCTTATAGCACGATTCGCGGCTCAGGGTCAACATAAATAATATTTTGTTAAGCCTGCCAGAAAATCATTGGCCGCCAACACCTTAGCCCTTTTCTGGCCCTGATCCTCTTAAAATTTTATTTTCAAATTTACTCCCAGAACGGGTCCGGTGAGTTCCCATTTAAAATCCTGCTGGGCACCGGTGCTATCGGTGAATGTTAATTTCTGGCCAACAGCCGCCGGGTCGTCAGGGGCTTTTTTGATCTTAAAAGAGCTGATTGAACCAAAAGGACATCTAATGATGGCAGCCAGCGAAACCTTGCTCGATAACCTGTATTCTGCTCCAACTTCAGCATGGGGCAGGACAGAATCGCCGGTAGCTACTGTTTTTCTTGAACCAGTATCAACTGTGTCCTCACCCTGGGTCCAGGTCCAGGACTCTTTCTCCGTATAACGGGCGAAATAATAGCCAAGACCACCTCCCATATAGGCCTTGATTACCGAAAAGGGGAGATTAATTCTGACCGTAGCCGTGATAGGCATCACTGATAGGCCAATTTTCCCGGTCTCAGTTACGCCATAGGTTACCGAATCGACTGTCCCCCCTGAATCCAGAGAAGCAGTCAGAGTCCTGAAAGCATAATCAACTCCGAGAGCCAGGCCAACCTGTTCGCTGGCCCGAATTTCAAATTCTCCGCCAACATTAACCGCCCCGCTCATCTTGCTCATTTCACCCAGGTAATTAGTCAGACCAAAATCTTTTAGATAAGCTTCCAGAGCCTTCAGGTCATTATTGATCACCGGTCTTAACTCATTATTGAATGTCTTGGAATGAGGAATAAAATAACTGCCTCTCAGGGAAAAGGAAAATTTCCGGTTATCTTCTTGAGCAGAAGCCAGCACCGACAGGGCCAGCAGGGCTATCACCAGCTGTTTTATTTTCATTCTTGCCTCCAGCCTTATCTTTGTTTATCTCCAATCTCTAAGGGAGTGGTCCATAGACTACCAGGTTATTAGTCTTGTCTTCCTCGGCCAACTTGTTTTCTGAATCAATAACGGCTATTAAATATTTTCCCGAAACATTCACACTGCCCTCTACATAGCGGGTAAACATCAGCTGCCGGCTGCTCTCAGCCAATAAGGGAAGGCTGATGGCTCTGGTATTCAAAGGTATATCAAGACTCGTCCCATTGGAACTCAAATAATAGGCAACCGAATAACCCGAGGCGGCAGCCGCCTGGCCGATATTCTTTAGATCAAAAAAGCCAGTAATAATGGTGGTCCTGCCTAAAAACCTGGTTATTTTAAGATCACCCCAGGTTCCGGTCAGATCAGGCAACGGCGGCGGACCAAAGACCGCCATAACTGTCATATTGCCATTGATTATGACCGGAACAGTCGCCGTGGTAGCTGAAATATCTCCACTCCAGCCCTCAAAACCAGAATTCTCATCAGGCGTAGCTGTCAATTTGATCAGGGTACCAGAAGTGTAAGTCTGACTGCAAACTGAACCGCAATCAATCGCCTCATCATCACTGGTAACTGTACCATTCCCTGAACCGGATTTTAAAATAGTCAGAGTATAGCTGACCCCCTCGGGTGCAAACTTAGCCGTAATAGTTTTATCTGAATTCATCGTCACCGTCACCGAAGCGGCGGTACTGTAAATATCGCCACCCCAGCCGCCGAATAGATAACCAGTATCTGGTGTAGCTACCAGGGTAACTTTCTCCCCGGCATCATAGACCTGAGAATTATCAAAGCTGGAATCTATACCGCCATCGGTACTGACCACCTGACCCAGCCCGCTGACGTTAACCGTCATCAGATATTGATCAACTGACCCGAATTTGGCCACAAATACATCTGTCCCGCTCAAGCTGTCATCATAGGTTTCATCGGTTACCGGAAAGGCCGAAGAAGAAGTATAGCCGGTAACATAAACATTCCCGCTATTATCAAGAGCCAGGGCATAACCCAGGTCATCACCCACTCCCCCCAGATAAGTTGAGGCTAACAGCACCTGAAGATTGGCCGAGATTTTACTGAGTATGGCATCCAGGCTGCCGCCAGTTGTCGTATCGTACGACCCACTAACAACCGGAAAATCATCTGACCTGGTCCAGCCGGTGAGATAAACATTATCATAAGGATCTACCGCTATTGAGCGGCAATAATCTTCATCTCCACCCCCAAGGTAGGTAGAAGACAACAGGTAATCCAGGGAGCCGGACAGCTTCGAAATAAAAAGGTCATAGCTGCCTTTTAACGAACTTGAATAAGCACCGGTTAAGACTGGATAATCAGCCGAGGCCGTATAACCGGCTGCAAAAATATTTCCCTGATGATCAGGTGCCAGGGCGTAAATAAAATCGTCTTCGCTGCCGCCTAAACAAGTCGAAGCATAAACCTGGCTCAAATCAGCGCTGATCCGGAAAATAAATCCATCATAACCGCCATTTACAGCCTGGTCATAAGCCCCGCTGGTTACCGGGAAATCGCTGGATTTAGTCCGGCCGGCGACATAGATCGTATATCCATAGCCATTGCTGACTGGAAGTTGAGTGAGTCCGGTGTTCTTTTTAAGAGAAGAATTATGGATGACACTCTCAGCGGCAGGTTGTTTTCCGATTGACGATTTTTCATCTGACTTTCGGCCAGACACTTTTTTCCTTACTTCTGAACCGGTCAGGGTCTGACTGATATTAGTTTGAACAGAACCAGGTACCAGATAAGAACCGCCCAGAGCCAGAGCCGAACCAATTTCATAGTCGCTTCCACCGGCAAAAGTTGAAGCTAACAGTCCCTGCAGGGAATTAGACAGTTCGGCCACATAAACGTCATAACCACCCTGATAAGTCTGGCTGTAAGTTCCGGGAGTAACCGGAAAATCAGCCGAGCTGGTGGTTCCGGTAAGATAGATATTGAGTGAGCTGTCCAGAAGTAAAGAAGCTCCATAATCCGTCCCGCTCCCGCCAAGATAAGTAGAAGCTAATAGACTACCCAGATCAGGCGAGAGCTTGGCCACAAAGGCGTCGTAATCTCCGCCCTGGTAGAAACCTTGATAGGCACCAGGGATGATTGGGAAATCATTCGAACTGGTCACTCCAGCTAAATAAACATAGCCACTGCTATCCAGAGCCAGAGAATAAAGATAATCAGTTCCCAGGCCGCCAAGGTAAGTGGAAGCTTCCAGCGTTTTTAAATCGGAAGAAAGCCTGGAGACAAAAACATCATATTCGCCATGATAAGTAGGGTCATAAGCACCTTCACTCACCGGAAAATCTCCCGATGAAGATAGCGTATAGCCAGCCACATAGACACGGCCAGTGCTATCAACAGCCAGGCAGAAGCCGCGGTCGTTACCGGTCCCGCCCAGATAAGTAGCAGCTGACAGGATGCTCAAAGCCGGGTCTATGACCAGAGTCATTGCCGGATCATACGAACCGGTAACTTTAAATCCATATTCATTCTGGCCTTTTAGTTCATAAGCCACCTCAACTCTGGTTTGCTGTCCATTTTCTTCCTGGAAACCGGCCGGCTTCATCATGGCCAGCTCCCCCTGACCGGTAGAGAGAATCAATTCCCCGGCTTGGTTAACCTGGAGGGAATCAACTCCGTCCACCTTGACTCTTATCTCTTCGGCTCTGGCCCCGGGTTGCAGATAGAAAAGTTTTTCGACATTCTGGCCTGAAGCTTTTAGCCTGACCTCAATTCCAGGGGAAATGGCCCCCAGTGACAGGCTGTTATAACCGGCCAAACCCCTTTTCCAATTCCGGGGATTATTGCCCTCAAAATAGGATAGGCGGCTGGGAGCTTTTTCCTGGCCAGAGGGGGAAAAAGTAGCTGGCGAACCATCAGCGGTTAAAAAACTCTCCCGGAAAAAAACCTGACGCTGGTTACCTCTGGTTTTATTCTCCGTCATTTCTGGCTTTGAAGAAACCTGGTTGACTGACCTCTCAGCTTCAATGGCCAGCCCCTTATCTTTTTCCTGGTTAACTAAAGTCAACGAATAAATCAGCTCCTGGTCAGTCACCAAAAATTTGCCTGAAAAAAGTCCGGCTTGATATTTTATCTGGCTTCTCCATTGTCCTTCATTGGCCACGAAAGGCAGCGACAGTCCAGCCAGCTCTATTTTGGGCCTGGCAGCCGGTATTTTCTTCAAGCTATAATGATCAGGTTGTAGTCTGCCAGAGACATTCTTCTCTTTTAAGTCTTTCAGGACCGTTAAGGCTATGACCACGGTCAGGGCCAAAGCCGCACTACTGATTATCTTCAAGGTTTTTATTTTCATCGATCTCCTCACTTGCTTTTTTATTTTTTCCACCGCCTGTATCTTGGATAAAAAGAGCCTCATGGCTGGCGTTTATTACTAAAACTATAAATAAGACAAAACCGATGCAGCCACAACCAACTTCCCGCTTGACCTGGGTGGTCTTCAGATTCCCCAAGCCTGGCTTATAATCTTTAAACAGCCGTTACGGCGGTTCTTATTATAACTTTTAGCGGCCAAAAAGTCTTTATAAAATCAAAAAATAAACGGCGGCCGGCTGGAGAAAATTCAATTTTTTCAGACCGGTTGATAAATATTTTGATTTTCCCCGTCGTTATATTATATAAATCATAAGTATGAGATAAAAGCTAAGGCGGGTAAAATGGTTCACCATCGCAAAACCCTTTTAATAACGCTTGCGGTTATAATTGTCATTGTTCTGGTCGCCGGTGGCTACTGGCTTAGCCAAAAGAAACCAGCCGAAAAATCTTCAGCGGCTGAAGGCCAGCCGGCTTCGGCTGCGGCCAATGAAAGCCAGGCAGTTGCACCAATCCCGGTTAAGGTAGCCATGGCTGAAATCAAGGATCTGGAAAAGAGGATTAAGTCACCAGGTGAAGTCTACACCGAAAAAAATGTGATTCTCAAAGCCGAAGTCAGCGGAATATTGAAAAAACTCCACGTTCAGGAAGGAAAACATGTCCGTCAGGGCGAGTTATTAGCCGAGCTGGATGACACTTCCTACCGGCTCAGGCTTGAAGAGAACGAAGCAGCCAGACTGAAAGCCCTGTCCGAACTTCTGCTTGACCGGTTATTTCAGGAACAAGGCTTGACCGCACCTAAGACTGAAGATAATACCGACCTTAAAAAAGCCGAAGAAGCCTTCAAAAAAGCCGAGAAGGCTTATCGGGACGGTCTGATTTCTCAGGCCCAGTTCGAAAGGGCCCGCCTGGATTATGAACTGGCTCAAATTGGCAGCGGACTCAAGCGGGATGAAATTATAGCTTCCTTCAAAGGCCTGACTCAGGCCGAGGTCAATGCCAAAATCGCCCGCCTTGAACTGGAAAAGACAAGAATAACGGCGCCCTTCGCTGGAATAATTACCGGGATCAAGGTCGCCATGGGAGAGACAATTGATACCGGCCGCGAACTATTTACCCTGGTTGATGTCAGCCAGTTAAAAATTACGGCCAAGGTCCTGGAAACAGAAGTCAGCAAAATTAAAGTCGGCCGGGAAGCCGACATTCGCTTCAGTGCCTTTCCCGGTCGTGCTTTCAAGGGAGAGGTGACGGCGGTCAGTCCGATTATAAATAAAGAAGATAAAACCTGCAGTGTTTTTATCGGGCTCAATAATCAGGCCGAAGAAATTAAACCCGGCATGCATGCCGAGATAGAGATTGTCACCGAAATTTTCCCCGGACGCCTGCTGGTGCCTCAAGCGGCAGTCCTGGTCCGCGGTGGCCGGCCGCTGGTTTTTGTCATTGAAAATGGTCTGGCTAAATGGCGATATATTCAAACTGGTCAGGAAAATCAGGAATATGTAGAAGTCCTCGATGGGGTCAAAGAAGGTGAACCGGTCATTGTGGAAGGCCATCTGACCCTGGCCCATGATTCAGCGGTGAGAGTTGTTGAATAAGGGTGGCCAGGAGAAGAACAGATGAGTCTGGCTAAGTTTTCGATTGACCGGCCAGTTTTTGTCTTAATGTTTTACCTGGCTATTGTTCTGCTGGGTATTGTTTCTTTCAGTCAATTAAGTGTTGATCTTTTGCCATCCATCAGTTACCCCCGCCTGTCAGTGGTGACTCAATATCCTGGCGTCGCCCCGGAGGAAGTTGAAGCTCTGGTTACCATACCTCTCGAAACTTCAGTGAGCCGGATTCCAGGCTTGCGGCAGGTCGAGTCTATCTCCAAAGAAGGCTATTCTTTTATCTCCATTGAATTTTCCTGGGGAACTAATATGGATTTTGCCCTTCTTCATACCCGGGAAAGATTGGACTCGGCTAAAGATTCGCTCCCTGAAGGCTGTGATAAACCGGTGATTATTGCTCTTGATCCTCAAAGCCAGCCGATCATGACCCTGGCTCTGACCGGGGAGCAGAAATTGCTGGATTTAAAAGAGCTGGCCGAAGAATTAATCAAACCCAGGCTGGAACAGGTTGAA